>Ga0255345_1000887_pt1 | contig 47319 bp, 42 predicted proteins | sample wastewater_treat_6_FD_192415 | JGI IMG/M metagenome (GOLD analysis project Ga0255345, IMG submission 192415) | Wastewater microbial communities from Lulu Island WWTP, Vancouver, Canada - plant20 | ecosystem: Engineered > WWTP > Wastewater > Unclassified | place: Canada: Vancouver, British...
TACTATTTTCCCCTTATATCCTACGACCTTTTTTATGAGATCCGCCAAATCCGCTATTGATATTTCCTTACCTATACCGATATTTACAGTTTCATTGCCTGAGTATGTATTCATAAGATATACACATGCATCCGCCAAATCATCTACATACAGGAATTCTCTCAAGACCTTGCCTGTTCCCCAAACAACCATTTCTTCAGCTCCCTTGATTTTTGCTTCATGGAAACGCCTGATTAAGCCGGGTATGACATGTGAATTTTCAGGATGATAGTTATCGTTGGGCCCATACAAATTGGAAGGCATTACACTTATATAAGAGGTACCGTATTGACGGTTTAAATATTCACAGAACTTTAATCCCGATATCTTAGCCAGGGCATAAGCTTCATTTGTCGGCTCCAGAGACCCAGTCAGGAGGCTGGTTTCCGGGATTGGCTGGGGAGCTAACCGGGGATATATGCAGGATGAGCCTAAGAATAAGAGTTTTTTCACCCGGTTATCGAAGGCGCTTTTTATGACATTCATTTCAATCATCATGTTTTCATACATGAAGTCGGCAGGGTATGTGTTATTGGCTACAATACCACCTACTTTAGCTGCTGAAAGGAAAACATAGTCCGGTTTTTCTTCCGAAAAGAATTTTTCCACATCCGCCTGCCTTTTTAAGTCAAGTTCTTTGGATGTTCGGGTAATTATATTGTTATAGCCCTGACTCTTAAGTCTTCTGACAAGGGCAGACCCCACCATCCCCCTGTGGCCTGCAACGTATATTTTCGAATCTTTGCTCATTTGGCTTTTTGTTTCCATTTTGCTTCCCTCTTTTTTATCCTTTCCGGACCGGCTCATTTTCTTAGCTTTGCTTCAAATTCCGCTAACTTTAAATCGTGTTCCATCATTATTCTTACCAAATCTTCAAAGGATGTTTTTCCCGGATTCCATCCCAGCAAGGTTTTGGCCTTTGTTGAATCTCCCAGCAGGTTATTCACATCTGTAGGACTAAAATATCTTTTATCTACTTCAATTAAAACCTTGCCTGTTTTTTTGTCTATGCCCTTTTCATCAAGACCGGAACCTTCCCATATCAAATCTATGCCGGCATATTTAAAGGCTAAATTACAAAAATCCCGTACCGAATGTTGTTGACCGGTTGCAATGACAAAATCCTCCGGCCTGTCATGCTGCAGCATCAACCACATGCATTCAACATAGTCTTTTGCATAGCCCCAGTCTCTTAATGCATTCAAATTTCCCATGTAGAGTTTATCCTGCAAACCCTTGGCTATCCTTGATGCTGCCAAGGTTATTTTTCTCGTGACAAAGGTCTCCCCTCTTCTTTCGGATTCATGGTTAAACAAAATTCCGTTTACGGCAAACATACCGTAAGCTTCCCGATAGTTTTTAACTATCCAATAAGCATATAATTTTGCGCATGCATAAGGTGAATATGGGTGAAAAGGAGTTGTTTCTTTTTGGGGTATTTCCTCCGCCTTGCCGAACAATTCAGAGGTAGATGCCTGGTAAATGCGGCATGTTTTTCCCATTTTAAGCTGGTGAACTGCTTCCAGTATTCTAATAATACCAAGAGCATCCACATCAGCCGTGTATTCAGGCATCTCGAAAGAAACCTTGACATGGCTTTGGGCCGCTAAATTATATATTTCATCGGGCTTGATTTCGGATATTATTCTTTGAATGCTTAAGTAATCGCACAAATCTCCGTAGTGTAAATGAAATTTATCTTTGTTTAAAAGGTGTTGAATCCTTTCATATCTTTCGATTGATGACATTCTTACCAAGCCGTGAACGGAATAACCCTTCTCCAATAAGAACTCGGCCAAATATGAGCCGTCCTGGCCCGTTACACCGGTAATCAATGCTTTTTTGTTCATTTCGCACTCCTTTTCATATGGATTATTTTTAAAGAAACTGTTTTACTTTTACTAACAACCTGATAAAAATTATAGGGAGTTTAAACTTTTGATTATTTTCTTTTAAAACGGCATAAATTTCTTTAACTGAAGTTATGTTGCTTTTTATACCGCTTGTAGACCTGCCTCCAATTCTCATCTTAACGATGTATTCTTCAAGATACGATGTGTTTACTTTACCCTTGTGAATTATTCTAAACAGAAGGTCATAGTCTGAAGAAATTTTATAATTTATTTTATACAGACCAAATTTATTATAGGTTTCTTTTGTAATGAATGTTGTGGGGTGGGGGGGATTCCATCCTAATCTGAAATCTCCCCTGTTGGCTTTCCATTTCCGTACAACCTTTTCCGTATTGATTTCATCTACATATAACAAATCGGCATATAAACAATCCGCATTTTCTGAAATCATTTTGTTTACAACCTTTTCTATTACAAATTCATTTGTATAAAAGTCGTCTGAGTTCAGAATTCCCACGATTTGTCCTGTAGAAAGCTTAATGCCCTTGTTCATGGCATCATATATGCCCTTATCCTTCTCTGATACTATTTTGAAGACATAGCCTTTATCTCTGAACAAGGGCTCATAACTTTTTGCTATTTTTACCGTATTGTCCGATGATAAACCATCTATGATTATATATTCTATATTTTCATAGGTCTGCCTGAGAATTGATTCAATTGTATCAGCTATTGTTTTTTCACTGTTATATGACACCGTTATCAGGCTAACGGTTGGTTTTTCTTTTTCCATTTAGCTCCTCTGCTTTTTTTGCCATCCGCTATAATAATGGGAACATTCCTCGCCGCTTCGCATCATACTGAGCACATGCGAGGTTACTTTTGCTTATTATATCATCAAACAAGCAAATTGAAAACATAAAAGTAGTGCCGGGCACCCGTAACGGGTGCCCGGCGCCAACAAAATTTCATTTATGGTATTTAACAATTGCAATTTTTACATCTTAGTAAATTGAATGTTTCCGTTTAATCCTGCTGCATCTTCAAAGGTATTAATTAACTTTTTACCGTATTCCCCTAAATTTTCATAAAGCTTTTCTTCGTGGAGAAGGAAAATCGATATCATTTTACTCTTGGTGCTAAGTATGTCCCAAAGGGCATCCAGATTATTTCCGTAATAATCAGGCAGGTTAAGCATTTCTTTTAAATATTTGTGTGCTTCGGATTTTGAGGTCATTTTGTTACAATCTAAGAATATTTCATCCATATATGCCTCCTAATATAATTGAGTGAAACTTTCATAGTGGTCCTTGGTATAAAATATCAAACCATCGTTTGAATAGACTATCCTCTCTGAACCCCGATAAACGCCTTTGTAGTTAACGTCACACTCATAATATATTCTTCCTTCTTTTTTGGGAAGCAATCCTTCCCTGTTGCCGAATATGTCTCCGCCGATACTCTTATTATCCGATACTTCCCAGAGGTTTCCCTTGTCACTTTCCCAGCCTAATTCTCTTGCTTCGTTTTTAGTTATATAATTAGATGGTAGTTTATTATATCTATGAATGTATTCTGCTACCAGGTATGGATCTGTATATGTGCCGTCTTCGGATAGTGTTGCTTCTGTTTGCTTATCTTGTTGTTCTTGCAGGCCTTGTTCGTCTGTACCTTCATTGTCATTGTTTGCAGGTGATTCTGTATCATTGCTTCCAAAATCAGTTGTGTCTTCAATAATTGGAGGATTATCATCTTTATTTGTGCCATTATTTTGCTGTACACAAGCTGATAATATCACAAGTATTAATAATATCAGAGCCAATATATTTAATTTTCTGCTTTTCATCTTTTGTACTCTCCTATTGCTATCAGGTGGGATAAACTCTCCGGCGGCATTGCCTTACTGAAGTAATACCCCTGGACGTGGTCGCAGTTTATTTCTGATATAATTTTGAGCTGCTCATGGGTTTCCACCCCTTCAGCTATTACCTCTATACCCTGGACATGAGCCGTATCAATTATGCCGCTTATAAGGAGCCTTGTTTTTTCTTCCGTTATCGCATTGATAAATGCCCTGTCAATTTTAATATAGTCAAAGTAGAATGAAGGGTTGGTTAAATAATGCAAGGAGTTGTGACCTGTGCCGTAATCGTCCAGAGACAGTTTAACTCCCAATTTTTTCAACAGTGACAGTTCACTTAGTACCCTTTCTTCGTCTTCTATTATTGACCTCTCAGTGAATTCGAATTCCAGGGCTGTTGGTTCAATGTCATGACACTTCAAACAATTAAGGGTATATTCGGATATGGATTCGTTAAAGTCCCGGGAAGAAAGGTTTATTGAAACATTCATATCTATACCCTGGCTTTTCCAGTGTTTTATTTGTTTTATGACTTTTTTAATCACCCATTTGGTTATTTCATTGATAAAACCTACTTCTTCAGCAATAGTTATCAGTTGCTGTACTGATATGTCCTTGTGTGAGCTGTCTTGAATTCTCAGGAGAGCTTCCACCCCCATGAGTTTATTGTCGGATAATCTTATGATAGGCTGGTAGTGAACCGTGAACATATCGTTTTGAAGGGCGTAATATATTGAAACAAGCTGGTTGTAGTACCTTGACCTGATGCTCTGATCGGCATCATCGTAAATTACTATGTTTTTTTGTCTTCCAAGGGTCTGGCTCAGTGATAACTTTAACTTCAAAACAAGATCATCCACATCTTTGCCGTGGAAGGGATAATTGACAATTCCTGCTTTCAAAACAACAGATATGGGCAGTTTTTCTATGTAAATGGGCTTCCTGATGAGCCGGAAGAATTCTTCGGTCATTGAACGGGCTTTATAGCAATCAATTCCCGGAAGCACAGCGAGAAATTTATCGGCATCGACCGTATACAAGTGATAGAATTCAAAGAATTCTTTTGCCATCTTCAGCAGCTTTTCATATGTTTTCTGCCCTATCTCATAGTTAACGTATTGGTTTATCATCTCCCTGTTATAGAAATCAAATATCACAAAGGAAATGGTTTTATGTTCTTTCTCCTTTATCAGCCAGGATACATTTTCATTGAACTTGTTCATGTTTGGAAAGCCCGTGGTGGAATCGTAGTAGTATTTTTCCTTTTCCATGTCGTGCATTTTCTTAACATACTGGAATAAGACTCCCGTAAACACGGTTATAATTATAAACATGACAATGCGAAACAACCATGAGATTGGTTCTTGACTTATTCCCTGTGATACCACTAAAGGCATATAAGGGCCTAACAGTATCCCTGCCAACAGGGATAACGTTATTCCCGTTTTAATATTAAATAAAACAACTGATAAAATAATCGGAATATACATTAAATGTACAAATGATGTAGTTCCGCCTGATATATACACTATTCCGGTAATAAGAAACTCCAGCCCTATCATTGCACCAATTGCAAGCATATTGAACTTATTCTTATTTTGGAGTGTATAAAACAGGTCTATCAACTTATCTACCATAACATTCCCCCGGGTGCTAGGTTGGTTTTCGGGTAACGTCTATGGTGCCTGTAATCTATACTGCACGTACCGCAAAAATTCCTTTTATTTATACCCAAAAAAAATTATGTTTAAACAAAATTTTGTCAAAAATTGTTATTAAAATTAAAACAAGGTGCCAGGCACCATTTTTTATTTAATGTTGATTTAAATCAATTAAAATTTATATAATCCCTGCTACAATACAATTAAATAAATAATTTGTCATCCTGAGCGCTACTTCTGTCATCATGAGCGAAGCGAAGGATCTCATTGTCATCCTGAACGCAGTGAAGGATCTCATGGGATTCTTCGAGCTAAAACTCTCAGAATGACAGGCCAACTGTCATCCTGAACGCAGTGAAGGATCTCATGGGATTCTTCGAGCTAAGGCTCTCAGAATGACAGGCCAACTGTCATCCTGAACGCAGCGAAGGATCTCATGGGATTCTTCGAGCTAAAACTCTCAGAATGACACTATAGGGGTATTCATAGCAATGACATTAATGGCATTAATAGAATTGATATAAAGAATTTTGCAGGTTATAATAAATCAGGAGGGAAGCCATGCAGAGAGCCATTTTAAGCAGGAAAAATCTAATAACGGTATTAAACGGAATATTGTTGATTCAAGCATTTTTTGGTCACTATGTTTTGAAGAGCGAAGAAATAGCCGTGACGTCCCTGGTTTTTGCTTCGGTCCTTGGGCTTGCACCTATTGCAATTCAGGCTTACCAGGCATTGAGGGTTAAGGTTGTAAGCATAGATGTGCTGGTAACCATAGCTGTTACAGGAGCCTTTTTTATCAGAAACTTTGAAGAATCGGCAATAGTAACATTTTTGTTCTTATTTGGGGCATACTTGGAGCAACGCACATTGAATCAAACACGGTCTGCTATTAAGGAACTGACCGAGATGGCCCCGGAAAGTGCCTTGAAGCAAATGGATGACGGCGAATTTGAAGAAGTTGATGTGGATGAAGTGGATGTCGGTGACATCTTGCTGGTTAAGACAGGGGCAAAGGTTCCTGTTGACGGGACGGTTTTATCCGGAGAAGGTCATATTAACGAAGCAAGCATCACGGGTGAATCTATACCGGTGAGCAAAAGTAAAGGCTCCCAGGTATATGCGGGTACCATACTTGAAAATGGGACTCTTCAAATTGTTGCGGACCGGGTTGGAGAGGATACTACCTTCGGGAAAATAATCGAATTGGTGGAAGAAGCCCAGGATTCTAAATCGGAAGCCGAGCGTTTCATAGACAGGTTTTCCAAGTACTACACACCGGCTGTTCTTGTTCTGTCATTTATTGTATGGTTGTTTTCAAGGGATATTGAGCTAGCAATTACCATATTGGTGCTGGGGTGTCCCGGAGCCTTGGTTATAGGGGTTCCTGTTTCAAACGTTGCAGGTATAGGCAACGGGGCAAGACATGGAATTTTGCTTAAGGGCAGTGAAGTTTTTCATGATTTCAGCAGGGTTGATACGATTGTATTTGATAAGACAGGTACATTGACCATAGGTAACCCCAAGGTTGCCGACGCAGAAATTTACGGTGATGATACCGATGAAATAATGGCCTACCTGGCCAGTGTCGAAAAAGAATCAGACCATCCCCTGGCAAAGGCGATAGTGGAATATATCGGTGATACTAAAATATATGATGTTGAAAAAACAGATGTGGTTAAGGGCGGCGGCATTGTTGCCCAAGTGAACGGGCACAGGGTTGCGGTCGGCAATGTAAAACTTATGAAGCAGGAATATGTAGATTTGGACGGAAATGCCCTTTATGACATTGCAAGATTTGAAAAAAGCGGGAACTCACTTGTTTTAATCTCGGTTGACGGTAAATTGAAGGCCCTATTGGGTATCCGAGACCAGGTCCGCCCCGGTGTAAAAAAAGATTTGCAAAAATTAAAGAAATTGGGTGTTAAAAACTTGGTGGTTCTTTCGGGGGACAATCAAGGAACGGTTGATTTGGTTGCTGATGAGTTGGGGCTTACGGAAGCCCACGGCCACATGCTCCCTGAAGATAAAGCCGCATATATAAAACAACTTATAGAAAAAGGCCATATAGTAGCGTTTGTCGGTGACGGGGTAAATGACAGCCCTTCAATTGCCCTTGCCCATATAGGAATTGCCATGGGAGGCGGTACCGATGTGGCAATCGAAACTTCCGATGTGGTGTTGATGAATTCGGATTTCAGCCGCCTACCTCATGCCCTTGGTTTGACAAAGGCTACAACGAGGAACATGTATCAAAATATTTTTATAGCGGTAGGTGTTGTCCTGATACTCCTATTCAGCGTATTTTTCAGTGAATGGATGAACATGTCCATAGGAATGCTTGTCCATGAAGGAAGCATACTGGTGGTAATATTAAACGGCATGAGACTGCTGAGATATAAGCTATAGCGAAGGATCTCAAGAGATCCTTCGGGCTAAAGCCCTCAGGATGACAATATGGGGTGTTCATAGCAATGACTATCTTTGTCATCCCAAGCGCTCGAAAGATCCGACGCACTGTCATCCTGAGCGAAGCGAAGGATCTCTTGAGATCCTTCGGGCTAAAGCCCTCAGGATGACAATATGGGACGAAGTATCTCATAAACAGCTCTTAAAAAGGGCTGTTTTTTTATATTTAATTGAGTGATATTTGATTATTATGTTAATATAGATATGAGAAGCTTCTTAAAGGAGACCGTAATGAACGATGCGAAATTAGTTGATTTACTAAAGCATAATCCTTCCAAGGGTTTGGAATTGGCCGTTGATAAATACTCCGGATTGGTTAAGACGATTGTTGTAAGAATTATTGGATATGACAGGCAGGAGGACGTAGAAGAAACTGTTTCCGATGTATTTGTCGAGCTCTGGAAGTCAATTGACAACTTCGATTCGGAAAAAGGTCAGCTTAAAAACTACATAATTTCAATTGCACGATTTGTCAGTTTAAATACATACAATCGCAAAATATTGAAGCATGACTTGATTCCTTTGGAGGAAGATGAGTTTGAATTCGATGTGGACCTGGATAATGAAGTAAGTAAGTCCATTAATAAAGAAATAATCAAGGTAACAATCAAGAGTCTCCCCCATCCCGATAAGGATATATTTATCAGGAGATACTACCTGTTTGAATCGGTTAAGGAAATAGCCCAAAATCTTAACCTGACTCCCAAATCGGTTGAAAACAAGCTTTACAGGGGCAAGGAAAAGTTAAAGGCTGCCTTGATTGAAAATGGAATAATAATATGAGAAAGGATGTCTTCAATGAAAAAAATTCATGAGCTTTTGGATGACATAAATTTAGATGATATTAATATGGAAGATGAAAATTTAGATATAATTGAAAGCAATCTTACTAAAGAAGAAAGAAACAGGATTTTGCAAGGAACCTTAAATAAGGCAGGGCTTAAAAGGAAGACTTTCCTTGGCAGGAAATCCATCTTGCCCTTAGTTGCGGCAATGACCTTGGTTTTATCCTTCGCAGTGGTTTTTGCCCAAGGCGGCTTGTCAAACATATATTATAAACTATTTGGAGATTCAACCAGGTATGTGACCGAAATGGGAACGGTAATAGATAAGAGCTCCACATCTAACGGGGTCACTTTAAATGTAGCAAGCATGGTGGGCGACGAAAATGCATTTTATATCATATTTGAGCTTATCAAAGAAAACGGTGAAAGCTTTAAAAACTCCGATTATATATATTTTGACAAGTTATATTTGGAATTAAAAAGCTCCGGCGGCTACACCTGGTACCAAATAGAAGATGATGATAAAAGCGACAATAAGGCTACCTTTATATTAGCCGGCAATACAAAAAAGAAGGTGGCAGGCGACAAATTAACCTTAAGAGCCATTGATATCACGGAATACACCATAGAAGAGCCTGTTAACAAATTTGACCCCTATGATTTTCTGTCAAATAACCAAGATTTTATACAGCAAGAATTAGTGGAAAATTTGGAAAAATCGACAATTGGACCTGGAAATACTGACGAATATTCTCAAGAAGAAATGAAAAAAATTGAAGAAATGTATCGATTAACCCCGAATTATGTATTACCTTGGAAATATGCAAATATTTCCATGGAGGATGGCCTGGATGAAATATTCATAGACAACCTAGGTTTTGTAGAAAATAAATTATGCATCAGGATTGCCGAGGCCGATTCAGAAAATTACAGCATAGATGCTATATATTTTACCAATGCCAACAACCCGGAAGACATCCTCTGCAATGAATTCATGTTTACTGAAGAAAGAGACGATATAAAATATTACTATTATATTTTTGATATTGAGAACATGGATGAACTGGAGAATTACAAGCTTTATTATGATATTGTCCACAAGCTGAGTTCTACGCCAGGAGAATGGAAAGTAACATTTAAGGCTGATTATAAAAACACGACCGAAACCAGAATAATTAATAAGGAAATAAATATAGGCGACAAAAGATACTGGGTCAAAAATATAAAAATATCCCCCATCGCCCTAAATGTGGAGTTAAAAAACAATTTATCGGATAACTATAATAATCCGGTACATGATCTTCATGGAAAAGTATCGGTGCTAATGAAAGATGGAAACGAAATCGAAATATCAGGCAGCGGAGCTTCCACCAATGCTTTAGGCGCTTCCATAAACCTGATGTTTAAGCAACCTGTAAATACAGCAGATATAGATAAAATAATAATCTGGGACTTGGAAATAGAATATTAACTAATACAGGTATGTATCATTGTTAAGATAAACAGCAACGTGCATTGTTATGAACAACCCGTAAACTGTCATTGCTATGATACCCCATAGAGTCATCCTGAGGGCTGAAGCCCTCAGGATGACATTTTTGTCCAAAAAGAACCGTCCCTTCCGGACACATACACCCTAAAATATTGCAATCAGCAAATTCTTTATATTTTCCGCCGCTTCCGGTGTAAAGAACAATTTCAAAATATATACGAAAATGGGCAGCAAAGTTGTCGATGCAATTTTCATAATGATGTTGAGCTGGAAGGGATAAGTGGGTATTTTGCTGATTTGTTCTATTTTTTGTTTAATTGCGTTATAGATTATTTCATTTTCAGCAGTCGGTGAAATCAAGCATTCATCAATTGCCTTGTTCATTTCTTTTGTCAGTTCATAGATCTGAACACTCTTTGACCTGTCTGCCATGATGTACCCTTTGAACAGGGGCAGAACCATCGAAAACAATAAAAATAAAGAAAATAAAACGATTAACAAGGAGACCATGACTATTACCAGAGCCCCCATTGTGCTTGTAAATTCAATGAGAACCGGAATAAACAATACGCCGCTTCCTAAGTATAAAGTCGTCGGGAAGCAGTACTTGAACATTAAGGAATAGTTCCCCACCCCGTCCTTGTTGTTTATGTCTAAAGGTATGTTTATGTTTTTTTCAATAACAAAGAAGGTATATATCATAATCAAGGTTTGACCTAAACCCAAGGATGTCAAGTAAGCAGCTATGGCTATGTCAAACAAAAATATTGCAAAATCAAGTCCCATCATATTGTCGATACCGAGGACCTGCAGCTTGTCAAAACCAAAGTATAAGGTAATATAAATCAAAGAAATCCACGAGATAAAGATTATTTTCTTTAATAATTTGCCTTTTTTTCTAATTTTCTTATTTAGCTTAATAACCTCATCCTTGTCCGATTCACTGCAAACATTAATAAGTTCATGCCAAAATTTTGGATATACATTTGTTTCATATTTATAAATCAGTATGGGACCCCAGCACATCCATATAATTGCAAAGATCAGTCCGATAACCATGCCTGCATCGCTTAAAATAGACCGGTAGTTTAAGAGCAGCAAATATGTATTTAATATGAGCAGAGGAACATAAACAATGATTACTCTTAATAAAAGGGGTGTTTTCTTAAAAAAGCTTTTTCTTAAAACAGATGTTATGTATGATTGATTTTCACTTATCAGAATTTTTTCGTCCAATTTTATACCTCCAAAAATGCTGCAGCAACTTTTTGTAACCGTATACCGTGAAATCAGATCTCAAGATAAATTCTTTGCAAATATAAATTGCAAACTCTTCGTATTTTTTTAGCAGCTTTATGTTTAATTTTGAAAGAGTTCTGGCAAAAAACAGATTCCTCAAGCTAAGATAAAATTTCAAATTTTTCCTTAAGACACAATCCAAAGAATTGTTGTTATTTACTATCATATCTACGATTGCCCGGCCGGAAGCCATACCATAGCTTATACCCTCACCAAGCAAGGAATTCACATAGCCCCCTGCATCTCCCACAAAATAGATATCCCGAATGCTGCTTTGACCTGGCTGCAACCCGTATGGAACAAAGGCACCTTTTAACTTACCGGTTTCTCCGAATAAATTATTGAACTTATCATTTAAATCCCTATAATCCAACAGGGCTCCTATCCCTATGATTGTTTCATCTCTGTTATCAAAGCGCCAGGCATATCCGGGCTTATCGTCCAAGAAATATACATTGATGCTTTTTTCATCTTCTTTTGGAAGAGCATCTTTCTTTTTATATTCCAGACAGAGTGCATTTTGCAGTTTTGCTTGATGGAGCTTTTTTCGCAGCCCTCCCCCGGCTCCTTCCGCAATCACCAAAACATCATATGGGTACTTCTCGTTTTGAGCGGTGGTTATGTACTTGTTTTCGGTATCTATATCTTTAATTTCATGGCTTTCTTTTAATATTCCCCCTCTTTTGACATACTCATCAGCAAGGAACTTGTCAAACTGTTCTCTCTTTATCAGCTGTATCCCTATATCGTTTTTAAAGTTCAAATTCAGACAAGCCCCATCTGAAATATTAATGTTTGGAGGTTCATATGCGATGTGATTGTAATGAATATTCAACAGATTCAATTCATTTTGTCCCCGGGGAGTTAATAAGCCGCCACATAGTTTATCTCTTGGAAAAGTTCTTTTTTCAAATAAAACCGGTTTTATGCCACTCTTTAAGAGCCACATCCCTGCGGACGTACCTGAAGGTCCACCGCCTATTATTAAAACTTTCATTATACCTGCTCACCTTCTTTTTTGCATAAAAAAAGTCCCTTATAACGTACTATTTGATATTATACAAAATATCCTTATAGTTAGCAAGAATACCGGCAATAAAAACTTAATGGTGCTCTTACCGGTGCCGGGTACCATATAAGGTGCCTGGCACCAGATAAATTGACACCAAATAATTTTTGATTTAAATCAATTTAAAACCATTAAATATGGTATATAATAAGTGTAACAAAAAATTGGTGCCGGGCACCAAAAAAATTAAAGGAGAGATGAATATGCAAAAAGCAACCATACAATTAGAAACATTGACTTGTCCTTCATGCATGCTGAAAATAGAAGCCGCATTAAAAGCTATAGACGGAATTGACAAAGAGAGTTTAAACGTATCCTTCAACACAAGCAAGGTGAAACTGAATTTCGATGATGAAAAAACTTCAATAAATGATATCGAAAGCGCCATCACTAAGTTAGGATATGAAGTTAAAAAAGCAACGGTAAAAGCGATGTAATTTTTAGTAATGCCTCCAATATTAGTGGTACCAAATAACTATAAATGGTGCCTTAGGCTACTGAAAAACCCTTTATGTCATCCTATGTTTTATACTTTGTCAACATCGCCCGTTGCAGGTCCTTGGTTTCTTTTTATTGCACAAGGTTTAAAACTTGATTATAATATATAGTTAAGAAAAAACTTTGAATTATTGGGGGTACCTGCATGTACACAATGGACGAGCTTAAAAAATATTGCCTTAAATGCAATAAATGCCGCTTAGCTGCGACAAGAACGAATGTAGTATTTGGTGAAGGCAATGAACATGCAGATTTAATGTTTGTCGGAGAAGGTCCCGGCTATTACGAGGATATTCAAGGCAGGCCCTTTGTCGGCAGGGCAGGCCAGCTTCTGGATAAGATGATTGAAGCCATTCAACTTAAACGAAGTGATGTATATATAGCAAATATTGTAAAATGCAGGCCTCCGGAAAACAGGGACCCCTTGGACGATGAATGCGAAGCTTGCCTGGATTATTTAAGGTGGCAGGTTAAATTAATCAATCCCAAAATTATTGTCTGCCTGGGATCTGTTTCTTCAAGGAAGCTCATATCTGAAGATTTTAAAATAAGCAGGCAGAGAGGTCAGTTTGTAAAAAAGGGCAATTTTTACTTCATGCCCACCTATCACCCGTCTTACTTACTGAGAAATCAAGCCTCCAAGAAGGATGCCTGGGAAGATTTCAAGAAAGTCAAAGATATGCTTAATAACATAATGCCGGGCGTCTAAATAAGGTTCCCGGCACCGATATTTTGGCAGAATATCTCTGCCATTATTTCATTACCGCGCTCATTCATATGGAGACCATCTATATAGACATATTCTCCATTCCTTAATTTTTCAAGTTCCGTGTAATAGTCAACGTATGGTATATTAAAAGTTTTGCAGAATTCCTTAAGCCACCCTCAATATAAATCAAGTTCTTTTGCTACCGTACCGAAATCAGCAAATTGAGCCCAGTCTTGCCTTACATTTCTTTTATCAATATCAGGCGATATGCCGATAATAGGTGTAATATGCTTAGCAGCAGCCTGGTGGGCTATTGCCATAATATTGGCTTTTACCAACTCTATGCCTGCTCCCACCATGAAATCATTGCCGCCGCCCATTATATGGACTGCAATAGGCTTTTGCAGGAATACCGAATTATGGAACCTGCTGAGCATCCCGCCTGAGGTGTCTCCGCATATCCCTTCGTTTATAATTTCAATGTTCAGCTTATATTCTTCCTGCAGCTTGTTTTCTGCAAGCTTGGTCCAAACCTTGGCCCTGCTTACTCCAAATCCATAGGTTAAGCTATCGCCAAGAAATACTATTTTCACTTCTTTGCACTCCTTTTTTAGTATAATGCTTCCAATGATTTAATTATGCAGTAGAGGACATGGTTGACCGGTGTCGGGATATTCAGCTTTTTGCCATATTCAACAACTGTTCCTCCGAAATAATCAACTTCTGTCTTTCTTTTAGCCTCCACATCCTGAAGCATGGATGTTTTGCTGTTGGGTGCGAAATGATCCATCAAGGCCACGAATTCATCAATGTCTTCTTCTCTTAAATCAATATTCATTGCTTTTGCAATCATCAACACTTCACGCATTGCTTCCTTGAACAGTATCAAGCTTGTTTCAATATTGGTAACCTTGCCATATGGAGCCCTTGTGACTGCCGTAACCTGGTTGAAGCCCACGTTGAGCATGAATTTTTTCCAGTACATCCTTATCATATCGGGGAATACTATGCTCTTTATTCCTGCAGCGTCAAAGCAGTCCTTAACTGCCTGGACTTCTTGAGAAATCACCCTGTTGTCTGCTTCACCGAAATGAATTTCACCATCATCTGTGTTTACAACACCATTTTCGGTCCTCACGGCATCTATTCTCATTGCTAACCCGTAAAGGACTTTATTATGGGGATAAGCTGCCTGAATAATGTCCCTTGCCGTAACTCCGTTAAGTAATGTCAATAAAACCGTGTTTTCTCCAACGAAACTTCTCACATCTTCGATTGCCTCTTCAAGCTGATAGTTTTTAACGGCAAATATTATTAAGTCATATTTTTCTTTATTATCACTGTTTGAAGATATATTCGGATAAAATGTGTATCCGTTTATGGTGAAGCCGCTTTTCTTCAATTTTTCTTTTCTTGATTCATCCGAAATTACGCTAAAATTCGGACCAAATTTGTCATGGAGCAGCCTTCCGTACACAGTACCTACCGCTCCCATTCCAATTATTGCAATTTTGTTTACTTTCATGTACACCACCTGTTGTTATTATTTTATTTTAGTTAATTGATTATAAAGGAATTACCCATTGAATACAATGTAATTCTTTATATAAAAAATATTTTATTTTTATAAGAATAGCAAGAGTACTCCCGCTATAGAAATAAATGCTCCAAGTATTTCTTTGGGTAGAACTTTTTCTTTGAAAAGAACAATTGAAGCAGGGATTATAAGTATTGGAGATATGGACGAAATGGAAGACACAATGCCCGCTTCCGTGAATTGCAGTGCCACCAGGGACAGGACAACTCCCAAATAGGGACCTGTAACGGAGCCCAGGAATAATTCCCACAGTGCTCTTTTATTCTTTAAAGCATCCCTAATCTCCTGCCATTTATGTCTATAAATTATTATTATTGTGTAGCCGATGGCAGCAGCGATAATCCTTATTTGGACCGCTGCCAATGGGTTATATGACCCCATCCCTATCTTGCTTAATATCAGGCCCGAAGCCTGTCCAACTGCACCCAGGCAGGCAAATATTATACCTTTCACCGGGCGATTGAATTGAACTTTCTTTTCTTCTCCTCCCCTGCTGAGTATAACAAGGCTTATACCAAGTATGTTCAGTCCCATACCGACTAAGGATAAGAGGGATAATTTTTCATTCAATATTAAGAATCCTAACAAGGCTGTCAAGGGAGGTGCCACTGACATTATAAGCATGGATATTCTTGAGCCAATCTGAACAAAGGCTTCAAACAGGAATAAGTCCCCCAACACAAAGCCAAACAAGCCTGACAATAAGAGCCATATCCAGTTATTGGCCGTTGCATCGGTTGGGAATATGAGTCCTCTGGAAATAAATGCGTTGATGCTGAGTAAGATAAATGCAATGAACAACCTTAAGTAACTTACGGATAAGGAGCCTATTTTCTTTCCTGCTGCTTCAAAGGTAATTGAATTCACCGTAAAGCATATGGCTGTACCTAAGGCAGCCATTTCACCCGCATGGGTACTTATGAATTCAGTCATAGTCATTTCCTGCTTTCATGATAGTTTAATGTCCGAAGTGGACGGCTCTTGTCATCCTGAGCGTCAGCGAAAGATCTCATGGGATTCTCCGGACTAAAGTCCTCAGAATGACACACCAACTGTCATATTGAGCGTATGCGAAGGATCTCATCGCTGTTATGATAATCTGTTAATTGATTTCACCAGGGCTTCTTTAGTTTTTACTTCTATAAGCACCCTGATATTTTTTGATTGGGCAAATCCCAGTAATTTATTAATATCCAGCTCACCGTCAAAAAGGGCCTGGTGATCATTGTATCCTTTGGCATCGTGTAGGTGCATGTGAGCGATGTAGTCTTGCTTCTTCAACAAGTATTCTTGATCTTTAAAACCACTCACCCCATCGTGGCCCGTATCCCAGGTAAGTTTAATATTTGGGAAGGTCAAAACTTTATCAAGGGTATCCTGTATGTAATGTTTACCGAAGTTGCTGCTGTTCTCAATCGCCAGTATTATGTTATTTTCCTGAGCTTTCTTTGATAAAATTTTTATTGAATCTGCAAAGTTCTTTGTAAACTCTTCCGAATACTGATCGTAAATATAAATTTTCCTGTCAGGCATGGTCATTTTTGCCCCTTCCTGGATGTGGAGGTTAAGAAGGTCCACCCCGGCCTCCTTTGCCCAGTCAAGAGTGTCGGAAAACAACTGAACATATCCCCTTCTCACACTTTCGTAAAAGGAGCCTAAGTCTGCCTCATCGGGCATGTGCATTGTAAACTTTATATTGGTCTCTTTTGTAATTCTTTTAAGCTCAAGCGGAGGCAAATTCTGTATAAAGTTATATGGTAAATTCATATTTAATTCAATGAAGTTCAGGTTTAACTTCAAACATAATTCGACCAATTGGTTAATTGATGCGAATTCTACCAATGCCGGCATTCCTAATAACATGGTATAAGCTCCTTTTAAATATAATGTCAAAAGGGAACGTCCAAAGTGAATGGTTCGCGCTGGACATTATTAACATTGCTTCGTGTCATCCTGAGCTATAGCGAAAGATCCATAGGATTCTTCGGGCTAAAGTCCTCAGAATGACAACTAAGTTGTTTTTTTCAACAATTCAACTTCATCCTCCGTCAAATGCCTGTACTGCCCTGTTTTAAGGGATTCGTCAAGCTTTAAGGGACCCATGGATATTCTTTTTAAGTAGGTTACTTCATTGTTCAGGGCTTCAAACATCCTTTTAACCTGGTGGAATTTCCCTTCTTTTATTGTTACAAGGCATGTTGAAGGGTAGCCGGATTCTATGATTTCAAGCTTTGCCGAAAGTGTCTTGTAATTATCCTCTTTAAGAACTACTCCATCTTCAAAGGCTTTAATATCAGCATCAGTTACTTCCTCCGCAACTTCCACATAATAAGTCTTATCCACATGTTTTCTGGGAGACAACAAATCATGAGCCAGCTTACCGTCATTTGTTATGAGGAGGAGGCCTTCAGAATCCTTGTCGAGCCTGCCCACGGGAAAGGGCTTATAAAACTTCTCTTCATCTTGTAATAAATCTATTACGGTTTTGTCATAGTTATCTTCCGTTGCGGAAACTACTCCGCTAGGTTTGTTCATCATCAAATAAATAAAGGGGGTATATTTGACTATTTCACCATTATATTTAACAGTATCCGCATTGGTGTCAATGATCCTTGAGCTGTCTTTTTCGATTGCCCCGTTGACTTCAATAAACCCTTTTCTTGCATCGGTCTTTATTTGTTTTCTGGACCCGAAGCCGCTGTTGGAAAGCATCTTATCTATTCGAATTTTCATATGCCCTCTCTTCGAAAGAAGGACATGCCCCTAAATATGAATAGTCTATGGGAAAGACATTTAGAGGAATGCCCCATATTTTACAATTTTGGTCTTTGCCCGCCTGATTGTGCATTGGTATGAAGCAAGCTGATTTTCCGATTTTTACTTATTATATCATTAAGGCGCCATGTGTCAATGAGGAAAATCCGGACATAAATAAAAAAGGGATTTAACCCTTTTATATTTAATAGTATAATTTAAAACCCTTATTCCTCGTAGCTTATGTCTGCTCCCAGGCTTCTCAGTTTTTCGATAATTTTGGAATATCCTCTCTTAATATGATAGACTTCGGTTATTTCTGTTTCTCCGTCGGCTATCAAGCCTGCTATGATAAGGGCTGCTCCGGCCCTTAAGTCAGTGGCTTTTACCTTGGCGCCGGTCAGATGGCTCCTGCCTTTCAATATGGCAGTGCTTCCTTCTATCTTGACATCCAGTCCCATTTTTGCCATTTCATTTGCATGCATAAAACGGTTTTCAAAAATGGTTTCGTTAATTATGCTTGTTCCTTCTGCCTTGGATAATAAGGCCATGAATTGGGCCTGCATGTCTGTCGGGAAACCGGGATAAGGAAGGGTTTTTATGTCCAGGGCTTTAATTGTATCTCCTGCCTTGACCCTTATTTTATCGTCATATTCATCAACGATTACTCCTGCTTCCCTTAACTTTGCAATAACCGGCTGCAAGTGGCTGGGCACAACATTTTCAATCATAACATCACCGCAGGTTGCTGCTGCAACCACCATATATGTACCTGCTTCTATCCTGTCCGGAATTACGGTGTGCTCCGTTTTATGAAGCTCTTCAACACCCCTTATTCGGATTGTCTTGGTACCTGCCCCTATTATATTGCCTCCCATGGAGTTTATAAAGTTTGCCAAATCAACAATTTCCGGCTCTTCTGCCGCATTTTCTATGATTGTTTCTCCTTCAGCCAAGGTTGCCGCCATAAGCAGGTTCTCAGTGGCTCCCACGCTGGGAAAGTCAAGATATATGTTTGTTCCAATAAGTTTTTCCGTTATGGCATGCACGTAGCCGCTTTCGGACTTTACATCCGACCCTAAAGATTTAAAGCCTTTTAAGTGCAAATCAATAGGTCTTGCACCTATAGCACACCCACCGGGCATATATACTTTCGCCATATGGCACCTTGTCAACAATGGACCCATCACCAGGAAGGATGCCCTCATCTTGCTTATCAGGTCATAGGGAGCTTCACAGTTTTTAATGTTTTCAGTATTTACCTTCAGTGAACCGTTCCCTGTTCTTTCAATCTTTGCTCCCAATTCCTCCAGGAGCCTGCACATTATCTTGACATCCTGCAAATCAGGAATGTCGTGAATAATGCATTCTTCTTTACACAACAAAGTTGCAGCCAATATGGGCAAAATAGAGTTTTTTGAGCCGTCAACCCTTATCCTTCCCTTAAGTCCGGTGCTCTTTTTTACTATGATTCTTTCCATGATTCTCCTTATATGTTAATGAGGGGAATACACTTTTGTACCCCGATCGTGTAGAAATTCACCTCAAAAGATTGTCTTTCTAATATGTATTTTTTATAGTTCTGCTTTCTAACTCAATACATAATAACATTATTCGACAATTATTGCAATTGTAAATTTTTCATGTTTATTTTTGCCTCTTAATAATTTATTCGTATGCTGCATAGTATATTTTAGGCATAGTGGAGTTCAAAATTACAATTAATGTGTGGATTTATTGGAAAAAAAGCAATTCATAGGAAAAATATGCTCAAAATTTCAATTAATGTGTGAAAAAAGCTGTTAAATAGAAAATATTTAACACATTAATTAAAATTTTGAGCAATATACATAAAAAAAGAAACCGTGTATGACTAAATAAAGGGGGACGTTATATTTATTAAATGTTACACACGATTTCTTTTTTCATATTATGTGTAAAAAGGATTTTTTTATACAAAAATTTTTTATTTTTCATTATGATGCAAATTGTAGATTTGTCATCCTGAGCGATAGCGAAGGATCTCATGAGATTTTTCGGGCTAAAGCCCTCAGAATGACACAAGACACAGATTTGTCATCCTGAGCGATAGCGAAGGATCTCATGGGATTCTTCGGGCTAAAGCCCTCAGAATGACACAAGTCGTAGATTTGTCATACTGAGAGAAGTGAAGAATCAGAACTTATTCAGGCGGATCTGGGCCTTGAATAAGTCCCCGTCTATACTGAGTTCAAGTAAGCCACCCTGGACTTCCATGAGGCTTGATGCGATGGCAAGGCCCAATCCGCTACCTTCGGAGCTTCTGGATTCATCTCCTCTTTTGAATCTTTCCATGAGCTCATTTACAGGAATATTGAGTTCATAGGCAGAAATATTTTTAAAGCTTACATATACAAAATTGTCATCTTCCGAAATTAGGATGTAGACCCTGGACCCGGTAAGGGAGTATTTGAAAATATTGGACAATAGATTTTCCATCACCCTGCTCAACAGGCGGCCGTCTGCCTTGGCATATATCTTTTCGTTTGATGCCGTAACCTTGAAGGTCAGGTCTGCTTCGTTTATTTTTTCATCCAATTCTCCCAGCAATTGTTCAATAAGAGAGTTTATGTGGACCCTTTCGAATTTGGGCTCAATGCTGCCACTGGTTGCCTTTGCCGCTTCGAACAGGTCTTCGGTGAGATTTTTTAGCCTGTTTGACTTCCTTTCCAGAATTTCCAGGTATTTGGGGGCATTTTCCGAATCCAGACCTTCCCTTTTCAACAAATCCACGTAGGATATTATGGATGTCAGAGGGGTTTTTATGTCATGGGATACATTTGTAATAAGTTCGGTTTTCAGCTTTTCACTCCTTACCTCGTTTTGAACGGCTGTCTTAAGACCTGAGGTCAGCTCGTTGATATCTTCCGAAAGCTGCCTGAACTCACCTTTACCTTCCAGTTTAATCTTATAGTCGTAATCCCCGCTTTTGGCTATCTGCAGGCCTTCCTGAATTTTTTGAAAATGGGTCACCTTATTATAGACAATATAACATGAAAGAAGGGCTAACAAGATAATCAGGTAAGCTTTACCCGCCAGATAAACGGATGCTATTATCAGCAGCAAGACTCCTCCCATTGTTTTGTACATGAGGGGGCCTGATGCTGTTATATTTGTTAATATGTCAAGGGATCTTGACAAAACTATATAGATGACCGAATGCCTCATAAGGGTCCGTTTTTTAAGGTGCCTTACAAGGGATAGGATGAGTATCAGGATAATGGCAGATACCAAAGCCGTTATGCTGACCATGGCAAGCCTCATAAGGTTCTCGCTAACGGATTTGATATTCAACACGTTTAAAAATTCAAGCCTGCATACGGCTATGATTCCTGCGATTAGCAATATATTCAAATCGGTATAAAAGTTGTCTATAGATGTAAACCTTATTTCGTTGCTTCCCTCAACCCTCCCAGTTGATGAGACCAGGAAGGAAAAACAGGCTGAGGTTATAAGGATGCATATTATTATTACGGCAGTGTTTCTTATTAAGGTCTGCCTGTCTGCATTCCACCTGTTTACCCTCTGCAAAAGGGCTTCGTCTTCCATGGCAACATAAATCCGCATATTCTTATTGAAGGTTTCGGATTCGAATATTTCATTCAGAGAATCGGATACGTCGCTGCCCCTGTCGGGTTTTATTTCAATTCCTTTTTCGCTTATAAGGATGTAAGCATTGTGCAACAAATAATAATCCTTGTTTGGATTGCCTGTATTTGTTGTTTCATTTTCACCATCGGTGGCATAATAAATAAAACCATTGGGCAGGTTAAGCTCGCTTATTATCTTTTCATAGGTTGCCAGGTCCGCTGCTATGATTGATTCTTTAATCTCCTGGATCTCATGCTCCATTTCAACGAAGAACAATTCCCTGATTTCCTGGCCGTCCTGGTAATTGTTTTCTTCAAGATAGGCCTTGTATAAGTCACTGAGTTTCCGGTTGTCCTTTATTCCTAAGTTTTCAACGGTTCCCCCGCTCAAAATATAGTCTTCGTTCTTGTAGACCCTCATTACGTATTCCAGACGGTTTGCCGCCTGCTTCAGGTCATTGCTTATGGTGTCGCTTTGTAAATAGTTTTTTACGGCTATGCTCTCATAATTTTTAACCTTCAAGTAAATATTGAGGGCTGAAGAAACCCCTATCATGAGGAAAACTATAAAAAGCAAAAATGCGGAAAACTTGGTAATATATTTTCCCTTAAATATCTTCCACCTTGTAACCAACTCCCCACACCACCTTAAGGTATCTCGGATTCTTCGGATCAATCTCAATTTTTTCTCTTATCCGCCTGATGTGGACGGCTATCGTGTTTTCCGGATTGAAAGAAGGCTCGTTCCACACATTTTCATATATTTGGTCTATGGAATAGACCACACCCTTGTTCTTGGTAAGTAAAAGCAATATTTTATATTCAACGGGAGTGAGCTTTACCGGTTCTCCATCCACGGTGACTTCTTTTCTTTCATCATCAATCATGAGGCTTCCTGTCCTGTAAACATTGGTCTTTTCCATCTCCGAAGCCCCTCCGAGAGCCGTATACCTTCTTAATTGGGATTTGACCCTGGCTATAAGCTCCAGGGGGTTGAAGGGTTTTGTTATATAGTCATCCGCCCCTATATTAAGCCCCAGGACTATGTCCGTTTCTTCGGATTTGGCCGACAGCATAATAACCGGAATATTCTTGATTTCCCTGATTTTCGTGGTTGCCGCAATACCGTCCATTTCCGGCATCATAATATCCATTATTATTAAATGTACTTCATTCTTCTCAACAAGGTCAATCGCCTGCTTTCCCGAATAAGATTTCAAAATATTGTATCCTTCGCTTTTTAAATAAACTTCAATAGCGTCCACGATTTCCCTGTCGTCATCACAAACCAGTATGTTCATGCTAAAACCTCCTGTAAATTTATATAATACCATAAAGTGCTTAAATTACAATTAAAAAGAGGGAGGCAATTTTGCCCACCCTTTACAATGACGCGGATTTTTGTAAAAAAGTTCCTCTTTTCTCCCCTTCTTAAAATTTAGTTTGTTAATAAATGACTGATGTGTTATAATCTCATTTGTGTAGGAGGTCGTAATGGTAACGGCAGATACGATTAAACGAGGCTTTAAGAACGGCATTAATACGCTGATAGAGCTGTCAAAAATATTGATTCCCGTATATATCGGGGTAAAGATACTTTCTATTTCAGGACTTTTGAATATACTGGCCAAATTTTTCGAACCAGTGATGTCATTGTTGGGCCTTCCCGGTGAAGCATCCCTGGTCTTAATTTTAGGTTATTTTTTGGGAAATTATGCAGGCTTAGGTGCCCTTGCAGCCATAGACCTGACTCCGGTTCAAATTACGACAGTGGCTATAATGCTTTCAATAGCTCACAATTTGATAACCGAATCGGCATTGGTAAAAAAATTAGGGGTAAGCGTAGGAGCAAGCATTGCGGTAAGGGTGTCTTTTTCGATTTTGATGGGATTTTTGCATTACAGGATATACGGGTGATGTTATGAATGGAATTTTAGAAATTTTAATTGATTTGATGAGTTTTTTGTGGAGTATAGCCAGGCTTTTGGTGCCTATTATGGTTTTAATTGAAATTTTCAAGGATACCAAATTAATTGACAAAATTTCGGACTATTTTAGCCCGGTTTCAAAATTTTTCACCTTGAGCAAGACATCGGGAATATCCCTTTTGCTGGGTTTGTTCTTCGGGCTGACCATAGGAGCCGGTGCAATACTTCAAAGCGTTAAAGACTACAAGGTGGACAAAAGAAGCATCTTCCTCATCATCATGTTTTTGTCCCCCTGCCATGCAATACTTGAAGACGCAATAATTATGGGGGCAGCAGGGGCAAATTTAATTCCCTTGTTAATTGCAAGGTTTTTAGTTGCAACCTTTGTTACCTTTGCCTTTTCAAGGCTTGTTAAAGAAAAACCCGAAGATGGAATTGAAGCAATAGGGGGACGGGATTAAATCCCGCCCCCGATTTTTATTCAAGGTCTTTTATTTCGGTTTCTTCCCCTTTATAAAGGGCGAATTTTTTAAAGCCGTAGTTCTTGAACTGGTTAAGCTGCTTATTTAATTTCTTGGCTTTTTCAAATATTGATACTGTATAGCCTTCTTCCCTTATGCTTTCAGCCTTTGCTAGAACGTCTATGTACCTGTCGGTTGGCTCAAAGAGAAGTACCACCTTTTCCTTGTCCGGTACTTTGAAGTTTTCTTCCATCAACTGGTTTACCAGTCTTTCAAATCCTATTGAAAATCCTACCGCAGGTATTTTTTCACCTACAAAATTTCCAACCATTTCATCGTATCTTCCGCCGCCGGCAATGGAATATCCCAAATCCTTGTAGGCTATTTCAAATATGGAGCCCGTGTAATATCCCATGCCTCTTACCAGGGTAAAGTCAAAAACCACCTCATATTTGCCTGCAGCATAGATATTGGATTCATCAAGGACTTTTTTTACATCTGATACAACTTCTTCCCCTACCCCGTATTCGGTTAAGCAGTCTATACCTTTTTTATTGATTTCATCAAGGGCTTTCATAAGGTTTTCAACAGCCCCGTCAGGGTAGTCTTTGCCGGTAAGCTCATCTTTAACACCGTCCATGCCGATTTTGTCCAACTTATCAACTATGATGCAAACCCCGTCAAAGTCTTCTTCTCTAAATCCGCAATTAAGTATTACCGATTTCAATATTCGCCTGTCGTTGAAACGAACCACGAAGTCCTTCACATTAAGGGCATAAAGGGCTTTGGCGGTTGTTGCGATAAGCTCCAGTTCGGCTGCTATAGTTCCGTCACCGATAATATCAATATCACATTGTTTGAAGCTCCTGTATCTTCCTTTTTGTGCTCTTTCAGCCCTGAAGACATTGCCTACCTGGAGGGCTTTGAACACTGGAAGCAATTTTGCACGGTTGTTGCAGTAAAAACGGCTTAAGGGTACCGTCAAATCATACCTTAATCCCAAATCGGCCAGATCATCTTCGGTCAGGCCCTCTTTATTGAGATCAAGCTTATCTCCTCTTTTCAGTATTTTGTAAATAAGCTTCAGGTTTTCGCCGCCTTCGCTGCCTATTAAATTCTCTATGTTTTCAACTACCGGTGTTTCAAAAAGTTCAAAACCGCACTGCTTATATGTATTGACTATGACCCCTTCCACATAGTCCCTGATTTCTTTCTCATAAGGGGTTATATCACGCATTCCCTTTGCAGGGTTTAAATTGACTTTCATGCACGCTGCCTCCTGTTTTCGGGATGTTGGAACCTATCACAGTCCTTAAATCCCGAGTTTATTTTCTATTATATATAAAAATGCTCTTGCTTACAACAGTGGATATGTCATTCTGAGTGCTTTAGCACGAAGAATCTCATGAGATCCTTCGCTTCGCTCAGGATGACAATTTTTGTGCATCCTGACGTACTTTTATTATCTGAGATATGTTGCCAGAAATTGCTTATTTATTTCTTCAGGTACTAAGCTTCCTCCTGTAGCCCAGGCTATATGGACCGCATTTTTCATATTATTTTCAAGATTGTGCCTTTTTATGTATTCTTTTCCTTCTATTGTATTTTCCAATTTGACAAAGCCTTCAAAGGCGGCGCAGGCAGAGGGCTCAATATCTATATTTTCCGTTTCATGGAGGAAACGCATGTAATCGTAGAGCTTATAATCATCTACCGTAATTACTCCTCCCAAAACATAGTCCATCATTTTTCCTACCAATTTGGATGGTCTTCCGACAGCCAGGCCGTCTGCGTGGGTTTTCCCGTCTATCCCAAGATCCTGGACGGAGATTTCATTGTGAAGGCCGGTAGCCATCCCTATTAACATGCAGGGGGCATGGGTGGGCTCCACAAAGAAGCAGTGGACATTGTCCTTGTAAACTGATTTAAGCCCATAGGTAATTCCGCCAGGGGCTCCTCCCACCCCGCAGGGGAGATAAACGAGCATGGGATGATCTTCATCAACAATTATGTTCAAATCATCCAGTTGCCTTTTGAGCCTCTTTGCCGCAACGCTGTAACCCATAAACAAATTCATAGAGTTCTCGTCATCCACAAAGTAACTCATGGGGTCCCGGTCCGAGGCTTTGCGGCCTTCTTCAACGGCTATTGAATAGTCGCTTTCATATTCTATGACAGTGGCTCCTTTAGCCCTCAATAAGTCCTTTTTCCACTGTTTTGCATCTGCCGACATATGTACAATTACATTGAAGCCCAAGGCGGCAGATGTTATCCCTATGCTTAAACCTAAGTTTCCGGTGGACCCTACCTGTATCTTGTACTTGCTGAAAAAGTCCCTGAACTTCGGCTCTGCCATGATTGAATAATCATTGTCTTCTTTTAAAAGTCCCGCTTCCAGGGCCAGGGATTCCGCATGCTTTAAAACTTCATAAATACCGCCCCTTGCCTTTATGCTTCCCGCTATCGCCAGGTGGCTGTCCATTTTAAGAAGAAACCTTCCGGGTGAATAAAAGCCATAGGTGTCTTCTATCTTATCTTTCATCTTGCTTATTACTTTTAATGGGGATTCGATAATGCCGTGAGAGGGACGGGTTTCGGGAAACACCTTTTCAATAAGGGGAGCAAATTTTTCGAGTCTTTTTTCCGCATCGTCAATTGCTGCTATATTCATGTTAATTCTTTGTGCAGCTTCTTCATAGGGTAGGATTTTGGGATTAAGCCAAATAACTTCCTTAAGGTCAGATACATCTTTTAAATCCGGGTATTTGGATAAGATTTCTTCTTTCATGGTATCTCCTCTATTCTTTATTATTGGAATATCGCCCTTGTTAATTTGCTTTGTTTATCATTATACCATATGAAGATGAATTGTAATATTGTTTTTTTGTGATGAGATCCTTCGCTGCGCTCAAGATGACACAAAAGATGAGATCCTTCGCTGCGCTCAGGATGACACAAAAGATGGGATCCTTTGCTGCGCTCAGGATGACACAAAACGATAATCCCCCTGATTTACAAGGGGATTATCGTTTTATTTTATTCTTCCGCTATTAAAACTTCTTGTGTTATAGTGATTACTTCAGCCTTCTTTATATCGACCAGGTCACCCTTGGCAGTGGAAAATACATTCTCTGTTATTATTAATTCCATAACTTCCCTTACATCTTCTTCCGTCAGATCATCCCTTGGAGCCTCAAGGGTCATGGATGATGTTGTTCCCTGTTCCGTCAGAAAAGACATAACCAATTTTTTTGCCATCATATCACCCCTTTCCTTTTTAAGTCTTTAACTGCTTATATCTCGTTCAGCAGCTCGTATTCATCGTACCTTACAATGTTTGTAAGCTGGTATTCCTGGAGGCCTGAAATGGCAACCCCGACGTTGTAAAGGTCCTCGTTTTCCACAGCTGCCTTAACGTTGGAAAAGGTCTTGCTCTTTCTGATAGTCTTGTTGTTTTCGTCAAGCCCTGCGTTGAGAACCAGCTTCACCTTGGAATTTCCTTGACTTGCAATAACCGGCATCATATCACCTCCCCTTGCGTCCTGTAACTATATAGGGGTTTGGGAGCGGATGTATTGCTTATAAATGTAAACCATGCTAATATATACATAATGAATCTATTCAAGGGGCACTTATGGACAAGTTTCTGATTAAGGAATTAAAGTGCATAATTGATGAAATCCACGGATACGACTACATAAGCAAGGTTAAGTATGTAATATTGTTGGTATGCAATGAACTATACCGTTCAAACCATGGGACCCTGTTAAAGGACAATCCTCTTTTCAAGGAATATCATAGATTTGACTTGGGAAAAGGGAAAACTGAAAATCAAATTGCCCGCTTAATTGAGGAAAACGCAAATAACATTGATATTTCAAGTTTCTACCCGGCCTTCCTCTATGAAAACCTCCTCACCGCTAAGGAAAAGAAAACCCTGGGCCAGGTTTACACCCCCTTTGAAATAATTGACAAGATGATTAATCAAGTGTTTGAAATCAAAAAGGTTGATGAAAACACCAGGATATTGGATCCTTCCTGCGGGGGCGGGTATTTTCTGGTTGAAATGTATAAGCATATAAGGAAAACCCATCCCGAAATTCCCGAAAAACACATTGTGGAAAAGATGCTCTACGGCTTTGATATAGATGATTTTTCCATTTTTTTAAGCAAAATGGGACTTGTTTTCCACACAGGGTTTGATTATGGGAAATTCAACATAAATAAGAGAGATTTTTTGGTTGATGACCTTAATACAGGAGAATTTGACATAATAATAGGCAACCCCCCCTATATTGGCCACAAGAATGCCAAGGCTGATTACAGGAGCCTGGTGGCGCAAAAATACCACGATGTTTATTACGACAAGGCCGACATATCCTACTGCTTTTTCATGAAGGGAAAGGAAGTCCTTAAGTCAGACGGTATTATTGCCTTCATTACCTCCCGATATTTCATGGAAGCCTTGTATGCCAGGAAATTAAGGAATTTTTTGAAGGAAAACTGTCATATCGTCACCTTGATAGACTACCAGGGGGACACGGCTTTTAAAAAAACCGGGGTAAGTCCGGCTATTATAATTCTTTCAAATATTCGGAACAAAAACACCTTTACATACGTCAAAAAAGGGAGGGATGGTTTCGAACCATATGAATATAAGCAGGATAAGCTGAAAGATTCAGGATGGATAATTCTTAAGGATGAGGAAGAGAAACTTTTTGAGAAGATAGATGGAATTGCCAACACTTATATAAAGGATATCTGCACTATCAAGCAAGGTATTATCACCGGCCTTGATATGGCATTCATAGTTACGGAAGATGTTATCGAAAAATACAAAATCGAGAATTTTCTGCTCAGAAAATGGATTAAAAACAGCAACATATCAAAAAAATCCATTAAATATAATAATTTGTACCTGATTTATTCCGATATAATACATGATGAAAAGGATTGTCCCAATGCCATCAACTATCTCTCCACGTACAAGGATAAGCTAATGAACAGAAGAGAGTGCAAAAAGGGATATCGCAAATGGTATGAGCTGCAGTGGGGCAGGAATAAATCCGACTATGAAAATCCTAAAATAATTTTCCCCTTCAAATCAAAAAGTAATAATTTTTATTATGACAGGGATGCATATTTTTGCAGCGCCGATATTTACCTGATGAATAATTTCAAAAAAGGCCTGGCCCTGGATTATCTGCTTGCTTATTTAAATTCTGAAATATTCGAGTTTTATTTGAAATGCCAGGCAAAAAAGGTCGGAAACAATATTTATGAATACTATCCCAACAAATTGAATAATTTAAAGATTTATATGCCTCAGGAAAATATTGCTGAAAATTTTTCTCCTTTAGAAAATATTAGCATTGAAATATGGTTAAAAAAGGTGTTTAATATTGATGAAGGGGAGGTAAATATTATAAAGAACTATTTATAGAGAAGGTGATGACGCAAATTGAGGAGATTTCACAGACTTTTGTTTTTACTAATCATTGTTCTTGTGTTATCCGTTCGACCTGCTCTTGCAAAGACCGTATACTATGATACTTTCAATCACTGGGCGGAAAAAGACATTGATTTTGCTTCCAATACCCTGAAGGTTTTCAAAGGATACGGGGATTTTACTTTCAGGCCTGATAATAACATCACAAGGGCAGAATTTATCACTATATTAGCAAGAACCGCTTACGGGCTGAATCAGATGAAGGAGGTCTACAGCGGTGATTTGGCATACAATGATATGTCAATTAAACACTGGTCTTATACTTATGTTATTTCAATGAACGAATATTTAAAAACTAATAAATTTACTTTGAAGGACATCTTTCCCGGAAACAATTTTAACCCTGACAAGGCAATAACCAGGGAAGAATCGGTTGCACTGATAGCTGCCTTCTGCAAGGACGCAATATTCGACACTCCCCTAAGCTTTACCGATTTATCGGTAACAAACAAGTATTATTCGGAAATCCAAAGACTTGTTAACTCCGGAATTATAATAGGTTATGAAAATAATACCTTCAGGGGCAGCAATAACATTACCAGGGCCGAGGCAGCCTCCTTGATCAAGAGGGTTTATACGGATATTAAAACAAGCATAAACAGGGATTATCTTACCAAGCTTGAATTTATGCCTGTCAATGGAGATGAGATGTATTCATACTTTGGTGAATACAATTTAAACACCACCAATGCTGATGACAGGAAGTTCATCAAGGCTAAAGATACCTTGGAATATGTGGCATTCGGAGGTTACATCTTCCCCGAGGATGCCCATCTATACGACCTGAATGCGGTCAAGACAATGGAACAATTGAGGGCAAGCGGTTATTTCAACGTGGCGGGCACCAATTATTACATGATTACCTTCGGAAGCTATTCCAATGAAGATAAGACCAAGTTTGCCAATGAGATTTTGACAAATATTATCGCAAGAAATGATTTCAGCGATGCCGAGCTGATGCAGATTTTCACCCTGGTAAGCAAGTATGACGTAAATGAAACCTTATATATGGGAGCCCTTGAAAAATGGTACAACTTAACCAACAATGACAATTCAAAGGCCAATATCATATTTTTCAGGTATGCCTACTATATTAAGAATGACAACAAGGATATGTTAAGGGTGTTGATTTACGAGGATTTAAAAAAGGCCAACAATATTCCTTCGATTTTAAGTATTAACTTTAACTTAGACAAAGGATCCCAGGTTGACTTCAGGAATTATTCTTTCGGTAACTACGGTTATTCCCTGTATAAGGATACCAACCTGCAAAGATTCCTGAGAAACGCTTCTCTGAATCAAAACGTAAGGATAATTGAACTTCCTGATTTGCTCATGATAGAAAAAACGTCCAAACCCAAGGTTGACATGGCAGGATATGAAAACCTCTTTTCCAAGTATTCAATAAATAAATTGTATGTCCTGAATTTTTTGGGCGAAAAGGAAAGAGCTTTTGTTGAAGGAATAAATGATTACGATATAATCAAAACTTTTGAAATATATAAGAAGAACTCAACTGCTTTTGATGAAAACTACATGGGAATCCTGAAAAAAGTTAAATAATGATATTAGAAGGGCCGGTAAGTTGCCGGCCTTTTTATTCTCACCTGTCATCCTGAGCTACAGCGAAGGATCTCATGAGATTCTTCGGGCTAAAGCCCTCAGAATGACACTATTAGTCATTCATAGCAATGACAATATGTTTTATGACTTCTATTTTACAGTAGCTATTTCAATTAACAGTTCCACAACCTTTTCCATGGACTGAATTGGTATGTACTCAAATTTACCGTGATAGTTGTGGCCTCCGGTACACAGGTTGGGACAAGGCAAGCCCATGTAAGACAACCTGGCCCCGTCCGTTCCTCCTCTTATTGGAACAACCTTAGGCTCAATACCTATGTTTTTCATGGCCTGTATTGCATTGTCTATAATGTACATGTGTGGAAGAATTTTTTCCTTCATGTTGTAATATGAATCTTCCAGGCTTAACTCCACCGTACCCTGCCCGTATTTGTCGTTTAGATAAGCGGCAATTTTTTTGAACCTTTCTTTTTTGACCTTGAATTTATCCATATCGTGGTCCCGGATGATGTATTTTAATGTTGTTTTTTCAATGTTTCCGGACATATCGGTCAAGAGGCTGAAGCCTTCATAACCTTCCGTATTTTCAGGGGTTTCATATACAGGCAGCATTCCGTGGAATTCCATACCTATAAGAATGGAATTTTTCATCTTGTTTTTAGCCGTTCCCGGGTGGATGTTAGCCCCGTTGATTATTACCTTGGCACTTGCAGCATTGAAGTTTTCATACTCCAATTCCCCTAATTCTCCTCCGTCAACCGTATAGGCATAGTCTGCCCCAAACTCTTTAATATTGAAGAGGTCTGCCCCCCTTCCCACTTCTTCATCGGGAGTAAAGCCTATTTTAATGGTACCGTGCTTGATGTGGGGGTTCTTTATAAAATATTCAGCCATGGTCAGTATTTCCGCAATTCCTGCCTTGTCATCGGCTCCAAGAAGAGTTGTACCGTCAGTTACTATCAAATCCTGGCCCCGGTATTTTAAGAGGTGGTCAAAGGTCTTGGTATCCATCACTATTTGTTTTTCTTCATTTAATATGATATCGCTGCCGTCATAATTATATATTATCTTAGGTTTTACATTGGTTCCTGACATGTCGGGGGATGTGTCCATATGGGCAATGAAACCTATTACCGGTGCATCCGTATTTCCTTTTACCGTACCGTAAACATACCCGTTATCATCCATATATGCGTCTTCAATTCCCATTGATTTCATTTCTTCAACCAGGAACCTTCCCAGTTCTTTTTGTTTTTCGCTGCTTGGGATTTTGTCCGAACCGGGCACTGATTGAGTATCAATCTTCACATAATTTAATAATCTTTCGTGTACTTTCATATCATCCTCGCTGTGATATATATTTTTATAACCTTAGTATATCATAAGGCTTTCATATTTCAATACATTTTATTCATCGCTACCGGTGCCGGGCACCCGTGCCGGATGCCTGGCGATACTTAGTAAAGACAGTTGAAATATCAATAATAATATTGTATAATATATAGACAAACCATATGGGAGGTCTTATTATGGATTTTATTAAAGAAGCATATAAGGTAAAAGCCGCAACCGTTATCAAAAATCTTGAAAAAAGACAAATGGAAGGCTACTACTGCGAAACCGTCAAAGAAGCGGTAGATAAGGTTATGTCATTGATTAAACAAGATGATATTGTGGGTTGGGGCGGGTCAACAACCATTGATCAGATCGGAATCAAGAAGCTTTTGGAAGAAAGAAAGATTACAGTTTATGACAGGGACAAGGAAACTGACCCGAAAGAAAAAGTAAAAATGATGAAAAAGGCGTTAACTGCCGATGTTTTCCTCACAAGTGCAAACGCAATTACCATGGAAGGCGAGCTGATTAACATTGACGGAAACGGAAACAGGGTTGCAGCTTACTGTTACGGGCCAAACAGCGTCATTGTGGTTGCAGGTATGAACAAGTTAGTTACTGACCTTGATGTTGCAATTAAAAAGGCAAGACTTGATGCAAGTGTTCCAAATGCAATCAGAACTAACAGCAAGGCCCCATGCTACTTTACCGGAAAATGCGCCGACTGCACCATGGCCGATACACTCTGCTCACAAATCCTAATAACAAGATTCTGCAAGCCAAAGAATAGAATAAAAGTAATATTGGTTGGTGAATATTTAGGATTTTAACGAAGCGTCATCCTGAGCGAAGCGAAGGTTCCTATGGGATTATTCAGGCTGACGCCTCAGAATGACATGAGTTTGTCATCCTGAGCGAAGCGAAGGATCTCATTAAAGGGATTCTTCACCGCTCAGGATTTTTGTTTCATGAGATTTAGTATTTTATAATTTCCGGTTCCTGGTACTCTTCCCCGAAAGTATCTACCGTTACTTTTTTGAGCTTAATTTCTTTAATGGGTCTGTCCATGTAGTCAGTCTCTGTTTCTGCTATCTTATTTACCACATCCATTCCTTCAATTACTTTTCCAAAGGCAGCGTACTGACCGTCTAAATGAGGGGCTTTTTTATGCATGATAAAAAACTGTGACCCTGCCGAATCGGGAGACATGGCTCTTGCCATAGATAATACTCCCTCTGTATGCTTCAAATCATTTTTGAAGCCATTCCGCGAAAATTCACCTTTTATTGAATATCCGGGGCCGCCCATACCATTGCCAATGGGGCATCCTCCCTGTATCATAAAGTCCTTGATGACCCTATGAAAAATTTTCCCGTCATAAAATTTCTTGTTGATTAATGAAATAAAGTTTCTTACTGTGTTAGGAGCTATCTCCGGATATAATTCCGCCTTGATTACATCTCCGTTTTCAAATTCAAATATAACTATAGGATTCATTTTCCCTCCTGTAATACTAATATTTAATATTTCAGACTGTTGACAAAATATAAGACAAACCCTCTTATGTCATCCTGAGCGAAGCGAAGGATCTCATTAAATGATGGGATTCTTCACTGCGTTCATAATGACACTATGTGAGCTCATGGGATCCTTCGGGCTGAAGCCCTCAGGATGACAATTCACTGTCAGTAACCTGAAATATTAATCTAAATATCTTTAATATTAACATTTTATGTATATCATTAGCAATAAAAATTATGACAGTATTGTTTTTTTTAGATGCTTGTAACAACTAAATTAATTTAGAATATATTAAAGTAAAGTTACAGAAATTATGAGGAGGTTATGCCAGCATGAAACACTCAAATAAAAATGATATAGTTTTGGGAACTGGCGGCATTGAAGATAGATGTTGCACCGGCCAGTCAGGCTGTGACTGGGATGGTACATTAAGAAATGTAGTTTCAGAACCCATTTACGTGCAAAAAGTATACGATGCAGTTTTGTTCAACCTGCAGGGATTAAAAACTGCTCCGGATACTTGCTTCGAACCGCCCCTGGGCTGCGGAACAAACATCATAAGAATTGCAGACATCAGGTGCAGGAAATTCTTCAATCCTGACAACATCAATGATGAGTGCAATTTAAAAATCAAACCTAACACCACCTTGTCAGGAGGACAGTTCGTAAAGAATGAAGAAGGCTGTGACGTAAAAGTTATAGGCCCCGATGGAACCTTAAGCCAAAAATTAGTATGGGCGGATACATCATTCTGCGATGAAGAAGAATTGGGTACCCCCGTATTTGGAACTCAAGAAATTGAGATTTCAGGTTGCGTTGAAATCGAAATGGATTTGGTTGTGACCCCATGCGACTCAAATAGAGAAAGCATAATTACATTAAGTGCAGTAGTTGAAATTGCACCTGAATGCAATCCTCTTGTACTGACTAATTTCTTTGAAATTTGCGTACCTTCGGTATTTGACACCGCCTTCTTGCCAAGATTCACCGAATTCTGCAATTTGGACTGTGTTGTAAGATTTGCAACCAACAGTATTCAAAGAGACTTTGTAATTGACCCCAGAACAGGAGTATTGTCAGTAAATCTCATCATCTCACTTTGCATCACCTGTGAAAAGAAAGTTCTTGTACCTGTTCAGCTTTGTGTACTCTCCACCGGCTTTGTGGAATTAGCACCCGAGCAGGCAGCAATATGCCCGACTTTCCCAAGACTCTTCCCGAGACAAATCAACGAGGATGCAGTAGGCGGCGCAGGCGGCGACAAATGCCGGCCAAGATCACAATCGACTGATAATTAAGAAAGGATGGTCTAAAATGAAAACCCACTGAATCAGTGGGTTTTTTATATGAGATGTAATCCTGAACGAAGTTAAGGATCCCGTTGTCATCCTCAACGAAGTGAAGGATTATATTGTCATCCTGAACGAAGCGAAGGATCTCAAGAGATCCTTCGGGCTAAAGCCCTCAGGATGACACTATGGGATATTCATAGCAATGACAGTTTGTGAATTATTCATAGCAATGACATTTTTCCCGTAATTATTATTCGTCCTGTTTTTTATGCGATTTTTTCCTTTGTTTTACGCATTCATTAAGCAAGTATTCTATTTGCCCGTTTATGGAGCGGAAATCATCCTCAGCCCAAGCCGCCAGTTCTTTCCAAAGAGATGATGATAATCTCAGCAATACCTGTTTCTTTTCCTTATCCTTCTTTTCATCTTCCATTATCATCATCCCCTTCCTTTTTCAAACACATCGTAACTGTTAATACAAGGATCCTGAATTTACTATGGGCTGGGCGTCTTTGTTGCCGCAAAGAACGACTAAGAGGTTGCTTACCATGGCAGCTTTTCTTTCTTCATCCAATTCCACAACATTGTGTTCACTGAGCTTATCCAGGGCCATTTCTACCATGCCCACGGCACCTTCAACTATCATCTGTCTTGCATCAATAATAGCTGCAGCTTGCTGTCTTTGAAGCATTGCAGCTGCTATTTCGGGTGCATAGGCCAAATGGGTGATTCTTGCTTCAATTATTTCAAGACCGGCTATTTCTACTTTTTCCTGAATTTCTTCCTTAAGCTTGTTTGCTATTTCCAAACTGCTGCCTCTCAATGTTTTTTCATTATCGTCACCAAAGGTATCGTAAGGGTAAAGTCTCACAATATTTCTTAGGGCAGAATCACATTGAATGGACAAATACTCGGTGTAATTATCCACATTGAAGACTGCCTTTGCCGTGTTTACCACTCTCCATACAACCACTATACCTATGGTTATGGGATTACCCAGGAGGTCGTTTATTTTTTGCTTTTCATTATTTAAGGTCATTGTTTTTAAGGATATTTTCTTGCTTCTTACTTTAATGCTCATATCAGGATTCTTCTTATCCGTGCTTGCTTCTACTGAGAAGGCAGCTGTTGTTGCAGCATTAGTAGCCGGATTCACAGCCGTAACAAAGGGATTTACAAAATAAAATCCTTCTCCTTTAAGGGTGCCGTAATATTTTCCGAACAAGGTGAGCACAAGGGCTTCATTTGGTTTTAAAACCTTAAGACCTGCAAACAAGATAGGCCCTACTATGGAAAAATACAAGCAGCTAATTATTGCCGTGATAATCTGCAGAGCACCATGTAAAGAAACCATGCTGAAAATGAACAATAATACTGAGCCCAGCATCAATGCAATGTTTAAAAGAAGCATAAACATGCCGTTCATTGCATTTGGAAATATTTCTTCCGTAATTAATCTTTCTTTTTTAATCTCTGACATTTTCTCCTCCTTATTTTGATACCTGTGATATCAAATTGATATCATATATATATCATGTTATTTTACTCTTGTCAACAAAATATGGAAAATTTTTTGAGTTCCTTCGGGCTAAAGCCCTCAGGATGACAATGCGGGACATTCATGGCTATGTCAGAGGGTGTGGATAACAAGGGGATGGATTATAGATTACAAAATAAAAAAACGCCTTTGTCTTGAGATCCTTCGCTATCGCTCAGGATGACAAAGGGTTATTCGCGGAGGTGGTTTTTTCCCATGTTTTCCTTGCCTTTTTCTATCAGTCGCATTTCTACGGAGTCTTCAATTACTTCTTTTATTAGTACTACAACCGGAACACCCAATATCATTCCCGGAATTCCAAACAAATTTCCGCCTACGGTAACGCTGGTAATAATCCAGAAGGGGCTTACCCCTACATTTTGGCCCACAATTTTGGGGTCTAAGAAGTTACCGTCTATTTGCTGAATTATTATTATAATTATTAAAGCAGTCAAGGCTTTGGCGGGATTTACGAAAAATGAAACCAGAACTACCGGAACAGAGCCAATTATAGGGCCGAAATAGGGTATGATATTGAAAAATCCTATTACAGTCCCCATGAGAGGGGCATATGGAACCTTTGCAAAAGCAAAAGCTATGACGCAAAGTATCCCCACCAAGGTGGAGTCCAGGAGTTTTCCGTTTAAGAAGCTTTTAAAGATTTTATTGGCTTTGGTAAATACATTGAGTATTTCATTTGCCTTGTTTTCTTTGAAGTAGGCATGGATGAACCTCCTGCCTCTTGCCAATAAGTCATCCTTTTCGGACAACATGTAGATGTTGATTATGAAGCTGGTAACGGCAGTAAAGGTACCTGAGCCGATTTTTGTAACCAGGGACATCAAGAGGTTGTAGAGGTATCTTAAGAGATTATTGATGATGCTTTTTACAAACTCCCCTGCCTGTAGAATGTTATCTGCTATGTAATCCACATATTTATTATCCACCCTGCTCCTTAAGTCTGTGACGAGTTGACCTATATCGACTTCCCCGTCCATTATGAAGGCCATTATGTTATTTACGTTTTCTACTATTTGAGGCAGGATTTTATAAATTATGGTGCTGATAATTCCTATCAAAATTATACAGGCAAGAAAAATTCCCTGTTTTCTTCTCACCTTCAACGTCCTCATCAAAAATAGGACCATAGAATCCAACAGGTATGCTATTGCCAAACCATATATGACAGGTTTAAAGGCCCCAATCACCAAACTGAATATACCATGGTTAAATACAAATAGTAGAATAATCAGTGAGGCTATTAATATGGGTAAGAAATTTTTCAAAATGTTTTTAGGTTTTTCTATAAGTTTTGCCTCCTATGCATTGCATTTTTCGAATGTCATGGCAGAGTCTGCTCTTCGCCTACAATGTGAACCTTGAGTAAGTTCGTAATGCCTGAAATTCCGGCAGGTACACCGGCAGTTATTATGGTTAAATCGCCGTTTTTCACATATCCTGACTCAAGGGCTCTTTCAACGGATTTCTTGATTATAAGGTCCGTTGATTGCATTTTTTCTATCTTTATGGGATAAACTCCCCAATAGAGGGCTAATTTTCTCATTACCTGCTCGCTGGGTGTTGCTGCTATTATGGGGGCCGCCGGCCTGTATCTTGAGACATTTGCTGCCGTATAACCGGACGTCGTTGCGCTAATAACTGCAGCTGCCCGTAAATCCAGGGAAGATTTGCAGGTAGCATAGCTTATGGAATCGGTTATACTGCAGTTTGATGCAGGGCTCTTGCTTTTCAGGATTTCCTTGTAGTCTAAGGAGCTTTCAATCATCAGGGCTATCCTTACCATTGTTTTTACTGCTTCTACGGGATAGCTTCCTGATGCTGTTTCTCCTGAAAGCATTATGGCATCGGTACCTTCAAATATGGCTGTTGCAACATCCGATACTTCAGCCCTGGTGGGCCTTGGGTTCCTGATCATGGAATCAAGCATTTGGGTTGCCGTAATCACTGGCTTTCCTGCCTGGTTGCACTTACCGATAATCATTTTTTGTACCAGGGGAACTTCTTCCGCAGGGATTTCAACTCCCAAGTCCCCTCTTGCAATCATAATTCCGTCCGATGCCTCAATGATTTCATCCAGGTTTTCAACCCCCTGCCTGTTTTCTATCTTTGAAATAATCATGATGTGGCTTGCATTTTCTTCTTCTATGACCCTTCTTATCTGCGATACATCATCCTTCTTCCTGATAAAGGATGCCGCAATGTAGTCTATTCCTTGCTCTATGCCGAATCTAATGTCGCTTATGTCCCTGTCCGTAAGGGCAGGCAGGTTGATTTGAACACCGGGAACATTGATGCCCTTTTTGTTTTTTAAGACTCCACCGTTTTTCACCAGGCATTTTACATCGGTATCCCCGATTATTTCAACGGCTTCCATTAGGATGAGGCCGTCATCTATAAGTATCTCATCCCCCGGCTTAATATCCCTGGCAAATTGGTCGTAGGTGACGCTCACCATGTTTTCGTTTCCGGGTATTTCTCTTGTCGTAAGAATAAATTCCTGGCCCTTTTTTAATTCTGCCTGGCCGGTTTCAAAGTCCCTGATTCTTATTTCTGGACCCTTGGTGTCGAGCATTATGGCTATTGGAGCTTTCAGCTCTTCCCTTACCTTTTTTATGGTATCAATTTTTCCCTTATGTTCTTCATGTGTGCCATGGGAAAAATTCAGTCTCGCCACATTTAAACCGTTAAGAACCAAGTCTTTGAAGGTTTCTTCATCCGTGGACGAAGGTCCGATAGTGCATACGATTTTAGTTTTGCGCATTTTCAGCATATTATCACCTTATTAAAACATATTTATTATACTTTAAACGTCATTCTGAGGGCTTCAGCCCGAGATCCTTCACTGCATTCAGGATGACATGCTGCGCTCAGGATGACAATTATATTGAAAGTATCTTGGTCAATTCATAAGTTGTTTCATCAAAGACTTTTTCTACGGCAATGGCTTTATCCAGGTCCATGTCGAAGATTTTTCCTCCATCGGTTCCTACTGCTTTGTTTCTCTTGTTTTCACACAACAATTTCACAGCATAAGCTCCCATCTGGCTTCCCAGCAGCCTGTCGAAAGCTGCGGGTGCTCCCCCTCTCTGGGTATAGCCAAGGATGGAATATCTTGTAATTATTCCTGTTTTCTTCTCTATCATCTCTGATATTTCCTTAGCAGCTCCGGCTCCTTCCGCAAGGATTATTATACTGTGCCTTTTTCCCCTTGCCCTGCCCTGCATAATTTTGTCGCAAATCTCATCTATATTATATTCAATTTCAGGGATAATAACCATTTCGGCCCCTCCCGCCAGACCGGCATACAAGGCTATGTCTCCGCAGTTTCTTCCCATAACCTCTATTACGTTTGACCTGTTGTGGGATGAAGAGGTATCCCTGATTTTTTCAACAGCTTCCAAAACAGTAGTAAGGGCTGTGAAAAAGCCCAAGGTATATTTGGTATAGGGCAGGTCATTATCAATAGTTCCCGGAATGCAAACAGTGGCTACGCCTGTCTCTTCAAGTTTCATAGCACCCTTGAAGGAGCCGCCTCCCCCGATTACAACCAAACCCTCTATACCTAAGTATTTAATGTTTTTCAGGGCTTTCTGAAAGCCGCTTTCTTCCATGAATTCCTTGCTCCTGGCGCTTCCCAGTATAGTTCCTCCCCTGTGGATTATGTCCGCAACGGAGGATAAATTCATTTCCATGTGGTTTCCTTCCACTAAACCTTCATAGCCGTTACGAATTCCTACAACATTTATATTGTGATAAATTCCGTATCTTACAACTGCCCTGATGGCTGCGTTCATGCCCGGGGCATCTCCCCCGCTTGTTAATACTCCTATTTTCCTCATATTATCGCCTCCGATTCAACATCTGTTTTTAACAGCTATATTTTCTTCTCCCAGTAAGACCTTAAGGTCTTGTATCAATATTTTATCTTCTATATTTACCCTGTATTTGTCCGGTAAAACCATATTTGTTCTGTCTTTTTCGTTATATATTATAACCGGGTCCTGGCCTCTGTGGCTGCATATGCAGTAAAACAAGTCTTTTTTAATATTTTTGTAACTTTCTAAGTCTCTTACCTTAATATAGAGTTTATTTTGTGGTTTGCCTTGTGGTTTATTTTGTACCGGCTCCCTTGAAGGCTCTTTTTTCAGTTCCGTAACCTTGTTGACTATAAGCTTGGGAGAGTCTTCCTCAGAGGCATCTATGGCTCCTTCAACCAGGACTATATTGTCTTCGTATAAAATATCCTTGCACTCATCGTAAATTTTGGGGAATATAATTCCCTCGACTGTTCCGTACAAGTCTTCTAAGGTGATAAAGGCCATCATATTGTTGTTCTTTGTTATTTTGTTTTGTTTTTTTATTATTATTCCGCCCAGGACAACCCTGCTCCCGTCATATAGTACCGTAGCCTCCCCTGCATCCCTTATTTCGGATATTTCACTGGTATTTGTGGTGGCTAACTTTTCCAACAAGCTCTCATATTCGGAAAGGGGATGGCCGCTTAAATAAACCCCCATCATTTCTTTTTCCATGGACAGGATTGCTTTTTCATGATATTCGGGCAAGTCAGGCAGTTCATCAGCTACCTGGATATGAGCTTCCATTGAATCGAAAAGCGAAAACTGGCCTTCTATATTCTTTTTCTTTTGGGCAAGGACCGAATCAATGGTTTTCTCGTATATTGCCATGAGTTGGGACCGCTTGACCTTTAGTGAATCAAAAGCCCCGCATTTTATCAATGATTCAACCTGCCTCTTGTTTAATACGATGGGGTCCACCTTTGTGCAAAAATCCGCAAAACTAATGAATTTGCCCTTCTTTTCTCTTGCCTTGACTATTTCCTGAATTACGTTGGTTCCCACGTTTTTAACGGCAGCTAAGCCGAAGCGGATTTTATTGTTTTCCACCGTAAATTTGTCCCTGCTTTCGTTTATGTCGGGAGGAAGGATTTCTATTCCCAGTCTCTTACATTCCCTTATATATAAGGACACGGTGCCGGAGCTTCCCATGATGCTTGATATCAATGCTGCCATGAATTCAACAGGATAATAGGTTTTAAGCCAGGCCGTTTCGTAGGCAAGGGCTGCATAGGCCACCGAGTGGGCCTTGGGGAAGGCATACTTGGCAAACTCCACCATCAAGTCGTATATTTCGTTGGCTGTCTTTTCATCAACCCCGTTATTTATGGCTCCGGCTATGGCCGGCTCCCCATTCTCGGCTTTCCTGCCATATATGAAGTTTTGCCTTTCCTTGAGCATGACGTCCATCTTTTTCTTGCCCATGGCCCGCCTTAAGGAATCTGACCGGCCCATGGTAAAGCCCCCTATGTCCCTTGCAATTTGCATAACCTGTTCCTGGTATACCATGCAGCCGTAGGTCACATTGAGTATGGGCTCCAGTTTGGGGTGCAAATAAGTAACCTTGTCCGGATTCAGCTTATTCTTGATGTAGACCGGTATCTGGCCCATTGGACCCGGTCTGTAAAGGGCGTTGGCAGCCGAAAGGTTTTCAAATTCACTTGGCTTTAGCTCGCTTAAAAAGGCCCTCATGCCGGAACTTTCAAACTGGAAGATACCTAAGGTTTCAGCATTGGCAAATAGTTTATAAACTTCCTTGTCATCATAATTGCAGTTTTGGAAATCTATCTTAACATGGTGATTTTTTTCGATTAAATCTATGGCATCCCGGATGACGGTAAGGGTCCGTAACCCTAAGAAGTCCATTTTTAAAAGGCCCAGTTCTTCAAGCTCAACCATGTTGAACTGGGTTGTAATGACATCCTTGTTCCTTGAAAGGGGAACATAATTGGTTACCTCTTCCTTGGATATAAGGACTCCCGCCGCATGAGTAGAAGAATGCCTGGGCAGGCCTTCCACCTTCATGGCCAAATTAATAAGCTTGTTTACCTTTGGATCGGATTCGTAGAGGTCCTTTAGCTCCTTGTTTATTTCAAGGGCAGAGCTTATGGTCATCCCTAAGGTCATGGGAATTTTTTTTGCTATGAAATCTACTTCCCCATAAGGCATGTCCAAGGCCCTTCCCACATCTCTTATGGACCCTCTTGCCGCCATGGTACCGAAGGTAATTATCTGGGCCACCCTCTCCCGGCCGTATTTTTCCTTAACATATTCAATAACTTCTTCACGTCGCTCGTAGCAAAAATCCACATCTATATCCGGCATGCTGATACGCTCGGGATTTAAGAACCTTTCAAAAATCAAATTGTACTTTAAGGGGTCTATGTTGGTTATTCTCATGGAATAGGCAACCAAGCTGCCTGCTGCTGACCCCCTTCCGGGTCCCACCATTATGTTGTGGTCCCTGGCATATTTGATAAAATCCCAAACAATGAGAAAATAATCCACATAGCCCATCTGCTCTATCACACGGATTTCATAATCCAGTCTTTCCTGGATTTCCTTAGTGATAGTTTTATACCGGGACTTTAATCCTTCCTGGCATATTTCCCTGAAGTATTCCGATTTTTCATAGCCTTCCGGCACCTTATATTCGGGCAGGTGGACAGTATTAAAATCCAGGTCCACATTGCATCTTTCGGCAATTTCAGCCGTGTTATCAATTACCTCTTCCGGGAAGAGCTCAGCCATTTCTTCATGGGATTTGAGGTAAAATTCATCCGAGGGAAACCTCATCCTGTCTTCGTCCATCATGGTTTTCTGGGTTTGGATGCATAGAAGGACGTCATGAAAATAAGCATCTTCCTTGTTTATGTAATGGACATCGTTTGTGGCAACAAGCCTTAAACCTGTTTCCCTGCTTATTTTAAGGAGGGCCTCATTGACTGCTTTTTGCTCTTCCATGCCATGGTCCTGGAGCTCAAGAAAGAAGTTGTTTTCCCCGAATATATCCTTATACAGGAAGGCCCTATTAAGGGCTTCGTCATAGTTGTTTTCCAGCAAAAATGCCTGGATCTCCCCTGCAAGGCAGGCACTTAAGGCAATGATGCCCTTGCTGTACTTCCTTAAAGTTTCATGGTCCAGCCTGGGCTTGTAGTAGTAGCCGTCCACGAAGCCAATGGAACAGAGCTTTATTATATTTTTCCAGCCTTCCATGTTTTCCGCCAAAAGGACCAAATGGTACTGGTTCTTGTCCTTTTGAGGGTCCTTGTCGGTCATCCTGCGGGGGGCAATATAGGCCTCAAAGCCAAGTATGGGTTTAATTCCTTCCTTTTTTGCCTGTTTATAAAATTCCACCACCCCGTACATGCTCCCATGGTCGGTGATGGCTAAGGAATCCATATTTAAGTCTTTTGCCCTTTTAATTAATTCTTTTATCCTGCAGGCCCCGTCAAGGAGGCTGTATTCCGTATGCAGATGAAGGTGGGTAAAACGCTTGTTTGACATCTTTTCTCCTTAATTCGTTTTGGGGACGGTTCTTTTTATTCTTACAATAATCCGTAAATAATAACACCTATAATTCCTGTCCCTATCATTACCTTTATGGGGTCAGGTTTGAACTTTCTGAGTATGAAAACACTTATTAAAACCATCATTATTGCAATGACATTTAAATCGCTTAATTTCATGGTTAAAAGGCTTACATCCTCGCTTTTGAATATTGTAAGCATGAGGATTGACAAGCCTGCGGAAGCTATCAATGAAACAACCGCCGGTCTTAAGCCTTTTAGTATTGCTTGCACTGAAGATAAGTTCTTATATTTAAAATAAAAGTAAGAAAGGGTCAATACTATTATGAAGGAAGGGGTCACGCTTCCCATGGTTGCAACAATCGCTCCTCCCAGGCCCGCAACCTTTGTTCCCACGAAAGTTGCCGCATTGATGGCAATAGGTCCCGGGGTCATCTGGGATATGGTCAAAAGGTCCGCAAATTCTTCCAAGGTAAGCCAGCTGTGTTTTTCCAAAACCTGGGCTTCTATTAAAGGCAGGGCTGCATAGCCTCCTCCGAAGCTGAATAATCCTATCTGGCAAAAGCTTAAGAATATATCCAGGTAGATCATTGCTCTTCACCTGCCTTTTCAACAAAGTTGTAGTAGATTCCTCCGAAGATTCCGCAAAGGATTATTATCAAGGCAGCGTTAATGTCCAGAACAACTGCGGCAAATAAGGCAACAACCATGATTCCGATGGATATCTTGTTTTTTGTCTTAATAATATTTTTCGCCATTTTTATTATTACATCTATAATAACCGCAGCCACTCCTGCCCTCATACCCAGCAAAAGGGCGTTTACATACCTGTTTTCCTTAAAGGCTAAATAAAATTTGGCTATTATGGTTATTATGATGAGGGGGGGCAGGACTGTTCCAAAGGTCGCTATAACAGCTCCCGGAACTCCCGCCAGCCTGTAACCGGTCATAATTGAAGTATTTACGGCTATCATGCCCGGTGCCGACTGGGATATGGCAACTATATTCAGCATCTCTTCTTCGTCTATCCAGTTCAATTCTTCTACGAATCTCTTCCTCATCAGAGGAACTATTACATAACCACCTCCAAAAGTAAAGGCGCTTAAAGTAAATGTTGCCAGGAATAATTTCAGATAAAACTTAAGGTCTTTTTTCATTTTAGGTCCTCTCTTGAATGATATTAAATTTTGTGAACCGTCCCCTATGGGTTAAAAAATATATGTAAACTGGGAACGGAAAGAACCATCCCCAAAATTAAAAGGTTACATCAGCGGGGCGAATATTTTTAAAATGGCTCTTACGTACTTTTTTACTCTTGGAGTATTTCTTAAGTCTTCCATTTCTATTCGCCTGCTCACTTTTAAGGCCTCCATGGTGCTCTCTTTCACCTGATGGACGGTGTCGGTGTTATACATCCATACCCCGCACTCAAAGTGGAGGTAAAGGCTTCTGAAATCCAAATTTATGGTGCCCACAACCGCATATTCGTCATCAACCACAAAGGTCTTGCCGTGGTTGAATCCCGGGGTGTACTGGTATATGGATACCCCTGCCTCAATCAAGTCTTCATAATTGGACTGGGTGACGGCAAAGGCATACCACTTGTCCGGTATGTGGGGAGTAAGGATCCTTACATCCACTCCTCTTTTTGCTGCCATGGTCAGGGCAACCATCATTTTATTATCTATGATAAGGTAGGGCGTTTCTATGTATATGTATCTTTCCGCCTGGTTGATTAAATTAAGGTATACAGATTCGCTGACATGCTCATTGTCCAGGGGGCTGTCATCAAAGGGCTGGACGTATCCGTGGCATTCCTCGCTCTGGTCATAGTCAATAGGTCTGAATTTACTGTAGTCTTCATCGTTTTTCTTGAGATGGTTCCACATGGATAAAAACATCACCGTCAGGGACCAAACGGCATCTCCCCTGATTTCAACCATGGAGTCCCTCCAATGGCCAAATTTTTCAACGGCATTGATGTATTCGTCAGCTAAGTTAACCCCTCCCGTATATCCAACCTTTCCGTCTATTACGACTATTTTCCTGTGGTTTCGATTGTTGAGACGGAAGTTCAAAATGGGGATATAGGGATTGAAAACAGCACATTTTATACCATAACTTTCAAGTTTCTTATTGTACTTGTGAGGAAGTCTGGTGACACAACCGAAGTCATCATATACAACCCTTACATCCAGGCCTTCTTTTGCCTTTTCTTTCAGGATATCCAAAATAGTATTCCACATGACTCCTTCCTGGATTATAAAGAATTCTAAAAAAATAAATTTTTCGGCTTTTTTTAATTCTTCCGTCAAGCTTTTAAAAAACTCCTCCCCCGATGGCAGGAATTTTGACGGTGAATTATCGTAGACGGGGCAGGATGAATATTCCTCTATGTATTTGGCCTGGTTGAAGGCAATGGTGTTTTCACTTCTCAGGTTATTTAAGGTTACCGGGTGCTGGTAAAGACCCTCCTTTAATTTATCCGTAATAACGTGTAGTTCTTCTTTGGTTCGGTTTGATAATTTTGCACCGCCGAACATGAGGTAAAATAAGCCACCAAACACGGGAAAGAGCATGATGGGTATTACCCATGCTATTTTATATGTGGGGTCGCTTTTGCGGTTTAATATGTAAAGTACAACCAATACACTGATAACCATAAAAATTATGTCAAAAATAAAGAAGTAGCTGCTGAAGCGCCATACCATCAGTGCCAGTGTGACTATCTCGGCTAAAAGTGCAAGGGATACTAAAGTTGCTCTGCTTACTAAAAAGCTGATGAACTTTTCCATTAAACCACCTTATTTCCTCAATTAATAAGTAAATTGTATCAAATATTGAAGTATTTGTAAATGAGGGATTAACGGAATTCCTACCAAGAGGAAAAAGGCTGCTTTCGCAGCCTCAGACTATTGACAAAGCATAAAATACATTGTCATTGTTATGAATACTACCCTAACGAAGGGTACATTAAACTAAGGGTTGTTTTAAACACCCTGACAATGTTGTAAATTATCAGTATAACT
>Ga0255345_1000898_pt1 | contig 46941 bp, 37 predicted proteins | sample wastewater_treat_6_FD_192415 | JGI IMG/M metagenome (GOLD analysis project Ga0255345, IMG submission 192415) | Wastewater microbial communities from Lulu Island WWTP, Vancouver, Canada - plant20 | ecosystem: Engineered > WWTP > Wastewater > Unclassified | place: Canada: Vancouver, British...
CGAGGTAGGGCAAGGGGTTTCCTTACGCCCCGGTCCCGCCCCCTCCCTGGAAAGCCAAGCCCCTCGCCGTCAAGTGGTCAACTTCCCGTGAGCAGACCCGGTAAACTCCCCGTGAGCGCCAACGTACTGACCCGCCACCGCAGTAAGTTCAAGGAAATCCAACATCAAAACCGCTACCACAAGGACAGTCTCTATGCTGACAAATACCGCAAGTCTGCGAGGCCTTAACTAACTGCCATTCGGGACCGACCCCTTTACTGATTCCCCCAGAACGGCGAAATTATCGCCAAAATGTCAATCCTTCTTGACTCGTGCAGCACGGAGGCGTACTTTGTGAGTCGTGGGTGGAAAAGGTACGATCATTATGGATCGAACGGGTCCATGGCCGCCGTTGGCCCAGTGTGAAGGAGGTCACGATGCAGAAGCTGCACACACACACACACACACACTCTCTCTCTCTCCGCGGCAGTGCCGCAGGTTCACGCTCGCCATCTGTCTAACGGCCTTGGTAGCAGCTTTCGGCCCAATTGAAGGGGCGGCAACGCCTGAGCAGTCCGAGCCGCCAGGCTCAGACTCCGAGTCTCAAATCGTGTCGGTTCGAGCGGGCCCCGAACTTGAACGGGGGCCACATCACCAAGTCCTCCAGACCATCACTGAGTACTCCGACTCGACCGGACGGCTTGTCGCACAGACGAACGCGATCACTGTCTTGGCCACGGGCTTGTCGTATTTCCAAGATGGTCAATGGCGGGAAACGGTCGAGGAGATTGAACTGTTCGAGCAGGGTGCCGTGGCCCGCCAGGGGCCGCACCGTGTACTTTGGTCCCTGGATGGCACTTCCGACGAGGGCGTGGACGTGTTGACGGCGGATGGACAGCGGTTCCGCAGCCAAGTGCTTGGGCTCAGTTACTACGATGCGGCCAGTGGGGCGAGCGTACTGATCGCGGAAACCAAGGCAAGCCAGGCTGAACTGTCTGCGCCGAACCGGTTGGTCTATCCAGACGCGTTTGACGGGGTGCAGGCAGACCTTGCGTACGAATACCGCCGGGCTTCGTTAGCGCAGGAGGTGGTTCTGCGCGGGCCTTTGCCCGACCCGGCCCAATTCGGGATGAACCCGGCTACGACGCGACTCGAAGTATTGACCGAGTTCTTCGAGTCACCGGTGCCCGTGATCGAGCGCTTGGTTGTGCGAGCAGAGACTGACCCGGGCCAGCGGGCGTTGATGCATGAGCCGGACCTGACGGACGACCAACTCCAGTTTACCGAGTACGCGATGGGTGCCGGGCGGGCGTTTGGCGTGGGGTCGGGCGCTTCAGTGGACTCAGAATCGGTGCCCGTCGTCAAGCGCTGGGAGGTGATTGACGGGCGAACGGTATTGTTGGAGCAGGTCCAATGGCCGGCGCTTGCGGCGCTGCTGGCCCAGTTGCCGGAACAGGCCAAGGCGGCTCCTTGTGAGGAGAGAGTGAGGCGCGTGGCCTCGATCGAGCGCCAGTTGCCGTTGTGGCCAAGGGTTGCCCAGGCCAATCGCTACGAATCCGATCTGGTACCGTCTGAGTTGCTCGCCGCTCAGCGCCTGGACCGCCCGGGTTCGGGCACCGGCGTGGTGATTGACTGGGTGTTGGTCCAGAGCCAGGCCGATTTCACCTTCAAAGCGGACACCACCTACCTGGTCATGGGCAGTGTCAATTTGAGCGGGAGCACCACGATCGAAGGCGGGACGGTTGTCAAGTACACCAACGCAGTGGCATCGCCGAAGCTCTCGATCACCGGCACGATTGTGTGCCAGACTGGGCCGTACCGTCCGGCCGTCTTCACCGCCAAGGACGACAACACCGTCGGTGACTGCATCCCGACCTCGACCGGCAATCCGAGCGGCTACTACGGCAACCCAGCCATCGAGATCCGGAGCGTCGGGCAGGTCCTGGGAGGAATCCGGCTCCGGTATGCGCAGACCGGTGTGTTCTATCACGATTTGAGCGCTGGAACGGGGAGCGGACTGCTGCACGCGCAACTGGTGGGGTGCGCCGTTGCTGTTCGGTTCAACGGCCGCGGTACGGTCTTCCAGAACTTCACTTTGCGCAACGTGTTAGTCCACCAATGTCCGACGGCGGTGTACGGCTACAGTTTCGCGGGCCAGGTCGAGCACTTGACGGCGCACGATTGCACCCGGCTGGCGTACGACTACTACGGGCAGAAGTACGGGACGACCAGCAGCCTGTCGGTCACCAACAGCGTGCTGGCTCAAATCGGCTCCCTTTATTCAGGACGGCCGGTGACGGTGTCCGGCGGCTATAACGGGCTGTGGGCCAGCCCCGTGGTCGGCAGCCCGTGCTGGACGAATAACAGCAACCCGTTTCTCACCGTGGGTGCCGGAGCCCATTATCTTGAGGCGGTCAGCGAGTTCCACGACAAAGGAACAGACACCATGAGCCAGGTCCTGCTCGACGCGCTCAAGACCCGCACCACGCACGCCCCGGAGGAACTGCTCACGAACTTCACCGTCGACACGACGCTTCCGGTGTCCTCGATGGTGCCGCGGGACACGGATGCGCCCGACCTGGGCTGGCACTATGAGCCGCTGGATTACCTATGGAGCAACCTGGACCTCACCAACGCGACCCTTACCCTGACCGGTGGGGTGGCGGTCGCCATGGGCGGGTCTCGGGGTCTACGGCTCCAGAACGGGGCGCGGGGCCTCAGCGAAGGCGATCCGCTCGCCTTGAATTGGTTGGTGCCGTACGACGTGGTGCAAGAGCAGCCGGTGGTGGTGGGCGGAGGGGGCTCGGTGAGTCTGTTCGAGGTCAACAGCCTGCCGGCGGTCTTGCCGGAGGTCCGGTTGCGGTTTACCGGCATCTCGTTCCTGGCCGGCCACTACAACAAGCGGCTCCTATTGCGGAACTGGGATCAGTCCAGCCTGGACACGCTCGAGTTGCGCGACTGCCGGGTGTACGGCGGCGCGTTGGATTTGTCGCTTTATCCGGTGGGCGACGCGCGCGTGATGACCGTGGGCTTGACCAACAACCTGTTGGCGCGCGTCCGGTTCAGCCTTGACCAGGACACCGACGTTCCCCGCCTGGTTGTCCATGCTCGGAACAACCTGTTCTTGCAGGGCTGGCTGAGGTTGGCGGACTATATGGGGACGGGCACCTGGAGCGTCCGAGACAACTTGTTCGACGCCCTGAGTTTAAGCGGAGAGGCCGTTCCCAATTCCCACAACGGCTATTACGGCACGCCGCTATTGCCTGGGAGCACGAACCACAGAGTTCTGAGCGCGGTGGATTACCTACCTGGCCCGCTGGGGACCAACTATTACCCGAACACGGGCGGCAACTTGAGTGAGTTGATCGATCACGGGAGCCGACCGGCCAGCGAGGCGGGGCTCTACCTCAAGACCGTGTTGGCCAGCCAGGCGCCCGAAGGGACCTCGCAAGTCGATATCGGATACCACTACGTGCCGATCGTGACGCCTGAGTTGGTGACGACGAATCTGGCCGGCGCCGTTGACGTTGATTACCACCCCGCCACACCGGGTGTGAGCGAGTGTCTGATCGTGTCGGTCAACTACAATGACGGTGACCCATACAACCTCGCTAGGTTGGATGCCAATGGAAACGTCTCGCAGTGGTCCTCAATAGTGGGCGAGCTTTACGAGAATCCACTGACCACAGCCAAGAGCGACGGCTATGGCTTCACCACTGGACAAACATACTTTGCGAGCCGCACGGCACCGCTGTGGATTTGGCAGGTGAGCTCGGAAGGGGCAGGAGCGATAAACCGGACGACGGTAAACGACGTAGATTGGCCGGGCGGCCTGCACATTGACGCGACTGGTGTCTTTGGGCACGACTTGATTCTGGTGACGGGGTGGTTGGAGAATTGTATTAGTGGCAGCGTCTGGCGCATCAACGGACAGACGGGTCTGCCCACCTGGATCACGACTCTCGACACCTGCATCGAGGGGGTTTTGGTCTGTCCCACCAATCAGGCCCTCTACGGTCCCTGGGCGGGCAAGGTGCTGACGGGCGCGGGGAACCAGTGGTTGGTGTATCACATCGCTCCTGATGGAACCACAGACACGACCGACCTGGGCTTGAGTCCACATGACTTTCACGTCATCCCGCCTAACCAGGACCTGTATGTCATCCAATTCGTTCCGAAAGACGAGGGGCCAAGCCGCTTGTTGAAGGTGCCGCGTGCGTTCTTTGCCAATCTGCAGGGAGACATTCTGATCGTTCAGTCAGGTGAGTTTCACCACCCCGAGACATTAGTGCAGAGTAACGGCGAGTTGTTTGTGGGTCACTGGACTGGGGCGGCCTTTACCACGACACGGATCACTGACGGCAAAGGGCGGCAAGCGGACCCACGGCAGTTTGAACACGCGGTGTTCGCACCGATGTCCATTCCCAGCAACCCGTGAAAAGAGGTGCTACTATGAAAAGGTCTTCCTTCTGCGGCACTGCTAGACTCCATCCTGGGCGTCTGTGGGTACAGGTGGTTCTCATGTGGTCGGTTTCCTGGGCCTCCTTGAGCCAGGGGACGATCAAAGTGTATGACCAAATGGTCACCTACGGCGTTCCAATGCCTGGTGATGTGCACTCGGACTTTGCTCCTATCAGGACAAACACGCCCTTCGCACAGTCCTTTGTGCCCATCCTCACTGAGGTTGGATTTGTGGAACTTACGCTGCGATACATGCTCTATCTGGAGCCTCCTCTCAGCGAGACGCTCTACCTCAACCTTCGCGAGGGGAGCGTGACGGGGCCGATCCTGGGTTCGACACCTCGCCTTACATTCACCTACGAAAGCCGAGACCAGACGTTCGAGGAGGTCTTCGTGCAGGACTTCATATTCCCCGCGGCTGTGGGGGTGGAGCCAGGTAGGAACTACTTTGTTGAGGTTGTTCATGTGTCAGGCAGCGACGACCTGATGAGGGTTGCCATCCTCTCACCGGTCTACGCAGGCCAACCCACTTACTATCTGCCAGGAGAGTTGGTCATGACGGGGAAGCCGTTTCGCCTGTGGGACATGTGGTTTCGGGAGGGCATTTTGATACCCGAGCCGGGCTCTGGGGCGTTGATGGTGCTGGGATCGGCCTTGCTGATGTGGCATTTCGGATGCCGGCGCATTCGCCAGCCACGAGCCACAACGATTAGCGTAAAGGGGTCGTAAAGGGGTCGGTCCCGGAATGCAGGAATGTGGACTGGACGATCACGTCGTCAGGGCATGGCGGTCGCACCTCAAAGGGCTAATTTCATGACTTCTGGGACCGCCGCCTCTGCTCCTGGCGTTCCTCATCCCAGGCTTCCGTTTCGGCGATGTCCGCCTCGAGCTTTGGGCGGATGAAAAGCGCGCGCTTGATCTCTGGCAGGCAGCGGGCCTTGAACGCGCTCGATGCATATTCCTGCATTCCGAGACCGACCCCTTTTACGGACCCAGACGTTTCTACCGACTCTGGCAACCGTGAAGTCGCGATCCTCGCCAGGCACGCCTGGTTCGCCGATCCGGCTGGTGCTGCTCCTGACCGCGATGGCGGGGGGAATGGGCTGGGGAACTCGCGGCCAGTACGGCCGCGAGAGCCGCGAGATGGGGGCCATGATTGCAGGCCTGCGGGTCAGTGTGGTGTGGCTGAGTTCTACCGATCGCTTTCGTTGAAACTTTGGCGTCCGCGGGGTGTCTGAGAAGATGGTATGACGACACTCGATACCATGATGGGGCTGTGTCTGGGCATCGGACTGAGCGCAGCGTGCGGATTGCGCGTGTTCTTGCCGCTGCTCAGCCTAAGCGTCGCATCGCATCTGGGCTGGATTCCCCTGGCTGCCAGCTTCCAGTGGGTGGCATCCCCGCCGGCGATGGTGGCTCTCATCGTTGCCACGTTCATCGAAGTCACGGCCTATTTCGTGCCGTGGCTGGACAATCTCCTCGATTCGCTCAGCGGGCCTGCGGCGGTTCTGGCGGGAACGCTGATCACCGCATCTCAGTTGGACCAACTCAACCCGCTGCTCCAGTGGGGACTGGCCTTGATCGCAGGAGGGGGCACAGCGGGTGTGGTCCAAGGCGCAACCTCACTGCTGCGCGGGACTTCCACAATCGCCACCGCGGGTCTCGGGAACCCATTGGTGGCCTCGGCGGAACTGGGCGGGGCCGTTATGGGCACTCTCTTCTCCTTGTCCTTGCCGTTTCTCGCAGCCTCGGTCGTGCTTGGCGGGATGTTGGCTGGAACGATCGCTCTTTGGCGTCGGCGTGCGCGACAACGCCAGGAATCAGCCTGCCACTCCTGCTGAGCCTGTAGGAACTGTTGTCGGGCAGGCGAGATTATCGACAACTATCAGATGCGCCCTTTGCGCTGGCCGTCTGTCGAGTGCGCTTGACACGTCGGCGGGTGGCACTCGATGATCCGTATTGTATGCGAAGGATACCCGAAATCTCACGCAACGCCTCCCGCGCGGGCTTTACCCTCATCGAACTGCTGGTCGTGATTGCGATCATTGCTATTCTGGCGGCCATGCTTCTGCCGGCGCTCTCGAAGGCCAAGGCCAAGGCGCAGGGCGCAGGGTGCATCAGCAACGGCAAGCAGCTTCAGCTCGCCTGGGCCATGTACGCCGACGACTTCAACGGTTTCATCGTGCCCAGCCGCTGGTGGGTATCCGGTGTCCTTGATTACAGCTCGCATCCGGACAACACCAACACAGCGCTCCTGATGGATCCCAAACAATCGTATCTGGCTCCGTACACAACCTCGCCCGGAATCTACAAATGCCCGGCGGACAAATCGTACGTCAAGATCGGCAACCGAATTCACCAGCGGGTCCGGAGTTACTCGATGAACAGTTGGATGGAAGGCAACCCCTCGCTTCCAATCGTGGCCGGATCCAACGAGGACAACCGGGGAGACGGCAAACGGTACTACTCGTTTCACCGCGCGACCGACATCGTGTCTCCGGGTCCCGCGATGGCCTGGGTGATGGTGGACGAGCATCCGGACGGGATCAACGACGGCTGGCTGGCCGTTCGCATGTACACGAACGGGCGGGCCTACTGGCGCGATCTGCCCGCCAGCTATCACAATGGAGCGTGCGGCTTCGCATTCGCGGACGGCCATGCGGAGGTCAAGAGATGGCTCGACCACACGACGCTCGAACCGATCCGGCGCATCTACAACCCCTTCAACTTCTTCACGACCCAACTGCGCGATTACCAATGGTTCAGCGCCCGCACGACCGCCGTCGTAGGCCAGTAATCCCGCCTGCTCGCTGCCTTCCCGAGCCCGGATCACAGGTATCAGTCGATCGAGGGCCGTGGCGCTTTCGCCGCGATCCGGGCTCCCGTCCACCACTTCGGGCTTTGTCCCACCGATTGTGCCGAAGGCGTGCCGCTACTCGGAACACTCCGGGCAGGGCAGGAGGACATGATTCTGGGTGCAGACTCGCGGGCTGCTGCTTGACGCCAACGTCTGAAGTGCACGCGTGGTCGTCAAGTGCGCGCTGCCGTCGGCCAGGCCCACATTGCCCATCATGCCGTGTATCGCAATCTCCCTGCCCCAATAGGTCGAACCCCGAATGCCTCCGGCCACCATGCCCGGTGCGTTTGTGCATTCGCTCAGCGGGGAAAGGCCTCCGAGATTCCGGTCCCCGACCAACAGCGAGTCCGGAGTCTGCCCGTTCGCACAGACGCCCGCGAAATAGGAAAGGCTCTCGAGCGCATTGGTGCTGAACTCCTCCCAGCTCGTCTTGGCCCGGACGGTCTTGTCGCTTGGGCAAGTCAACATCTTGGGCGACTCGATCAACCCCGAGAGCGGCAGGAACTGATAGGCGGCTTCGACTGGCAGATGCCGCGTGCCTCCTTCCTCCGTCCCAACCATCCAAGGGAACTTGCCCTCCCGATCGTGCGACCACAACTGAAGCCCCAGCGACACCTGTCTCAAGTTGCTCAGGCAGTGAATGCGCTGCGCCTTAGCCTTGGCCCGCCCGAGCGCCGGTAAGAGCAGCCCCGCGAGGATGGCTATAATAGCGATCACGACCAGCAGCTCGATCAGCGTGAACGCCCCGCCATGGCGATGAGCGCCTCTCGTGCCTTTCTGGTTCAGAAATGTCATGAATGTTGTCTGCATCGCCTGTTCTCGCCTTCTCCCAGGAGAGACACATCCCGGTCGTCTATGCGCCCCCCCACGGTCGTTCAGGCGAGAACCGATGATGCACGGACTGTGCCAGCCAGTCCCAAACCGCGAATCAACTGCGCAAAAACGAGCGAATGCGCCGTTTTGGCATGGTTTTGTCCGCGACCGAATTCTCAACCCGAGCAGGCTGCAACCGCGCGTGCAGGGAAGCGTTGCAGAATGCGACGCACGACGTAACACGCGCAATCGCGACTTCGTTCGCATTACTGCCGGCTCGGCCGGCGGCATCGCACTCGCCTCTTGCGCCGAAGCCCCCCCTTCCGTCCCCCTTCCAGGCGTCCAACGCCTCCCCGAGCAATCCGCGTCTCCCGGCGGATGTCTTGCTTCGGGCCGGCTTTCTGGACTTCCTCGACGTGACTGCTGACACCACGATGCGCCGCTGTCATCACTGCGCCCAGGCGACGTTTGTGTCGCTGCAGGAAGGGTTCGGCCCGGAGGGCGGCGCCATCGTGAAAGCCCTCACTCCGCTGCCCGGAATTGCCGAGCGCGGCGAGACGTCGGCGCGGTGATTGGCGCGCTTCGCTTGGGCCCGCTCGGGCCTTCTGCGCCCGTTTCGAACATGCCCTGGGCAGCACCCAGTGCGTTGTGTTGCTCGAACGGCTATGCGGGAAACGCTACGATCTCGCCGATCTGGCGCAACTGGCTGAGTTCCTGACTGCCCGCCCAGGGCCCGTCGAGGCCTGCGGCCGCGTCGTCAAGACGGCGGTCCGGCTCGCGGCGGAGGTGGTTTTGGACGAGCCTCCTCGTTAGCGGGGGCTCGCATCCGCTTCCAGGTCGCCCAACGCATACTGGATGCCGTCCAGATAAAAGCGGAGAACGCCAGCATCCTCAAACACGTTGGCGGCGTGTCCGAGACTGCAATAAAAGACTCGCCCCTGGCCGTGTTTCTTGATCCAGGCGACGGCGAAATCGCCATCCGTCCGTTTGACGCCGTTTTTCACCGCGGCTGTAGCCGGATCCGAGAGATCCAGACTGACCAGCACGCGGCGATCGGCGCGTGTGTAGGGCGCTGTGAATTGGTAGATCTCGTCTTGCAGCTTGAATCCTTTGCCGCCCCAGGCCCGATTCAGAGTATGCGTCGGCTCCTCGATCTTGAACGCCCAGGTGCCGCCCGCTCCCCACGGGTGCCCGTCAAAAAGACCGCCGAGCATCGCCGCGGCCTCCGGCCAATCGTAGAAGCAATCCGTCGCGGCATGGATGCCGACAATTCCCTTGCCCTTTTGGACGAAATCGAGCAGGGCCTGCTTCTTGACGGCATCCGGAAACTTCAGGTGTGTCGTGTTGTTCAGGACAATCGCATCGTACTTCGCCAATTGATTCGGATCGAACACGCTGTAGTCGTCACTGAAATCAGCCGTGTACGCGCCCGTGCGGCGCCCCATGTGGGCCAGAGCATGATTGCCGCCGGCAATGCCCTCGCCGTGGAAGAAACCTTCGCATCGCCAGAACACCAGAATCCGCCGCGCCGCCCGGGGCTTGGCCACAGCCTCCGCGGGAGCGGCTGCTTCAATCCGCTCGATTGTTGCCGGCGTCAGTTTCGGCGGCGTCTTGGCGTTGCCTTGTGCATGCACGGGGCTGACGATGTCCTGAGCCCCGATGGCCATGAGGATGGCACATCCCGTTCCGATGATGAGTGATGTTTTCATTCGATTCGAGTTTTGGTGATGGATTGAGTGAGTGGACCAGTGAAAGAGCGTTTCTTAGTCTGCGCCGATTAGCAGGCAAGCGAATCCGTGGACCGTTCGGCAGCCGTCGGTCGGGCTGTTATCGCCGGTTCTTCCGGCTCGACCGGCAGCTTCGGCAATCTCACCAGAAACCATGCCGCCGCCGCGGCTCCGATGAGCAGCCCAAGCCAGGCGCCCAGGGTCGGGTTCAGACGAAACCCGACGTCCTCGACCAGAATGTAAGTCGCCGTCACCACGGTCATGAATACGGCGGGCACGAAGGCCAGCCACCATCGAGTCCTGCGCCTTGCCAGGAAGATGGTCCCGCCCCACAAGGCAACGGCTGCCAGGGCCTGATTGGCCCAGCCAAAGTACCTCCAAATCACGCTGAAATCGACGAAGTTCAAGGCGAAAGAAATCACAAACAGAGGCGTGATGAGCAAAGAGCGGTTGAGGAAGCGCACCTGGGACACGTGGAAATAATCGGCCAGGATCAAGCGGCTGACTCGGAAGGCCGTGTCGCCAGATGTAATGGGCAACACGACCACGCCCAGGATCGCCAACCCACCGCCAAAAACGCCCATTGTTGCAGTACAGGCATCATGGACCACTGCGCCAGGTCCGCCCCCGCCGGGCTTGAGAAGAACCGCGGCCAGGTCGTCGTGGCTGCCGTAGAAACCCTGGGCGACCGACGCCCAGACCAGCGCGATCAACCCCTCGGCGATCATCGCGCCGTAAAACACCAGACGCAGATGTCTCTCGCTCTTGAGACACCGGGCCATCAGGGGACTCTGCGTGGCGTGAAAACCGCTGACCGCGCCGCAACTGACAGTGATGAAGATCAAAGGCCAGGCAGGCAGTTGCTCGGGATGCAGATTCTTGAGAGTAAAGGGCGGCACCACAATCTGTCCCCGCAAGATCGCAATGCCCAAGCCGACCACCATGACCAGCAAGGCCGCCGCGAAGAACGGGTAGAACCGTCCGATGATCTTGTCGATCGGGAGGAGCGTCGCCGCCAGGTAGTACACGTAGATCGACACCATCACGATCCACAACCACATCCCATGCCCCCGGTAAGTCTGGGAGAGCCACTCCTTTGCGGCCTCCCCGAACCACCCGCCCACGGTCTCGGACGGCAACACGCTGACCAGCAGAAGCGCCGGTCCCTTCACAAACACGGTCCCCACAAGCACCATCAGCAGCAGAATGAAGAAGGTCGAAAACTGCCGCGCCGCGTTCCCCATGTAGTGGCCGATCAGGTCGGGCAACCCGGCGCCGCGGTTCCGAATCGACATCGTCCCCGTCAACAGATCGTGCACTGCGCCCCCGAAAATGCATCCAAGCACGACCCAGAGAAACACTTGAGGCCCCCACAAGGCCCCCAGGATCGGCCCAAAAACCGGACCCAGGCCGGCAATGTTCAGCAGTTGGATCAGGTAGACCCGCCAGGTGGGCATCGGCACGTAGTCCATCCCGTCGGCAAGCGCGATCGCAGGCGTCAACCGATTGGGATCGGGACGTACTGTGGCAGCGACGACTCGTCCGTAAAAGAAATACCCTCCCACCAGCAAGATCAGTCCTGTCACAAACGCGATCATGCCAGTCGAGGGTTATTTGCTGACACAGTCGACACAGGCGCGCCGGGCTCTGGCCACGGACCGCCGCTGCGTCTTCGATGAACTGCGCTTCGCATCGTGCCGATGGATTGGCATGAGTCTGGAAATCGCACGCGGGCCAAATCGCCCTTCAGCTCCGCCTATCATAGGGCGACGCTGCCAGATGCCGACCGGGCTGTCACGCGCAGAATGCACGGGTCGGTAACAGCAGAACGCGAATGCGCCAGTCGGGCGAGGTTGGAGGCGGTCGACTGCCGCTGCCGCCTGGGAACGCACATTGCTCCGGCACGCCGCGTCCCGAGCGGTCCCGGCATGAGTCCCGTTGATTCAGGGGAGCTCGACGCGCACCTGGTAGTAACGCTCCGCGTCGACAAACGGAAACCAGCCGGTGCGCGTCCCGTCGTCAATCCACCGATAACGATTGCCATCGATTCGATAGACCGGGTGATAGACAGGCAGCCAGCGAGCGCCCGGACCCAGAGGACCGGGGCTCCAGAAGACTTCGTAGTTCCGCCCGGGTTGACCCTCCCAATCGAGGGCGACGAAGGATTCACCGCTCTGACCGGACACCGCCAGGGCCGTCACGACAAATAGGGAGCCGGCAGAAGCTGGATCGGTCCCGGCGAGATACTCCGAGTAGTTCGAGGCGCCGTCAGCGTCGGGGTCATCTTCGGCCCCGCTGTTCAAATGACCGAACCGCTCCATTTCCCATGAATCCGGGAGGCCGTCCTGATCCAGATCAGGCAGGGGCGGCAGGACCGTGATGGCGCCGGACGTCGCGATCGGCTGGATTGGAGCGGTCGTCTCGTCGAAGAGCCGCGCCTCCTCCCACAGAATCGCGAACGTGCCTTCAGGCGCGCCGCGCCCAATGCGGATCGGGACGGTGAACAGGATCGCCTGTCCGGCCCGCATGCCCGCGGCGCGGGCCATCGAGACATCCAGACGCCGGTTGCCCACCCGGGCAGCGACCACGAAGCCGGCGGTATCCGATGCAAGGCTCGGCGCCTCGATGCCGGCAAAGTCAGGCACGATCATGCGAAAGGTCCCGCCGGCGATTCCCGACGCCTGATCGACCCAGATGCGGGCAACGAGTTGGGCGCCCGGAACACCGGAAACGTCTTCGACGCTGATTGTGACGGCCTGGCCCACCCAGGCGGCGAGCATCAGGGCGGCCCCTGCGTGCGCCCAACCGCGACTGTCGCGAGCAGGGAACAATCTTCGGAGAATCGAGGCATTCATAGCACGCTAATTGGTTACGGCGATTTCAACCGGCTCCGCCACCCCACGCACGTCCGGATTGTAATACTCGTACACCACCGATCGCGGTGTCTTGGCGCGGATGGGGTACTGCGCCGCCAGGCGATACACAAGGCTGACCGGAGCGGCGTGATCGAGTTCACCGAGGTAGAAGATGATCTGGCGACCGGCCACCTGGTATTTCTGGATCGCCTCGCCCACCAGTTGATCCAAATCGTCCCGAACGACTTCGAATCCGGGCGGAATCCCCACATCCACGACAACCATTTTGGCTTTTCCAGGCTGGTTGTTCGCCACCCGGACCGTGCAGGTCAGCAGATCGGCGGTGGTCAGTTGCGTCTTGTCATACTGGACGTCGATCGACAGGAGTTCTTCGCCCGGCGGGTCCACTGCCTCCCACGGAAGGTAGTAGCGCCCGATCAACTGATAGAGATTGCTGCCCTTGCCCTCGAACGTGAGGCGCACCGCATTGTCGCCTTCGACAGTGTGCTCGCCCAGGTCGCAGAGAAAGAGCACATCGCTGTTGGCCTCGGTAAGGCGCAGCGTTTTGACCTCGGCGCCGTTGATCGCGATCCCGACGGTCGCGTCTGCAGGTGTCGTGACTCCGCCGGCAGCGAGCGCAAAAGCCTTGAGCGCCTGGACAGTCGCCTGGGTGGATCCGAAGTTGCCGTGTCCGTCTTTCGATGATGCAAGGTGGTTGAGCGCCTTGGCGGCGGTATTGGGATAACCGCCGAATCGAAGGTAGGCCTGCGCAAGCAGGCCCGTCAACTCGACGGACGCCCCCTGCCCCATCGAGCCGGTCATCGTTGCGGCGGTTTCTTCCCACCAGACGCGGTCGTTCTCTTCGTGCTTGCGACGCTCGAATTCCTCGAACAGCCCCGGCAGCAGCGGATCGTTGGCGTCGCACAAGAGCGCATGGGCGCAGAGCGCCAGCGTATAGGTTTCAGGCTGCCAATCCGGGCGGGCGAGCTGGGCCTTGACGTAGGCGGTGCCGGAAGCCACCGCCGCCCCACTGTAACCGGAACTGGTCAGCCCCCAGACGACATAGGCGCTCGTGCGCAGAACGTCGTTCTGGAACCGGTCGATCGCGCCCTCGGCGATCCCCCCGTCGGTCGGAATCCAGGAGCCGTCAGGTTCCTGTCCGGCCACCAGCCAGTCCTGGGTGCGCCGGATCACGGTCGGATCCACGTACCAAACCTTGCTCATGTCGCTGAACTCCATCAGCCCATAGGTGGTCAACACGTTGTGCGCCGGCTGATAGCCGAACCACGAAAAACCGCCACCCTCGACTTCGTAGCTGAGCAACCGCTGGTAACCCGCGCCGATGAACCCCTCGGCCTTCATGAGAATCTCCGGTGTGATCTGACCCGTGCTCTTCATGTACTCGATCACCAGCACGTTGGGATAGGTGACTGACGAGGTCTGCTCGAAGCACCCGTATGGCATGTGCAGCATCGAGTCCAATCCCTCGACCACCTGGCTGAAAAGACCCGGGTAGACCTTCACGAGAATCTTGCTGGCGCCGTCGATCGCCTCTGCCGGGATCGGAATCGTGCGATCGATCGTGCCGCTCAGACGCCCGCTGTGGGTCACCAAGACCTCGGCGCCGTCCGGCATCACCTCGACCTCACGCGCGACGGCATCGCTGCGCGTGCTGCCATAAGCAGTCACTTCGAGCTTGTGCCGGCCGACCCGCACGGTCTTGATCCGGAAATACGTCACGCTCACTTCGTCCGCTCCAAGCACAACCGTCCGTTCCGGCGCATCCAGCAACTGGAAACCATCCCCGGCGTCGATCGCCAGCCGGATCGCCTGCCCCTCGAGCAGATAATTGTAGATCGCAATCGGCACGGACACCTCGTCGCCGCGCGTCAGCGTGGGCGGCAAATCGAGATCCACGAAGAACTCCTGGAAAACCCGCAACGCGCCGGTGGCGCTGCCGAGCCGTCCGTCGGCGCTCGATGCCATCCCGGTCATCCGCCAGTTCGTGATCGAATCGGCCACCTTGAGGTTCACGATGGCGGCGCCGTCGGCCCCGGTGATGACCAACGGATTGGCATAGAGCGTCTCAGGAAAGTACTGCCGCAGGTAGGGCTGAGTCTCACCGCCGCCGGCGGAGGGACTGACGGAGGGCGGTCCCCAGTCGCCGACGCCATCTTCGAGCCAACCGAAACTCTGGGCAAATAGCACGAGACCTTGGGGTCCGCCATGAGCGATCAGCCACCACTCGGGGTTCTCCCGCCACCAGGGGTGCCGGACCGTCCAATAGCTAGCCACCAGGGTGAGGTCGTCGGATGTGTCCCAGCGTTTGTCGAGGCCGGCGCAGAGGAAACTGTACTCGCCCGTCGCCGCCGCATACCGGATGCGGTATGGCGTTCCCCAGGGATCCACCACCGCGTCGCAGGACTCCGGATGCCCTTTTTCTGCCAACTCCCGGAGCACAATCTCGAAGTAGGCCGTCGAGAGATCGTGGTCATGCCAACCCAGTTCCTCATCGAGCATCTCGATCAACACGTCCAAATCCGCCCAAACTGCGTCGCGCAGGGTCTCGCGCAGCGCCTCGCCATCCGCCGCATCGCTCACCCGTTCGAAGGTGCCAAGCGGGACTGTCCCCAGCGCGGCGAACAGCATTCCCAAGGCCCGCTCGCGCGCCGTGTACGAATCGGGCCCGAGAGGGTCGTAGACGATCTCCTCGGGCGTGAAGCCGTGGATCTCGTAACGGGGCTGGCGCAATTGCTCTTCGAGGTAGAAGTAGACCTTCTCCATGCCCGGCTGCATTTCCTGAAGGGCGAAAACGGCTTCATCGACTATGGTGAGTCCGATGGCCGCCACTACGGGCTGACCGTCCTGACCGCTGACCTGCAGCCGAATCGCCGCCTCCTCTCCGGGCAGGTAGACGTCCTTGTCGGGAGCGTAGTCGAGGCGGAGATCGTTGGCTGGGTCCACATAGATGATCCGCCGGTCCCGGATCGTGTCGCCCCCCACCGTGATGCGATAGGCCGAGAGCGAGAGGGTGCCCGACATGTCCGCCGTCAGCGGCAGCACCAGCGCGGTATGCCCGCCCTCGGGCGACAGGCTCCGGCTGTAGAGGGTCTGCCCCTCCTTCACCACATCGACGAACACCGATCCGCCCAGGCCGCTGCAATAGATGTCTGCCTTGACCACGTCGCCCACCGCGTACAGAGCGCGGTCCGTGCGAATCAGCACGCCTTCCGCGCCGCCTCCAAAAGCCAGGTCCACCGAGCGATCGGCGCTGTTCCCCCGCGAGTCGGCTGCATGCAGATCGAGAGTGAGCGCGGACTGCCCGGCCGGCGTGACGGTGACGATCCCGATGCCCGCGGCATCGGTCGTCACGGTGTCGACCACCTCCCCGCCGACCCGCACCGTGCACGTCGTTTGCGCCGGGGAATTGTTCGGATACAGCGTCAGAATGTAGATGCGGTTCGGGACGCCGGAAATCAGGTGTCCGCTCTCGGGAACCGCATGAATCACAACCTCGCTCGCCGACACTGGGACGCTGCGCGAAATCGACTCCTGGTGCGAGGCGGTGTCGATGACCGTCACTTCGACCAACGCGAACGCCTCGCCCTGCTGCAAAGGCTGGCCGACAAAATGCGAGGGAAGATCGAGGCTGAACTCGAACCGGCCCTGGGCATCGGTCTGCCCCGAGACCTCCGCAAAGGGCTCGAACCCGACATCGAATTTCGACGCCTTGATCGTCACCGCGGCGCCCTGGACGCTCTTGCCGAAGAAGTAATCGGCGGCCACCGTGCCGCTCAGCTTCGCGCCGGGCGCATAGAAATTCCGGTCGGTGTGCAGCGCGACCTTGAACTTCGGCAGCGCATAGCGCTCGACAGTGACTTTCTTCTCCGTCTTGCCGCCGCGAATCTCCGCCGCCACTGTGTACGGGCCAAGGTTCAACTCCGTGGCCAGCGCGAAATCGGCCGATGCAACCCCGAAATCGTTGAGAACGCCGGCCTGCTTGAAAACTTTGTTCCCCTTTGCGTCCGCGACAGTCAGGACAATCTCCTCGCCCGCCGCGGGCACCATCTGAGGCTTCTTGAGGGACAATGCGCGCATGTGAATGGTCTGGCCGGGCTGATACAGCGGTTTGTCCGTCGTCAGAAGCGTCGTCGTCCCCTCGACAATCTCGACGCTCTGGACCATCACCCGACGCCCCAAAGGCGAATCGACACTCACAACCAATTCCCCGTCCCCAGTTAGCCCCCCCGGCACGCGCAGCGCGGCGTCCACCACCCCGTCGGCATCCGTCCTCCCATCGACCTGCGCGTACACCTCGCCTCCGCCCGGCTTGGTCAACGCCACCGTCACCACGCTCCCCTCGAGGGGGCGCCCGTCGCGGCTGTCCTGGACTGCAATTCTGGCGCGGTTGAGTGCGGATGCGTACCACCGTTCAGGGCCGAACATGTGCATCCGCAATCGGGAGACCAGTTGGTAGAGGCTGACTCGTTCACGAACGGTGTCCTCTCCGTGTTCTCCTTCGAGATCGAGGACATAAGACGCCAGATCGGCTGCCGAGGCAGTGCCGGCCAGTGAAAAGCTGAACGCCCCCAACCTCCGATCCGCGCTTCCACCCAGGCTGACCGTTGTCCTTTGCCGAACGCCACCCGCCAGATCGAGCAAGCGGGCCTCGACCCTGTCGCCGATCCGCGCCGACGGCCCTCCGAACACCAACTGGATGGCGACCTGGCCGTCGCGCACCTCCGCCCAAGCTTCGAATCCTTCCCACGAGAACGCGCTCCCCGCCGCGGCGGATTGCAGCGCAAGGATTGCGTCCCGTGGATCCACGCTGCCATCGCGGTTGACATCCGCCGCGTCGGCCTCAACACCCCCAAGAACAATTGCTGAAGCCGCCTTCTGTAGAATCAGGTGCGCATCCGCTTCATCGACCCGACCGTCTCCGTTGGCATCGCCCGGTTTGGGAAAAGCGTCCGCCCCCGCGACGTCCTGCGCACCGAGGAGAACGGCGACCAGCATCCCCAGAACAGCCATCGCCGGAACCATCGGCCCCGGTCGGTCATGGGCATGCGTCCGGGCAACATTCCTGCACCTGGAAGAAGCCCGCTTCCGAAGCAGCCGAAGAGATTTCATGGAAACACTTGGTTAACGCCGCGAACATACACCGCGCGCCCCCGATTGCAACCGGCAAACGAACTCGGTCAGAGTGCTACCCGCAACGTTCGCGCGAATCCGCCTGTCTCTGTCGGCGGCCGCCACGGGGGTGAGCGGCCACAAGGTCAGCTTCCTCAAAAACGAAGGCTACATCCATGCCGATCCCGCCGAGGCTGTCGAGTACGCGCGTGAGCCAAGCAGCCTGCCCCGGAACGTTCTGACACCGAAGGAAGCCAATCGCATCATTGACTCGATTGACACCACGACGGCGCTCGGCTGCCGCGACCGCACCATCCTGGAAGTGTTTTACGCGATCGGCATCCGGCGTACCGAGTTGCGCAACCTCATCATTGCCGACGTGAACCTGGAGGAAGAACTGTTGCGCGTGAACAGCGGCAAGGGCGGACACGACCGCGTGGTGCCGTTGAGCCGCGTTGCCTGCAAGTTTTTGGAGACCTACATCAAAGGCGTGCGCCCGCAACTCGTCGCCGGAAAGACTACTGACAAACTCTTTGTGTCCATCCGGGGCAATCCGATCGACGTGCACACCGTGGGTGACGTGGCCAGGAAATACGCGAAGCTCGCCAACATGAAAAAGCACGTCACGCCGCACGTCTGGCGGCACACCTGCGCCACGCACCTGGTCAAGAACGACGCCAATCTGCGCCACGTGCAGGACATCCTGGGCCATCGCTCGCTCAACACCACCGAGCGTTATCTGCGCCTCGCCATCACCGACCTGAAAGAAGCACACCGCAACTTCCACCCGAGAGAACCGCGAAGCGACAAGCCATGAACACTTGCCAGAAGACCCGTAAACGCCGATATTTTGGCCGCATGAGCATTGCTGCCGAGAAAGTGGCCGAGGTGCTGGCCCTGCCCGAACAGGACCGGGCGTTCCTTGCCCGCCAACTCATCGCCAGCCTTGACGACACCGTGGACGCTGACGCCGAAACGCAGTGGCACGAAGTCATTGACCGGCGCTCCCGCGAAATCGAGGAAGGCAAAGTCGGTTGCCGTCCGGTGGAGCAGGTTGTCCAGGACATCCGCCACAAGCTCCATGCGCGTCGTCAGCCATCCTGAAGCCGACGAGGAACTGGAAGCCGCGGCGCTGTGGTACGAGGAACGGCAGCCGGGCCTGGGCGACGCTTTCCTGGACCAGTTTGAACGCACGCTGCGCCGCATCGTGGCCGAGCCGGAACGCTGGCGCAAAATCCGGGGCGACAATCGCAAGCTCAACTTCCACCGCTTTCCCTACGCCATCGTTTACAGCGTGCGCGCCGACACGATTTACGTCAAAGCCGTGATGCACCTGCATCGCCGACCGTTTTACTGGTCGCGCCGCCAGCCCACGGTTTGACTTCCAGCCGCCAAAATCCGCTTGGCGTCGGTGGCTGTGCGCCAGCGCTTTCGCTCTGGTCACAGGCCCGGCAAAATGGCAGAATCCGCCCCGATGGTTGCCGCTGGAGAACATCTTTCCTCTAGCCGTCCTGCCCGCCGTGCGAAGACACGGCCCGCAGCGCGAATCCCCCTGTGTGTCGAACCGTCCACGCCCTTTGCCGAGGGGCCAGGACCGGGGCGGGACTGGTGGGAAAAGGCGCTTTCCGAAAAATGGTTCTCCGGGCCAAAACGCGGAAACAAGCAGCAAAATCAGGGTGTTGGTGCAAAGTCGCGGACTACCCACTTAGGCCCGTTCGGGGAACTCCTCCGCGCCACCGGCCCGATGGCCAAGGCCAATCCCTACCGATTCTCGACGAAATACCAGGACGACGAAACCGACCTGATTTACTACGGTTATCGGTATTACAACCCAAATACAGGCAGATGGCCAAACAGAGACCCGTTGGGCGAAAAGGGGTTTGAGACTGCGTTGCGCACCAAGCGTTGCTTCCTTTGTAAGACAGCCGAACTTCTTGAAGGGCCAAACCTCTATGCGTTCGTGGCAAACGATCCCCTCGATTACGTGGACACTGACGGTCGAGGAAAATATAAGCTGCCTCCTCCTGGCCCGTATAAACCGCCGATTCCGATAGAACCGCCTGCACCGAAACCGAGTTGGCCGAAACGGTTGTGGAAGTGCGCCATCGCACCGGTGAACGCCGTCACATGCACGTCTTGCGCGGGAGGCCTGCTTGGAATCGAAGCGATTTGCGGCGGCGCAGCAGGTGGTGGATGGGAGGGAATGGGATACTCTGACTTCAACTCTTGCGTGTGCGACTTCTACAATGACAACTGGCTGCTCAAACAAACGTGCAACTCCTGCTTCAGTTTGCCCATAGCGGGGGGAATCGGAACTTTGTTTGAGAAGGTCGTTGGCTGGGGAAACTGACGGCTTATGCGCGCGGCTTCCGACTCCATGAGGCGTTTCGGCGATTGGCTGCAAAGCTCCAAACCCGAAATCAAGAAGCGTGGGAAACACCTGCCGGTGATCGGGCTTCTGTGCCTCACGGCGGGCTGTATCGCCTATTACGCCATGACAGGGCAGTTGAAGAATCTGTGTTCGCTGGAAACATTGCGACCTGCCTTGTCGGTTGGGGTCCTGTTCGGCTTGTGCAGCTACATCATCATTGGCAAAGCCGGGCTCGTGTTTTTGAAGATGTTGCTCTGTCTCGGTTTAATCGCGTGGATTATCGGTTGGCTTACGTGGGAAGCGCCTTCACCGATTACCGTGATTGGTCAACTTACCGGATGGGGATTGATGTTTGCATGGGTTTGGTCTTTAGAACCAACTGAGACCCAATAGCAGCCGGGCAATGCTCACGCACACGAATAAGCCCCAACTCCGGCTGTCCCGCACAACCCCGACCGCTCGCCGCCCCGCGCCGTCATGCCGGCCGCGAGAAGCGAAGGCCAGCCGTCCTGCCATCGCGGGCCGGCTCGCTAAAGACAACATCAGTCTGCCCGTGGCGTCGTCCGTCCCGTCACGCAGCCGGGACGAATTGCTTTTTAATTGGAGTGTCCCGCCCGCGCGCCGTGCCGGCCGTCGTCACCGGCAGAACAGAACACGAACGCTGCGCTGTGCTGGAAAGTTTGTTCGCTGCGCTCAACCGTGAAAACGAATGCGCGCAAGTTGGGCTTTGCTCCGTGGGAAGCCGGAGGCGCGCCGGTCACTCGTCGTGCTGGGGCGGAGTATTTGCCGCACAATATCGTGATAGGTTCGGTTGGCGCTTATGCTCGGCAAAGCGCTGCGCGTGAGCGCCACCGTTGCGCGCGGCTGCGCAGAGCATGTGGCCATGCGCTCCGGCTACGGTGCTCAGGAGCGATTGAAAAAAGTTTTAAATTAAAGTAAAGGGGTCAGTTAAAGGGGTCTGTCCTGAATGGCAGTTAGTTAAGGCCTAATGTTTTCTTGGAGAGTCGTTTGCGCCGAGTCGTGCTGGGCAGGTTCTTCCACATCCAGGCAACGGTCTGCTGCTGCATTTTACGCGTCAAGCCGCCGGTAGGAGATATGAGGTTGAGGATTCTCCGCGCCCGGAAACGCTCACGCGCTTTTCACCCGCACGGGCAGAACGGAAAATCCACTGGCCGGGAAAACGGCAAATTTCGTTTTCTTCGTGGATGAAAGCGAAATCTCAGACGTGCGGGAAAGCAGCTCCTCGAGGAAAAGTCGTAATTCCAGCCGCGCCAATGGCGCGCCCGGACAGATATGGATGCCCGCGCCCCAGAGCAGGTTTTTGCTCTGATCGCGGTCCAGGCGGCAGGCGTCCGGCTCTTCGAAGGCCCGCTCATCCCGATTCGCGGCAATCCACATCAGGGTGATGCGATCACCCGCATTGATCCTCCGTCCGCCGATCTCCACCGCACGCTTGGCAATGCGCCGGTTGCTGACCAAGGGCCCGTGCAGGCGCAGAATCTCCTCAATGGCCGCCGGCGCCAAATCCGGCCCGGCGCGCAAACGATTCTGCAATTCCGGATGGGTGGCCAAATAATGGGTCAGGATGCCGGCCGAGGCTGAAATGGTCCCAATTTCGCCCACCGTCCAGTTGCGCAGGATGCTGGCGATTTCTTCGTTGCTCAGAACACGGCCCCAGACTTTCTCGTGCATCAATGCCGCGGTAAGGTCCGTCTCTGGCGCGGCGGCGGCATCCATCCGAGCCTCGAGCAGATCGTCAATGATGCCCTCGAACTCGAGCGCGATTTCCGACATTGCCTTGCGGTCCTGAGCCAGGGTGGCCTCGTGGTTTTTTCGCGTCCAGCGCACCAGCGGCTTGTGCAAGGTCTCCGGCCAGCCGAGAAACGCGCACTGCACCCGCACGGCAAAAGGCAGCGCAAAGGCGGCGATGAATTCCGTCTCTGCCTGCGTGATCAGCTCCGTGACCAGCCGAATCACGATGTCCCGGCAAATGGGGGCGAACAGCTCCAAGTGCCGCGCCGAGAAGTAGGATTCGATCACCCGTCGGTAGGCGGTGTGTTGCGGCGGATCCATGCCGTTCGGCACGGATAAATGCTGGGAAACCGCGTTGCTGAACGTCTTGTGATCCAGCAGGACCCGCATCACGTCTTCATGGCGGAAGAGCGACCAACCCATGAATTCGCTGTAAGCCACCGGACAGCGACGGCGCATATCATCGTAGGCCGCCCGCTGGTCGCGCTGCACCTCGGGTGAAGTCGGATCCCAGTCGGGTTGCGGTCGGTCGCGTTTGCTGTCTTTCATCGTGTGAGAAATTCGGTGCCGCAATGCGTCGAATAACGTCGCGCGATGATTCTACCCGATATCGGCAGCGGATAAAGGAACTTTTGGGCACGGTTCTGTTTTGCCCACGGTCTTTTCATTTGGAGCGGTGCTTGACGAGTATCTGGAAAGGGATTTGGGGATTGTTCTGGCAGCGCTCCTGCAGGGCCGGCCAAGAAGCCTCGAGGTGAAGGTCCGCCTTGAGCGCGATCATTAAAGAACCTGTCACTTTATTTTGCGGCTGAAGACCTCCGCCGCAAGACGAGCCGCTTCAACGCAGGTGCGTCAGCGGGAAAATCAGCTCCGGCAGTCGATACCCGATCTCCCATCTCCCATCTCCGATCTCCGCGCTCTCTGTGCCTCTGTGGTTGATCCCCCTCGCTGAATGTCACCGTACGGAATGAACCACAGAGACGCCGAGGACACGGAGAAGGCCATGACCGGGCAATCTGTGTTCCTCCCCGAATCTGTGAGGGACGGACTCCACACCGATTCAGGGCGGAACACAGATTGACGCCGAGACGGTGATCCCTCTGAAAGGCGTGCACGCCGCGCTGTCCAGTGCTCTTTGGAGCCTCATCCCCTCCGTGCCATGGTCTTTTCATTTGGAGCGGTGCTTGACGAGTATCTGGAAAGGGATTTGGGGATTGTTCTGGCAGCGCTCCTGCAGGGCGGGCCAAGAAGCCTCGGGGTGAAGGTCCGCCTTGAGCGCGATCAGGCAGATGCGCAGGGCCGAGAGGTTGCAGTTGAGGTTGTAGTTTTAGGAGGTTGGTGGTCGCGTAGAGCCGGAGGGCGACGGTGTGCTCGCCTTCACGTTTGTAGTCGTCTTTGCTTTGCTGCTGGTCGTCTTGGGTCTTTTGTTTGGCAAATCCCATGGCGACGGGGGCGCCGCTCTGGTGGTCACTCAAGCACAGGCTCAGGGCGCGATCGCGAATCCATTTGCCGTCCAGGGCCAGGGCGCGGGGAAGGGTGCCGAGGTTGGCCTGGAGCCAACGATTGAGGCAGTCGGCCAGTTGATGAGGATCGATCCGGATGAGCAGGTTGCGCAGGGCGGAGTAGCTGGGGACTTTGCGGAAAGAGGTGCCTTTCTTGCGCGGAAAGCCAAGCCAAGCGCGTTGGGCCTGGGTGAGGAACTGGGCGTATCGCTGAATGGCGGCGACGTTGTCACGGCCGGCAAACAGGGCCATGGCGATGAACACCAGCAGCGACCAACACGGATAGGTGCGGTTGGCCCGGCGCGGGTCGGGGAAGTTCTTCCTCACGAATTGGCCCAAGGATTGAATCTGGCCCTTGTTCAAGGGCAAATCGCGTTCGGGGGTATCGCAGTTGAGGGCTTTGCGGTAGGCGGGGGGCAGGTCCATCGCGGTGAGGATGCGTCGGGTATTGCGATTGAGCGTCTTCAACCAGAGCTTTTTGGGACGGTCGTGCTTGCGGTAGAAGTCGATGCGGTGGCGGGCGAAGCCTTTGGTCTGGCCGCAGGCAATCCAGTTGGAAACCTTGTAGCAAGTCCCATGGTATTGTTCGATGTCCGAGAAGGTCTCGGCCAGCAGCGGCTTGTAGCCGTGGGCCTGCTGCCAGTGCTCGGGCAAGGCCTTGATGGCCAAAGCCAGCGACCTGGAGGCCAAGTTGGGCATGCGTGTTTTGCCCAGGACCAGGAAGCGGCGGTTGAGCACCACCAGGCCCAAGCGTTGGGCTTTTTGCTGGGGGGTCCAGCCGATCCATTCTTCTCGGTCAGCGAGCTTCCAGGTCGCCGGCCCCCAATCGAGCAGAGCCACCCATTGACCTGCGTATTCGACGGCCTGAAGCAACTGGCGTCCCTGAGGCACGTCGCCCAGATAGTGTTCGCGGTCGAGCAGTTCGCCCGCCCGTTGGTATTCTTCCGGTTCCAGAGCCCGAACCTTTAGATTCTTGAGAAAGGAAACGGGCGGATCGGCACTGAACAGTTGGTGGTTTGTCGAGATCATCGCACGCCTACTACGCACCAAACCACGCCAATTGACAAGCGTTATTTCCAACCTCAACAACAGCAACCCTTCAGGAATTTAAATGAAATAACCGTGGGGGCTGACTCCCGGGCTCTGGCAGAAAGCTTGACGGCCCGGATTCGAGCGTGTTGGGTTTCAATCCTCTGTGACACCGGAAGAGCCACGGCCCAAGTCCTCACCGAGCGAGGCGGGCGATTCACCCGCGGACATCGAGTTGGTGCGCCGCGCCCAGGCGGGCGAACTGGCTGCTTTCGAGCTGCTGGTGAATCGGCACGAACGTCACATCTACTCGCTTGCCCTGCGCATTCTGCGCCAGGAACAGGACGCCGAGGATGTGACGCAGACGGCTTTTCTGAGCGCGCTCGAGAACCTGGCGGGCTTTCGGGGGGAAGCTTCGTTCGCGACGTGGTTGGCGCGCATTGCCACGCATGCCGCTTTGAAAGTTATCCGCAAACGCGAGGGGCTCGACCTGGTGTCGTTCGACCACGCCGTGGACCCTGCCGCGGGGGGCGAGGCGATCCCTCATCCGGAGTACATCGCCGACTGGCGGCAGAGCCCGGAGAGACTGGTCGAGCGCAACGAAACACGCGAACTCATTGAAGCGGCTCTGGCGGAGCTGGATGAGAAGCATCGCCTGGTGTTCCTGCTGCGGGATGTCGAGGGGTTCTCGGTGCGGGAGACGGCCGAGTTCATCGGGATCAGCGAGGTCAACGTGAAGGTCCGGCTGCTCCGCGCCCGGCTCCAGTTGCGGGAACGGTTGACGAAGGTGTTTGGAGACCCGGCCCGGCGGCTCGCACCGCATCGGCACGATGAGGACGCAGCACCGGCTGTGTAACCTTCTGCCCGATGATGGCTCCTGATAGAAGCCGTTTATGAACTGTGACGAGCTGCTGTCTCTCTTGAATGAGTATGTCGACGGCGAGACCGCCGCCGGGTTGTGTGTCGAGTTCGAGCGGCATCTTGCCGGATGCAATCCCTGCCAGGTTGTCGTGGACAACATTCGCAAGACGATCACGCTTTACAAGGCGGGAGAGCCGTACGAATTGCCCCTCGCCTTTCGGAACCAACTGCATGCCGCGCTTCGCGCGCGTTGGCAACAGACCCACACCCCTGCGGCGCCTCCACCGCCCACTCCATGAGCCGGCGTGCCCGGTCGCTTCGCGCCGGCCACATCTGCCGGAAATCCGCCGGCCGCGTCCTCTCACGCCTCACCGCTCCGGTGGTGTTGGTGTTGCCGGACGGTCAGGCGGAGGCACGGCGAGCGGAGGCGGATTGCGCAACGCCTTGTATATCCAGGCTTCGAGAGGGCGGATTGGCCCCAGCCAGGAGTAAAAGGGCGAGTAGACGAGCCGGAGTCGGACAACGGACAGGAACATGACCAGCGAGGTGCGGAAGTATCGGACGGTGGAACCGAGGTGGTCGGTCCAATCCACCGGCACCTCGATCATGGTGCCGCCTGCGTGCTTGACGGCATAGAGCAGGTTCACATCGAACGCCATGTCTGCGATGAGCAGGCGATCCTGGATTTTCAAAGCCATGTGTTGGCGCAGGAATTTCGCTCCGCACTGGGTGTCGTGAATCCCCATCCCGAACAGGAACTCGACGATGAAATGGAAAATCTTGCTGGCCAGTTGGCGGTGGCTGGGCTGCAACTGGTGGATGACGGCGCCCGGCACCCGTCGCGAGCCGACCGCGCAGTCGTAGTCCCGGCACCGAGCCGCCAACTCGAGCAGCGAGGCAGGCGACGTGGCCGCGTCGGCGTCGGCGTATCCGATGATGTCCGCTTCCGGTGCCAGGCGCAGTCCTTCAATCAGCGCGCCGCCCTTGCCCACACGATCGGGAATGACCAGCCAGCGGATGTTCGAAAAATCGCGAGCCACACTCTCGACCACCCCGAGCGTGTTGTCCCGACATCCGTTGACCACAGCCACAATCTCGAATCGCCCCGCGTAGTGATCCCGCACATAAGATGCGTACTGGCGCAGCGTGGGGCCGATTCGGCCCTCCTCGTTGTAGGCCGGAATCAGCAATAGAACCGAGGGCAGGTTCATTGTCCCTCCGATGATCTGGTCCGACGGGCTAGTGCCCTTTGTCGCCGGCGTTGTTGGCGATCTGGACGGACCCCGTGCTGAGGTTGGCGATTCGCGCGGCGCCGTTGAAGACGTTGTCGGTGATCACCGCGCGGCGGACCCCTTCGGCCAGGTGAATCTGGGGCTTGGCTTCGCGGAACTCGCATCCGCGCACCAGGAGCGTGCCGCCGTTCGCCCGGATGGCGTGACGCCCTTCCCTTTTCGAATCCCATTGGACGAAAGTGCAATCGCTGAAGCCCACCGTGCCGCGTCCGTCGATCTTGGCGATCTGATGGCACGGACCCCAGAAGGCGCAATTGACGAAGCGCACGGCGCCCGTATGCGTGCCCATGACTTCGACCATCGTCGGATCGGGACCATGGAACGAGACGAACTCGCCATTGGTGATCAGGAGGCCGAACGGCGCCGATTCATCCACCACGAGCGAGGTGTGGCAGTCGTCGGCGCCCAGGCCGAGGAAGTTGCCGTTGCAGACGCCGCTCTCGGACTTGATGAACCGGTAGCCGATCTTGTAGCCGAAACAGAAGGTATTGAGGACGTATTGCCAGTCGCTGCGCCCGAAGACGAACGCCTCGCCGTTCTCCATCTGCCACTGGAAGAGCTTCGGTCTCGTGCTCCACCACGGGTTGAAATGGACGTTCTCGATGCGGCCGATGTCGAAAATCCGGTCGACGAGAATCCCGCGGCGCAGGGGTTGGCCGTGCACGTCGCGAACCAGGTGGCGCTCGTTCTGGGTGGCGTCGATGCCGTTGTAAGGGTTGAGGAGTTCGACCGCCAGCACGGCCGGGTTCTTGCCGCGCAGAGCAACGGCCCAGGGGTAGGGCACGGGGATATCATCCGCTTTCTGGTTGGGGTAATAGAGGGCGACGCCTTTGAGGGTGCTGTTATGGTTGAGCGTGATGAAAGGCAGCCCGCCTTCCTTGCCGGCGTTCTCCGTGACCAGGAAGGTGGTGCCGTCATCGGTCGGTTTGGGCAGTCCGCGGTCGCGCAGCCCATTGTGGGCCGGGACAGATTCCCAGACGCCTCTGAGCGTCACCGCCGTCGGGACGTTCAAGTGCCCGGCGAAAAGATAATTGCCGCGGGGTGCGCTCACCGTGCCCCCGCCGGCCTTTGCAGCCGCATCGAGCGCCTGTTGGAAAGCGGCGGTGTCGTCGGTCGACCCATCGCCTTTGGCGCCGAAATCGCGGACATTCCAAAGGTCGGCCGCGGCGCAGGGGAGACTCGACAGCAGCAGTGCGACCAGCGCCGGGATGCGGGTTTGAGTTTTCATAAGAGATGCGTTGGCGTGTGTGGAAGGGCGGCGGGACGGGCGGCGTCACTCGATCCCCAGCCGCTTCTGGATTTGTTCGAGCGAGATTCCTTTTGTCTCGGGCATGACACGGATGACCCAGATCAACTGGCCCACCATGCAAAGCGCGTAGAAGGCGAAGACGTGTCCGCCCGACTTCGCGGCGATCATGGGGAAGGTCCAGGAGATGGCGGCGGCCATGATCCAGTGGGTGAAGCTGCCAAGCGCCTGACCGCGGGCGCGGACGCGATTGGGGAAAATCTCGCTGATGAACACCCAGATGACGGCGCCCTGGCCGAAGGCGTGGGATGCAATGAAGACGAGCAGGCTGCCCAGCAGCAGCCAGCCGCCGGAGTGGGTGTAGAAGGCGTAGGCGGAGGCGCTGAGGCTCGCGATGTACCCGATCGAGCCTAACAGCATGAGCCTGCGCCTGCCGAAGTGATCGATCACGGTCAGTGCCGCCAGGGTGAAGACCAGGTTGGTGAAGCCGATAATGACCGATTGGAGCAAGGCCGACGCCTGATCGGCTCCGGCCATCTTGAAGATATGGGCGGTATAGTAGATGAGGGCATTGATGCCCGAGAGCTGGTTGAACATGGCGATCGCCACCGCCAGGAGGATCGGCTTGAGGTAGCGACGGCAGAAAAACGGCTCCTCGAGACCGTGATGCGCGAGGTCGAGAGACGCCTGGATTTCGCCCAGCTCGAAGTCGAGCGCATTCAAGTCTGTCCCGCATTTCTCGAGCACCCGGCGGGCCTCGGCGATGCGTCCCTGGGCGACGAGCCAGCGCGGGCTCTGGGGTGTGAAGACCAGGAGCAGCAGGAAGACGATCGCCGGCAGGGCCATGACGCCGAACATCCAGCGGCTCTGCGCATCGCCCAGGCCCAGGCTGCCGATGATGTAATTGGACAGATAGGCCAGTAAAATCCCCAACACGATGTTGAACTGAGTCACCGCCACCAGTCGTCCGCGATACGATGCCGGCGAGATCTCGGCGATGTACATTGGCGAAACCACCGACGCCCCGCCCACGCCCAATCCGCCAAGGAACCGGAAGAACATGAACGCGTGCCAGTTCCACGCGAAGGCGCAGCCCAGGGCCGCCAGGAGAAACAGGATTCCCAGAATGAAGAGCACGCCGCGGCGCCCCCATGCGTCGGCCGGGCGCCCGACGCTGATGGCGCCGACGATGGTGCCGATCAGCGCGCTCGAGACTGTGAAGCCGAGCATGAAATCGGTGAGCTCGAAGTGTTTCTGGAGCCACTCCGTCGTCCCCGAGATCACGGCCGTCTCGAACCCGAACAGCAGGCCGCCCAGAGCGGCAACCACGGCGCTGCCGAGGAGATAAGTCGTCAGGTGCCCGGAGGGGGCGCCTGGAGGAGTCGTGGCAGGGGTTTGGATATTTGCTGCCATAGCGCGCGGATCGAGCGGGTGCATTTGAGCTTCAGGTGAGGAGAAGCCTGACCCGAGGCGGCTTGGGTCGTCAACACCCGATTCGTCCCGGCGGGTTCAGGACTGGCTGGTGAGGCCCCAGCGCGTGCGGATGCGGCGTTCGATCTGGCCGAAGAGAAAGCGGTCGAGCAACAGGCCGAACAAGATGGTGAGCATCATGATGCCCAGGACCTGGGCGACGTCGTTGAGTTCCCGTCCCATGTAGAGCAGGTAACCCAAGCCGACACTCGACTTGATCAACTCGGCCGAGACGGCCCCGTGCCAGCCGAGGGTCCACCCCAGCTTCACGCCAGTGACGATGCCAGGGAGCGCCGCGGGCAGGATCACGCGCAGCGGCATGGCGTAACCAGGGGTGCCCAGAGTGCGGGCCGCCCGCAGGTGCAGGGGCGGAATGTGCAGGATGCCGTCCGAGGTCGCGATGGCGACCGCGGCGACCGAACTCATGACGATGACGAAATAGATGCCGCGATCGCTCAGGCCGAAGAGCAGGAGGGAAATCGGGACCCAGGCGGCCGTGGGGAGCGTCTGCAGCCCGAGAAAGAGCGACCGCAAGCACTGGTTCAGGACGTGGTTCATGCCCATGACGACGCCGACAACCAGGCCCAGACCCGCGGCGGCGGAGAAGCCGATGGTCATGCGCATGAGCGTGGCCGACACGCTGGGCCAGAGCAGACCGTCGCGGCCCAGTTCCCAGAGGCGTTCCCCGACCTGAAGGGGCGAGGGGAACAGGTAATCGGGAATCAGTTGGAGGCTGAAGAGCGTCTGCCAGCCACCCAACAGGAGCAGGTAGAACCCCGCGACGTAGCGCTTAGTCCCTTTTTCCGTCGTCGTTCTCACGCGGTTCCTCCTCGAGTTGGGCGGCGATTTGCGCGGCGTAGGCGGTGACGGCGGCGGCGTTGATGTCGCGCGGACGCGGCATGTCCACCTTGATCTCCGCCTTGATGCGCCCGGGACGCTTGGTGAACACGACCACGCGATCGCCCAGGCAGGCGGCCTCGCGCGAATCGTGGGTGACGGACACGATCGTCTTGCGAGTGCGGACGAGGATGTCCTGCAGCTCGCCGTACAGCTTGGCGCGCACCAGGGCGTCGAGCGCCGGAAAAGGTTCGTCGATAAGCAGGAGTTTGGGGTCGGGGGCCAGCGCCCGCGCCAGGGCGGCGCGCTGCTTCATGCCGCCGGACAGTTCGTGGATCGAGGCGTGAGCGAACTCGTCGAGGCGCACCAGCTTGAGCAACTCCATGGCGCGGCGCCGCCGCCGCAGGGGGTGAAACCGGAAATTCGGCAGCCATCGCAGCCCGTAGGTGACGTTGTCGAGGACGTTCAGCCAGGGGAACAGGGCGTGCTCCTGGAACATCATGAGGCGGTCGTTGCCGGGGCGCCGGACACGCCGGCCTTCGAGCGTGATCTCGCCCGTGGTCGGCGCGTCGAACCCGGCGATGAGATTGAGCAGTGTGGACTTGCCGCAGCCCGAGGGACCGAAGAGCACCACGAACTCGCCCTCGCGGATCTCGAGGCTGACGGGCGCGAGCGCCTCGATCGTCTGCTCGTTGTTGCGAAAGACCTTGCTGACGTTGGCGAGCCGCAGCTTCACCCCCGGCGGCGCGGGCGCCGGCTCGGCGGAAGGCGGGTGGTCGGGAGCGGCTGGTGGCTGCATGGCTAATCGGCAACGGGCGGGAGACCCTTGGCGTGAAGCACGTCGTTCAAGGCATCAAGCGAGTAGAGGCCCGCCAGACGCGGCTGGCTCCTGAGGAAGCCGACGCGGTAGGCGGCCTCGCCGCACTTGCGCAGGGAGGCGCTGATGGGGTCCCAGGTGAACTCGATCCGCTGCAAGGCGCGTTTGACGACCGCCTCGGGGAGCGCCTTCCCGGTTTCCCGTTTCAACTCGGCGTTCAGGATGCGGGCCGCCGCATTCTTGTCCCCGTTGATCTCCTGCGTCACCTCGATCAATGCGGCCAGCAAATCCCGAATCAACTGGGGGTGCTCTCGAAGGAAAACTCGATTGGCCACCAGATGCGTGGTCACGTACCGCCCCTCGGGCCAAAGGGTCCGTTCATCCAGAAACAGCTCGCCGCCGCCCTCGAGTTCGAGCCGCGCCACCCACGGCTCCACGGTCCAGGCCCCGTGGATCTCGCCTCTCCTGAACAGCGTGAGTTGATCCGGATTCGACAGCGCCACGAGCGTCAGGCTGCCGCCCTTTTCCTTGAGCCTGTACCCGTGCTCGGCAAACCAGAGCCGCGCCGCCACATCCTGGGTGTTGCCCAGTTGCGGCGTGGCAATGATCTTGCCGTCGAAGTCCGCCTCGCTCCGGATGCCCGCCCCCGAACGCACCACCAGGCCCGTTCCCCCGCTGGCCCCGCCGGCGATCACCACGAATTTCTCCCCGCGGGTGCGAAGGAATCCATTAATGGTCGGGTTTGGACCGACAAACGCGACATCAATCGCGTCCGTGAACAGCGCTTCGATCGCTGTGGGCCCAGCGTTGAACGAGGTCCACTCAACCGCCCGACCGATCTTGCGATCGAACTGCCCGCCGGCGCGCGCATAGACGGCCTGGGCGTGCGTGAGGTTCGGGAAATGCCCCAGGCGGAGCGGACGCGGCTGGTCGGCGGCGCCCAGAAGCGACAAAGCGCTCAGGGCGGCCACGAGCACGCTCGTTTGAAGCACGGCCTTCACGGCGTATCGGACCGGCGCAACCGACAATGATTGACTGAGGAAATCACCTGCATTTTCTGCAATCGATCCGACAAATCGTTCCGACTCCGAGGCCCATCGGGGGCACCGCGCCACCCTTACCCTCCCCCGTGCCTGCCGGACGCGCATTCTACCAACCGGGCAAGGGACCGCAACCGTTACATGCTCGGCGATTCGAGACCGCAACCGGCCATTTTGAACCCGATCCCGAGTGCTTCATAAGGCTTCGCGGAGTTCGATGTCCGAGCTCCGGCAAAACCGCGCTCAGAAAGGGGGCCGGGAGCATTCTGTCGGTTCTGAGAGTGGTCTGCCGTGAGATCAGTGTGTTGCAGTTCTCGGTCTCTGGGACCTGGCGCGGTTTTGCCTTTCTAACCCGCATAACAGACATCAGGCGAGATCCGGCCACCCTGTGCACTGACGGGGGTAAAATATGCGGATTAGCGCGCGTTTCGGGCCCGACCCACCGCCCACTGGCGCAGCCGGTCCATCTGCTCGGACATCGTGCGGGCGAGAGGCACACTCTGTTCGAGGGCGGTCAGGATGTGGCCGGTCTCGAGCTGTTGTCGGGCATGGAACGCGTCGAAAAGAGCGCTGACGACCGCCTCCTCGATCTCGGCCCCGCTATAGCCGGCCGAGGCGCGCGTCAGGGCGTCGAGGTCGAACCCGGCCGGGTCCCGATTTCGCTTGCGCAGGTGAATGGATAAGATCTCGAGTCGCTCGGCTGCATCGGGAAGATCGACAAAAAAAATCTCATCGAGGCGACCCTTGCGCAGCAGCTCGGGCGGGAGTTGCGAAATGTCGTTGGCGGTGGCCAGGACAAAGACCGGGACGGTCTTCTCGGAGAGCCAGGTGAGGAACGTGCCGAACACGCGCGCAGTCGTGCCGCCATCCGCCAAGGCGGACCACTGGGAGCCCGCAAAGGCCTTGTCGATTTCGTCGACCCAGAGGACGGCGGGGGCGACCGATTCGGCGACCGCGATGGCGCGCCGGACGTTTTCCTCGGAGGATCCGACCAGGCTGCCGAATACACGTCCGATATCGAATCGCAGGAGGGGGACCTGCCAGGCGTTGGAGACGGCCTTGGCGCACAGGCTCTTGCCGCAGCCCTGGACGCCGAGCAGGAGCATGCCCTTGGGAGCGGGCAGGCCAAAGTCGCGGGCGGCATCGGAGAGGGCGCTCGCCCGTTTGGCGAGCCAGTCCTTGACCTGGGCGAGGCCGCCGACCGTGTCGAACGTCTCCTCGGTGGCGTAGTATTCGAGCAAGCCGCTCTTGCGGATGATCTGCTGCTTCTCCTCGAGAACTTCGGCCACGAGGTCCCCGCTGAGCCGCTCGTGTTTGATCAGAATCTTCGCAAACACGTTCTCGCCTTCGCTCAGGGTCAGCCCCAGCGTCGCCCGCAGCAGCCGCTCCCGTCCCGCCCCGTCCAGGTCGAGCGCGACCCGGCCGGTCGGGGCCACCTCGGCTATGACCTGGTCGAGCAACTCGCCGAACTCGTCACAGCCCGGCAACGGGAAGGGGAGCACCGTGATTTCCTTGTCGATCTCGATCGGCACTTCGAGGACGGGCGAGATGAGAATAATGGTCTTGAGACTGTTCTTGAGGTGAAGCGCAATTTCCTTGAGCCGGCGAATGACGGCGTAGTTCGACCGGACCAGGAACGGGTGGAGATCCTTGAATATGAACAGCGCGGGCTCGACCTGATCGACCACCTGATCGAGCGCCGCCAGCGGGTCTTTGGTGGCGGAATGGCGCTGCTTTTGCGATTGCACCGACACGCCGGCCGGGACCAGGCCCGACGTGCAGCTCCATTGGTACACCTGTTTCTCCCAGCGCCGGGCGATCCCGCAGATCACCGACTCGACGCGGGCCTCCTCGCTCGAAACCAGGTAGAGGATGGGGTAACGGGCCCGGATCAGGCACTCGATTTCGCGCGCGGTTTTCTGTGACGGGGTCAGCACGTGAAGGCATAGTCTGCCAGAAGTCACGGCGCGGTGCAATCGCGCAGCCGACACCGCCTGCGATTGAACATCCCGCGATGCGAAACGTCGTTTGTTTCATGAGTTCAGTTCGATCCGCGGTTCTGGCGTGTGCGGGCGGCGCGGGGGTGGTGCTGGCCATTTGGGCAGGCGCCCTGGGCCTCTGGCTGCCGGACTCGTTTGGCGCCGAGTTCGACGTGCGCCTGGATTCTGCCGTCGAGGCGGTCGCCCAGGTCATGCCGGCGGTGGTCAACATCGGCACGGAAACCATCGTCGCCGTACGTGACCCTTTCGAGGACTTGTTGCAGGAATTCTGGGCCCCTTACCACAGGCGGCGCCCGTTCACCACAACGCAATACAGCCTTGGCTCGGGGGTGATCATCGACGAGGCCGGGTATCTGATAACCAACGACCACGTTGTGCGCCGGGCCACGCGGATTCGAGTGCGGATCGGCGACGAGGCGGGCTCTCGAGAATACGAGGCGAAGCTCGTTGGGGAAAGCAGCCGCAACGACATCGCCATGCTCAAGATCGAGGCAAGGCCGGGCGAGCGATTCCGGACGGTGCGATTCGCGGCGGATGACGATTTGCTCCTGGGCGAGACCGTGCTGGCCCTGGGGAATCCGTTTGGCCTCGGGGGGTCGGTCAGCCGCGGAATCTTGAGCTCGAAGAGCCGGCGCCCCGCCCTCGAAAACACGCCGATGGGGATCGAGGATTGGCTGCAGACCGACGCCGCGATCAATCCGGGCAACAGCGGCGGACCCCTGATCAACCTGCGCGGGGAATTGATCGGTCTGAGCATTGCAGTGTATCGCGAGGGCCAGGGCATCGGATTCGCCATTCCGATCAAGCGGATCACCGAGGCCCTGCTCGAAATCGCGTCGCCCGAACTGCGCCAGTACTGGTTTGGTGCCCGGGTGCGACCGGGCGGATCGACGCTGGCGGTCTCTTCGCTCGAGGAAGGGAGCCCCGCGGAGGCGGCCGGTCTGAAGCCCGACGACATGATTGTGGGAATCAACGGACGGGCGACGCGCGGTTTCCTCGATTTCATCAAAGAACTGAGCGCCGCCGGGGATGAGCGGGACATCGCGCTGACCCTCAGGCGCGGTTCGGACCGTCGGTCGGTGACGCTGCGAATGGTGCGCGCCGGCGCCGTTTTCAACGCGGCTCTGATCCGCCGGAAACTGGGGTTGGCCGTCCAGGAGATCTCACCGGAGCTGTCGGGGCGGCTGGGGCTGGCGGACAATGCGGGCCTGGTGATCGCCGATGTGGATCGCACAGGGCCGGCATCCGAGGCACGGCTTTCGCGCGGCGCCATTATCGTCGCCGTGGATGGCCGGGCCCCGGAAGGGGTCGTCGAGTCAGCAAAATACTTGTACGGCAAGAAGAAAGGCGACACCGTCGGGCTTGAAGTTCTGGTGCAGCGCCGCCGGGGGATGGTGTTGACGTGGGAGAGCCTCGAGATTGCGTTGCAGGTTCAATAGCACGGTTTGCAGGGCTGCTCCGGGCCCGTGTTCGAGCGACAGAACAGTCGATGAGCAACCAGGAACCGATGATTGAAATCGAAGATCTGACGAAGCGGTATGGACGACATGCCGCGATCGATCGGATCTCGTTCAGCGTCTGCCGGGGCGAGATCGTGGGTCTGCTGGGTCCGAACGGCGCGGGCAAGAGCACGATCATGCGCATCCTGGCCTGTTTCATGCCGGCGACCTCCGGCACCGCCCGGATTGCCGGTCTTGACGTGTTTCGCGAGGCCGACAGCGTGCGTCGGCGCATCGGGTACATGCCCGAGAACAACCCGCTGCACCTGGACATGCGCGTGCGCGAGTACCTGAAGTTCCGGGCGCGACTCAAGGGACTGGGCATCGCCGAGAGCCGGGATCGGGTCAGCGTCGTGATGGACCAATGCGGATTGTCCGAAGTGGGATGGAAGATCATCGGCACGTTGTCCAAAGGTTTCCGGCAGCGGGTGGGGCTTGCCGATGCCCTGGTCCATGAGCCCGATCTCATCATTCTCGACGAACCCACCATCGGGCTCGATCCGCACCAGGTCCGCGCTGTGCGGCAGTTGATCAAGGAACTGGGGCGGCACCGGACGGTTCTCCTCTCGTCGCATATCCTCCCCGAAGTCGAGATGACGTGTCACCGGGTCCTCATTCTGCACGGCGGACGAGTCCTGGCCGCGGACACCACGGAGAACCTGCAACGCCGGATGAGCGACTCCGGACAGGTGGTGGCGGAGATTGCGGCCAACCCGCACGAACTGGCCGCCTGCTGGGACGGAATGGAGGGGGTCGAGCGCTTCGACGTGACGCCTTCCGACGGTCTCTACTGTCGTTGCGCTCTCACGCCCCAGCACGGAGTGGATCTGCGTGTGCGGATTTTCGAGACGGTGTTGGCGCGGGGATGGCGCCTGCGGGAGCTGACGCACAGCCGGCACTCGCTCGAAGACATCTTCGTCCATGTCACCCGCGCCGACCGGGAGGAGGAGGAGGAGGAGGAGGGCCTCTGATGCGCGTCCTGATCACCCTGATCCGGCGGGAACTGAGCAGCTTCTTCAGCGGGCTGGGAGGCTATCTGATTATTGCGGCCATGCTCTTCCTGACCGGCGTCAGCTTTGTCGACATCATCGAAGCGGTCAACAATGACACCATCCACACGCCGCTGACGGAGTTGTTTTTCGGATCGCCGTTTTTCTGGCTGATTCTGCTCGTGGTGCCGACGCCGGTGATCACGATGCGGTTGTTTGCCATCGAGAAGTTCTCAGGCACGTATGAGACGCTTATGACGACCCCGGTGGGCGATGTCCAGGTGGTTCTGGCCAAGTTCGCCGCGGCCTGGATGTTCTTTGCCGTGGCGATCGCGCCGTTGCTGGGCGTGCTGCAACTGGTGCATCACTACGCCTCGCCCGGCGAACGGTTCGAGTGGTGGACGACCGCCAGCACGTTCGGGGGCATTCTCTTGATCGGCAGCAGCTACCTGGCCTTGGGCTGCCTGGCCTCCGCCCTCACCCGCAGCCAGATCGTCGCGGCAACGATGAGTTTTGGCGCGGGACTCGCCCTGTTTCTCTTCAGCTTCCTCCAATTCAGCATCGGCACGCAGCCCGGCTGCCTGGCCACGGTGGTGAACCATGTATCGTTGTTCGGACACATGGAGGATTTCGTGCGCGGCGTGGTGGACACGCGTCCGCTGGTCTTTCACCTGAGCCTGGTGGCGTTTGTGTTGTTTCTCAATGTCAAGGTGGTCGAGAGCCGCCGTTGGAAATAAGATGCCGCATCCCTCCGATCCAACCGAGAGCTTCTCGTCCGCCAGCCGCTTTCGAATCGCGTTAAACGTGGCCCTGGCGCTCCTGGCTCTCGCGGCCTTGCTCGCAATGGCCAATTATCTCGCCGCGCGTCATTTCCAACGTTTCCTCTGGGCGGAGGATGAGCGGTATCAGCTCTCCCTCCCCACCCGGCAGGTGTTGGCAGCGATCGCCAACGAGGTCAAGGTAACGATTCTCTTCAGTCGGAACAATACCCTGTATTCGCCGGTGACGGGCCTGCTCAAGGAATACGGCTACGCGTGTCCGCGCCTGAGGATCGAGACCATCGACTACGACCGCGACGTGCAGTTGGCGCAGACGACCGCCGCGCGCCTCCAGTTGTCGCCCGAGGACTCGGACCTGGTGGTCTTTGAAGGCGAGGGACGCACCCGTATCGTGCGGGCGGTCGAGCTGTCCGAGTACGACATCAGCGGTCTCCTGGCGGGCGGGAAGGAGGTTCGCCGCGTCGGTTTCAAAGGCGAATCGCTCTTCACCGACGCCCTGGCCAATCTGATCGAGGGGAGGAGCCCCAAGGTCTACTTTCTCCAGGGCCACGGGGAGCACGATCCGACCAGTCTCGAGACCCGGTTCGGCTACTCGCAATTCACCCGCCTGCTCCAGCAGAAGAACATTGCCACGGCGACGTTGCGGCTGGTCGGCGACGCCGAGGTGCCGGAGGACTGCGAACTGCTCGTGCTGGCCGGGCCGCGCAGCCGCATCGACCCGACCGCGCTGGAGAAGATCGGCCGCTATCTGGACACCGGAGGGCGGATGTTGGCACTGCTGAGTTTCTATCAGTCCGGGTATGCCCAGACCGGTTTGGAACGGTTCCTGGCCGGGTGGGGTGTGGCTGTCGGCGACAACCTGGCTCTCGATCCGAGCAACGCGGTCCGCGGAGGCGGCATTCTTGCGACCAATTTCTCGAACCATCCCATCGTGCGTCCGATGCGGGGTCACACGGTCTATCTCCTCGTCCCCCGCTCCGTGGCGCCGCTGCGCTTGGGAGGTGCGGCTGGAGACGCCCCCAAGGTCGAGCCGCTGGTGAGCACCAGCGTGGGAGGCCGCACGGAGAGCGAGGGACTGTCGAGCGGTCTGCCCGAGTTCAACCCCGCGCGAGACCGGCGCGGGGTGATCCCGCTGGCGGTCGCGGTCGAGAAGGGGAGCATCCAGGGCGTGGCGGCGGATCGGAACTCGACGCGGCTCGTCGTGGTGGGAGAATCGATCTTTCTGGCCAACGAAACGATCGTGAAATCGGCCGCCAATATCGAGTTTGCGAGTCTGGCGGTGAATTGGCTGCTGGATCGCCCCCAACACCTGTCCGGTCTCGCCCCTCGCCCGATCAAGGAGCACAGTGTTCTTCTGTCGCAGTCTCAAGTGGTCCAGTTGCGCTGGATTCTGCTGGCCGTCCTTCCCGGGACCCCGCTGCTGATCGGGCTGCTGGTCTGGTGGCGTCGGCGTCGCTAGCTCGCATGAACGCAAAAACCACACGCTGGCTGCTGTTTCTGGCCGTTGCCCTCGCGGCCTTCATCGCCCTGTTCGAGCGCCGCACGGACGACACTGCGCGTCGGGCCGAACAGGCCGCGCGGCTATTGCCCGAGCTCGTGACGGCGGAGGTGACGGCGTTGACCTTGACCGGGGCAACGAATCCGGCCATCCGCCTCGAGCGGGTGCACGACGGCTGGGAATTCCAGAGCCCGCTCCGCTATCCGGCGCAACCGGCCGGTGTGGATCGGTTGCTGACAGCCTTGCGGGATCTGCGGTGGCAGGGGCATGTCACGGCGCAGGAACTCCTGGCGCACACCAACGGCCTGGCCGCGTTCGGCTTCGCCCCTCCGGCCGTGAGCATCGCCATCCAGCAAGGCGACCGCCCCATCGATCTGCGGCTGGGCGCGCCCACGGCGCTGGGCGGCCAGATTTACGCGCAAGTGGCCGGACGCGGCGGGCTCTACACCGTCGATGGCGCGGTGCTCAAGACCCTCCCCGGCGGGGTGAATGAATGGCGGGACACGGCCCTGGTGCGGCTGGCCAGGCGCAGATTCGACCGGCTGCAGGTGCGCCCGATCACCAACGGGTTCGAGGTGGTGCGGAGCCCCTCGAATCACGTGTGGCGGATGGTGCGCCCCCTCTCGACACGGGCGAACAACGCGCGTCTGGACCTCCTGCTCGACCAACTCGAACTGGCCCGAGTGATACAATTCGTCACCGACGACCCGCGGGCCGACCTCGAGCCCTACGGTCTTCAACCACCGGATCGCGAGTTGGTGCTCAGTCAGGGAACCAATGACATTCTGACGCTCCAAATCGGCAGGAGTCCGGCCAATGCGCCCGACCAGCTTTTCGTGCGGCGAATGGAGCATTCCAACGTGGTCGCCGTGGCCCGATCGAGTCTGGCGCCGTGGCTGGCCAGTTTCCGCGAGTTCTGCGACCGCCGCATGATGGTGTTCGATCCGGATGCCGTGACGCGCATCGAGGGGATTGCGGATGGTGCTTTCGCCCTCGAACGCCAAACCAACGGCACCTGGCAGATCGTCGCGCCCTTCCTCGCCTCGGCGGACTCGGTGCTTGTGCTCGAGATGCTGCAAAACCTGGCCGAACTCGAATTCCTCGAATTCGAACGCGAGGTGACAACCGATTTCGTCCCGTACGGCCTCGCCCCGCCGCGGCGGCAGTACGTCCTCCAAACGACCGTGGCGGGCGCCGGGTCCGCGCCCACCAATCAGGTGCTGGCTCAGGTTGGCTTTGGCAACCCGACCGGATTCAAGTACTACGCGCGGCGTTCGCTGGACAGCGCCGTCGTCACGATCATCGACAACAACCGCCTGCCGCGCGCCGCATTCGAGCTGCGCGACCGCCGAATCTGGAATGTCAGCACCAACCAGATGGTCAGCATCACCGTGCACCAGTTGGGCGAGACCCGAAAACTCCTGCGCACCGGACCGATGCAGTGGACGGCCCCGCCGGGCGACACCGCCCAGCTCAATCCGGTCAGCCTCGAAGAGGCGGCGTATCGACTCGGCCAATTGCGGGCCGACCGCTGGGTGGCCCGCGGCGAAGATCAACTCGCCCGCTTCGGCTTTGGCACCATCGATCATCGCCTGGCCATCGAGGTCAACCAGGATGGACGCATCCGCACCCTCGAAGTGCGCTTCGGACGGCGTACCCTGTCGAACCAATCCGCCTATGCCGCCGTCTCCATCGAGGGCGTGGAAGGCCCTGTGATCTTCGAGTGCCCCCGCTCGATTTACGAGTTTGTCCTCGGCAACCTGACCTTGGTGCCGACACTCCCGGACGGGTCCGGCTGATATGTCCACACCTCCGCGGACGAGCAGATGGCGTTTCCTTCGCCGCGCCCTCCGGTGGTGTCGCTTCGGGCTCTCTTTCCTCGTCCTCGCCCTGCTCTTGGCCCTGCTGTATGTGACGCGCGTCGGCCTGCCCGGCTTCTGCAAAGTGCCGCTGCTCTCCGAATTGCGCCGTCGCGGGATCGACTTCGAGTACGAGCGGCTCGCCTGGCACTGGCATCGCGGCCTGGTGGCCCAGAACGCCGCCCTGCGTCCGCTCCCCGATGCCGGCGGATTCCGCGCCCGGGCCGCCGAGATCGTTCTCGACCCGCATTGGGGCCGCCTGATGCGCGCGCGCCAAATCGAGTTGGAATCTCTGCGCATCCTCGACGGTCATCTCTCGGTGCCCTTGCATGAACCTGGCCAGACACCCGACGAATTCTCGATCGAGGCCGTGAACGCCGGCATCCGGTTCCTGCCGGGCGGCACCTGTGAAATCGAGAATCTCGAGGCCTCATTCCTGGGGGCAACCGTTCAGGCCAGCGGCGTCATCACTAACGCACACGACCTCATCGAGTGGCTCCACACGCTCGACAGACGGGAGCGACCGGACCCGACCCCGCCCTGGCGCGCGCCGCTGCGGCGCTTGGCCGAATTCCGGAAGGGCCTGCGCCTGGCCGGGGTGCCGGAGTTCAGGCTGCGGTTTCGCGGCGACGCCCGGCACCCGGAATCGTTCGCCGGCGAGTTCAAAGGGAAAACCGACGGCGCCGAGTCGCCGCAATTCAGCGTTCGGAATCTGCGCTGCAGCATCGATCTGAGCACCAACCAGCCCCGGCCGCTTGCCGGCGCCTGGCGGCTGATCGCGCGCGTCGAAGCCGACTCCGCCGGTGGGTCTTGGGGCAGTCTGCGACACGCGGAGTTCCGCGCGCACACCGATCTTCAGACCACCCACCCCATCCCCGCCCGGGTCGATTGGGAGGTTGTCGCGCGCAAGGCCCAGACGCCCTGGGCCTCCTTCGATGGCGTTCGCCTGGCGGGCCATTCCGAGCGCCTTGGCGCGAACGCCCGGGAGTGGCGGACGAGCCTGACACTGGATGCCCAAGCGTGCACGGCCCCGTGGGGGGGCACCCGCACGAGCCGAGGCGCCGCCTCATTCGAACACTCGCTGGCTGGCCTGCTGTCGGCCCCGATCGACCTCAAGGCAAGCATCGAGGCCGTCGATACCCCGCCGGTTACGATCGGAGTGGCGCATCTCGAGGCGCGTCTGCGGTCTGTTCCAGATGCGGTCGGGGGCGGCGGCCCGCTTGCCACGCTGCCAGGGTCACAGCGTGGATGGGAGATACTGAACCGGATCGAGGGCTCGTGGCGGATCGCGGCGACGAACTTGCAGTCTCAGTGCCTGGCTCAGCCACTGACTCTCGAAGACGTGATCGGCGCGGGCGATTGGAAAGCGCCGTGTCTGCGCGTCGCGAGCTTGCGGACTGGGCTCTATGGTGGATCACTCGATCTGTCCGCGGCGCGCCTGGACGTGGCGACTGGGGAAGTCGAGGCGCAGCTCCTCTCGGACTTCGATCCGCATGCCGTGGCGGCGCTGGCGGGTCAGCGCCCGTCCAAGTGGCTTGACCAGTTCCAGTGGGACCGCCCCCCGCGCGTCCAGGCGCGTGTGCGCGCCCTGCTGCCCGCGTCGGGCGATCGCGATCCGGACTGGGCTCGCCGGGCTCTTCTCCACGTGAGGGCCGAGGGGCGCATCGAGGGCGAGAACACGTCGTACCGGGGTGTGCTCATCGATCGGGGAGCGCTTTCCCTGAGTCTGTCCAATCAGATGCTGCGCCTGCGCGATTTTCATGTGGTGCGGCCCGAGGGCGACGCAGATCTTGCCTACGACCTGCACACGCTCACCCAGGAGTTTCGCTGGCGCCTGCGCGCGAACCTCGATCCCAAAGGCACCTGCGCCGCCATCAATCTCGACGCCCCGCGCCTGCTCTCGGCGTTCGATTTCACAGGGCCGGCAGCCGTGTCCGGCGAAGCCTGGGGCCGCTGGGGTCCCGACAAGGAAGTCAGCTTCGCCCTAAGCGGGATCGTCACCAATTTCACTTTCCGCAGCGAGTCGATCGATGAACTGCGCGCGGATGTTCGAATGGCCCACCAGTTCCTGTCGGCCAGCAATGTCGCGCTCCGCACGGGCGCGGAGTGGATTCGCGCGCCGGGCGTGGGCGTTGATTTCGTCGAATCCCGCGCCTATGTGACCAACGCCCAGGCCGAGCTCGATCCGATGCGATTCGCCCGTGTCGTCGGCTCGAACCTGGTCAGAACCCTGCGCCCCTATCGCTTCGACCGCCCGCCGCGGATTCACGCTGACGGGCAAGTGCCCATCCGGGGCGCAATGGACGACGCCGACATGCGGTTCTCCGTCGCAGGCGGGCCGTTCCACTTCTGGCGATTCAACATTCCGGACGTTGACGGCCGGGTGCACTGGGAAGGCGAGCGCGTGACCCTCACCAATGTCGTGTGCGACTTTTACGAAGGCCGCCTAGAGGGCCAGCTCCAGGCGGATCTCCGGCCCGACGGAAGCGCCGATCTCGCGTTCCGCGCCGCAGTCACCAATCTGAACCTCCAGCCGCTGGTGCTGGACACCATCGATACCATTAATCGCATCGAGGGCATTGCTCAGGGCGAATTCGAGCTAACGCACGCCAACAGTGCGGACTGGGGGAGTTGGAACGGCTCCGGGCGCCTTTCGATGCGCGACGGCCTGCTCTGGGATCTGCCTATCCTCAGCGTGTTGTCGCCGGTGCTCAACGCCATGGTTCCCGGGCTGGGAAACAATCGGGCGCGAGCCGCGACCGGCTCCTTCGTTATCACCAACAGCGTCATCTACACAGACGACCTCGAAATCGTAGCCCAGCCCGTACGGCTCGCCTACCGAGGCACGCTGGACTTCAACTGGAACGTCCGCGCCCGCGTCGAGGCGGAGGTCATTCCGGGCGTGCCCCTGATCGGCCCGCTCCTCAACATCATCTTCGCCCCCGTCTCCAAAGCCCTCATCTTCCGAATCAGCGGCACCCTCGGCGAACCGGAACTCGAACCGCTCCTGGTCCCGCGATTCCTGCAGCCAATCCTCCGGCCCGTGCACACCATCCGCGGCGTGTTTTCCTCCCCGCACACCCCCCAGACCACGAACGCGCCTCCAAAGGGCGTGCCCTAGCCTGCATTGTAAGCGTCAAGGCGGGTGCATCCTATGCAGCTCAGCAGCGGTGCGTAGGAGGGCGGGGCGAAAACCGACATTTATTTACGCCGCCTTATTCGCGAATTTGAACATGCCTCAGCGAGTTGGACACGGCGAAAACGACAAATCCACCGGCCGAAACTGGCCGTGGCATCCGACCGGCGCGGCAGGCCGCAGGATAGGCAAAGCACAGGAGCAGCAATGAAATCGACAACCGCCACAGGAAACATGACCGGAATGGCTCATCGAATGAACCGCCGCACTTTTGTCAAACGAACCGCCGGGGTGACTGCCGGGTTGCTGACCTCCGACCGGTTGTTTGCCGCGAGTCCGGTATCGCCGACGGGCGCGGCCATGCCGACCTGGTCATTTCGGCCGCCTCTGTCTCTCGAGGCGTCGCTCCGCCTCGCGGGACAAAACCTGCTGGCCATTCTCAATCCCGAGGACAATTACCTGCCGTATTGGGAGCTGTCCGTCAGTCCGAGATACGAAGCGGCCCTCAAACGCTGGTGGCCCGCCCACAATATCGGCCGCTGGCTGGATGCCATGTTGCGGCTGCGGCAGGTCATGGGATTCGACATTCCCGAGCCGATCGAAAAGGCGATGGTGGAGAACACCAAGCGCTTTTTCGACAACCCGGACCACATCAGCCTGAACCCGGATCGCTGGCCGCTGCATCCGCACACAACCGAGGAGGGCTTGCAGTGGGACCTGCATTCGCTCCGCGAAGGCCTCCTGGCTCTCAACGCCCTGGCCCGGTGGCACCAGAGCGATTGGGCCGCCGACACAGGCCGGAAAATGATCCAAAGCGTCGATGCCAAACTACGCGATGACGGCCGTTGGGAGCTGGAGCAGTTCGATGCCTGCCGGAAGCGCGGCAAGCAGGTCATTCACAATACGGCACCGTGTGATACCCACGGCCGGATGATTGAGGCCGTAATCTGGTTCTTTGAAACCACCGGCGATCCGGTGGCGCTGCGGTTTGCCCATCGACTGGCGGAGTATCATTTTGCGAACACCACACAGCCCGACGGCGAAATTCCCGCGAGCGCCCAGGTCGATCACACCCATTCCTACCTGGGCACATTGCGCGGACTTCTCCTGTACGGACGCCTGACGCGGCAGCAGAAGTACCTCGAGCGCGTGGCGGCTGCCTACCGGGTGAACATTCCGCGCCTGGTCAAGGAATCGGGATACACCAGCCACAATATCTTGATCGAAAGCTTCGGCGAAACCACGTCGCCCGGGGATGCGGCCCAACTGGCGCTCTGGCTGGCCCGGGCCGGAAACGCGGAATTCCTTGACGACGTCGATCGCCTTGTCCGGGCCCGCATCCTGCCCTCGCAGATTCGTGAAACGCCTTCCTTGCACCCGATCTCCCGCTTTGGAAAAGACGCCACCCGCGACCTTGAGAAACGCATCATCGGCGGCTATGGCGGCTGCCACAATCATCCCCACGGACACAAGGTTGCCGTCACGGACGTGACCGCCGCCGACGTGCACACGCTGCTGGACATTTACGAACACATGGTTCTGTTGGACGACCAGACCCTCGAGGTGTTCTGCCATCTCGATTACGACGGACCGCACGCCACGGTATTGAGCCGCCGGGGCCAACGCGCGGAACTGACGGTCATTCCGAAAATCGAACGCGCTGTGGCGATCCGGGCACCGCGATGGACTCCGGTCGAATCCATTCGTGTCCGTGTTGGCGGCGACTTGGTGCACCCGGTTTATGCGGGTCATTTCGCCCGACTCGGCCGCCAGCCGGCCGGAACCCGGATCGTCATGGAATATGACCTGCCCGAACGTCGCACCCGGGAAACCGATCTTGGGAGTCCGTACGAAATTGCCTGGCGCGGTGATGAAGTCACGGGAGTGCGCCCCAATACAACGCTATACCCCTTCTACCCGGAGCTGCGTTGACCTGGAGGCCCGACCCGGGGCGGGTGCGGTCTGGGCAACGTTGCGGCGGCGGAGGTCTTCAGCCGCAAAAGAACGCAAAGAGCGCAAAGCCGACACGTCCCTTCTTTGTGGTCCTTGTGTTCTTTCGCGGCTGGAAATGGGTCAGCATGGTACAGTCGGCCATTGGTGTCTGCTGGGTAGAGGGTTTGGCGCGTAGTCGTGTGGAGCTTGCGGGCCTTCGAGACAGGGATATTTCCGGAAGTCCCATTCGGTCAGTCTCGGGATCAATCTGTGTTCCGTCCTGAATCTGTGTGGAGTCCGTCCCTCACAGATTCGGGGCGGAACACAGATTGCCCGGTCAAAGCCTTCTCCGTGTCCTCCGCGTCTCTGTGGTTCATTCCGCACGTTGACATTCAGCGAGGGGGATCAACCACAGAGGCACAGAGAGCACGGAGAGGGGAGATCGGAGATGGGAGATGGGAGATCGGGTATCGACTGCCGGAGCCGACTCTCTCGCTGACGCACCTGCGTTGAAGCGGCTCGTCTTGCGGCGGAGGTCTTTAGCCGCAAAAGTAGGCAAAGAGCGCGAAGCCGACACGTTCACTTCTTTGTGGTCCTTGTGTTCTTTCGCGGCTGGAAATCGGGCTCAGTGTGTAATATCTTCCGCTAAATCCGTTTTCTTTATGCATGGCCCAGAGTCCGAGCCTGACCGAGAGGGGCACCGCTTTCGCGGTGTGTTCCGGCCACGGCGGTGTTTCCTGCCTTGGTGCCCTGCGGATCGGACCGGGTATAGGTTCTCGCATGCTGCTCATCACCAAGGAGATCGGGTCGAGGCTCAGGCCGCTGGCGGACCTGCCCGCCAGCGGGTCCAGCCGTGCCCGTGGCCGGCGCCCGCGCCACATGGCCTCCGACATCCAAGTGGCCGACGTCCGTCCGCTGCACCGCACGACACGCATCGAAATTGACTGCCGCACCACGCGCCCAAGACCAGTGCATCCCTTCCCTTCGAGGCAAACCTCAATCACACAACGCAACGCATGAAAGCTACCGCCCATTCCCCAAGCCATCGCCCATTCTGCACCTCCCTCCTTGCTGCGCTTACAGCCCGACACCGCTCACGGGGAGTATACCGGGTTTGCTTACGGGAAGTTGATCAGTTGGTGGGACCGGCGAGTAGTGCTCTTCCCTTTCCAAGAAGGGGGCTGAGGCTTCCGAGCAGGGAGGGTTCACT
>Ga0255345_1000908_pt1 | contig 46682 bp, 39 predicted proteins | sample wastewater_treat_6_FD_192415 | JGI IMG/M metagenome (GOLD analysis project Ga0255345, IMG submission 192415) | Wastewater microbial communities from Lulu Island WWTP, Vancouver, Canada - plant20 | ecosystem: Engineered > WWTP > Wastewater > Unclassified | place: Canada: Vancouver, British...
ACCTCCTGCCAGCCTGCCCGTAGCAAACGCTATTTGCAGGTTATACCCGCCACTATCTGCATCAAGATCCAGCACCTCACCTGCAAACGACAGGTTTTCAACCAGTTTTGAACGCATCGTACGTATATCCACTTCTTTCATAGAGATACCACCAGCCGTCACAACAGCCCGTGCCCAGTCTCCGTAAGAAGCTATGGGAAAGACCCATTTTGTCATGGCATCCACAGGATGCAAGCCGCTCACAGTCTGATATTTTATAAAAGGGGTTATCAATGTTTCCGGCATATATGCCCTAAGCCGCTTTAGCAGATCAGCTTCAGATCCATTCCCCGGACCAACAGAATTCTTTCCCGGGCTCCCATTCCCGGCCCCAACCGAATTCCTTGCCGACATCCCAGACCCAGGCACAGACACAGAACCAGAACCGACAAGAGAATTTTCCCGTTCCCGTTTCCACCGGGCCATCAGCTGTTCACGTGTGAGTGCAGGCTTCAGGTTTAGATGCAGGGACACGCGCTGCCCTTTGTTCAGAGCCACCACTGCCTGCCTGCTCACGCGAAACCCAATAGGACCTTCAATCCCCAGGTTACTGAAAAGCAGTTCTCCCTCCTCGGATCGTCGCAGCACTTCCTCTATGTACAGATCCAGCCGGACATTGCGCAACTCCACCCCCTCAAGCCGCCGGTCGTAATCCACTGGCATCAGCGCGGTTAGCGTAGGAAAGAGTGGCTCAATGGTGTGGCCGAGCGCCGAGGCCAGTGCATAGCCGTCCCCTGTCGAACCGGTACCGGGATAAGTCTTACCGCCGGTGGCCAGAATAAAATGGTCCGCAGTCAGCAGCCTTTCTTCACCCCGCGAATTCCTGACTCTCACCGCTTTGATCCGTGTGGGTGTACCTGCTTTTTTTGTATTGATCGGGGCACTTGCCGAGGCTTTTATTTCCAGAGCTCCGGAAGTGGGTGCTGCACTGCTTGCGGTAGCATTGCTGACAGGAAAGTTTGCACAGGAAGTTGTTTCCTGGTCTCCGGAAGTTGGTGCCGCTTCCGTCAGGAATTCCAGCACCTGGCAACCGCAGATCATGCGGACACCCAACCGCTCAAGCCAGGATTTGAGAGCATCTATCACATCAAATGCCCTTTGAGAAGCGGGGTACACCCTTGTTCCTCGCTCCAATACCGTTGGCAATCCAATATTATTAAAGAAAGTCACCGTATCCTCGCTGGTGAAATTATAAAATGCCGGCTTGAAATAACGGTTCACCGGGTGTACGTGCGGGCTGAAGTCTTCCCAGTTCTTGAGGTTGGTGATATTGCAGCGGCCCTTTCCCGTTATGGCCAGTTTGCGTCCCGGTTTCTCCATCTTTTCAAGCAGAACCACATTAGCACCTTTTTCTGCCGCCGTACCGGCAGCCAGCATACCTGCGGGTCCCGCCCCAATTACAATCACTTCCTTCATACTGCAAAAGTTACTATGTGCCGTTCACACTTTTCCGCCGGACGATTCATGAACACTTCCTCCACACTGAAAAAAAAGCTATGTACTGTTTATACTTCACTGCAGGATAATTCATGATCACTTCCTTCATACTGCAAAGATAGAACTAAGCGTTGATATAAGTGAATTGCCGGGACTGATAAAAATCCTTACATTTGTATGTAATAATTCGCGTCGAACAAATCATTATCTGTAATGAAAAAAAATATGTTCATGCCTGCAGCCTCTAACTTGCATGCGCTTGCCGGTGTTATTGATCCTGCAACTAAGAAACGTTCGCCTTCAGAGGTACGTTTGTCTTCTGGAAAACGGATGTCTTCAGGAATCATGTTGTTTTCGGGGAAACGGATGTCCTTGTTGTCTTCTTGTAGAGAGCTGTCTTCGGGGATCCTTCTATTTACGTGCTTTCTGTTGCTATTTACTGCGTGCAACAGGCAGGAGCGGCTGCCCAGGATAGCGATAGCCGGGATTGCCATAGAATGCAGTACGTTTTCCCCTGCAAAGACAGTTGAAGAGGATTTCAGCATCAGCAAGGCAGAAGAGGTGTTCAGCCGGTACGATTTCATGGCCCCTGACTCTGTTTTACGCCAGAAAGCACACTGGCTACCGGCCATGTATTCCAGGGCCACTCCCGGCGGGATCGTAACCAGGAAAACATATGAATCGCTTGTAAACCAGACACTTGAGGAACTCAGGAAGAACCTTCCCTACGATGCCCTGTACTTTGACATCCATGGAGCCATGAGCGTAGAAGGACTGGATGACCCGGAAGGAGACCTGATTCTGAGGATCAAGGAAGTAATTGGCAACAAGCCTATCATATCCACCTGTATGGACCTGCACGGGAACGTATCCCAAAGACTGGCAGAAAACACAGACCTGATTACCTGCTACCGCATGGCTCCGCACGAAGACGCCATGGAATCCAAAAGGCGGGCAGTGGCCAACCTGCTGGAACGGCTGGAAACCGGCAAAGGAAGGCCTGCCTGCAAAGCCTGGGTGAAAGTTCCTATCCTGTTGCCCGGTGAAAAGACAAGCACACGCGTAGAACCGGCAAAATCCCTTTACGCAAAGGTGGCTCCTGCAGCAGCTCGTGAAGGCGTCATAGATGCAGCCATCTGGATTGGATACGCCTGGGCCGATGAACCCCGCAACCACGCTGTGGTCATGGTTACCGGTGATGACGAAAACGCGGTTGAAACAACGGCCGCAGAACTTGCCCGGGCCTTCTGGAATGTCAGACATGAGTTCGATTTCATTGCTCCTACCGCCTCGCTCGACGAATGCCTGGAAAAAGCACTGGCAAGTGACAAGAAGCCCTTTATGATCAGCGACATGGGAGACAATCCCACCGCCGGAGGTGCTGGTGACGTCACCTGGACTCTTGCCCGGCTTTTGGAAAGACCCGAGTTCCGCTCTTCCGGAGGCATGAGCACGTCCCAAAGTGCAAGCTCGTCCCCGGATCTTATATATGCCTCCATCCCCGGACCAAAAATGGTGGAAAAAGCATTGGCGGCAGGTGTTGGCGCCAAAGTGGAAGAAACTGTGGGAGCCATGGTGGATGACCGTTACCAGCCGCCGGTGCTGCTGAGCGGAACGGTTGAATTTATAAGGGAAAGCGACACCAATACAGAGGTGGTGATCAAAACCGGCAGCATGCATGTGATCGTGACCCAAAAGCGCAAACCCTACCACTACGAGAGCGATTTCGAAAACCTCGGCTTTAAACCACGCGAGACCGACATCATCGTGATCAAGGTCGGTTACCTGCCTGAAAGTGTTTACAATATGCGGGGTGATTGGATGATGGCACTTACGCGGGGCGGCGTGGACCAGAACCTGCTGGAACTCCCCTACCAGCGCATAGAAAGGCCCATGTATCCGCTCGACCCGGACATGGCCGATCCTCCGCTGGATGTGAAGATGTGGAAATTAAAATTTTAATTTATCTTTGCAGCCCATTGCCTTCTTAGCTCAGCTGGTAGAGCAGCTCATTCGTAATGAGCAGGTCGCGGGTTCGAGTCCCGTGGAAGGCTCAAAAACAACAAATTGTGGTTAAACCAAGAATGATTAGGGGGAGCCTGATTGGCACCTGTGTGTTGCTTTGCACACTTGCTTTTCAGTCATGCCCCACAAACAGAAGCAAGTCTTTTCGTAAACATCCGCTGGAAGAATACGGTCTGTCAGAAGGAGACATTGACTACATCTACAAACCACGGTATGCAAACAATTTTTATATTGTCAGGGAAGAAGGAGAGAAAGTTCTCTATCTGACCGACCCGGTTACATATAACACGACACGTCACGTTGTCAACAAGGTACGTAATGTCGTATGCCTTTCCTCCACACACATCGCTTACCTGGATGCAATCAATGAAACAAGCTCCATCGTGGGCGTTTCGGGTGCGCAATACATATACAACAAGAATATCCGCAAGGCTGTAGACCTGGGATACGAATCGGCTATAGATTACGAAGCCCTGCTGCAACTTAAACCCGATATTGTCTTTGCGTATGCCATTCACGGTGAATCTGCAGACTACATAGAAAAAATAAAACAGCTGGGGCTAAATGTTGTTCAAATCCCAGAATACCTTGAAAATCACCCTCTTGGAAAAGCCGAGTTCCTGGTGGCGTTTGCTTCTTTCTTTGACAAGGAACTCATGGCAATCGAACAATTCAGTAAGATAAGCCATACTTACCTGGAATATTGCAAGCTGGCAAAAGAAACCGTCACAACGCAAAATCCTGCAGAATCTGCCAACGGCGGTTTTGAACCGGTCAAAGTCCTGGTAAACGCACCCTTCAAAGACGTGTGGTACGTACCGGGAACCGACAGCCACCTTCAAATCCTGGTCAAAGATGCCGGAGGCATGATCCTGGGCTCGAAACCCGGCGTCAAAACAACAGCCATGAGCGTTGAACAGGCATACCTGTACGCCCAACAGGCCGATTTCTGGATCAACACCAACCAATACGAGGACCTTGCTTCCCTCGCCCGGTTGGATCCCCGCTTTGCCGAGGCTCCCGCCTTCCGCAACGGGAACGTCTGGAACAACAACCTGCGCAGCACGCCGGAAGGCGGGAGCGATTATTTCGAATCCGGAGCCGTCAACCCGCACCTGATCCTGGCCGATCTGATAGCCATCTTTTACCCCCAGGCGCTGCCAAAACACATGTTCAACTACTACAGGAAGGTCGGAAGCTCTGAGGTGGAACCTTAGTGCGCCAAATTCAGTGGTATTTTTCTATTTAGGTGATTTTCTGCTGGTTATGAAGACTATCAGCTTTTTGGCGCACTAAGGTTCCACCTCCGGACGCTCAACAGCTTCGTAAATCCCCAAATAATAAGCATATAGATAAGCGCCACCATGACAAGGGGGAAGAAGGCGTCAAATGTGCGGCTGCGGATGATGTCGCCTGCTTTGGTCAGGTCCTGGACGGCAATATACCCTACGATTGCCGTCATCTTTATCAGTGATATGATCTCTCCCTTATATACGGGAAATGCAATACGGGCTGCCTGTGGCAGGAGGATATACCTAAAGGTCTGATACTTGTTGAATCCCATGGCATAGCCTGCCTGACGCTGTCCCAAAGGTATCGCTTCCAAAGATGTACGAAAGAGCTCCGATGAATACGAAGCAAAGATCAGGGAAAAGGTCAGTACAGAAACAAAAATCCCGCTGATCCGGGCCGTGGCAAATACCACATAAAACATCACCATCAGGATAACCACCTGCGGGATCGCACGAAAGAGGGTGATATAGCTTTTGGCAAAAGCGCGTAAAACCGTATGGCGAGACATCCTCAGGGCACAAACTCCTGCCCCTGCAATGGAACCAAAGATCACAGACATCACAGCAATCAGAATGGTGACCCACAACCCGTCCAGAATCAGCATGTACCTCTTTTCATGCAACAAATTACGGTACAGCGAATCAGTGAATTTTTCCCAGAAACTTTGCCCGGAACTCCTTGCTGCAGTAGCCTCGGCTCCCACAGGATTCCATTCAACAAGTACCTGAGGATTAACATAATATACAGCTGAAAAATCAACCTGTTTCTTGCGCTCTGCCGTTGCCGTCATATTGGATGCCACCGCATCTACCTTTCCCGATTGTAAAGCGGCAATAAGGGCCGCATACTTCATGTCCACGAATACCACCTCTCTGCCTAAAGCCTGCCCAATGCGCATCATTAATTCCCAGTCAAGGCCCGAGATGGTGTTGTTGCGCACAAAGCACATGGGTTCCCGGTTTGCAGAGGTTCCCACGCGCAAAGGCGGCAATGCGCCTGCCCCGGATGATGTGCCCTTGTTGTCAAACTCTGTGACCACATATTCAGAACCATCATGCCGTATCCAGTTTCCGATGATCTTATCCAGTGTGCCGTCCTGCCTGAATCCCGCAAGGACAGAGTCAATCTGCCGGAGCAGACCTGTGGAATTGTCCTTTGCCACGGCCACACCGGCTCCTTCGTTGGTCAGATGGTAAGGCAGTATCCTGTAGGAGGGATTAGACCGTGAAACGACATAAGCCGTGGTGTATGCAGTCATCAGATAACTGACTTTCCCGGCATGCAAGGCAGCAAATCCATCCATGATATCATCAAAACACTGGATGATCACCTCTGGATACCCTTCGCTGAGCATGATCTCGCCCAGCGACCCGGTCATCACGGCAACTTTATTGCCCGCCAGCAAGCTGTCTGCCACCACATCCAACACAGAACGCTCCTCATGTACCGGCTCCTGGACCTGCGGAACGCCTTGTTCCTTCGGCTGCCCCTGCAGAACCTGCTGTGCTACGAGCGGCTCCTGAACCTGCGGAGCGCCCTGTTCCTTCGGCTGCCCCTGCAGAACCTGCTGTGCTACGAGCGGCTCCTGAGCCTGCAGCCCCTGCAGAACCTGCTGTGCTACGAGCGGCTCCTGAGCCTGCGGCCCCTGCAGAACCTGCTGTGCTCCCGAGGGCTTGGGGGCCTGCTGCACCTGAGCCGGCCGTTGTTGGGAGGCCGCGGGCAAAGCCCCGGCCTGCAGTAAAAGAAGGATTATCAGCTGCAACAAACGTTTCATCCCTCAAAGATAATTATTAACTTTGAGCCTATTCAACAAAAACCGGATATGAAAGGAATAATTCTGGCCGGGGGTTCAGGCACACGCCTGTATCCCATCACAAAAGGAGTTTCCAAGCAATTGCTTCCCGTTTACGATAAACCCATGATCTACTATCCGTTGTCTGTCCTGATGCTGGCCGGGATCCGGGATATCCTGATCATATCCACACCGCAGGACCTGCCCTCCTTCGAGCGCCTGCTGGGCACGGGTGAAGCCTTTGGGGTACGCTTCCAATATGCGCCGCAACCCCGGCCCGAAGGACTGGCTCAGGCACTGATCATTGGCAGGGATTTCACAGGCAACGACAACGTGTGCCTGGTCCTGGGCGACAACATCTTCTACGGGCAGGGCTTCCGGGCCATGCTCCAAAGGGCCGTCGCCTCGGCAAATAACGGATTTGCGCATGTTTTTGGATACCCCATTAAAGACCCGCATCGCTACGGGGTGGTAGAACTCGGCCCGGCAGGAATTCCGGTTTCCATCCAGGAAAAACCACAAAAGCCAAGGTCAAACCTGGCCGTCACCGGTATGTACTTTTACCCCAACAACGTGCTGGATGTGGCTGCAGCTGTAAAACCATCGGCACGCGGAGAACTGGAAATCACCACGGTAAACGAACATTACCTTAACCTGCGACATCTGCACGTCACCACCCTGGGCCGGGGCTTCGCCTGGCTGGATACCGGGACCCACAGTTCTCTTGCCGAGGCCTCTAACTTTGTGGAAACCATCCAGGCACGACAAGGCCTAAAGATCGCCTGCCTGGAGGAAATCGCCCTTCGCAACGGCTGGCGCACCCCGGAACAGATCCACACCGATGCACTTCCCATGCAACACAACGAATACGGCCAATACATCCTGGAACTCGCCGCGGCAGCACAGCAGACAGGCTTGCTGGCACAGCAAGATGATGAAGCCGGAGCAAGCGGAGTAACTTTAGCGCAAGATATAGCCGTGCCTGCACAAACCGGGAGCAGCAAGACGTCCGGAGAAAACTGAGAGCCCTGCAACAATAAGGCAAGACATATGAAAGATAATAAAAACAATATTTTGAAAGGTTCCGGGAACTTCACGGTTCTCATCACCGGTGGCTGCGGATTCATTGGCTCGCACGTGGTCAGGCGTTTTGTCAAACAATACCCGCAGTACCTTGTCATCAATGTGGACAAGCTCACCTATGCAGCCAACCCGGAATACCTCAGGGATATCGACAGGGAGCCCAACTACCGTTTCATTCAGGCCGATGTCTGCGACCATGCCAAAATGGAGGAGATCTTCCGGCAATACAGTATAGACGCAGTCATCCACCTGGCCGCCGAAAGCCACGTGGACCGCAGCATCACCGATCCGTTTGCCTTTGCCCGTTCCAACGTCATGGGCACGCTCACCCTGCTGCAAACGGCCAAAACACACTGGAAAAAGGAAGACTACCACAGGCACCTGTTTTACCAGGTATCCACAGACGAAGTCTACGGTCAACTGAACCCCGGAGAGGAACCGTTTCGTGAAACCACCCCCTACGACCCCCGCTCCCCCTACTCGGCATCAAAAGCCTCGGCAGACCACTTTGTAAGGGCATTTCACCACACCTATGGGCTGCCTGTCAGGATTTCCAATTGTTCCAACAATTACGGACCCTGCCAGTACCCCGAAAAACTTATCCCCGTAATCATCCATAACATAGTGAACCGCAAGCCCCTGCCCGTCTACGGCAAAGGAGAAAACATCCGGGACTGGCTTTACGTGGAAGACCATGCCCGGGCCATAGACCTGGTATTTCATGAAGGACGCGACGGAGAAACCTACAACATAGGCGGCAACAACGAATGGCAGAACATAGAGCTGGTACGCCTGCTCATAGAAATCACCGACCGCCTGCTGGACCGTCCTGCGGGCGATTCCCTGCCCCTCATCTCCTTTGTGACTGACCGTCCCGGTCACGACCTGCGCTACGCCATAGATGCCGCCAAGATCAAAACCGAACTGGGCTGGCAACAAGAAATGTCCTTTCGCCAGGGATTGGAAAAGACCGTGGCATGGTATCTGGACCAGGAAAATCTGCGGGATGCTTCTGCCCCTTCACCCAAAACAAAAATCGTATGAATATTGTTATTGTAGGAACCGGGTACGTAGGACTTGTTTCCGGTACCTGTTTCGCAGAAATGGGAGCCCATGTAACCTGTGTAGACATTGACCGGCAAAAAATTGAACATCTGAAGAAAGAAATCCTACCCATCTATGAGCCGGGACTGGAATCCATGGTACAACGGAATGTCCAGGCCGGAAGGCTGCATTTCACAACAGATATCACAAAGTGCCTGGACCAGGCGGAAATCGTTTTCAGCGCCGTGGGTACGCCCCCTAACGAAGACGGAAGCGCCGATATCCATTACGTGCTGGATGTAGCGCGGACTGTTGGAAAGCATATGACCGGCTACCTGGTCTTCACCACCAAAAGCACAGTCCCTGTGGGAACGGCCGCCAAAGTGAAACAGGCCATCCAGCAGGAACTGGACAAACGAAACGCCAACATCCCCTTTGACATTGCCTCCAACCCCGAATTCCTGAAAGAAGGCGATGCCATCCGCGATTTCATGAGCCCGGATCGCGTGGTGGTGGGCGTGGAAAGTGAAAAGGCAAGAAAGATCATGGAAAACCTCTACCGGCCTTTCCTGCTCAAGAATTTCAGGGTACTCTTCATGGACATTCCTTCGGCCGAGATGACCAAATACGCCGCCAATGCCATGCTGGCCACCCGCATCTCGTTCATGAACCAGGTGGCCAACCTGTGTGAACGCGTGGGCGCCAACGTGAACAGCGTACGAACGGGTATCGGTTCGGACAGCCGTATAGGCAATAAATTCCTGTACCCCGGGGCAGGCTACGGAGGCAGCTGCTTTCCCAAAGACGTCAAAGCCATGATCCGGATGGGACGCGAAACGGGCTATCCACTGGAACTCATAGAATCAGTCGACCAGGTTAATGAAGAACAGAAAAAAATGTTATTCCATAAGTTGCAAAAACACTTCAAAGGGGAACTCAAGGGCAAGACCATTGCAGTGTGGGGTCTTTCCTTCAAACCGCAGACAGACGACATCCGTCAGGCACCCTCCCTGGTACTCATAAACAGTTTGCTGCAAGCAGGCTGCCACGTGCAGGCTTACGACCCGGTGGCCATAGAACAGGCCAGGCACCTGCTGGGTAATTCCATCCATTTTGCTGACGACATGTACCAGGCAGCCAACGAGGCCGATGCCCTGGTGCTGGTGACCGAATGGAAGGAATTCCGCATGCCCGCATGGGACGTACTGCACAAGATCATGCACACTCCCCTGGTGCTGGACGGACGCAATATTTACAATCCGCAGGAAGTCAGGGAGAAAGGCTTTGAATACATAGGTATCGGACTGGGTGCCTAAGAAGTCGCATACAGCATATGACAGAACTTGAGCATAAAAGACTCATAGCCAAGAACACCGCTGCCCTTTACGTGCGCATGCTGGTGCGCCTGGCCATAACGCTTTACACCTCGCGCATTGTCCTGGACATCCTGGGTGTGGACGATTTTGCCCTTTACGGCATAGTCGGAGGCATCGTCACCCTGCTCACATTCCTGCAAACCGCCCTGAACGCTTCCACCCAACGCTTCATGAGCATTGAGCTCGGACGCGGGGACACTGCTGCCCTGAAGCGCGTATTTGACGGGAGCATGACGCTTTACCTGCTGGTGGCACTTGTCATTGTTATCCTTGCCGAGACAGCCGGCCTGTGGTTCCTTAACACCCGCCTGGTCATCCCGCCCGACCGCCTGAACGCGGTTAACTGGGTCTTCCAGTTCTCCATCCTGGTCACCTGTGTGAACATCATCCAAACCCCTTACAATGCCAGTATCATTGCCCATGAAAAAATGTCCTTTTATGCCTGGATTAGCATTGCCGATGTGGTGTTGAAACTGGGTGTTGTCTTCGTGCTGATGCTTTCACCGGTCGACAAGCTGGTGTCTTACGCCGCCTTATTGTTTGCAGTTTCACTCGTCATTTTTTTCATCACCCGGGGCTACGCCCTGCGCCAATTCAACGTCTGCCGCTTCAAACCTTCCTGGGACAAACAACTATTGAAAAAAATGGCCGCCTTTTCGGGCTGGACGCTATGCGATTCCGGAGCCCAGCTGGCTGTCACACAAGGGCGTGTATTTTTGCTCAACATATTCACACCGCTGGTGACCAATGCCGCTATGAGCATAGCCACCCAGGTCAGCACAGCCATATACAATTTCGTCTACTACTTCCAGTCCTCATTCAACCCCCAGATCACCAAAGCCTCGGCCCAGGGCAACCAGGGCTATTTGCAGGACCTGGTCAACCAGACCTCCAAATTCTCCTATTACTTGATCTTTGCACTCACCCTGCCCATCTTGCTCAATATGGAATTCATCCTGGGGATATGGCTAAAGGGAGTGCCCCAATACACGGCCGTCTTCTGCAGCATAACCCTGTTGTACTACCTGGTGGAATCCCTGAGCGGCCCGTTGTGGATAACCACCTGGGCAGCCGGGAATATACGCCGCTACCAGGTGACCATTTCCCTGCTCCGCATAACCACCCTGCCGGCCACCTGGCTCCTGCTCAAGTACGGCATGGAACCTTGGACGGTACTGGCAGTCTGGGTGCTTGTCAACGGGTTTTGTTATATTTACAGACTGATGTACGTTAGGCGGAATTCAGGGATCCCTTTGAACCCCTACGTCCGCGAAGTTATCATACCCACATTCCTGATAACGCTCCTTGCCGTACCCCTGCCCCTGCTGGCCCATTATCGCCTGGCAGGATGGACAGACCTGGTAATTACAACATTGGTTTCCCTGCTGATTACCGGAATGCTTATCTGGCTCATCGGGCTAAAACCCACGGAAAAAAAGCATATCAAAGAATTTGTAAAGAAACGTTTGCCATGAAAGTATCAATCATCATTCCCGTATACAATGCGGCACCCACCATGGAACGATGCCTCTATTCGGTCCTCAGGCAAAGCTATCCGGACCTGGAGATCATACTGGTGGACGACCACGGGACGGATAACAGCATGGTACTGGCCACACGCCTGCTGGAAATCCCTGCCGGCGAAAACGCCCAGCCACTTGCTACTCCCGGAGATCACGCTGCAGAGGCACCGGTCCGGTCTGTGATAATATTGCACCACAATGAAAACCGGGGTCTTTCCGCAGCCCGGAACACAGGGCTTGAGGCCGCCACCGGTGACTATGTGTTCTTTCTGGACAGTGACGACGAAATCCCCATACGTGCCATAGAAAACCTAATCCATACGGCTGACCTCTACAGCCATCCGCACCTGGTATGCGGAGAGGTTGATGTTAAACCCGACAGCAAAACCGTACTGAAAATCAGTAACAAACTACCCGCCTACATAGAAGGCAACAAAGCCTCATCCCGGGCAATCCTCCGCAGGGAGATCCCCATTATGGCCTGCAATAAGCTGTTAAGGCGCGATTTCCTGCTCTCCAACAAATTGTATTTCAAGGAAGGACTCCTACACGAGGACAACCTGTGGAGTTTCCAGCTCTCGGGATTTGTTCACAATATTGCCGTCACAAGACAGGTAACCTATATATACCACATTAATAAAAAGGGGCTTACCATGGAACGTGTGACCCCCCAGCGCCTGAACAGTATCAAGACCATCATCACCATGCAGATAGAAAGCCTGTCAAAGGAACGCCCGCTGCTGACATTGCAGGAAGCGTTCATCTTTTTCACGGCGGCCTGGTTCCTGGACCTGCTCTACGAACAGTCCCACCAGGATTACTACAGCATGAGACAATGGACCCGCCATGCATTGCGTCCTTTCAGTTCCGTCATGCATTACCACTCCCTGACCAACCACATGCTTTACAGGGCCATTTATTTGCCCCCTGCAGTGCTGCGTGCTGGAAAAAAACTTCGGTAAAATGCATCCCAACCACGATAATATCACCCAATAAACAGTGAATCAATATGTTCAAGAATTTTTTCCGCACTTGCTTTTTCTTTCTGGTGCTGCTCTCCCAGGCACTTCCCATTCGTGCCGATGAAGGCATGTGGCTTCCCATGCTCATTCATCAAAAAATCCCGCAAATGAAGGAACTCGGTTCCCGTCTTGCGGCAGAGGACATTTACAGCATGAACCGAGCCTGTCTTAAAGATGCGATCGTGCATTTCGGAGGCGGATGCACCGGGGAGGTCATCTCGGCAGAGGGATTGCTCATAACAAACCACCATTGCGGTTACGGACAGATACAGTCCCACAGCACGGTGGAACATGATTACCTGAAAGACGGTTTCTGGGCCCGTACCAGGCAGGAGGAACTGCCCAACAAAACCCTCACAGTCACATTCCTGCGTAAAATGGAAGATGTGACGCAACAAGTGCTCGAAGGGGTGACCGCCCAAATGAGCGAAGTGGAACGCCAGGGTCTGATAGATGCCAACATCAAAACCATCAGCGAACAAACACTCCAGGGCCTGGACCGCAAATTCTACTCGGTCCGGATTACTCCCGCCTATTACGGAAACCAATATTTCCTGTACCTTAACGAGACATTCCGCGACGTGCGCCTGGTGGGTGCCCCGCCCTCTTCCATAGGCAAATTCGGCGGCGACACAGACAATTGGATGTGGCCGCGCCATACGGGCGATTTTTCACTGTTCCGCATTTATGCAGGTCCCGACAACCAGCCGGCGGATTACAGTCCCGACAACGTGCCTTACCGTCCGCGCCACCACCTGACCATTTCGGCTAAAGGCGTGCAACCGGGCGATTTCACCATGGTTTACGGCTATCCCGGACGCACACAGCAATACGTGCTCTCTCCCGCTGTTGACTACCTGGTCAACCACTCCAACCCGCAAAAGATCCGCCTGCGCACCCTTCGTCTGGATGTCATGAACAGAGAACAGGCCAAAGATCCCGCGGTCCGCATCCAGTATTCCAGTAAAAATGCAGGGGTATCCAATTCCTGGAAAAAGTGGCAGGGCGAAACCCGGGGTATCATCAATGCCGGCACCATAGCCAAAAAACAGGACTTTGAACGTCGTTTCCAGCAGTGGGCAGTGGACTCGGGCCGTCAGGAATACATCAACCTGATCCCCGCCATGAAAGAACTTTATTGCCAGCTGGAACCTTATATGTTTGCTTCCGAGATGTATACCGAGGCGGTCATGGCCGTGGAACTGCTGCGTTTTGCCAGCAACCTGGAAAGCACCCTTGTGCGCAACGGAACCGCCCGCGCAGCCGAAGTCGCCCGTGATTTCTTCAAGGATTACTTCCTGCCAATAGACCGGGAAATCTTTGAGCTGCTATTCACCGAATTCTACCGCCTCATGGAACCCATCGCCCACCTGCTTCCCGGCGATGCACCTGAAGGCCAGCCTCTTGCTGCTGCCGGGGACTTCGACCAGCTGACCACTGCCACAGACTTCGCACAGCTGGCTGCCAGCCTGTACAACACCTCGGCTTTGACCGACCGTCAAAAAACCATGGAGCTGCTGGCCAAAGACTCTGCACAAGCCCTGAGCCTGATCCGCGAGGATCCTGCCTTCCGCCTGGTCAGCCCCTTTGTGGAAAAGAACCGTACTGCCATCCAGCCGCAGATCACTGAGATCAACCGTGAGCTGAACCTTCTGTATCGTACCTGGATTCAGGCCATCATGGAATTTGACAGCGACCGGATCTTCTACCCCGATGCCAATTCCACCCTTCGTGTCACGTATGGAACGGTGCAGGGATACAGTCCCGCAGACGCCGTCATGTATCTGCCTGTCAGCACCATAGATGGGATCATGCAAAAAGACGACCCAAACATCTTCGACTACGACATTCCTCAATCCCTGCGGGACATATATACTGTACGGGATTTTGGACACTGGTCCTCAAACGGAACCGTTACTGTATGTTTCATAGCTACAAACCACACCAGTGGCGGAAATTCCGGTTCGCCTGTCCTCAATGCGGACGGGCACCTGCTGGGTCTGAATTTTGACCGTGTATGGGAGGGTACCATGAGCGACATTGAATTTGACCCGTCTGTTTGCCGCAATATATCTGTAGATATCCGTTATGTGCTTTTTGTGATGGAAAAGATCGGAAAAGCGGAATATTTGTTCAAAGAGTTGGATATTTGCAAAGAATAGTTAATTTTGTTCCGTAATTAACACCTTAGTACTATGGATCAAATTATTGAAATCATCACCAACCTCTTTGCTCAAATTGCAGAGTGGTTCCAGGCTTTCATCCAATGGATCATGAGCATTTTTACCGTATAATTACATTATCGATTCGAATGTTATTTTCCTTAAAAAGCCATCCTTCGGGATGGCTTTTTTTATCAGAGTATGCAGCTATTGTATTTTTTTTTGTATCTTTACATTAAATCACACTAACACTACAATAGAATTTTTATTATGGACTTTGGTGAAGTAATCATGTGGCTGTCGCTGGTCATATCAATCCTGACAGCAATCCTGGGAATACTCCAGTTGTTTGTTCCCGCTACTTAAAAAAAAAGCTGACTTTAAGGTCAGCTTTTTTTACAACTTCAGAGATATAGCTATATTTCCTGGGGCGGGGTAGCTGCAGGACGTTCATTGGCAACTGCCACATTTATGGTTCTGCCCATATGTTCAGTACCATTCAACGCTTTTATAGCTGCAAGAGCTTCTTCATCATTGGCCATCTCAACAAAGCCATAACCACGGGAACGACGGGTCTCCTTGTTAAGGATAATGCGGGCTGATACAACTTCTCCAAAAGGACCGAAAAGTTCAATCAGGTCTTCTTTTTTTGCCTTGAAACTAAGGCTGGAAACAAAAATGTTCATGGAATAAGGGATGATTTGTTAGGTTAAATGTAATTCAAATATAACATTATTTTCATTTCCCGCAACCTGACCCGTCAAAACAGTACGTACATAATTTTTCCTTGGGCAAGCCAATAGAAGTAATCATGTTGTTTATACTGTTGAATCTCAACGATGTAAAGTTCATTTCCCGGCGGATTCCTTCTACCATTGCCACATGCTCCGGTGTTTCCGGATCAATGTAAGGATTCAGATTGTCAGACTTCTGAGCCAAAATGATACGACGTGTTATCAGTTCCGTATCGGAACGGGCAGACGTGAAATGCAGGTACGGACACCTAAAGAGGAGTGGCGGACACGAGATCCGTACATGGATCTCCTTCACCCCGTTGCGAAGAAAGACACCCACATTGTTTTTCAATTGTGTACCCCTGACAATGGAGTCGTCACAGCAAACAAGCCGCGTACCGCGAATGACATCGGCATTGGGCAATAATTTCATCCTGGCCACCAGGGCCCGTCGCTCCTTATCGGCCGGCATAAAACTCCGGGGCCATGTGGGGGTATATTTCGCGACAGCCTGCCTGTAAGGCACTCCCTTCCCCACTGCGTAACCCATGGCCATCCCCGTACCGCTATCCGGAATGCTGCAAACCGAGTCCACCTGGTATTCTTCCTCCTTTCCCATCAGCTCGCCGTTACGGAAACGCACTTCCTCCACATTGATCCCTTCATAGGCCGAGGTGGGAAATCCGTAATACACCCAGAGAAAAGTGCAGATCTGCAACTTTTCGCGGGGCGGAAGCAGCTGCTTCAGTGAAAGAGAAGAGTTCAAGTCAGTTTCTTCCAGAGAACCGGCCTGCGCCATGACGGCTTCACCGGGCCCCAGGAACCTCTCCAGCTGCAGGTCCAGGTTCGGAAAACTGCAGCTTTCACTGGCAAAGGCAATGGCAGTGCCCTCCTGGCCACAGCGGACTCCAACGACAACAGGAGTGCGCCCGTAACGGTCCCTTGCGGCAATGATCCCATCCTGTGTCATGAGCAGCAAGCTGCAACTTCCGCGCACCTTATCCTGCACATGACGGATCCCGTCGGCAAAAGACTGTTCCAGGGTTATCAGGTGTCCCACCACCTCGGTGGGATTGATCTGACCAGAACTGAGTTCAGAAAAATTAATACCCCTGGAAAGCAACTCGTTGCCCAATTCTTCCAGGTTGTTTATTTTTCCGACGGTAACAATGGCAAATGTTCCAAGATGAGAGCGCAATACTATGGGCTGGGGATCGTTATCGCTTATGACACCAATTCCTTTGTTGCCCGAAAATTCTCCTAATTCGTCTTCAAACTTGTTCCTGAAATAACTGTTCTCAATCCTGTGGATGCTCCGCTTGATGATGCCCTGCTCGTTCATGGTTGCAAGTCCCGCCCTCTTTGTACCCATATGGGAATGGTAATCAGTACCATAAAAAAGAGTGTTAGCGCAAGGCGATTTAGATATGATTCCAAAAAAACCTCCCATGACTGCAAAGATAAACAAATCTGGTTCACCCCTTCAATTCTTCCCTTTCACGCAGGAAAAAATACAGGTAACCCGTACACCATAGCATCAGGAACTGTTCAATGAAATCGGGCTGGTAACGTATGGGGGTATACGGAAGACCGGAGAAAAGCGATACGGCCTTATCCAGTATCCCGGCCAGGTAGTGCAACAGAAGGTTCACCGTTTTCAGAACGTTTTCCAAAGTCAGAACGGGCAATCCCCACAATCCGGCCACGGCATGCACACCCATGGCCACCAGGTACAATAAAAAGCCGTACAGGATCACTGCACTGAAAGGAACGACAAAAAAATTACAAAGCAAGCCGTATAGCGGAATCACGCCAAAGGTACCTGCCACCAGCCAGGTCGTGCCCAGCTGCACTGAAAGCGAACAACAGAACAATTCCCACAAATATTTCCATATCGCATTACGCACACTCAACAGGTTACGGAACAAAGGAAAAAACAACATCAGGCTCAGAACGGCGATAAAGGAAAGCTGAAAGCCGACGTCATAAAGGTTCATTGGCTTTGCTATCACCAGGATCAAGGCAGCCAATGAAAGAACGTTCAGTCCGTGTGTCCTGGTCCCGAGCACCCTGCCTGCACCATAGATGGTCAACATCAGGGCAGCGCGCATCACGCTGGCACTAAATCCCACCACGGCAGCATACGACCAGATCAGAAGCAAGGCTACCACGTGCGCCCAGGCGCCCCCGGAAAGCGAATACGTTTTCAGGATTTGCGATCGTGCGGCAGCTATCTGCCCGTATTCCGGAACCGCAGACACCGTTATCCTTCGCCTTCTTTTGTACCGTCGTTCCTCCCTGATCCTGCCGGGCAAGCCTAGCACAAAGACCAAACTCCCATAGAGTGCTCCCACGTGCAAACCACTGACGGCCAGAATATGGCTGGCACCCGCCACATTGAACCGTTCGCGTACATCCTTGCCCAGTCCTGACTTATCCCCAAGGCATATCCCCGACAAGATAGCACCCGCCTCACCTTCCCAATGAGCGGTAAGCGGGACACGCAACCTCCTGAGCCTTTCATATAAGGTCAGTTCTGATTGGATCCTGCGATAGTCATATACATACGTCCTGCAATAAAATCCTCTGCGCGCCATATACCGTGGATAATCAAAAGACGAGGCAGCAGAAGCAGATGCGCCGGCCGGTGAATCACCTGCAAAAGAAAACGTCCGGCTTCTTGTCATGAATACGTCTCCGGGCAACAATCCTGTGGGCTTTGCGGCCATGGTGTCCTGCCGGTAACCTTTGCGCATGTTGTCAACAGCAACATAGACCAGCATGTTTTCATTACCCTGGATTTGCCTTCTTCCATCGGGCGAATATATGACAAGGCGGCACTCCATGCGTTCGTAATGCCTTCCCGAGGCAGTAACTACAGGAACAGGAAATTCCTTTACCCTGAGGCATAAAATGTTCCTTTCACCCGCTTTTACCCGTCCTGGAGCAGGTCCTATGGTTGCATACTGGAACAAGCCATTCCAGAAAGCACAGCAGCACAATACCACCAGACCTGCATAGTACACGATAAGGCCGTACCGGTACCGCAGCTGGCTCTGGGAAATATATGGGGAACCAAACCGTTTGTGCACATGCCCCGGCCGTCTTCTGAAAATACGTAATGAGACCAGGAAAACCAACAGCAGCGCAAGTGTTGTATACAAAAGGACCAGCGCCCCTCTGTCAAACCTGACAAGCTCTCTTTCCCCCAAAAATAAGCCGCCCAGTGTGCCGGTAATGACGGCCAATGCGGGCGGCAACATCACACTATTTTTCCTCCTCCTCACCCTTGCAAGTCACATATAGTTTCCGTAATTTTGTAAATTCTATTACAATCTATTACAGATAGTTCAAATATAATAAAAAACCTTACCAAAACCAATCATGATCATTCTTGTTTTAAACTGCGGAAGTTCTTCCATCAAGTACAAAGTTCTTGACATGAAGACAGAAAAGGATTATACCATTCTGGCACAGGGCATAGTGGAACGCATAGGGCTGGAAATGGGGATTGTAACGCATAAGAGGCTCATAGGAGACAAAGAGAAATACAAGAAAGATCTACCTGTTCCCAACCATACAGTAGGTATAAAAATAATCCTGGACCTGCTCACAGATGGCAAATGGGGTGTACTTGAATCACTTACCCAGATTCAGTCCGTAGGACACCGCGTGGCACAGGGAGGTAAATATTACAAGGAAAGTGTATTGATTAACGATAGTGTCAAGAATAACATCAGGAAGCTGGCCGAGCTGGCCCCGCTGCACAACCCAGCCCACCTGCTGGGTATAGATGCTGTTGAAAAACTGCTGCCCCATGCCTACCAGGTGGCTGTTTTCGATACCGCCTTCCACCAGACCATGCCGGAACATGCCTACATGTACGCCATACCTGTAGAGCTATATGAAAAATACGATATCCGCCGCTACGGGTTCCACGGAACAAGTCATAAATTTGTGGCCCGCAAAGGTTGTGAACTCACCGGACTGGACTTCAACAAGGCAAAAGTCATCACCTGTCACCTGGGTAACGGTTCTTCCATAACCGCCGTTGACGGGGGCAAATCAATAGACACCTCCATGGGTTTCACCCCTCTGGAAGGCTTGATCATGGGCACCCGAACTGGCGATATCGACCCCTCCATCGTCACCTTCCTGCAGGAAAAAGAGGGCTGGACTGCGGCCCAGACAAATGATTTCCTGAACAAGAAATGCGGCCTCCTCGGCCTGTTTGGAGAAAGCTCGGATTGCAGAGATATAGACGAAGCGGTACTAAAGGGTAACAAACGGGCGATCCTGGCACAGAATGCCTTTGCCTACAGGGTGCTAAAATACATCGGAGCATATACGGCTGCCATGAACGGAGCGGATCTGATTGTATTCACTGGCGGAATCGGCGAGAATGACAGTATGATCCGCCATTTCATAGGCACACGACTCGGCTTCCTGGGTGTTTCCTTTGACCAGGAAAAAAACAAAACTGTTCGTGGGCAAAACGCCATACTTTCCACTAACGGGACAAAAACCCAGGTTGTTGTCATCAGCACAGACGAGGAACTGGTCATCGCAACAGATACCCTGAATCTGACAAATAAAAAATAAACACCCATGAAATCCTTTGAAGAAATATTCGAGCAGCTGCGCTCACAGAAAAAGAAAAGACTGGTTGCCGCCTGGGCAGTGGACGACCACACAATAACCGCTGTTTATAAAGCCATAGAAAAAGGCATAGTGGACGGTATCCTGGTAGGCAAGGAATCACAGATCCATGCCATCTGTCATGAAGAAGGCATTGACCCCAAAGCCTTCACCATAGTCAATGTTGAACAGGAACTCCCGGCCATAGCCCGTGCCGTGGAAATGGTACGCAACGGACAGGGCGACATCCTCATGAAAGGCCAGTGCAGCACAGACAAATACATGCGTGCCATCCTGAACAAGGAAACCGGCCTGCTGCCTCCAAAGGCCGTACTGAGCCACGTTTCGGTACTTACACACCCCAGCTACCCCAAATTCCTGATCATTGGGGACATGGCAGTTATCCCAGCACCGGACCTGAACCAGAAAGTAGCCATTGCAAAGTACCTGGTCAACACCGCCCACGCCCTGGGCATTGCCAAACCCAAACTGGCCTTCCTGGCGGCTACCGAACAGATGCTTCCCGGCATGCCCGCCTGCGTGGATGCTGCAATTCTCTCAAAAATGGCCGACCGCAACCAGATCTCCGGCTGCATAGCTGACGGCCCCCTGGCCCTGGATGTTTGCCTTAGCCCCGAGGCTGTCGCCATCAAGAAACTGCAGAGCCCTGTGGCAGGTGATGCGGACTGCATCCTCTTCCCCAACATTGAAAGCGCCAACGTGATGTACAAAAGCCTCACCCAGCTGAGCCCCGAATCAAAACAAGCCGCCATTGTGGCCGGCGCCTCGGCTCCCTGCGTCCTTTCAAGCCGCGCCGATTCCATAGATACCAAGCTCAACTCCATCGCCCTGGCTGCAGTAACTGCTAAGTAAAAGCAAGCTGCTCCAATGCTCCGGCCACGGTTAATGTAAAACGGCACTGGTTACGACATATTGCAGATGTTCACAATAAAGATAAAGTTATGAAAGAACAAATCCTGGTTATCAATCCCGGCTCTACATCGACAAAAATTGCCGTTTTTGAGGGCAGGAAAGAGGTGTTTGGAAAAACCATATACCATACCCCCCAGGACCTGGCTCCTTATCCCAGGATTTGCCAGCAGTATGAGTTCCGGAAAGCGAACATCTTCAATGAGTTGAAGAACAATAATATCCAAACCGACCATTTCGCTGCTGTTATCGGCCGGGGTGGCCTGGTCCATCCGATTCCATCAGGGACTTATCGCGTGAACGAGCTGATGCTCAATCACCTGGCCGAGGGTATTGGCGGAGAGCATGCCTCCAACCTGGGAGGTTTGCTGGCCCACAGCATAGCTTCGGAAATTCCAGGATGCCAGGCCTTCATATCCGATCCGGTGGTGGTGGATGAGCTGCAGGATGTGGCTCGTGTTACCGGAGTTCCCCAAATTGAAAGGGTTTCGATCTTCCACGCCCTGAACCAGAAGGCCATCGCCAAGCGTCATGCCAGCATCATGGGAAAATCCTATGAAGATCTTAACCTGATAGTGGTGCACCTGGGCGGAGGCATATCGGTAGGCGCTCATCGCAAAGGCCGGGTTATTGACGTGAACAACACCCTGAACGGAGACGGTCCCATCGCACCCGAACGTGCCGGCAGCGTTCCTGCCTTGCAATTGGCAGAGCTTTGCTTCTCGGGAAAATACACCCTTCAGGAGGTCAAAAGGATGCTTACCGGAAAAGGAGGCATGGTGGCCCACCTGGGCACCAACTCCTTTATGGAACTATGTGACAAGGTGCAGGCCGGTGATCCAAAAGCTACCCGACTGTACCAGGCCATGGCCTATACCATATCAAAACAGATAGGCGCAACGGCTGTTGTCCTGTGCGGTAAAATTGACGCAATCCTCTTTACCGGAGGCATTGCCCACAACAAACGCTTCATAGACCTGATTACTGAACAGGTGGGATTCCTGGCGCCCTGCTTCACATACGCCGGAGAAGACGAAATGGTTGCCCTGGCCAATAATGCCTACAACGTGCTAACAGGAGAAGAAATCGCCCAGGTTTATGCGGGGTGACTGCCTCGCACTCTTGATTTATTGATCTGTATACCATATAATTAACAAAAGAGCTCCTCCAGGGAGCTCTTTTGTTATAGTGCTGATAGCCAGCCTAATGAATCAAGAGTGCGCGGCACTCACTCCCCTTGCAGCAGCTTATTGTATTTCTCGTAGGATGCTTCGTACTCGGGACTCTTGGTGCGCAGGCGGAAGTAGATGTTCTTCAGGTATTCAACCACCACCTGGCGGATTTCCTCATCCTGGATCAGTTCAAAACTCTTTTCAAAGGGAGGAATGGCTTTTTCAAGCATCAGGTCCAGCTCTTCCACCATTTTCATATACTTGGTGTCGTCCAGCTCGTCAGAAGCAGCTGTTTGGATATCAACAGCCTTGTCATAGTAAGCCTGGCCCATCTGGAAATATCCGAAGAAGAAATTTGGATCTGTATCAATGGATTTTTGGTACAGGCGGATAGCTTCTTCAAATTTGCCCAAACCTTTTAGCACGTTGCCTTCTGCATAGTACAGACTGGGATTGTTGGGCTCGTTTTCCTGTGCACGCTGGATAAAGGTAAGCACCTTGTTAGGGTCATCATTGCTCTCCAGGTATACGTTAATCAAAGCGACAAGAACGCTCTGGCTGTTGGGATATTTTGTAAACCCGCTGGAAAGAAGCTCTTTGCTTTTCTCAACATCACCCAGTTGTTTATACGCTTCTGCCAGGTTTGCATACGTGTCGCCGGCAGATTCAAAGTCCATTTCCAGGCACTTTTCGAAGAATTTCACGGCACGGTTGTAATCCCGATCCATCAAAGCCGTCAAAGCCACATAATACACAATGGTCGTATCAATTACATTCAAAGCCGGATGCGATGCCGCGTTAAATGATTTTTCGAATTTCACAGAAGCATCTGCATAATTGCCCAGCGTGTAGGATGCCATGGCATCGTTGATGAAGTTGTTGGCAATCAAGGTCAATCCTTCCTGGATTTCAGATTTGCTGCCACCCTTTGTGTCCAGTTCGGCAGCCTTGGTATAGGCTTCGTATGCCTCGGTCAGCATGTTCACATCCTTGAGCAGCGGATTGGTAATGATCCAGAAGGACAGTCTGCCTTCGGGATTGTAATAGAGGTCTTTGTCCTGGTATTTTACCACTTCATACTGTTCTCCCTGTATGGTCATGTACTCTGTCGAAAGGGCACGCTGGTCCTTCAGCACGACCTTTGACTCCAGCGAGGAGAGACCTATCCACAGGTTGTTGGTCGGAAAAGAATACACGTCGGTCAGTGTTTGTGCATACTTTATCCAGGTTGCGGGTTTGGTGTTGCGCTTTACATCCAGGGTTTGCTCTTTTGCCTTGTTGAAGTTTTTAAGGAGGATGTCCGCCTCTTTAGATTGTGCGCCCAATTGCATTGCCATCAACAACATCAGGGCAGCTGTCAGAAATTTTTTCATGATGTATTATGTGTTTGTGCTGTTAAAAAATTATTTCAAATTATTCAAATATTACAAATCCTCTACTGCTTCCTTAGGCAGGGGATCGCTTTTGGGTACGCAGCAGACGGCAGCTATGGCATCTCCTTCACGCAGGTTGATCAACCGTACTCCTTGTGTGGCCCGGCCCGCCAGGCGGATATCGGCCACCGCCAAACGGATGGTAATACCCGAGCGGGTGATGATCATAAGGTCACTGTCGTCAGTCACCGCCTTGAGGGCAATGAGCTTGCCGGTTTTTTCCGTAATGTTCAGGGTTTTCACTCCCTTGCCACCCCGGTTGACCTTTCTGTAATCTTCTATCAAGGAACGTTTGCCGTATCCGTTCTCACTCACTACCAACACATGAGGACAGGCTTCTACAGATGTATTCACACATATCATGCCAACTACCTTATCGTACTCTTCTATGGATATTCCGCGTACGCCGGCAGCCGTACGGCCTATGGGGCGCGCATTCTTTTCATCAAAGCGGACACACTTTCCTTCACGCGCTCCCAGCAACAATTCGCAGGAGCCATTGGTCAGGCAGGCTTCCAGGAGGTTGTCGTTCTCGCTTATGGTAATGGCATTCACCCCTTTGGAACGTGGATTGGAATAAGCTTTCAACCTGGTCTTCTTGACCGTTCCACGTTCTGTGCACAATACAATGTAATTGTTGTTCAGATAGTTTTCATCTGTCAGGTTATCCACGTTTATGTAGGCACAAACGCTGTCACCCGGCTCAATGTTGATAACATTCTGAATGGCGCGTCCCTTGGATATCTTGTTGCCTTCCGGGATTTCGTATACCTTGAGCCAGAAACACTTCCCGTGCTGGGTAAAGAACAGCATGGTGCTGTGCATGTTGGCTGTATAGATGTGTTCAATGAAATCCTCTTCCCGGGTATTGCTTCCCTTTGAACCAATCCCTCCCCTGCCCTGCAGCCGGTATTCATTCAGGTTGGTCCGTTTTATATATCCCATGTGTGAAATGGTGATGACCACATCCTCGTCGGGATAGAAATCTTCAGGGTTAAAATCCCCTGCAGCGCACTCAATGACTGTCCTGCGGGGATCATTGAAGCGGGCCTTGATGTCCAGCATCTCGTCTTTGATGAGCTTCATCTGCAGCTGCTCGCTTGCCAGAAGATCATCCAGGTTGCGGATAAGTTCCATCAGCTGGCTATACTCGGCCTGCAGCTTGGAGCGTTCCAGCCCGGTAAGCTGGCGAAGCTTCATTTCCACAATGGCCGAGGCCTGCTCTTCGCTGAATCCGAATTCCCGCTGCAACCCTGAGCGTGCCTCTTCCACAGTCTGCGAAGCGCGTATCAGGGCGATCACTTCGTCCAGGATATCCAGGGCCTTGAGCAGCCCTTCCAGGATGTGGGCGCGTTTGGCAGCCTGGTCACGTTCAAAATGGGCACGGCGGACCACCACCTGGTGGCGGTGACGCACGAAATACTTGATCAGCTGTTTCAGGTTCAGGAGCCTGGGACGACCGTCCACCAACGCTATGTTGTTTACAGAGAATGAACTCTGCAGGGCTGTATATTTGAAAAGGCTGTTGAGCACCACATTGGCCACCACCCCAATCTTGAGTTTGATGACAATGCGCATGCCGTTACGGTCGCTCTCGTCGTTTATGAAGGCAATCCCGTCCAGTTTCTTCTTTTCCACCAGGTCGGCGATCTTCTCTATCAGCTCGCGCTTGTTGATCATGTAGGGGATCTCGGTCACCACAATGGTTTCACGGCCGCTCGGCGCCACCTCTATGTCGGTTTTGGCACGCACCACAATACGGCCGCGGCCTGTTTCATAGGCTTCGCGGATGCCCGAGGTGCCGTAAATGATACCACCTGTCGGGAAATCGGGGCCTTTAACGTATTTGAGTAACTCGTCCACACTGATGTTGTCGGAATCTATGTAGGCACAAACAGCATCCACTATTTCGCCAAGGTTGTGGGGCGGCATGTTGGTGGCCATTCCCACGGCTATCCCGCTGGCGCCGTTCAACAGCAACAGGGGGACCTTGGCCGGCAAGACAGAGGGTTCCTGCAATGAATCGTCAAAGTTGTTCTTGAAATCCACGGTGTCCTTGTCCATGTCGGCCAGAACCTCCTCGGCAACGCGGCGCAGGCGTGCCTCGGTATAACGCATGGCAGCGGCGGAATCCCCGTCTACTGAACCAAAATTACCCTGACCTTCCACCAGCATGTAACGCATGCTCCAGTCCTGTGCCATGCGCACCATAGCCTCGTAAACACTGGAATCGCCGTGCGGGTGGTACTTACCCAGCACCTCCCCTACTATGCGGGCCGATTTCTTGGTTGGTTTGTTGCTGGCAAGCCCCAGTTCGGACATGCCAAAAAGCACCCTGCGGTGAACGGGTTTCAAGCCGTCGCGAACATCGGGAAGGGCGCGGGAAACGATTACGGACATAGAATAATCTATGTACGCACTCTTCATTTCGTCCTCGATGTTTATCTTCTGAATTCTATCCTCCATACGGTTCAAAATAATCCTTCAAAAATACAAATAATTCCGTTAAATGACAACGGTATTGGTACCTTCCGGATTCAGGTCAACATGCAGTTCGGAACCGGTGGTGTTCTCCATGCGGATGATGGCCTCTGAAAGAGGATCCTCCAGGTATCGCTGTATGGCGCGCTTCAGGGGACGGGCACCATATTGCGGGTCGAATCCCTGTGAAGCCACAAAATCCTTCGCCTTTTGAGAAATGATAACCCTGAAGCCTGCATGTTGTATGCGTTCGTAGAGGTCAGCGAGTTCAATCTCTATGATCTTGTAAATATCTTCCTTGTCCAGTGCGTTGAAAAGGATCTGCTCATCCACCCGGTTCAGGAACTCGGGGGTGAACATCTTGCCCAGGCTCTTTTCTATGATATGACGGCGGCGGTTCTCGGCCGCTTCGGCAGCCCCGGATGAAACGGTTGCAAAACCAACCCCTGTGCCGAATTCCTTCAATTCACGGCTGCCAATGTTGGAGGTCATGATGATGATGGTGTTGCGGAAATCCACATGACGTCCGTTGCTGTCGGTCAGGCGTCCCTCATCAAAGACCTGCAACAGCAGGTTGAAAATATCGGGATGTGCCTTCTCTATCTCGTCCAGAAGGACCACGGTATACGGTTTGCGTCTTATGCGCTCTGTCAGCTGTCCCCCCTCGTCGTATCCCACGTATCCCGGAGGCGCGCCAATGAGCCTGCTGACGGCATATTTTTCCATGTATTCGCTCATGTCAATGCGCACCAGGCTGTCTGGAGAATCAAACATATAGGTGGCCAGCAGTTTTGCCAGGTGCGTCTTGCCCACCCCGGTGGGTCCCAGGAAAATGAACGTGCCGATGGGCTTGTTGGGATCCTTCAATCCGGCGCGGTTGCGGTGGATGGCCCGTACCATGGCTTCCACGGCATCGTCCTGCCCAACGAGCTTCTGTTTGAGTATGGTAGACATGTTGAGCAAACGCTGTGTTTCCGATTCCGAGACACGGCTTACGGGTACCGAGGTGATCATGGAAACCACTTCGGCCACTGTGTCGGCATTCACCTCTTTCTTGTTGGCCTTTTGTTCCGAATACCATGTATCCCTTGCCTGGCGCAGTGCTTCCATTACCTTCTTTTCCCGCTCCCGCAGGGCCGTCGCCGTCTTGTAATCCTTCTTGTCAACGGCTTCCCGCTTTTGCATCATCAGTGAATCCATCTCCTCTTCCATGACTACCAGTTCTTTGGGCAATTGCAGGTGGGCTATGTGCACATGCGATCCGGCTTCGTCCATCACATCAATGGCCTTGTCGGGCAGGCAGCGGTCGGTTATGTAACGCTCGGAAAGGCGCACGCAGGCCTCCAGTGCCTGGGGCGTATAGCTCACCATATGGTGTTCTTCGTATTTGGGACGTATGCTGCGCAGGATTTCCAGTGTATCGTCGTATTTGGTGGGTTCCACGATGACTTTCTGGAACCGCCGCTCCAGGGCACCGTCTTTTTCAATGTACTCCCGGTATTCATCCATGGTGCTGGCCCCGATGCACTGGATCTCTCCCCGTGCCAGGGCCGGTTTGAGCATGTTGGCGGCATCCAGCGAGCCACCGCTCCCCCCCGTGGCGCCTGCCCCTATCAGGGTATGGATCTCGTCAATGAAAAGGATGATATCGGGATTCTTCTTTATCTCGGCAAGGAGCGTTTTCATGCGTTCCTCGAATTGCCCGCGGTATTTGGTGCCGGCCACCACCGAGCCGATGTCCAGCGAGAGGATTTTCTTGCCTTGCAGCGTTGGTGAGCCTTTGCGCCGGGCAATGCGGTTGGCCAGGCCTTCCACAATGGCCGATTTACCCACTCCGGGCTCGCCAATGAGCACCGGGTTGTTCTTCTTGCGCCGACCCAGGATCTGTGCCAGGCGGTCAATCTCCTTATCACGCCGCACCACCGGGTCCAGCTGCCCGGCACGTGCTTCCTCGGTCAGGTCCAGCGCGTACATGTCCAGCATGGGTGTTGCCGAGGTATCCTTTTGCTGCCCGGTCTTGCTGCCGGTTTGTTTTTTAGCTGCCTGCAAAGCCATGTCCATCTGTTCATCTATGTTCTTGATGGACTCTTTCCGCTCCAGTGCACGCTTGCGCTGGGAACCTTTCACCACAAGGGGCAATTCACCCTTCAGGTAGGCACGCAGCGTCTGATCCGTCACTCCCTTGGTGCGCAACCAGTAAACGCCAATTCCGTTGTCTATGGCAAGCAACGCAAGCAGCAGGTGCAGGGAATTCGGGGTCGCCTGCCCCAGCTTGCTTGCCTCCAGGTACATGGCCTTCAGGCACTTCTCTGCATGCTCGGAAAGCGACAGCTTGTCGGACTGATCGGGAGGAATCATGGTACGACCCATCTCCTTGCTTTCTATGAGGTTTTTCATTTGCCAGAGCAGCAAATCAAGCATGGTAAGAATGCCATAGGCCTGGTTTTCCTGGTGGCGGATAATGGCCAGAAAAAGGTGGTCTCCCGTAACCGTGTAACTCCCCAGACGCATGGCCTCTTCCCGTGCGAATGAGAGTATCTGGTTCAGTTCTTCGGGTAGTTTAAGATTCATTCCACAAAGGTAATAAAACCCTTTGAAATAAGAGTTTCCTGTTATATTATCGCAAGGTTCAGCGCTATGCGGCCTGCAATTATAATGCTTCTTGCGCTTCTGGTGCTTATGGCGTTTTTGGCGCTTATGGCGCTTCTGGCGTTTTTGGCGCTTTTGGCGCTTATGGCGCCTTTAATGCTTCTGTCTGTCGTCTTTATTTTATCGTTAGCTTACCTGATTTCCGGCCGAACTGGTTGCATTTGGCTTCGACCGTGATCACATTGCCTTTAGACAGCCCGGGAAGCGTTATCTCATAAGTTTCCGATTCCTTTGTGGATTGTTTGGTCAGCTCCTTTTTCTCAATCTCCTTATCCCCAACCAATACGGTTATCTCTGAGATGAAGTGTTTTTCCGTATCCATGACAGGGTGCACAATGGTTACTGATAACTTGGCCGTTTCTGCATCGTAAACCAAGGTCACCTTATGGGCGGGATTTGCATTCATGACTATTGGCAAAACCATCAGCAGCAATAAGGTGAAAAGTGATTTTTTCATAGGTGTATTTGTTAATCTGTTTATCATAATGTTTAATGGTTGTCCTGTGTTCCAATGCTTACCGGCCTCCTGCTGCAATCAGCCGTGTCACTTCGTGCCGGTCAACTGCCGGTCCCAGGGGTGCCACTGCTTTCATCAGTGCCACTGTTTTCGGGGGTAACACTGCTCTTGGGCTGGGCACCGACCATCACCTCGGCAAATTTCTTGATATTCCTGTGCGAAACAAGATCCTGATCACCTTTCTTGCCTGTGATCTTTGCGAGGATCAGGCGTTCCACAAAATTCATCTTCTTCCACTGCAACGCGCCACCCAGGAATGCCACATGATGGGCCACACTGCGCAGGTTTTCAGGAAAGGCAGCTTCCATCTCCTGCTGTTGCTTCTCAGGCAATCTTTCCATGCCGCAGACAAACAGGAAAAGCGGTTTCTTCTCCAGTTCAGAGGCATACCTGTCACAAAACCGCTGCATATTCCTGAGTGGCTTGCCCGCATAAACTGGCACCCCAAGCACATACCGCTCCGCTTTATTGAACCCATCATCCGTAACAGGCCACTGCTTGCAGTCAGCAACATCCAGGAGTGTCACCTGATCGTGCGTAGAGAGTAATTCTCCGATCTCTTGTGCTATCAACCTGGTAGTGCCATATTTAGAAGCGTAAAAAATCGTAGTTCTCATTTTTTAACAGATTTGCGTTTGTATTTCAAAGGTAATCAACACAATTGAAAAAAACATACTATATTTAACATATAAAAATAATTGTTTTTCAACTATGCGTAAAGCGAGTATTCTAAATATAATCCTTTTGCTTTCCTGCTTAGCCATCCTGAACAACTGTTCATGGGGAACGCACGATGCGCCTGCCAACCTCAGGCCATACAACCTAGATAACCTGAATTACGACGTCCAGCCGGCAGCCGGATCGTATGGTTTTCTTTTTTATTCATCTGCAGACTGGAGCGCCATCATCACATGCGAAACCGGAGAGGAGGAAATTCCAGAAATGCCCACTGTCAATCCTTCATCGGGCCGAGGCTCCTCATCCCTGCAATCTTTGAATTTCAGAGTCTCCGAGAATAATACGGAATTTTCCAGAACTTATAATCTTACGATTATATCTGGAGACAAAACTCTTGTCGTGGTCATCTGGCAAAGATCAGACCTCGGGCCGTTGCGTGTAAGTTCCACTGAAATCATACTTCCTTCATTGGGAGGCGATGGTGTGATCAATGTGGAATCCAATACAGCCTGGAATGCACAGGTTACGGATAATTGGTTTACGGTATCACCAGATTCAGGAATTGGCAATGAAAGCGTCAATATTGTGGTAAATGCCGGACAGAACAGTACTATTTTCAGGACCTCCACTTTCCAGGTCATTTCCGATACCGTAACACGGATTGTCCATGTTTCCCAACACGCATTCAATGTGACACCACCATCCAATACAACCGTCACGTTCGACGGTACTCATGTACTCGATTTCTCGGTTCTGAGCAGCCTTCCCTGGGAAGTGTCCGGCGATGAAGGCACCTGGTATTCTTTTTTAACATCATCGGGCCAGGCATCAGATGCTCCCGCCGCAAATCAGATAACCATACAACCAAATCCCGGAAGTACCCGGACAGCAAAGATCACGGTGACAAATTCGCAGGATGAAAAGCAGTCATTCACTATTACACAGAGAGGAGATGTGGGTGCCTTATTGAATACCAACTGGTCCGGAACAGCCACTGTCAGTGCACTTGCAATTTCCAGGACCGGATCCATGACACTGACCATAGTGGATGAAGACAATGTACTAGTGCGAGGATATCCCGGCACGATTTCTTACCTGAGCAGCGAGTCCATTAGTTTTAGTGTCTATATCAGTGAATTGACCTATGAAGGTTTCACTGCGACCAACATCACAGCAAACTTCACAGGCACTTTTTCTGCCGACAAATCAAGTATCTCCGGAACCCTCTCCGGCAGCGGCCGGTTACTTGGGCTGCCCATCCCGGCAAGCGGCAGCTGGCAGGTAGCACTGCAATAGACTGTCGCGCACTCTTCATTCATCTTGCTGACTATCTGCAATATAACAAAATAGCTCCCTAGAGGAGCTATTTTGTTAACTATTTGTTATACAGGGTAATGCATCAAGAGTGCGCGGCACTCAATGCTCCCCGGCTTCCTTGAAGAAGCGATACTGCAGCTCCAGGGTGCCAGTCTCGGCTTTGAGCATGCCAATGACCTTTTGCAGTTGCGCGACGGAGGAGTCCAGGCTCAGGCGGCCGATCTCTGGGTCGGAACCGGTGGCGTCCCCGGCGTAATGGTTGGGATAGCGGGCGTACCACCAGATGCCGGTATACGTACCGGGCAGAGGCAGGCGTGCCTGGTCCCGGCCCGATTCAAGAGCAACCCGGTCCATGTGTACCAGGTCAGGCCGGATGACGCGCATGACAGCGGTTTCCTCTTCATCGGCATGTCCCCCAATCGTGCTTTTGCGGAGCTCGGTAATCTTGCGATCGGTTTCCTTGTCCCCTGTGGGGGTGAAGAGAAAGACGGCATAATTCCGCTCCCCTTCCAGCTGCGTCTGGCAGAAATACTGAAGAAAATTGGTGTTGCCTCCGTGGCCGTTCACTATAATGATCTTGTCAAATCCATTGCGCGCGATCTCGCGGCACGTTTCGTCCAGCAAGTCGTAAAGCATGCGGCTGCTATACGCAATTGTCCCGGGCTGGTGCCGGGCCTCGAAGATCTGGCCGGCGAAATAAAACGGGAAGACCACTGCATACTCGCCTTTGGCCGCCGTGAGCGCAATGTGGCGCGCGGCATAGACATCGGTGCCCAGGGGCAAATGCTGCGCGTGCTTTTCAATCACCCCAATGGGGATAATGCAAACGCCCTGGGCCAGCCCGGTGGCCTTTTTAAAATCTGCCGAGGTAAGTTCTTCCCAGGCCACAGCCAGTTCCTGAGCCTGAGGCTGCGGCTGAGCTGCTTGAAGGGACTGCGGCTGGGTCTGCGGCTGCGGCTGAAGCCGCGACTGCGGTTGGGTCTGAAATGCATGCGGTTGTGCTTCGTGAAGGGGCTGAGCCTGTGGCTGGGCCTGCAGGCTGGACAGAGAAAACATCAGCAGGGGCAGTAATAGTGATGTGAGGATTAGTTTTTTCATAGATATTTCATTTAGTATTGTTTCGACTTCATTATTTGATTCTCAAAGATACAAAATCGGATTATGTGCGTTGCAAACATTGTTCTTTTGCCTGGATACTACATAGTTACGTGATTCATACCCCTGGGGGTATGAATCACGTAAGTAGCTGATTATGAGCTAAACGAATAATGTTTGCGATGCACTCAGCGATGCCGGGCTCACAAAGCAGCAAGCAACTAAATGGAGAAGCGCTCAGAGGTGCTTCGCACCAAACGGTGCTGCGAAGCAGCATTTTATAGGCGCCAAATGTCTTTGGCGCACCGCCTAAGACTGCCGCGCACTCTTCATTCATCTTGCTGACTTTCTGCAAGTTAACAAAATAGCTCTCTGGGGGAGCTATTTTGTTAACTATCTGTTATATAAGGCAATACATCAAAAGTGCGCGGCACTCCTGCTGGCGGGCGGTGCGAGGTGAGCCCGGCCGGCGGCTCAGCGGGCAGCGCGTCCCTTACTTCATCTTGGCAGCGTCTTCCAGGAATTTGGCGAGGCCTTTTTCGGTCAGGGGGTGGTTCAGCAGGCCCAGAATGGGTTGCAGCGGGCAGGTGACCACGTGGGCGCCTGCCTCCATGCAATCAATGATGTGGCGCGTGTGGCGGATCGATGCGGCCAGCACCTGCGTCTGGTACCCGTAGATGTCAAAAATGCGCACGATCTGGGCCACAAGCGCCACCCCATCTTCACTCGCATCGTCCAGGCGGCCCACAAAAGGCGAGACGTACCGCGCACCGGCTTTGGCGGCCAGAACCGCCTGCCCCGCATTGAAGACCAGCGTGCAGTTGGTGGGGATCTTCCGTGCCGAGAGGGCTTTGATGGCCTTGATGCCCTCTGTCGTGCAAGGCACCTTCACCACAATATTCTTGTGGATGGCCGAGAGTTCATGCGCCTCGGCAAGCATCCCATCCAGGTCCGTGGAGAAAACCTCGGCACTCACATCACCGTCCACCATTTCACAAATTTGCCGGTAATGCGCCATGATGGCCGCGTGGCCGTGGATGTTCTCGTGCGCCATAAGCGAAGGGTTGGTGGTCACCCCGTCCAGGATCCCCAGGTCACGCGCCTGGCGTATCTGCTCCAGATTGGCTGTGTCTATGAAAAATCTCATAATATTTTTAATTTTGTCTACCCAAAGATACGCACAAAAATGACTGCCGCGCACTTTTGATGTATCCCGCTGGATTACAACGTAATAACAAAACAGCTCCCCGGAAGGGCTCTTTTTATATGCAATTCACTATCAGAGCAATACATCAAAAGTGCGCGGCACTCAAGCTCCTTCTTTTCATAACTTTCCTTGCCTTAGCCATTGTTTCTTGTTCCAGGGAAGAACCCGAGGACATTTTAAGCGACAAGGCGGACCTGATCTCGTTCGTCCTGTCAAAGGCCGAGAACCCCTCCCTGAGCACTGACCTGCAGGGAATTCGCAACAGGAACGTGTTTTACATGACCGTGCCCGAGGGTGTGGACCTGACCAACCTGAAGCCCAGCCTGTTGGTGTCGCCGGGCGCAACGGTGAGGATCAACAACGTGCCAGTCACAAGCAGTGGAAGCAATCCTACAGCTAGCGACAGTGGCAGCGATCCCCTGGCAAGCAGTGGAAGCAACCCTACGGCTAGCGACAGTGGCAGCAATCCCCTGGCAAGCAGTGGAAGCAATCCTACAGCTAGCGATAGTGGCAGCGATCCCCTGGCAAGCAGTGGAAGCAATCCTACGGCTAGCGACAGTGGCAGCGATCCCCTGGCAAGCAGTGGAAGCAACCCTACGGCTAGCGACAGTGGCAGCGATCCCCTGGCAAGCAGTAGCCACTACTATCCCCCGGCAACCAGGAGCATGCCTGCAGTGGATTTTTCGGGAGTGGTGACGGTAGAGGTTACTGCGGAAAACGGGAAAGCCCTGCAGTACAAGCTGCTGGTGAAAAATGGCAGGCAGGAATTTGACAACCTCATCTACCAATGCATGGCCAAGTACGATATCCCGGGGATTTCCTTTGCCTTCTCTAAAAACGAAGAGATAGCCTATTGCAGCGGGCTGGGTTTTGCCATCACGGAAACCGAAGAAAGAACCACGCCCGGCCACCTTTTCAGGCTGGCAAGCATCTCTAAGCAATTCACCACATTATGCATTCTGAAACTGTACGAGGCAGGAAAACTGACCCTTGACGACAGGGTTTTCGGGACCGGAGGCATCCTGGAGCAGGAATATGGCAACGTTACACCTCGTGCCGCAGCGGTCACTATCAGGCATTTGCTGCAACACACCAGCGGCTGGGGCAGCGACCCCGACCCCATGTTCTCCTCGGCCTTCACCGGCCAGACGCTTGATCAAAGGATACGGTACATGCTGGGCACCACCCAGGCCGAGCCGGGCACCGTGTTTACATATAGCAATATGGGTTTCGGGATTTTGGGAGAGGTCATCAAGAAAGTTTCCGGACAACCCTACGAAGAATACCTGAAAGCGGTCTTATCAGAGGCGGGCATTACCGACATCCATGTAGGAAAAGACCGCGCGGGCAGAAGGCCGAACGAAGTGGTTTACTACTCCCAGAATGGGTACAACGGCTATGCAAATCCCATGGATGTGATTGCCGCGGCTGGCGGTGTCATCGCCTCGACCGAACAAATGCTGCAACTGCTCTTTCACATAGACGGGCGCCCCATCGTGCCCAATATCATACAACCCGCCACGCGTATCCAGATGCTCACCCCTTCTGCGATCTATCCCCGGTATGCCCTGGGCTGGAGAAGAGGCCACAAATTCTTCCCCGACGCCGCCTACCACTCCGGGAACCTGGCTGGAACCGCTACCATGTGGGTGATGGGCAGTTCCGAGACAGCCGCCGGCTCCGGTGTAAATTGCGTGGTGCTCTGCAACTCAAGATCTTATATGACCGACCCGGATGGCACTACTTTTGACGATGGCTTGTACATCCTCATGGGCGAACTCTACAACCTGGCGCTGTGAGTGCCGCGCACTCTTGATGCATCACGCTGGCTTTTAGCATACTAACAAAATAGCTCCCCTGGAGAGCTATTTTGTTAATCAATTGTGATATAGAGCAATACATCAAGAGTACGCGGTACTCATTTGGGCAAGAGGAAGTACCGTTATACCGTTGCTTCTGTCTTGTCTTTCGTCTCCCGCATAAATTACCCATCCTTTTTTCATGCCAGATATCTTTAGCCAGGAGGAGATGGATTTAAAGTAATCTTCAGTTATGGTTTGTCCCGATTTTATTACTATCGGCAACAAAGTGTCAGATTCTTCTACTATCAAATCAACTTCTGTACCCAGGCTGTCCCGCCAGAAATAAAGATTATTGGTTTTCCCCCGGTTATACCGGCTTTTTAAAAAATTAACGATAACCATATTTTCAAACAAACTGCCGCGAAAAGGATGTAAGGCCATCTGTGCTGCATTCTCAATCCCCAGCAATGCAGATGCCACCCCGGTATCGTAAAAATACAGCTTCGGCATTTTTACTATACGCTTATTAAAGTTCTTATGATACGGCTGCAGACGAAAAACCACAAAGCTGGCCTCCAATACCGATAACCACGCTCCTATGGTTTTATTGTCAACTCCGGTTTCTACAGCCAGATTATTCATGTTGAGCAGCTGACCAATACGCCCGGCACACAATCGAAGAAATCTTTCAAAAGTATATAAATCGGTAACGTTTCGTATCATCCTGACGTCCCGTTCTGTGTATGTGCGTATGTAATTTGTATAATACTTACCTACATCAATTTGTTCTTCTTCCCGATAAAGAGATGGATAAAATCCTTTGTGCATAAGCTCATTGGCCGATAACCTCTTACCTGGTAGCTCACCTGGCGTATCACCTGGTAACTCGTTTATTGCCAGAGGCAGCAGATACAGGTAACCCACCCTTCCGGCCAGACTTTGAGATATGTTCTCCTGGAGAAGGAAATTGTTTGATCCGGTAAGGATAAACCGGCCTTTACCCTGGTTTTCATCCAACACCTGCTGAAGATATGAAAATATGTCTGGTGTGCGTTGTATCTCGTCCAGAATGGCACCATTGGGATAAGTGGCAATAAAACCACGCGGGTCTTCTATGGCAAAACGCCTGGTATCAGGATTTTCCAGACTAACATACGCTTTGTCAGGAAATGCCATGCGTACCAGCGTGGTTTTGCCTGATTGCCGGGGGCCTATAACCGCCACACTTTTAAACTGCCCGGCTAATGACTTTAATTCTTTTTCTGCAATACGAGTTATCAGCATAATGCAAATATACAATTTTGGATTTCAATTCCAAAATTGTGATTGAGTGCTGCAAAGCAGCATTATAATAAGCGCCAAAGAACTTTGGCGCACCGCCTTGGGGTGCCGCGCATTCTTGATGCATCACGTTGACTTTTAGCATTATAACAAAACAGCTCCCTGGGGGAGCTGTTTTGTTAACGATCTGTTATATAGGCAAATGCATCAAGAGTACGCGGCACTCAACCGCCCCGCTCTTACTCGTGGTCAAAGACTACCAGGCTGTCCTTTATCAACGTAGCATGTCCCTGCCATGGTGTCCTGTTTTAGGAATATGGTATCGCCCATGAAATATAACACAGCATCTTTATATTTTGTTTCACACACATTCTTTACAGTAACTTGCTAGTATGTTGTTCACTTCCAGGAGGTTAAAATAGTTGGGATCAAAATCATCTCCCAGCCAGGTCACCGTATCTTTATATTCACTGTGGGCGGGGTTTTTCAATGTCTTCAACATTTCATGGTAGCCATGAACCCCTCCACAATCTTCTGGCGGGCATCGTCTCTCTCCGGCAAGGCATTGAAGAAAAAAAGTCCCGGTCCGGACCTTTATGTTTTTGATGACCTCCAACAATTCTATAGTATGTTTCCAGTCGTCACCGTAGTCGTAAAGATAGGTAACGGAATCGCCACAGTCAGTCATTAAATCAGCGATTTTCATTCCCGCATAGTCTACATAGCCTTCTTCGTCCCAATAATTATCTGACCGGTATCTGTATGTGTACTCGACTCCTTTTTTCCGGAACAGGTGCAAATGGCTGTTGGTCCAGCCCATCACCGCCTGTATCACCACATGAAAGTTTACGAGCGAAATGTCCGAGGGGACCACAAATTCCCGCCAGATGGCCGGTTGTGCGCCGTTTAGCGATATGTGCAACCGGTAAAGCGGCACAACAGCCTGGGCCACAGCCTGGGCTTGAACTTGAGCTTCAGGTTTGTGCACAGCGTCGGGTACAGCCTGGGACACAGCCAAAGCCTCGGCCTTGGTCTCGGCCCGATAACTGATTTTTCCAAAATTGCGGTCAATGGCTAAAAGTTTGTCAAAGAGGGGTGTTTTTGCGACGGTTACCTGCTCTTGTTCTCCAAACCGATGCGTCTTATCGTAAGTGATCAGTCCCAGGTTTTGCATAAACCGGTCAAGCGTTCTGGTATTGTAACAATGCTGTGCGTACCTGCTACTGCTTCCATGGGAGTTGTGGTAGAAGTACCTTTCCGAGTAGAAGCGGGCGTCTCTGGGCTGGTTGCCGTAGTCCGCCATCAAAAGCAGCGAAAGGCCAAAATTCTGTTGCCCCAGCGAACGATCCTCAAATAAGTCAAAATACGCCCAACTGAGTTTGTGCCCAAAAGTGATCAGGATTGATTTCAGTAACAAATGCCTGTCTTTCAGCACCTTTTCACCCTGTTTGGTGAGCATTAAGGCATTGCTGCGTTTTTTTATGAGCCCACCCATTTCTGCCAGGAGCCTGGTCAGAGGCACCGTGTACCAATCATTTTCAGTCCGTAACCGCGCGATATTCTCCTCAAAATAATGATCCAAAATGCCGAGTTTATAAATCCCGTGTACCACGGCTCTTGGGAGGTTGCCGGTAGTTGTGAGTTTGAGGGTTTTCGCTTCCCGGACGGTTTCGCACAGGTATGCAACCTGCCTGAACAGAGGAATCTGCATATAATCCTCATTTTCAATACGTTTCAAAACAATTGGCCCGTCTTCCAAAAAGGTCTTATGCTCAATCACTTCCATGATATGCGCTTGATACAGCCAATCTTTCAACGTGAAATCTATGTATTCTTTCATTTCTGTGTCCATAAGCTCTTAATCTCTAAATTTTTTTAATTCCAGGGCAACGGCCAAAAACCAAGTATCCCTGAGAGTTCCTTGTCTTCATATATATCTTTAAGAATCTGAAAGAGATATAGCTTATGCTTGTTTATATCCAGCATCGTAAAATAATTTATGAACTCTTTTTTGCAATGATATTGACTTATAGGCAGGGATTATCTTGTCAATCTTTTGTTTGTCCAAAGGCTTCAGGTTGTCGAAATAGAAATCTTTATTGAGGTACTGAATGTCAAGGAAGGCTCTTTCTGGCGTAGCCATGTTTACACTATGGCTGTCTCTGAAAATACCGGCACCTTCCATGATGATGTCTTGCTTAATTCTGCGATAGCTAAATAAACGGTCATCAATTGTCAATTCTCTTGAAAGATAGCTAACACTGGTAATGCGTGTGTCATATTAAACAATCACACCTGATCTTTGGAGAACATATTCCAGAGATATATATGATGGTGTATATAGTATGTTTCCTAATTCCAAGGTCTTGGTATATTTCCGGTAAAATATTCATTTGTGTATTCGTGAACTAATAGCAGTAATTATTCCTCCTTTCAGTTCACAAAGATAATATTTTTTCAAGAAATGATCATAATGATAGGCGGCAGCTGATTGGTGGCAGCGTCCTATAGTGGCAGTGCATTAGGTGCAGCAACGTTTAGTAGCAGCAACGTTTAGTAGCAGCAACGTTTAGTAGCAGCAACGTTTAGTAGCAGCAACGTTTAGTAGCAGCAACGTTTAGTAGCAGCAACGTTTAGTAGCAGCGTCTGCTTGATGCATCAATCTGAAGCATTAAGAACGCGACCATGTTATCTGCCAGAATCATGGCCCGGTATTTAACCCAAATATCCAACCGGCACAATCTGAACCTTTCTGTTCAACGGCAAAAGATTTTCATACAGGCAAACAATTGCCCCCTTGCCTGTCGTCATGCCAATTTTTTCGAGTAAACCAAATGTTTTCACATCGCTTTCCCGTGGTGAGGCGGTTCGTTTTATTTCTATCGGATAAAACACGCTATCCCGTTCAATAATCAAATCTATTTCCTGCTTTTCTTTATTCCGGTAGAAATAAAAATGTGCCTGTGTATTGTTATGAATATAAGATTTAACAATTTCGCTTACAACGTAACTCTCAAAAATCGCTCCCCCCATTGCTCCCACCGAAAGCGTTTCAGCTGAAGTCCATCCGCTAAGCCAGGCACAAAGCCCTGTATCAGTAAAATGCAATTTAGGAGTTTTAATGGCTCTTTTTGTCAGATTATTATAATATGGTTGCAACAGATAAACAAGCCCCGAAGTCAGTAATAGTGACACCCAGGATTTGACGGTAACTTCCGTAACACCAACATCTTTTGCCATGTCGGCATAATTCAGCAGTTGGCCTGTCCGTGCGGCTGCCACTTTCAAAAAAGTAAGAAACAAACGCTCGTCCTGCACATTTGTCAAATGGCGAATATCCCTTTCAATATACGTTTTAAGATACGAAGCATAAAACGTATTACGGTTAAGGCGTGGAGTAGCATAAAGTTCAGGAAAAGAACCTTTTAATATCAAATTGTAAATCGAATTAACATTGTATGGCTTTCGGTTGACCGGTTTTAGCGTATCCGGCAAAAATGGCTCTCCCGCGTTTTGATTTTTCTCTGCCTGCGAAAGTCCCTGCAATTCCAGAATGCCAACCCTGCCTGCAAGCGATTCCGACACTTTTTCCATTAGTTGAAACGGCTGCGAACCAGTAAGCCAAAACATTCCTTTTTCTTTATGTCTATCAACAATCATTTTTATATACGGAAAAAGTTGCGGAGCGTACTGCACCTCGTCAATCAGCACGGGAGGCTCGTAAGTCTGCAAAAAAAGAGCCGGGTCTGTTTGCGCCAATACGCGAATTGAGGGATCGTCAAGCGTAACTAAAGAACGATTTTCCTCTCTAATTTTTTCTAAAACCGTTGATTTGCCCACCTGTCTCGGACCCGTAAGCAAGACCACAGGAAAAGTTTCGCTAGTTTCGATTATAATTTTAGATATATCTCTTTCAAAATACATATTACAAAAAACTTATAAATAGAATAAATTGACTATTCCAAACCACTACTTTAGATTAGTCGCAGCAAAGATAGAAATTTTTATCCTTTAAGTAAAATCACGGCTAAGATTCCCTTTGTTCTCTTTGTTGCTGCATAAAGGGATGCCGGATATGGCCCCTTGCCTATACAGTGCGCAAAACGTGAGCAGATAGGAAACCTGCTTTGACATCCACCGTATCCAGGTCGGTGGTTGGCGGCAGCAGCCTGAAAATGATCATTATGTTCATATTAATCAAAATTTTTTGATTTATTAGAACTTAATATTACTTTTGAGTGGTGTTATTTCAATTAAAATGTAAACCAATGAAAAGAAAAATAAGCAAATGGCTCTCTGAATGGAAAACCAATCCTAAAAGAATGCCTTTAATTATAAATGGGGCACGCCAGGTGGGTAAAACTTACATCATAAAACAATTTGGCAAGGAAGAATATAAGCATATACTCTATCTAAATCTGGAAATAGAAGACAACTTTTGCAAATTTTTGGAAACCGAATTATCACCTGACAAAATAATTCAATACCTGGAAGCAGCAAAAGGAGTTAACGTGAATGCTGGAAATACATTAATTTTCTTTGATGAGATACAAGTCTGCGAGCAGGCATTGACTTCGCTGAAATATTTTTGCGAACAGGCACCGGAACAACACGTTATAGCGGCCGGATCATTCCCTGTTGGTAAGGTTCAGCAAATAAATATGTACCCCATGGATTTTGAGGAATTCTTATGGGCTATGGACAGGGAAAAATTATCAGAAGAAATAAAGGCCCATTTTGATAAAGATCTGGCAATGCCTAATGCGCTGCATGATATAGCATTACAATATCACCAGCAATATATGATCGTGGGGGGAATGCCGGCAGCAGTATCTTCATTCATTGAGACAGGAAGCTATAACAATGTTCAATTGATTCAGAACGATATCATGCAACAATACATTGCAGATATGTCAAAATATGCCACCTCGGCAACAAGTGTGAAGATCAGAGCCTGTTACAATTCAATTCCGGCACAATTGGCAAAGGATAACAGAAAATTTCAGTATAAAACAGTACAACGGGGGGGCACTGCGACAATTTTCGGAGAAGCCATAGACTGGCTTCAATTTGCAGGTATAGTCCTAAAGTGCCAACGATTAGAACATGGGTTTATTCCATTAAATGCTTATGCAGATTTATCGAACTACAAATTATATATGGCCGATATTGGGATTCTCACCTTACACTCCAGGATTCCCTTACAAACTATGCTGTCTCCCATCGAGGTGCATAATATTTTTCTTGGTTCAATGGCCGAGAATTATGTAGCACAGGCTTTTGCAAATAAAGGGTATGATTTATTCTATTGGCAAAGCGAGGGAAAAGCAGAAATTGATTTTGTACTTCAAATACAGGATAGCGTTATCCCTGTAGAAGTAAAGAAAGGACACCGGAATCGTTCAAGAAGTTTAGGCATTTTTGCAAAGAAATACAAGTCGCCATACGCCATACGCATCAGTAAAAAGAATTTTGGTTTCGAAAATAATATAAAATCAGTCCCTCTCTATGCTGTATTTTGTATCTAAATTGTCTGGAACGTATGCTTATCATTGCCGAGTCTTTTCCCGCGCCTTGTGGAGGAATGGTGCAGAGTGGAAGAATGGTGCGGAGTGGCGCGGCAGCTTGAGGATGAGTCATGGCCCATAACAGTAACCTGCTAGTATGTTGTTCACTTCCAGTAGGTTAAAATAATTGGGATCAAAGTCATCTCCCAGCCACGTCACCGTATCTTTATATTCACTGTGGGCGGGGTTTTTCAACACCTTCAACATTTCATGGTAACCATGAACCCCTCCACAATCTTCTGGCGGGCATCGTCTTTCTCCGGCAAGGCATTGAAGAAAAAAATTCCCGGTCCGGAGCGTGGTGTTTTTGATGACCTCCAGCAATTCTATGGTATGTTTCCAGTTGTCACCGTAGTCATAAAGATATGTAACGGAATCGCCACAGTCAGTCATTAAATCAGCAATTTTCATTCCTGCGTAGTCCACATAGCCCCATTCATCCCATGAGTCATCCGACTGGTATCTGAATGTGTACTCGACTTCATTTTTCCGGAACAGGTGCAAATGGCTGTTGGTCCAGCCCATCACTGCCTGTATCACCACATGAAAGTTAACGAGCGATATGTCCGAAGGGACCACGAATTCCCGCCAGATGGCCGGTTGTGCGCCGTTTAGGGATATGCGCAACCGGTAAAGCGGCACAGCTGCCTCGGCCTCGGCCTCGGCATTGGTCTCGGCCCGATAACTGATTTTCCCAAAATTCCGGTCAATGGACAAAAGTTTGTCAAAGAGGGGTGTTTTTGCGACAGTTATTTGCTCCTGTTCTCCAAACCGATGCCTCTTATGGTAAGTAATCAGTCCCAGGTTTTGCATGAACCGGTCGAGCGTTCTTGTATTGTAACAAAGCTGTGCGTACCTGCTACTACTTCCATGGGAGTTCTGATAGAAGTACCTTTCCGAGTAGAAGCGGGCATCTCTGGGCTGGTTGCCGTAGTCTGCCATCAAAAGCAGCGAAAGGCCAAAATTCCGTTGCCCGAGCGAACGGTCCTCAAATAAGTCAAAATACGCCCAACTGAGTTTGTGCCCAAAAGTAATCAAAATTGATTTTAGCAACAAATACCTGTCTTTCAGCACCTTTTCACCCTCTTTGGTAAGGATTAGGGCATTGGAGCGTTTTTTTATGAGCCCCCCCATTTCTGCCAGGAGCCTGGTCAGAGGCACCGTGTACCAATCATTTTCAGTCCGTAGCCGAGCGATATTCTCCTCATAATAATGATCCGGAATGCCGAGTTTATAAATCCCGTGTACCACTGCTCTTGGGAGGTTGCCGGTAGCTGTGAGTTTGAGGGTTTTCGCTTCCCGGACGGTTTGGCACAGGGATGAGACCTGTCTGAACAGAGGAATCTGCATATAATCCTCATTGTCTATACGTTTCAAAACAATTGGCCCGTCTTCCAAAAAGGTCTTATGCTCAATCACTTCCAAAATATGCGCTTGATACAGCCAATCTTTAGACGTGCAATCTATATATTCTTTTATTTCTGCGTCCATAAAACTTAAAAAAATAACTCGTTGGTTGAAAAATGGGGAGTATTAAATTGAGCCCCACCAGGTACGAAATCGGGGGTAAAGTGCGCCTGGTGGGTAGGTTTTTCCATTTAGGCGGCCACTGCTTAATGCATCAATCTGAAGCATTGAGAACGCGACCATGCTATCTGCCAGAATCGTGGCCCGGTATCCTTTAGAGCGCTATAGCCTGTACACACACACAGCGCTATCATCAGTCACGGCTTAAGGCATCCAATAGGAACGACCAACACACCGTCATTACGCTTATAAGCGAATTGACCACCGGTCAATACCATTTTAAAAGAGGGTTGACCCACCTTGTCCGTATCAATTCTCTTCTGTAGAGTCATCAGATGTGTCGCAGCTTCTTCAATCTCACTGCTTCCCAATTTAACTTCCACAGGTGCCCAGCGGCCATCATGAAGACGTATTACAAGATCGGCTTCCAAATCACTTTTATCGTGATAGTGGAAAATAGCGCCATCGAGCGCCTGCGCATAAATACGTAAATCGCGTGTAGCCAATGATTCAAACAAAAAACCAAAATATGTCATGTCATCAAGAAGACTGTCAACATTGACATACATTAATGCCGCAGCAATGGAAGGATCCACGAACTGCCGTTTATCTGAAGTCCGGATGGCTGTTTTCGACCTCAACGATGGTTTCCAGGCTGGAATATCTTCAATCAGAAAAATACGACGCAACGCATTCACATAACTATACATGGTTGTGTCCGAAAAGCCTGTATCATTCGATTTGACATCGGCTAATACGGTGGTAAGCGGAGCCATTGTAGAGATATTTCGTGCATAGGATCGAAGGAACTGCCGTACTCTTGCCGGGTTTCTTTCAACATTGTCCACACGCTGCACATCCATGTTTATAACAGCATCCACATAATTACGTGCCACTAAGGAATCACTATCGCCATTTACCACGGCTTCTGGCCATCCACCCCGGCATATTGCCTGAGCCAAATCAGGAATTGTCAACGTACTTTCAGCAACAACATCGGTCTCACCGGCAAACAGTCGCTCAAGAGAAACGCTGCCGTTTGATTCCTTCGATTCAAAAAGACTCATTGGCCGCATCATCAGACGCGAAATCCGACCGGTACCGGTATGAGCCTTTACGCCGTCTTTAGGAACGGCCGAGCCTGTGAGAATAAACAACCCCCTTTCGCTGCGTTTATCGACCTCAAATCTAACGGCATCCCAAAGAACCGGTGCCATCTGCCATTCATCCAACAAACGGGGATTGTCACCCAGAAGCAGACGTGACGGCATTGTATCTGCTATCTTCAGATAACCCTGACCGCGGTCTGTATCTTGCATGTAGAGCACACTTTTGGCCACTTGGCGAGCCGAACTCGTTTTACCGCACCATTTAGCACCCTCAATCAATACGGCACCCGAAGAAGCCAACTGTCTCAACAAAAGTGAATCACAAATTCTTGAAAGGTATTTATTTGCCATCGTTACTACTTAAAAAACGTCATGCAAAGATACATAAATTTTGTGCACTTGTGTAGTTGGCAAGATTTTACTTGTGTGGTTGGCGAATTTTCACTTGTGTAGTTAGCGGCCACTGCCACCTTCAAGAACGGGAAGCTTTATTGAAAGCCGAGGCTTCCCTTTTCTTTTGGTGGCAGCTGCTATATAACCGGAAATTGCTTGTAAAATTTCATGAGTGTAATGCTTTCAGTCCTGAGTTTATGACGGACAAAATTTTTCATCTCATCATCCATTAACTCACCGAGACCATTGAGCAGTCCTTTATCACTCATTGTCTGGAGCATATCAATACACTTTTGAAGGTAATCAGGCAGAGGCATCCCCATCCGTTGCTCTACTATTGATTTATTCAATGGGGTTTTACTGTTCATAAAAAACCAACAATCAAAAACATCTCTGTTTGTAATGGCTTTTCTATCCATTAATGCACATAATTTATGGGCAAACATATCGGGCTTAACCATGACTTTAATGCTGACTCCCAATAAATTCTTAATTTCATAACTATCATCAAAATCTCTTTTTGATATTTCAATTTTTAGTTTATGTTCAGACAATATTCCGGTGATTTTATTATATACCTGTTTCTCCTTATCGGGATTACGGCAAGTCATAGAAAAACATAAGAGCAGTTCCCCCCTTAAAACCAAGTATACCTGAGAGTTCCTTATCTTCGTATATATCTTTAAGAATCTGAAAGAGATATAACTTATGCTTGTTTATATCCAGCATTGTAAAATAATTTATGAACTCTCTTTTGCAATGATATTGACTTATAGGCAGGGATTATCTTGTCAATCTTGTGTTTGTCCAAAAGCTCCAGGTTGTCGAAATAGAAATCTTTATTGAGGTACAGAATGTCAAGAAAGGCTCTTTCAGGCATAGCCATGTTTACATGATGGCTATCTCTGAAAATACCGGCACCTTCCATGATGATGTCTTGCTTAATTCTGCGATAGCTAAATAAACGGTCATCAATTGTTAGTTCTCTTGAAAGATAGCTAACACTGGTAATGCGTGTGTCATATTGAAAAATCACACCTGATATTTGGAGAACGTATTCCAGAGATATATATGATGGTGTATATAGTATGTTTCCTAATTCCAATGGATTATAGTTCGGCTTGGCATAAATCCCTTTTCTTGGATTTAAGAGTCTGTCCGTTTTGACAAAATATCTCATCCGGTCGCTCAAATACCTGCTATCCTCTTGTGGAAAAAGCATGGCAATATCAGCAATCTTGAATACTGTTCTTTGGTCTTGGTATATTACCGGTAAAATATTCATTTGTGTATTCGTGAACTAATAGCAGTAATTATTTCTCCTTTCAGTTCACAAATATAATAATTCCATTCAAA
>Ga0255345_1000909_pt1 | contig 46680 bp, 40 predicted proteins | sample wastewater_treat_6_FD_192415 | JGI IMG/M metagenome (GOLD analysis project Ga0255345, IMG submission 192415) | Wastewater microbial communities from Lulu Island WWTP, Vancouver, Canada - plant20 | ecosystem: Engineered > WWTP > Wastewater > Unclassified | place: Canada: Vancouver, British...
TAAAACTTATTTAAGATATCGTGATCCGACGGATCCAGAGGGATGACCTTGCGCGGATCAGGTTGAAGACCTGATGTCACCTTACCACCTCGCTTCCCGGTGGGGGTATGATGCGCCGGCTCCCCACCGAACGGCAAGGCCTTTGTATATTCGTTCGCCATGCTCAATTTGAATCCGGCTACCATGCTCCGCATCTCCTCCGACTGGGATGACATCTCTTCCGCTGCACTCGCTGACTCCTCCGCGTTCGCTGCGTTCTGCTGCGTTAACTGATTCATCTGCTCAACCGCCTTGTTCACCTGGCTGATCCCCTGATCCTGCTGCTCGGAAGCCGCTGCTATCTCGGCTACAACCTGACTCACTTTGTTGATCTTCTCCGTGATCTCCTGGAAGTTCTTCAATACCTCCGCATTGATCGATACCCCGTTCTCTGAGTTCTTTACCGCTTCTTCAATTAAATTCGCCGTGTTCTTCGCCGCCTCTGCACTGCGCATCGCCAGGTTCCGAACTTCCTCCGCTACCACCGCAAAACCCTTACCCGCATCGCCAGCACGTGCCGCTTCAACTGCGGCATTCAATGCCAATAGATTCGTCTGAAATGCGATCTCATCGATCGTCTTCACGATCTTAGAGGTGGAATCCGATGAGGTCTTGATCTTGTTGATCGCCAAGGACATCCGGCTCATGCTCTCTACGCCGCGCTGGGCGCTGTCCCGGGCTTCGATCGCTACGTTATTGGCCTCACGGGCATTCAGGGTGTTCTGCTTGGTCATCGAGGACATCTCCTGTAAACTGCTGGATACTTCTTCCAATGAACTCGCCTGCTCGCTCGCACCCTGGGATAATGACTGACCCCCTGAACTCACCTGAACGCTCGCAGAGGCTACCTGGTCCGCTCCGATTGCTACCTGCTGTAAAGCCTTGTCCAAATTCTCCACCGCCATGTTCAAAGACTCTTTGATCTGGGCGTAATCTCCCCTGTAATCCCCCTTCATCCGAACGGTCATATCCTTGCCGGCTAGATTCGCCAATGTTTGAGAGGCCTCGTTGATGGGGCCCGTTACTTCATCCAGTGTCTGGTTGACGCCTTGAACAATCTCCTGATAGGCGCCGCTGAAGGCTTCCGCGTTCCCTCGAACTTCAAGCCTGCCTTCCATCGCTGAACGGGTTAACATATTCACTTCATAAACTAAACGGTTGATCGTCTCCGTCATCTTCTGCAGCGCGGGGCCGATCTCATCGTTCTCATCGATGATCTCCGGCGTCACGTCAACATTGCCCTCGGAAATCTGCTGAATATTAAAAACAACATTTTTTTGAAGATGATCGGCAAATTTGTCCATTGCCTGCGCGAGATCACCTATTTCATCTTTTCGATTCATCATCAATCTTTTGGAGAGATGCCCATGTTCCAGCTCCCTCATCATGATAACCCCTTTTTTCAATGGAGTCGTAATGGATGTGCTCATGACGATCATTACGACAATCACGACAATGATCCCGACGACAGAAAATAAAAGTATTACCGGCGAAACGCCTACCTTATCTTTCATAACCGTTCTAATGTTTGCCTGATGAAAGTTTGTGTTCAATTTGTCCAGTTCAAGCATAGCGGCCTGAACTTTATTCAGTGCTTCAATCACATGGCGGCTATTGACCGGAACACGGTTTGCATCATCACTTGTAATATCCACTGCCGATTTTAATAAATCTTTATAGCCTTTCTGCAGCTCCATCCATACAGATTCAATTTCAGCCGCTATAACCTTCTCCTGATCACTGATGTTTCTATTTTTGTAAGCCTGTATGGCTTCAGTCACGAGATTTATCTCTTCACTGATGTCCTTGGCCATTTTGCTTCTTTCGGAAGGCACATTGAGATAATGATATACATCCCCTCTCATCTTCTCAAGATTGGCTTTGATACCTAAAATCTCACGTATATCCGCTTCATAAAGACGATGTGCCGAATTTAACTGGTGCAATACATCGTTTCTGAGTTTAGCGCCGTATAATATAATGATCGTAGCCAATACAAGAATCAGAAGTATACTACCGGTTAGCTTTACACCAACTTTAATGTTATCAAACATTTCTTTCACTCCCCGTTCATCAATTTAGTGATCTGTGATCTGCAGCCGATCCGTACCCATGCTCAATTTGAATCCGGCTACCATGCTCCGCATCTCCTCCGACTGGGATGACATCTCTTCCGCTGCACTCGCTGACTCCTCCGCGTTCGCTGCGTTCTGCTGCGTTAACTGATTCATCTGCTCAACCGCCTTGTTCACCTGGCTGATCCCCTGATCCTGCTGCTCGGAAGCCGCTGCTATCTCGGCTACAACCTGACTCACTTTGTTGATCTTCTCCGTGATCTCCTGGAAGTTCTTCAATACCTCCGCATTGATCGATACCCCGTTCTCTGAGTTCTTTACCGCTTCTTCAATTAAATTCGCCGTGTTCTTCGCCGCCTCTGCACTGCGCATCGCCAGGTTCCGAACTTCCTCCGCTACCACCGCAAAACCCTTACCCGCATCGCCAGCACGTGCCGCTTCAACTGCGGCATTCAATGCCAATAGATTCGTCTGAAATGCGATCTCATCGATCGTCTTCACGATCTTAGAGGTGGAATCCGATGAGGTCTTGATCTTGTTGATCGCCAAGGACATCCGGCTCATGCTCTCTACGCCGCGCTGGGCGCTGTCCCGGGCTTCGATCGCTACGTTATTGGCCTCACGGGCATTCAGGGTGTTCTGCTTGGTCATCGAGGACATCTCCTGTAAACTGCTGGATACTTCTTCCAATGAACTCGCCTGCTCGCTCGCACCCTGGGATAATGACTGACCCCCTGAACTCACCTGAACGCTCGCAGAGGCTACCTGGTCCGCTCCGATTGCTACCTGCTGTAAAGCCTTGTCCAAATTCTCCACCGCCATGTTCAAAGACTCTTTGATCTGGGCGTAATCTCCCCTGTAATCCCCCTTCATCCGAACGGTCATATCCTTGCCGGCAACCCCTTCCAAAACAGAGGATGCCTCATTCACCGGTCCGATCACCGCATCTAAAAGTTCGTTGACGCCATGGATGAAATGTCGAAAGAAGCCCTTCAAATCCTGTTGATTACCACGAATATGTAACTGCCCCTCCATGGCAGATTGAGTCAATCTTGTCATTTCATTGCCTAATCTATTCATGTGTTCAATCATTTTTTGGAAAGCCGGACCGATTTCATCCTTATCATCAATAACCGCCGTATTGATATCAATATTCCCATCGGCTATTTTTTGAATATTGGATACAATATTCTCCTGAAGATAATCGGCAAACCGGTCGATCGTGCCGGCCAGTTCTCCTATTTCATCTTTGCTGGTAATCCCCAGTCTTTTTGAAACATGACCACTGCCAAGCTCCTGTACACCCTGAACGATTTTCTGTATCGGGCGTAATGACCAGGACACTACCAGTCCGATTGTGACAATGATTCCGGCAATCATTGCCAGCATAATGAGGGTAACCAAAATGACAGAATGTCTGCTGAGCTGATTGATCATCTGAATTTCTTCAGTCTTGGGAATACCCGCATATAAAATGCCAATGACTTTACCCTCACTGTCCAGGAGCGGATCATAAACCGTTTGGTAGGGCATGCCGAGGATATCCTCCTCCCCGATATACGTTTGGCCGTTGACAACATTCTTGTATGCCTTGCTGTCCATTCCCAAGAAGGTCCCATCCGCCCGGGAGCCGTCATTTTTTTTGACAGTTGTTGCAACTCTGATAAAATCGTTGCCGTCACGGGCAAAGATAGTCGCCGTGCTGGAAAATTGATCGGATATCCGGTCCACAACATCATAGCGCTTGACAATCGGCTGGCCTGTCTGATCAGTGAGAATGCCGTCTTCCATTTGCAACAGACCATAGGTCCGCTGCACGTCATCACGAAACGCTCTGATCTCTGCGGAAAGTTTTTGTTCTAAAATATGGTCCGCCACTTTCATGGTGGCTGCTCTTAGCTGCAGATTGATAATCAGGAGAACCGCAACCGTGACGATCGTGACAGGAATCAAACAAAATAATATGATTTTAAATGATATACGCACTCTTTCCATCCTTTCTTTCGGGCACGGACCCATGATGTGGTGGTGTTTTTAAAACCTCTGTTGACGCTCTTGTGGTTGGATTCAGGCTGCCGGACTATCCCCGCCGGATGCCTTTTTCATATTAATAATATCAGAGGCGGTTATCACCTTTTCAATGTCCAAAAGCAAACGGACACGCCCGCCAGTTTTACCGACTCCTAAAAGATATTCCGGATTCACATCACCCCCAAAAGAAGGCGTGTCTTCGATATCTTCAGAAGACACGTTAACGACCTCAGACACTTTATCGACTAAAATGCCCATCATCAACGTGGATGTTTTGATAACGATAATACATGTTTCATCCGTAATCTGGGTTTCTTCCATACCGAATTTAATTTTGAGATCCATAATGGGATGGATTTTCCCGCGAAGATTAATGACCCCTCTTATATATTTCGAAGTCAGGGGTACCGGAGTTATCGGCATTCGCCCGATAATTTCCTGAACTTTGAGAATTTCAACACCGTATTCCTCGTTGGCCAGAAAAAAAGTAAGGTATTTACCGGCGCGGGAATCCGTCTTGGCGGATTGATTCTCCTTCATTGCAGTCACGTTATTCATTCTCCCCTCCTAAAATAACCTGTAGGTTACATTGAAACATTTGCCTGCTGTCGGGCAATGCTGACAATGCCTGCCGCATCCAATATCAAACCGACGGTACCGTCACCCATAATGGCTCCGCCGGCAACACCGGGCACATCGTTGACGCCTGCACCCAGTAATTTTGTAACGACCTGCGTCTGACTTAAAAGGTCGTCCACGAACAGCGCGCAACGCTGTTGCCCCTCACCGATGATGACCAGCAAACCTGATGTCAGTTGGGTCAGAGCATCCTGCACATTGAATAGCCGATGAATCCTGATGACCGGAATCAGCTCTTCCATAAACATCAGCATTTCGGCTCTCTGGTTCACAGTATGAATCGCGGACTCTTCCGGCCGCACTGCTTTCTGAATATTGTAGGTCGGCAGGATATACCGTTGTGAACCGACTTTAACAATCATTCCGTCAGTAATAGCCATCGTCAGAGGCATTCTCATGATGAAAGCGCAACCCTGACCTTCCTGGGTCTTGACCTCGATCCGGCCACGCAGAGCTTCCACCGCCCGTCGTACCACGTCCATCCCCACGCCTCTGCCCGAAGTTTCGGTAACTTCTTGAGCCGTTGAAAACCCGGGAAGGAAAATCATTTGCCAGACCTCCTGATCGGTCATTCTTTCCGCCGATTCAATCACTCCTCTGGAAATCGCCTTATCCACGATCGTCTGGCGGTTCATTCCTCGGCCGTCATCCCATACTGTCAACATGATACTGCCCTCTGCATGACAGGCCGTTAAATGAATATGACCGCTTTCGGTTTTCCCTAAACGCCGGCGTTCGGCCGGTCCTTCAATACCATGATCAACGGCATTGCGAATCAAATGCACCAGAGGATCTGCTACCATATCCACCATATTACGGTCGATTTCGATATCGTCTCCTTCCGTAACACAGCTCACCATTTTGCCGTGTTTTTGTGCAAGATCACGGGCCAATCTGACCATTTTCTGGAAAGTCCCCTTCAGGGGAACCATGCGCAAAAACATGCTCAGATCATGGAGTTCCCGGACAATCTTTCCTGCCTGGGATATCTTTTTATTCAGTTCGTGATATTTACCCCCCACAATCAATTCATCCTGCCCCACCATCGTTTGAGCGATGACCAATTCACCCACAGTATCTAACAGTTTATCGAGCCGGTCGACCTTGACTCGAACGGTAGATTCCGCAACCTGATCAGGGACTGTGGTGGAAGAAACTGTCGGCTCTCTGACAGGTTCGCGTTCTCCGGCCTGGGTTTCTTTTTTTGTTGCAGGCTGAACCATTGGCTGCGGGTGTGTCTCAGAGCTGGCAGGTTGTTCCCGAACATTGGAAATAAAATTTTTCAGCGTTTCTAAAAGCGCACCGTGCCCCGATGGTAGTTCTATCTGCTGACCGGGTCCGGAAGTTTTCATCCGCTCTAGAATAATCTTGATCATATCCAGCGCTTTTAAGGCCAAGTTGGCATGCCCGACAGTAAAACTGTCCTCTCCGTCTCTGACCTTTGCCAGCATGGATTCCACACGATGTGCGAGGTCCTTGACACAATCAAGATTAAGAAAAGCCGAAGTTCCTTTGATGGTATGGAACCCGCGAAAAATGGTATTGAGCAATTCCTTATTGTTCGGATTTTTCTCCCAATTCAGAATGGCCGACTCGGCCATGGTAGACCATTCCATATTCTCCACGATAAACTCATTCATCAGGTCGGCATCAAAATCAGTGGAAAGCGTAATTTTCTGCGATGCACTTTCGGGGTATTCAACTTTTTCAGGTTTGACCGCCCGAGGAACTGCTATTTCGCCATCAGCGCATTCCATTGCCTGCTCCAACAATATTCCCAAATGGGCGATACCTTCCCGACGGGATTCAATCCCTTGATCACATAAGTAATCCACTTCAACGCAAACCTCTTCCAAAATATCCTTAAGATGTCCCGTAGCGTTATCCCTGCAAAGCATCAGTTTTTTTTTGAATTCATCGAATTCAGAACCGTTTTCAGGATTGAGCTCGATCAGCGAAATGGCAAGATTATTTAAGTTCATTTCCCCATCTTTACACATTTATTGTTTATTAATAAAGACAATCACAGCTCGAAATCATTGCGATGATTTAGCGAACGAAAAACAATTTTTTTATTGAATCTGACATACTCTTATCAGTTTTGTCAATATTATTATGATTATTGAAAGGCATGAACATAAAATAAATTATCTTTGATATTGACTATTTTGAAAAATTAAACAATAATTAAAAGCGAACTGAAATGTTCTTTTGGTTCTTATAATGTCAATACATTAAGATATCTCATTGTAAGAGGGTGCTATGATTAAAAAAATACTCATTGTCGATGACTCTCCCATATCCGTAAAAATTATAAAAAGCTGCATACCCAAGGACAAAGAATATGAACTATTTGAGGCGTTTGACGGTCAGATGGGGGTCGATAAGTTTAAGGAAATCAAACCGGATCTGACGTTTATGGATTTAACCATGCCCGTCATGAATGGTTTTCAAGCGCTGGAGGAAATTCTGAAATACGACCCCAAAGCCAAGGTGATTATTTTGACAGCCGATGTTCAGATCAAAGCGGTTTCCAAGGCGCATGATTTAGGGGCTTTCTCGGTTTTAAAAAAACCTCCCGCAAAAGAAACCATCGCAGCAGCCATTAAAGAAGCAGAGGGAGCCTTATCATAACCTGGATAAATTATGCAGACGATGGATGACGCAAAAAGGATTATTACAACGGCTGAAACGGATCTGTTGCAGGAGATCATGAATATCGCTTTCGGCAGGGCTGCCTCAGATCTTGCTGAGTTTGTCGATATTTTTGTCATTCTGAGCGTCCCCCAGATCAGATTGATGCAAGCCTTTGATCTGCCGTCCTATATCAACAACGAAATTATGGACTACGATAAAGACAGAGTATCTGTCGTGGAGCAGAGTTTCTGGGGCAAATTTAGGGGGAATGCTTTTCTGGTTTTTCCTCCGGGAACAGGGAAAAAACTCATTCATTTATTCGACGGAGGCACCAGCGTTATCGAATCTGAACCTCTTCAGGAAATGGAAAAAGAAACATTTCTGGAGATCGGTAACATTCTTATCGGAGCCTGTATCGGGAAAATTGCTGAACTGCTGGGAGACGTGATCACGTACTCACCACCACGGGTTGTTGTTGAAAAAAGCCTTCACGGGGTCGTGTATGACGACCTTTCCAATCCGGACAACATGGCTATTGTTTTGAGAACCGTGTTTGAGTTCAATGAAAAAAACATCAGTGGTTTTATGTTCATTCTCACCAAACAGGAATCGTTCGTCTGGTTAAAAAATGCTTTACATAAATTCCTCGAACAGTACGAATAATGGCTCTCCCTCTGCAAACCTGCGAAATCACCGGACGACCGGCTTTCTGAAAACACCTCTTTCAAAACCAGCGGCATGACAGCTCGTCAACGCTTTTGCGGACAGGAAACCCCTGCATCATAATCCCGTTTACTCACCCGAGGAAAAGGAAAGATATCGTGACACATCCTTATTTAATTGAAGTCATGAAAAAACCTGATTTTTATCCTCACCGCCCGGACAAGGTAGAACTGATCCAAACGCATATATCCTATGTTTTTTTGGCCGGAGATTTTGTCTACAAAATCAAAAAACCCCTGAAATTTGATTTTCTCGATTTTTCCACTCTGGAAAAAAGAAAATTTTTTTGCGAAGAAGAATTGACCTTGAACAGAAGGCTTGCACCCGACACCTATCTGGATGTCGTTGCTATTTTCCAAAACATGGATGACGATATTACACTGAATCCGGGAGGCGAAATTATCGAATATGCCGTTCTCATGAAAAGACTGCCCGATGACCGCATGTTGAAAGCGCTGCTTGCCCAAGGCATGACCAACGAAGCCATAATGGATAAATTAGCCCAAAAAATCGCTTTATTTCATCAGACGGCCCAAACCGGCACACACATTGATGAAATGGGCAGCGTTGAAAACATTCGCCGCAACACAAAAGACAATTTGAACGAGACCCGCCCTTATATCCAAGTGACCCTTCCTGAATATCAATACCTATTTATCAAAGAATATATGGATGGGTTTCTGACAAAAAATCAACAGCTCTTTGAGCGAAGGATCCTTGATCATAAAATCAGAGACTGTCATGGCGATCTGCATCTTGATCACATCTGCATCAATGATAATATGACGATTTTTGACTGCATTGAATTCAATAACCGTTTTCGATTCGGTGACGTTGCCGAGGATGTCGCTTTTTTAACGATGGATATCGATTATAACGGATACCCGCGACACGCAGAATATCTCGTGGAGTCCTATATCCGGCATTCCGGTGACCGCGACATATTAAAACTGCTCAATTTTTACCGTTGTTATTATGCCTGTGTTCGCGGCAAAGTGACCAGTCTTCGGCTTTCGCAGAAAGAGTTTACGGCAAATGAACGACTGGAAATAAAGCAAAGCGCGGAAAAATATTTCAACCTGGCCTATTCCTACGCAGCACGTTTAACCAACCCTGTATTGATTATGATGGCCGGCTTGATGGGTTCGGGGAAAAGCTATCAGGCGCGTGTACTGGCAGCCCAACTGGGAGCAGACGTGATCGTCACAGATATTCTCCGTAAAGAATTATTCCATATCCAGCCAACAGAAAGACGTCATGAAGCTTTCGGTCAGGGGATTTATTCGGACGATATTTCCCGACAGGTCTATGATAAGGCACTCGAACTGGCTTTGCAGACGATCCATCGGGGAAAATCTGTGATCCTCGACGCTTCATTTAAAAAGCGTGAGGAACGTAGAAAAGCGCTGGACGTCGCACGAAACCACGGCATTGTGTCCTATGTCCTGGAATGTTCCTGCCCGGATCATATCACAAAAGCGCGCCTTGAAAAAAGAGAGCGAAATAATGACAATACGTCAGATGGGCGATGGGAACTTTTTCAAAAGCAGCAAAACGATTTTGACACTATTACGGAAGTGCCTGATCATCAGTATTTCCGAATCGATACGTCCGTGAATCCGGAAATGGCCCGACATGAATTCATCAAAAAAATAAAGTGGAATGATGATCTGATGTGACAAAATCATTCTGGTAGCAATATCAATCAGCACCGGATGTTTGCAAATCGTACTCTTCATTTCCCATCCAGTACAGAGAGCCATGAAGAGATGGGGTTTTGGGCATGGTTTCTTTTTCAGTTGTTTCCTGATCGGCCTCTTTCTTTATTTTTTCTGTTTCCCCTTTGGCGATTTTTTTTCTTGCTTCATGGATATAGTATTCGACTTTTTTACGCTCAGAAAAATCGGGAAATTCGCGGGATAAATGTTCGAAACGCGCAAGTGCTGCAGGATATTTTTTCCGGTGAAAATAGAATTTCGCCACATAAAATTCACGTTCTGCCAGCCTCTGTTTGACTTCCTTCATCTTGGGGGCTGCTTCGGTTGAAAATTTACTGTCAGGGTATTTAGAAATGAGCTTTTCCCATTCTCTTTTGGCTTTTATCGTTTCAGTTTGATCGCGATCGATCGCATCCATCTGATGGTAATGACACAAACCTTTCTGATAGATGGCGTACGGAACATGCTCATTGAGCGGATGCATGGAGATAAAATTATTGTACGCGTCCGCAGCATCCACATACTCTTTATCGCTGTAAAAAGAGTCGGCAATGCCTATTTCAGCCAGAATCGTCATTTCGTGCAGAGGATATTCCTCCTTGAGGCGGGTAAAATATTCCTGTGCTTTTTTATAATGACCTTCCTTATACTCATCAGAGGCCAGGTTATACAGCTTTTCCGGCGTCGCGATGACCTGTTCCTTTTTTCCGAAAATATTCCATGACGAACACCCGCTGAGCATCAAGCACAAAAAAAAGATTAATAAAAAAGCTTTATGATCCGGTTTTCGAGTTAATCTTTCCGAATAGATCAATGTCCCTGCCCCTCTACACCAATAATTTAAAACGATTTTTTTATCATCGCTTCAAGCCGGTCTTTGGCGACTAAGCCCACCTGCGTATCCAGAATCTGTCCTCCCTTAAAAAGAATCAGAGTCGGAATGCTGCGGACGCCGTAACGAACGGCTGTTTTCTGATGATCATCAACATTGAGTTTCATTATTTTAACGCTGTCTTCAAATTGTCCGGCTAATTCTTCGACGATAGGACCTATCGCCTTGCAGGGACCGCACCAGGGGGCCCAGAAGTCAATCAGCACCGGCTTGTCGCTTTTCAAAACTTCATCTTCAAAGTTGTCGTCGGTGGCAACACCCAACAGTTCATTGCCCATTCGTTCATCCCTCCTTTTTCATGATGAGCGCCTATATGTCATAACAAAGCCAAAAAAGTCAAATGCTATCTGAAGGCACAAAAACACTTTCCGTCGGACATCAGCAGGATGTCCCCTTAAGTTTTGATATCTTTACTGACTTCCCTGAATTTGTTATAGATGACACAGTAAAGGAGATGATGATGGACAGGCTTGGGATTATTTCCACCGCAACAGTCATGGGAAGAAGTGATTTATTGAATAAGAGTTCCATCGAGTTTTTGAAAACCGAATTTGGAGAAACATCTGTTTGCCTGACAAACCAGGTGGCGCTGATTTTAAGACATGGGAATGATCCCGAAAATCATATCCTTCCTCATCGGATAAACTACCGGGCCAACCTTAAAGCGCTCCAAGACGTGGGCGTTTCTGAAACGATCAGTATAAATTCCACCGGTTCTCTCAAGCAGGACCTGAAGCCGGGAACCATCATTGTGCCCGATGACTTTATTTCATTGAACCCCACTCCTTCTATTTATAACCGTGAGGCCGTTCACATCACCCCGGCATTGAATGAAACGATCCGGCAAAGAATTATTCGGGCCGCTGAGAATATCCACGTACAAACTGTTCAAAAAGGAACCTACTGGCAGACAACGGGGCCACGGCTCGAAACCAAAGCTGAAATCAGAATGATGGCAAATTTTGCCGATATGGTAGGCATGACCATGGCCAATGAAGCGGTCATCGCTCAAGAGCTGGAAATGCCTTACGCCAGCATTTGCACAATCGACAATTACGCCAACGGTCTCGCAGAACAACCTTTAGGCATAGAAGAGATTTTCAAGGGCACCCGTAAAAACGCGGATCGGATGCTTCAAATCGTAAAAAGCTACATTCAATTATTTTATTAAAACGCGCCTAACTGGCACGGCTTAATCTTGATCTGCATCGCCTCACAGGCGGACGCCACCTTGGTCCTGGAAATATTGAATTGATTGGCAATCTCCCAGGCGGCGAGGCAGGAAAGCCTTTCATTTTCCAGGGCGGATGTGATGCTTTCTTTCAATTCCGGCAATACTTCTTTTGACTGCTGCACAATTTTCCGCGTCTCTCCATAACCGAAAAGCCCTAACTGACATTTGGTAAGCTTAATGTTTAACATATCGATCGTCCTGCCAGTTTCTTCCAGAGAAAAACCCATTTCTTGGGCGATGTCCTCCGCTTTTTTACAGGTAATGCTGTTATTTTTTACCTGTTCGAGGATTTCTTTTTTTAAATCCTCGTCCACTTCTGTGTTCTGGGGATGTTTGGCAAAAAATTTGCCTTTATCTTCATGTGTCATGCCTTCCTCCTGCAATAATAATGTTAAATGTGGATGGCTTACATACCGGATAGCGACTTCGCATCCAAAGTTGTAAAACCTTTCTGCGCCAATAATTTTTCTGTCTTTTCCATCTGATCTACATCTACAACAAAAACTGCTTTTTTTGAACTCTCCAGAACAAATCCGTAGGCGTTATTGATATTGATTCCCTCCTGATAAAGCAATTGCATCAGGGTATCCAGTCCGCCCGGCGTATCGGGAATCAAAATAGCCAGCACCTCTCGCAAATGCACGGTCATGCCGGCATCAGCCAGTGCCTTCTCGGCGCGCCGGGGATCATCCACAATCAGATTGATAATGCCGAAAGTGTCCGCGGTCGCTATGGTGGTTGCGCGAATATTGATTTGTTCTCTGGCCAGCACACCCGTTACTTTGGCAAGTTTTCCGGACTTGTTTTCAGCAAAAATGGAAAGCTGATAAGCAAACATAACCCTTCTCCTTATTCATCAATGACCTTCTGTCTGCGCTTCCACCAGGCTGCCTCCGTAATATTTTTCCCGGAGTTTTGGTTTTTCGATTTTGCCCGTAGGATTACGTGGCACCTGTTCAAAGAAAATTCTGCGTGGACGTTTGTATCGCGGCAGTGCGTCGCAAAATGTCATCATCCCGGTTTCTGAAACGGTCATCCCCGGCTTTAATTCAATGACCGCCGCGACGATTTCACCCAGACGCTGGTCGGGCAGTCCAATCACTGCGGCATCTTTCACCGATTCATGCGTGCGCAGAAAATCCTCAATCTGCACCGGATAAATATTCTCTCCACCTGTTATTATCACGTCTTTCTTGCGATCGACAAGGTAAATAAATCCGTCTTCATCCATGCGGGCCATATCGCCGGTATAGAGCCATCCATCCTTCAGTATCTCGGCTGTGGCTTCCGGATTCCTGTAGTAGCATTTCATCACACCGGCCCCTTTAACGCAAAGCTCACCCACCTCACCCTGCTTCACCGAACGGCCGCTTTCATCCACAATCTGAACCTCCCACCCATAGCCGGCAATGCCGATAGCGCCGACTTTATGAATATTTTCAACGCCCAGATGAACGCAGCCCGGCCCTATGGATTCCGACAGGCCGTAATTGGTATCATATTCATGATCAGGAAAAATCTGTTTCCAGCGTTTTATCAGGCTGGGTGGCACCGGTTGCGCACCGATATGCATCAATCGCCACCGGCTCAGATTGTAATCCTCAAGCTTGATATCGCCCCGTTCAATAGCATCCAGAATATCCTGCGCCCAAGGTACCAGAAGCCAGACAATGGTGATTTGCTCTTGCGACACCGCTTTTAAAATCCATTCCGGCTTGACTCCGCGCAGGAGGACGGCCGGACTGCCGGCAAGAAAGCTGCCGAACCAGTGCATTTTCGCACCGGTGTGGTAGAGTGGCGGAATGCAGAGGAAATTGTCGTTACGTGTCTGCCCGTGGTGATTCATCTCTACTTCGCAGGAAAACATCAGGGCGCGGTGTGAATGCAGAATCGCCTTGGGAAAGCCTGTGGTGCCGGACGAAAAATAAATAGCGGCGTCATCGTCATCGGACAATGCGATTTTCGGAGCGACAGATGAGCAACATGCGGTCAGCGCGTAGTAGCTCTCGGCAAACGCGGGACAATCCTGACCAAGGAATAACCGTATCTTAACATTAGGAATCTGATCTTTAATCATGTCCACTCTTCCGGTAAATTCTGGCCCGAAGACCAGGACATCACATTCGGCCAGATCCAGGCAGTATTTGATTTCAGCTTCAGTGTAACGGTAATTGAGCGGTACAGCCAGCGCTCCCATTTTCAATACGCCGAAATAAACCGGTAACCACTCCAGGCAATTCATTAGTAAGATTCCGACTTTCTGGCCTTTTGTCAACCCTCGATCCAGCAAAAAATTCGCAAACCGGTTCGCCTTATCATCGAACTCGCGCCAGGTCATCTCCCTCCGGTAGCGGTTCTCCGGATTGGTTTCAATAAGCTCGTATTCCTTCCAGCTGGCTTTTGCTTCTTTGATTTGAGGATTGATTTCCACAAGGCTCATTTCGTCGCCATAAAGCATTGCGTTGCGGGCAAGAATTTCTGTGATCGGCATTTCTTTTCCTTATCTTTTTCGGTCTACACCGGTATGATGCTGGTTTCCCTCACAATAAAGAACGGGTGTAAAACCTGTTTTTCACGGAAAACAAGATACGAATTCCAGTATTTTATGTCAAGAATGATTTGGGGCGGCATCGATGGTGCAATCAAGGGTCATGACGGAGCATAATATAATCGTTTGCAGACCACTCTTCCGGCGTGATCAAACATAATGCCTTCATTTTCCAGCATTGCGCGTTTCATATTGACGCCACCCCCGAAACCGCCCAATTGCATACCAGAGCGAATTGTCCGGTGGCAGGGAATGATAATCGGGAACGGATTCGTGGCCATCACATTGCCCACTGCCCTCGCGCCGCCAGGCGCACCTGCATGCGCGGCGATAAGCCCGTATGTGCTGACTTGACCGCGAGGAATAGCGTACTGCGCGCGTAAAACCGATTGTTGAAATCGGGTGTATTGAGACAAATCAACCTCACGCAGAGAAAACCTCACATTCTTCCCGTACAGATAAGCCCTGATCGAATCAGCGATGTCGTCAATTTTTGCACAGGATGATTTCACGGCACCGGGGAACATACGTAACGCCTCTTCTTCAGCAGACCATCCGGGACGGGAAAGCAGAATATGAAATATTTTCGGAACATCCTCGGAGACTGACCAGACAATACAGACAGAACCGAAAGGCGTTTTTGAAATGAATTTTTTATTCATTGGAGAAAACCATCGTTTTTTCAACGTGACCCAGTTTGATTATGATTCTGCTTGCTCTTCACCCAATAACCAACGCCTGGCTTCTTCAACGCTGGGGAATATTCCCCCCTGTACAAGGCCGCGATTCTTGACGATGACCGTTTCATCAAACTCGATTCCCCTGCCGATTCCCTCCGCCCGAATCACCCATGCAACCCGATACCGTAATGTCAGCCCGACCTCGTCCAATATTTTGAGATGGTTAAATGCATCCATCGTGGACAGGTCTTTCGTATTATGGCTTTCTCCTAGAATATTGAAGCAGTTGTACTCTTTGCATACCGCCACGATGCGCCGCCATAATTCAAGAGAGGTTTCATAATTGGCATCTCCATAATGCAGCGCATGAACGTAACCATCCTGCAGGTACTTAACAATAATTTCGTCTTGCATAGTTCATCCTCTTTTTTCAGGACTGTTTTCACATCACTGATCGTGAGTCGGTGTCGCTGGCCAATCCGAAAGCAAACGCTTCAATTCCTTCCAATATCGAAGATAGTATGCATCGTCAATGATAACGCTAACCGCAGATTCTTGTTACTTTGTTCATTGAAATTTTTCAATGTTACGTTTCACCAAAAACTTTCAAAATAATGTGTAAATAAAAAGGCAGGATGAAAAAGAATCCTGCCTTTCGGTTTGTCCTGTCTCTTACATCATTTTACTATCTCATGCCCAGAAGTTTTCTGGCAACAACGACACGTTGAATTTCGTTGGTCCCTTCATAAATCTGGCAGATTTTCGCGTCGCGCATGTGGCGTTCCGCCGGATATTCTTTCACGTAGCCGTAACCGCCGAAGATCTGAACGCATTCGATGGCCGCTTTCATGGCAACATCCGAGGCATAATACTTGGACATGGCCGATTGCATTTCAAAATCCCTGCCCTGATCTTCCAGCCAGGCGGCCCGCAGAAGCAACAGTTCCGCGGCATCCAGCTCTGTAGCCATATCGGCCAGCTTGAACTGAATCGCCTGATTGGACGAAATGGGTTTACCAAACTGAATTCTTTCCTTGGAGTAGGCAACCGCATCTTCCAGACAGGCCCGGCCAATGCCGCAGGCCTGTGCGCCGATTCCGATTCGTCCCGCATTCAGACCGGCCATCATCTGCTGAAAGCCCTGTCCCTCTTTTCCCAGCAAGTTGGCCGCCGGAACTTCCGCATCCTCAAAAACCAGCTCTGACGTACCGGAAGCAAGGATTCCGAGTTTCTCTTCAATTTTGCCGACTTTGAAGCCGGGAGTTTCCTTCAGATCTACAATCAGATTGATAACGCCTTTATAACCTTTGGCCATATCCGTTGTTGCTGCCAAAACGCAGTAACGGGCAACAGGCCCATTGGTAATAAATGTCTTGGTCCCGTTGACAATATACTTGTCGCCTTTCAGTTCGGCCTTGCAGCGCAGTGCAGCCGCATCGGAGCCTGCACCCGCTTCCGTCAGTCCGTAGCAACCTTCAACATGGCCGCTCGCCACAGGCGCCAGAAATTTCAGTTTCTGCTCATGAGTTCCGAAAGTCTTGACCGGGTGGCCGTAGAGCGTGTTGTTCACGGACACGATAACGCCGCAGCTCGCGCAGGCCTTGGAAATTTCAATCATGGCCAGCACATACGTAACGTTGTCCATGCCCGCTCCGCCGTATTCCGTGGGCACGGCGACGCCCATAATGCCCATTTCGCCGAGTTTCCGGCAAATCTCTTCGGGGTGACGATGCGTTTCATCCAGTTCTGCCGCTATCGGCTTGATTTCCGTTTCGGCAAATTTACGGGCCATATCCCGAACCATCAATTGTTCTTCAGTGGGTGCAAAATTCATTGATCTTCTCCTATTGTCATATTTTTTGCAGAATTCCTGCGTCTTTCAAAACTGTTTTCATAGTGTATTTGTAAAACCTGTTTTACAGGCTATCAGTCTTTATCCAAATCCGGCATAACTGTCAAACTGATATTTAGCCCCAAAAGCGGTTCTGACAAATTGAAATCGGGTGGATTAAAGCCAAAGGCAGTCAGAAATGATCCAGGCATCCGGCCAACTCTACTTTCCAAAATCACCGTTTATCTTTCTATTTTTCAGCTCCGCGATTTTGCCTTTATTCCAGTCCGACGTCTTGCTGAAATATTTGGTCAGGCGGGCGATCCCTTCCACATCGACAGAGCCGCAGTAAGGGCACTGTTCGTATAGTCCTCTGGATGTTTTTTCGCAGGAAAGGCAAAAGGTAAATTCCGGATTAAAAACGATTTGACGGTTGACTGAATCATAAAATACATGGCTGATCAACTCGCTCAGCTTTTCCCTTCCCGGGCTTAAACCGCCCAGCTGGATATGCGTATAAGCCTCCCCTTCCAGAAACGGATGGAACAAACCTTCCTGAATGACTCTTTGCAGCGGTGCAACATCCGCCGCAACATTCAAACTGGTTGAATTGGTATAATACATGGCTCCCTCGGCAATATCTCCTTTAACGTAGCGACCCGCTGCGGGAGAATGATACCTTAAGTCCAGGCGGGCGAAACGATACGCGGTGGTCTCTGCCAGCGACTGGCCGAGAACAAATTTCATTTTAAGTTCCCTGCTTAAACGGCCGGCTCCCCGCCGGATGTGATCAATCACCTTGAGGCCGAAATCGAGAGCGTTCGATGACTGATGAAGCTCTTTTCCGGTATGAATTTGCACCAGTTCGTTCAAACCCACAATGCCGATCACATAACTGGCCAGATTCATCCGCAGGAAGGGAAATCCGTCGTGATTCATGGCCAGCACCGCCAGGGGCCCGTCTTCTGCATAAGAAAGAAGTTTCTCCAGAAAATCTTTTTTTTGACTATGAGCTTTCACCGCCTTCGCGATTAACTCGTCCAAAAGAGAAAATAATTTCTTTTCATCCCCTTCAGACTGATAACCCAGGCGGGGAAGGTTCAGCGTCACGGTCTGAATGGCAGCAAAGCGTGCCAGCCAGGGTTGATCCCGTTCGTCCTCTGCCCAATCCGGGAGAATCGCCTCTTCCCGGTCAAAAACAAAACAGGTATTGCCCATTTTACCGGCCACATCGCAGGCCAGAAGCAGAAATTCCCGAAAATCCTTATTCGTCCAATACGACCCGGTTACATGCAAAAGAGGACGGGGAAGAATAAACGGTTTGCCCCTGGCATCCCCCTTTTCCAGGACTTCCAGTATCGCGCGGGCGAAGCGCCGCGCTTCCCGATGATAGTCACCGTAGGTTTTGCCGGTCGGTTTCCCGCCCGCGCCCATGGCGGGAAGATTGGCCCAATAAGAAGGCATTTCATAATAGATATGGATATCGGTGTACAACGCCTGTCCTCCGCGGGTCGCGGCAAGCTGCGAAAATTCATAAATCACCATTTGCGCAAACTGATTGATCTCTTTGTCCGTCATGTCGGTCAGGTAGGGTGCGAAGGAAATATTCACCGCGTTCCAACCGATCGTGCTGGCAAAATGTCCCTGCAAGACTGCGCTGAACCGTACCATGTGCGCCAGCAGCACTTCGGCGTATTTTGCGGGATTGGCGGAATTGATCGCCTGCGGCAGATTCAATCCGTTGATTTTCAGATATTCCAGCGACTGACAACAGCTGTAAGGACGGTCAATAAAACCAAGCGCATGGATATGTAGATCTCCGGCAATATGCGCTTCGCCAATATCGGCAGAAAAAACATCGTAGAGAGAAAGTTCTCTTTTGATACCCTCGGCAAACAGCAGGTTTGTCCCCTCGGGAGAATGAGGAATATTGGCGTCCTGTTTGTTCTGATGCAGAATCAATTGCCGCACATCGTACAGAGGAAAGCCCAAACGCCCGTGTAACCGGCGCTCTTTTTCCAATCCCATTTCAATCAGCCGGACGTTGACGAGCTCGCGAATGAGTGCCGTGGTCAGCACATTGATTCCGGATATGATGATCTGTTTTTCAACTTCCCGGGATATTTGCTCCGACACCTGACGATCAATATCCGCTTCGCGCACCAGAGCATCGACAATCCGCTGGCGGTCCCAGAGAATAATTTCTTCTCCCGTTGTGCGCACAAAAAGCGTCAGGTCTGTCGTTTCGGATTTTTCAACCATATTAAATATTCGTCTGTAATGATTTTATCGGCATGGATTGTTCGGAACTTCCCAGAACTTTTTCCGCGGCAGCGGATAATTCTTCATCATTATTGTGGTTCAGTGAGAATACCCTGAAATGCATAATGCGCGCGGGAATAAAACGGTAAATATCCAGCAGCGGCTCCGGCGATGTTTTCTGAGTCACCGGATTAAAGATATTAATTCTTTTCTTTCTTTCAGTGATGGGATTCAGCGGACGCGGGTCCTGTGTCGCCAGATCAACTTTAAAGGAAATTTTCTGCATTTTTTTCGGCAGTTGCTCCCGTATTTTTTTCTCATAATCTTCTGCAGAGGAAAATCCAACACCCCGCTGTACCTGATCCAGAGAAATTTCCGCCACAAAAGACATCTTCCACTTGACTTCACGGTCATGCAGTTTTTTCCATTCGTCGGCGAGTCTTTTCTTTTTCCCATCCCTGGAATCCTGCCAGCCCTGAACTTTATTGAAAAGACTCCACTCGTCACACTTGAGGTACTTATCCAGATTTTCCAAGGGATTGTCTGGAATCATAAACCGCATGGTATCATGGAAAAACTCCTGGAGGTGCAAGTCCAGGCCACGGGTCGTCCGGTGAAAATAAACATTCGAATATAAATTCAGCCTGGCGTTTATAAAACGGCCCAGCGCCGAAATGCCCGAATGATGAAGCGTGAGACCATCCTTCGTAAAAAAGGTATAATAACGAAGACGCGGGATATCCACCATGTCCAGAGAATAACCGGTCATGTAGGCATCGCGTTGCACATAATCCAGATTATCCACAGTATAAACGCCGGAAAACAACTGTCGTAACATTTGCAGCCAGCGAGGCTGTTTGTGCGTCTCACCCGGCTCCGGCATCTTAATTAAATAGGCCACCTTGTGAGCGTCCATTTTTTCACCGCGCAGAAAATCGCCGGACGGACTCCGTCGGATACGGGATATCATCGAACCGAGCCTCTGAACAATGATTCTCTGACCCATCACCTCATGCGTGATTCCCCAGTCGATCAAATAATGATCATCGAAAAAATGACCAAACGGCCCGTGCCCCACATCGTGGAGCAGCCCGGCCAACCGGAGCAGTTCTTCAACATAATGACAGGACGGAACATCCCTGCAAACCGTCGATAAACTCGGATAGATGCTTTTGGCGAATTCTCCGGCCATGTGCATGGTACCCAGGGAATGCTGAAAGCGCGAATGTTCCGCCGCCGGGTACACCCATCGGGCACTTTGCAGTTGATAAATTCTTCTCAACCGTTGCATCCAGGGAGAATCAATGATGGCCTGCTCTGTTGTTTCTCCGGAGGATTTATCTTTCGGCACTGTGAACAGGATATACTGATGGATCGGATCAGCGATCAGGGCCATCCCATCGTACATATTCTGGTGGGTTGAATCGGTCTTTTTCATGTCCGGTTATGTATAATATGCCGTTAAAAAAATCAAATTAAATCATTTAATTGTGCTTGACTATTCCCATCCTCTCTCTTATGATTTTCCCCTAAATCAAGCGGGGAACATTCTCATCACCATCCAAACCCAAGGGAGAAATAAACATGGCAACCGACAACGTGATCTTTTTAGAAGTCATCGAATGGTTTGATGAATCCGGTAAAGAAATTGTGCACAGGATTCCGGAAAAAGGTTCCGGTGAAATTAAGTTCGGCGCTCAACTGACTGTAAGAGAGAATCAGGCTGCCGTCTTTTTCTATAAAGGCAAGGCCTACGATGCCTTCGGTCCCGGCCGGCACACGCTCAAAACAGCCAACATTCCCCTGCTGACCAAAGTCATGGCCATTCCCTGGGGCATGACCAGTCCTTTACGCGCGGAAGTGTACTTCATCAATATGAAGATTTTTCCCAATCTGAAATGGGGAACGCGTGATCCGGTCGCTTTTCGCGACAGGGAACTGGGGTTGATTCGCCTGCGCGCCTTCGGTATTTTCAACATCCGTGTTATCCAACCGCTTTTGCTGATCAATTCGCTGGTTGGAACACAGGGCATTTTCAGCACGGAAGAAATTGAAGAATATCTGAACCGGGTCATTGTCTCCCGTTTCAACGACTACATGGGTGAAAATGTCGATACCATTTTCAATCTGCCCGGCAAATATAATGAGTTTTCCGAGGGATTAAAAGCCGTGCTCCAGAATGACCTGAGCAAGTTCGGACTGGGATTGACCGATCTGTACATCAATTCGATCACCCCGCCGCCGGAAGTGCAGAAAGCCATCGACGATAAAAGCCGTCTGGGCGTTTTTGATGATCTCAACAAGCTCTTAAAGATGAAAGCGGCCATGGCCGTGGAAACAGCGGCGCAAACGCAATCGGAAGCAGGATCAGGTCTTGGCCTGGGCATGGGTTTTATGATGCCCGGCATGTTGATGGAAGCCTTTAAGGGAGCCTCCGCTTCTGCAATGCCTCCTGAAACCTTCACCTGCCCGGATTGCAAGCAAATCGTCCCGGCAGACGCGCGTTTTTGTCCCGCCTGTGGACATCAGCTTCTCATTATTAATAAGTGCGCACACTGCGGCAGAAATTTACCCGTCAACGCCAATTTCTGCGTCAGGTGTGGCCAATCAGTAACGGCAAAGCCACAGGCAAAGAAATGCGCCCAATGCGGTTTTGAAAATCTACCGGATTCCATCTATTGCAGTAAGTGCGGTGAACGGCTCTAATTTTCAGATCGAACAGCAATGTCCCCAGTGTGGCGCACCGATTATCCTCGATGAAGCCGACCGCGTTCTCTCGTGCAAATTCTGCAGAACAAGGGTGTATCTGGCGACACGGGATTTCTTTCGCTTTTATATTCCTCCCGCTCCCGATATTTCCGAGCCGCTCTACTTTGTTCCATACTGGCGAATCAAAGGGCTTTCCTACGCTATCAGGGAAAAGGAGATCATCAAAGGACACCGCGGCGCTTCCCCTCCCCATAGCATGGCTGCCCCGGTCAAGGAAATCGAGATCTCCAATACATACTTTGATATGAATAGTCTGTCACTGGATTACACAATACTTCCTTTTTCTTTGGGATTGCGGCCGCAGACCATGACATTGAAATTTGTGAGCGGGCATGACAATCCCGGTAAATTCCTTAAATTTTCTTCCGCGGCGCGCGATTCCGCCATCAACCGTTATCTGTCACGCACCGGCGGAGCGTACAAGCAAGTGTTTATCGGTGAGACCATCAGCATGATTTATTCGCCGGTGTATTGTGCCAATCATCGTATCTATGACGCCGTTTTGAAAAAACCGCTTGACCTCCAGAAAAAAGAGACTGAAATTGAACAGATGCTTTTATCAACGCCTGATGAAAAATGGCATGTAGATTTTCTTTCGCTATTATGCCCGGATTGCGGTGCCGACCTGCCCGGGGAAAAAGACGCCTTGATTCTGTTTTGCAATAACTGTCAAAGCGCGTGGAATCCGTCGTGCAAAGATTTCGTTAAAGTCAAATATTTCGCATGGGAAGAAAAAGGTGATCATATTACCTATCTTCCTTTCTGGCAGCTTAAAGTCAAGATCAGTAGCGTTCAACTGGAAACGTATGCCGATTTAATCCAGATCGCCAACCTTCCCAAAGCGCCCGCGGAGATTTGGACGCGAACACCTTTCTATTTTTATGCCCCGGCCTTCAAGGTGAACCCCGCCCTGTTTTTACGTTGGAGCAGGCAACTGACAGCAACCCCTTCGCCCCAAAATCTCATTCCGGATTTTCCGGCAAAAATAATTCACCCGGTCACTCTCCCCGTAACGGAAGCTTTAGAAAGCACCGTAGTAACCTTAAGCAGTTTATGGAAGAATAAGCGAGATATTCAAGAGCTGACAACGTCTGCGACGTTTTCACTGGAAGACTATTCGCTGGTGCTTCATCCGTTCAAAAGCAACGCCAGGGAGCTTATACATACCAAGTTGGATGTGAGCATGGATATGGGCGCTCTTGCCCTGGGAACAGCCCTCTGATATGAACCGGAAAAAATCGGGCATTTAATGTCAAGCGACAATACCCTTCATGACAGAAAGACTGGATTTAGCAAAAGAAAAAATATTCCCTCTGATATTCAAGATGAGCTGGCCATCCGTTATAGCGATGACCGCCATGTCTCTTTATAACTTCATTGACACGTTCTGGCTGGCGCGCCTGAGTTCGGAGGCCTTGGCCGCTCTGACGGTCTGCTTTCCCATACAATTAACAGCTGGTGCGATCGGGATGGGAACCGGTGTAGGCGCCGGCTCCTTTGCCGCCCGAATGTTCGGTGCGGGACAGAATATTCAATCCCAAAAAACAGCAGGGCAGACTCTGACCCTTTCATTTTTCTTCGGCCTGATCATGATTCTTGCTGTTCTGCTGTTCGGGGATCTGATTATTTTAATTTTCGGCGCCACTGATGAAATCAAACCGCTTTGCCATGATTATCTTTACATCATCGCTTTCAGTGCCCCCTTCGGTTTATTCACCATGATCGCTGCCAATTTATTACGCGCGGAAGGCCGGCCTCTTTTCTCCATGTATGTTTTTTCAGTCGCTTTCATATCCAGTATGATTCTGGACCCTCTTTTCATATTTGGAATGGGTCCTTTCCCCCGCATGGAAATCAAAGGAGCTGCTGTGGCCGCCTTAATCTCCAACGTGCTGAGTTTCGCGTTGGCTCTTTTTTTTCTTATGCTCAAGTCTTCCAAATATAAACTGAAACTGAAACTGAAATATTCGATCCCTGACATAAAAATCATAAAGTCTATTTACTCTACAGGCATCCCCTCGATTGTTATTAACGTCACGGGAGGCCTTGTTCTGCTTATCTATAATCATGTCCTCGCCAATTTCGGTTTTCATACGATCGGCGCTTTTGGCATATGTTTCCGCATCATGAGTGTGGCCACCATGGTTGTTTTAGGGATCGGCGCCGGTTTAATGCCGGTTGTCGGATTCAGTGAGGGCGCAAGACTTGATCAGCGGTTAAGGGAATCTGTCTTCGCCGCGCTTCAAATTGCGCTCATTTTTTCATTGATCGCTTTTTTGTTCATGGAAATATTTGCTGCAGGCATTGTGGGGCTCTTTTCCAGTGACCTTGCGGTGCTGGGAATTGCCACCAACGCTTTGCGCATTCATGCATCCGCGCTTCTCCTCATTGCCCCTATTATCATTTTCATTTACACATTCATGGGTCTGGGAAAGGGCACCCTGGCTATGATTTTTCTTTTTCTACGTGATAGCCTCATTTTTATTCCCTTATTGATTCTTTTACCGTCTTTTTGGGGCATTACAGGTGTGTGGATGGCCTTGCCCTTCACAAATGCTATAGCGTTATTGGTCCTTATCTTCTGGACGAAAAAATTACTGCGTGGTAAGTAATCCAAACATTGCATTAAATTTTCATCGGTGAGGCTAAAATCACTATTTTGGTTTCATTTTAACGTTGTTCTCTGCAAAGGATAGAAGGCGGATGGAAGATTATCAGAATAACTTGGATGACCTCAGTCAAAATTACGGAAAAAATATTTTGCCGCTGTCGAACTATGAAAAAAATTATTTCCTGGGCACAAGCCCGCTGGAAGTCCTGCTTTTTTATAAAAAGGGAACGTCGCTGGAAAGAATTGAAACATGCGGCTTCAAGACGCTTGACCATTACAATATTTTTTCAAGCCGTCTGATTATGACGGAGCCGGACAAATTTGCCCTGGTGTACTGTACGGACGGTGTAGCCAAAAGTGTTTTACCGCCCCTTGATAAAACATTTGATGAAATTGATCTTGATGAGATCAGTAAGATGATCATTCACATTAAGACTCTTCCGGGCGAACCTCTCTTTGCGGTTACCGGAATACCGATTAAAGACGGAATACTGGCCGGCGTGAGTTGTTCACACGCCGTCGGCGACGGAATTTCCCTGATGCTTGTCTTATATGCCTGGAACTGCATGATCGAAGGAAAGGATTTCCCGCTACCATCTCCACAAAGGCTTTTTAAAGGAAGTCCGGTCCGCTTTGAGACCATCGATCAGAAATTCATTCCTCCCCTGTCCGAATTGGGCAAAGGCATCCAAAATCATTTTAACCATGTGAATCCCATCCGAACATACACTACCAAAGAGTATTTTTCAGACGAGTTCATCGCGGAGATGAAAAACAAGGCCAGACTGGAAAAATCGACATATCCGATCTCCTCTCATCAAATCATGACTTCATTTTTATTGAAGAAATATCATCATCACCTTCTACCGAATTCGGATAAAGTGATCTTGAGAAGCCCGATCAACCTCAGAAATCTCCATCCGGATGTTGATCCCTTGTATCTGGGCAGTGCGAATTTTAACAGCTTTACCGAGTTTACCAAAGATGAAATCGATCACATGTCCATTACGGAAATTGCCTGTCGGCTGAAAAAATCCATGGTTCAAATGAGGACTGCGGATTACGCCAGAACAATATCATATCTAACCGGGTACGGACTGGAAATTGACACCGAAATACTGGACAAAACACATCCTCATTATGATATAGAAAATAATATTGTTTCGAGCAACTTGACGCACTGGAATGATCTTGAATCCATGTTTATGGGCTCCAATGTCGGGAGCATCCTCCATATCGGCTTACTGGTGCAGACCGGCTTTACCATGCTGAAGGAAAAAAGCGGCCGAAACTTCGCCCAGGTTACAGGCAGGTATCCGTTTTGATCGTAAGGGAGGAGAGACCTTTATGAAAGAGAAAAGAAAAACGCCGAGAGTAAAACATGAAAGTGACGTTACCATAACCGTTGTTTCCGGCAGCAGATATCCAAGAGTCATCTATGACGGCAGTAAAGATATTTCCGAGTCCGGCGCGAGAATCCATTCCCACATTTTCTTTCCAGTTGACTCCCTGTTGAGGATCGATTTCACACTCGAGACGATCCGTCAAATGATCACCCTCCTGGGAAAAGTAAAATGGATAAAAATCATCTTTCAAAATGAAGAATACGAGGCGGGCGTGGAATTTGTCGACACACCCGAAGAAGCCGTCAGCAAACTGCGGGACTACATTTCGTTAAAAATGGAATTTGGGGAATAAAATCCCTGCAAGATTTTCCCGTTATCCATCCAACGTCACACACAGCACGGAAATGCCGAAAAACAAGCCCTGCAAACAAATTCAGTTGCAGATGGTATGGCAATGCAGCTTCCGTCTGGCGGGAGTTCCCAACTTTCCTGTTCCGGCAAGCTGCGCTTACGGCACCGGGTTTTCACTCATAACTCTTCACCCGCTGGGTGACAAGATTTTCAAAATCCTTATACGTCTTGAAAGACACCCATTCTTGGGCAAGCCTATCGCGTAACACCCTATCCTCCCACAGTTTTTTCCGCAAGGCGGGTTGGGTGAGGATATTTTCAGCAAGTCTTTTGTCCTTAATAACAGATGTCACCGCGGTCCGGGACGTTGTGATTTTTTCAAAGATGATTTTCGCCAGGGGGCTTTTCGTTTCGAAAAGATTATAGATTAATTTTTTGTCCTTTTTGATTTCATCAATCAGCCAGGTTTCTCCCATAAATTTATTGACGGAAAAAAAACTGTCCAAATTTTTGCCCGCCAGGTAAGTCACCAGGCCGTCCACTTCCTGTTTCATCGGACCGGACAGATTGGTTTCGCCAATGATGTCAAACAAATCAACCATGCCCTGACGAATACTGGAAAAGTCCGAACGGGATGCATAAACATTATCCACGATCTTTCTGGGAATCGTCAATTCAAACAGCATATTCAGAAGGACCGGATCAATGATATATTCACCGATCCGGTTCTTCAATATATTGGCCACCTCTTTTTTGCTGTCCAGCATGCGCTCAATCATCTCGTGTTCAGGTGAGGCCATTCCCGCCTGAATATATTTTTTCTTTTGCACCATTTTACGTAAGCCGGCGATTGTTACAGCAGGGTAATGCTTGATTTCAATTTCGTTGGCCAGCTTGACGGGAATATTACCTCCGGGATGAGACCTGTACTGATAGGTCACCCTTGTTCTGTTTCTCCCAAAATATTCAAAGTAGTATGCTCCTTCCAGCTCTGTCAGCCTCATACAGCAGGCCTGCTCCGGATAACTGAATTGATTGGAGGAACGGAAAGTGAGCAACGCCGAGCCGTTGCTAAAGTTGTATTTTGTCTGATTTTCGATAACGAAATCCCTGTTTTCATAAGGAAAGGGAGCTTTCAGTTCAGCATAGAAAATATAAGTATTCCGGTCGATGGTCTTAAGAATTGTGGTCTTTTTGAACTTGGCCATCCACTCGGGATACGATGGAATGTCGCGCATGACCTCACCGATGACCTCGATCTTGGCGTCAACGAACCCCACACCTTTGAAGGTACACACATCGGTTCCCGGATGCGTCATCTTAAAGGTGTAGATACCGTCTTTGAAACCTATCGGTTCCCACTCACCTTCCTGAGCCGCGGCAGTAAACAGCGGAAACAAAACCCCGCACAAAACCATCAACAACCTGATGATTGATCTCATAAGTCCCTCCCCGGTGTTTTAAAAGGTAATTCTTCATGAACACGCGACATCCGGTCTGAGTCGAAGCTCAACCGGCTTTATCCAACCGCTTTGCTTTCTTCTGACGGCTAAATATACGATTGAGTTGATTCATGGTTCCCATGAATAATGAAACGAATTCCCCTTCACCTTCCAGTGTGAGGACACCATTCATCACCGCTTTGTAAAGAGCTTTGCGCTTGCCGGATATCATATCCATCATGACCTTTCCGCCGGAATGATTATCCTGCCAGATCAGAGAAAAATCCGCGGGTCTGTCGCCGGTACCGGAAAGAATTTTCCCGCCGGCAAGCCGAAAATATCGTACCGCATCATTCTCCCTGGACTTCATGACAAATGAATAATCGCGCTGCGCCAGTTTTTCACGGAAATCTTTATTGATCCATCCGGCCGCCCGTAACAACCAGGCAAGACCATACATCAAAAATGCAAGCCTGACTCTGTAAAATGATCTTTTAGCGCTCATAGACATACGTCCTGACGATCACAAAAGAGATGCCGCCTCCCTGCCAAAGCCGCATCACGTACTTTCCGCCCAAAATATTTCTCAAAATCACTAAAGAGCCGGGATCAAGCAACAAACAACGGCTGCAATCTCATGGCAAAAGCCATATCGCCTTCAATCTTCATTTTACCGGACATGAAAAGATTAACGGGGGATTCCTTGCCGCAACTGATCAGATTGGCTTCCGGCATGGACAGCCGCAGAGTCGCCCCGGGTGTATCCGCACGGTTGAATGTCGCGGTAATTTCAGAAACGGAATCGTCCGGATTTTTCATCTGAAACACAGCGGTCCCCTGCAATCCGGAAAGCACCTCGAATTTTTTCCTGGTCAATTGCTTCTGCATGCCAATCAGCATGTCAATATTTTTCATGTCCACCATTTTAGACATGCTCTCCAGAGATACGGAAATCCGGACATGAGGACTGTCAATTTCGCCCGTGGTAACATCAAAATTCATTCCGTCCTTGATCACATAGCTATACAGGCTGCCGGAAATATCCAATGTCAACCGGAGTTCCGTGCCTTTCAGCTCCTCCTGCGCCCCCCGCAGCTCAATATACTCTTGGACCAGCTTGGGAACAAATTCGGTCATCAATTCTTTTACATCGACATGAATGGTAAAAGCTTGTTCTGACATGATGATCACACCCCCTTCAAATTATTTTTTATGACAGGCTGATGAAACAATCATACGTATTTTTTTGAAGATTGAATGCCGGCATTTAATCGTAACGTCTGCAAGATGTCAAGATATTTTGCGAAAGACCGTTATTTAGGCGGCATGCGTAAACCTCCGTCCAGCCTGATACAACAGCCATTGAGCATGATATTTTCAATAATATGAAGCGCCATGTTTGCAAATTCCACCGGCTTCCCCAGACGCCGTGGGAAGGGAACCATCTTCGCCATATCCTCTTTGACCGCCGGCGGCAATCCGGCCATCATGGGCGTATCAAATATTCCCGGAGCGACAGTGACAATTCTCATTCCATAATCAGCAATTTCACGCGCGATCGGCAACGTCATACCGACAATGCCTGCTTTGGACGCGCTGTACGCCACCTGTCCGATTTGTCCTTCAAACGCGGCAATGGAAGCGGAATTGATAATGACGCCCTTTTCTCCTTCTTCTCCGGGGTCATTGTTCATCATCTGTTCCACGGCCAGCCGGATCACATTGAGTGTCCCCACCAGATTAATCTGTAAGACCTTATTAAAGGCCTCCAGGGTCAGGGGACCTTTTCTGCCAATCAGTTTTCCCGGGTTGACAACACCCGCGCAATTAATCACCACGTTCAGTTTGCCGAAAGCCTCGACCGTCTTTTGTACGGCGTTCCGGACATCCGCTTCGCTGGTCACATCCGTTTTAATAAACATTGCGCCCGAACCGATTGTCGCTGCCAATTTCTCTCCCTTTTCCGCATCAACGTCAATAATGGCCGCACGGGCGCCTTTTTTTACCAATGCGACCACACTGGCCTCACCCAGCCCCGACGCGCCTCCGGTCACCAGTGCTACAACATCCTTATGATTCATTGGTCAATGATCCTCCCGGTATTCTCATTTTTTTATATTGCCTGAATTATTCCGTTCTCTTAATGGCATTGGCCGCAGGCTTAATCATTTCCTGCTTCATTCTTTTAATAAACTCCCGGCGCACAGCGGGTATCTTTGTAAGCAACACCAGAATGCCATTAATCATTCGCCATTTATAATATTTTTGAGGGAAATTATACATCCCGTGTTCTTTATAATATCGATGATCAGCCTGAAAGACCACGCGCAGTCTGCCGTAAATGGCATCCCGGAACAGTTTTAAACCGGCCACCTGATAGAATGTGGGCGGTGGTATGTAACCTGCTTTGCTTTGCGACACTGCATTGGCCGCCATCACCTGTAAAGCGGCATTGATATCCGACGAACTTCCCAGATCATCGCTGACAAAGCCGCTGAGTCCGGCTTGCTGAAATTTGGTCGTTGCGTCAAACACTTCACGTAAATTATGGATTTGACCCAAAGGACCGGCAATCACAAAACCGATCTGTTTGCCTCTCAGAAACGGCGTATGGCCGTTAAAAAAGCTCCGGTCAAAAAAACATTTCCATAAAGAAGAAAGATAACGATCATGAACGGCTCCGGCAACAAACAGAATATCGGCCGGTTTAACCTTCTCATTGAAAAAATCCCGAAACCCGTCTTTACCGTCATAGACACATTCATTATCGAAACCACACTGACAACAGCCGGTGCAACCGCCCTTAATATCAATTTCCTTAAGCTGCACCAGTTCAGCGGCTGGAGAAAACGTATCCCGCAATCTTTCCGCCATTTTTTTAAGATTGGCGTTGTGCACAAGATCGTCAGCTACAATTAAAACCTTTTTACCCTCAACGCTTACCGGTTTAACCGCATCCGGCTCAAAAACCACTTCAGGCGCGATAAGCGGCTGATAGTTTCTGATACCCGGCGTTTTATCCTGAACCGCCTTAAAAAATAACTCACCAAACGCCTTGAATCGTTGACGCTCTTTTGCCTTCAGCAGATCATTCATTTCCGCCGAATAAGAGCCAAAAAAATTCATTCCCAGATCATCACATACCGCATTGATATAATTGTGAGCGGTATAGTCAAAAAAGTTGATGGATGTCGTCAGGCAGGCAGCGGGCTTGCCGCGAAATACTGCAACGGCGTTTCTTTCAAAAATCAATTCAATAAACCGTTTATACTGAGAACAGACCACCAGAAAATAAAGGGGGAAGGCCCAAAGCACTGCGTCGGCTTCTGAAACACCCGCAATCACTTCCTGAAAAGCCTTTTCATCTTTTTCCAGCTTTTTGATTTTCAGCGCAACATCGAAATATCTAAACTCCACTTCCGGAAATCTTTTCTCCAGAAAATGAACATACTGCATCGTCACGCTGACCTCACCTTTCGGTGAACCGTTCAAAACAGCGATTTTCATAAAATGTCACCTATTTAATTGAATTGGATTTGGGAATATTCCTACCATAAGAAAAGGGCTATCTCAAGACAATAACGACTATCGGAACAGCCCGTGAAAATCCATAAATCATTGCCTTGATTTTATCAATAGACCGAACAAAACGGTTAAGGGTATGCCTTATGACGATTCGTTCCCTGCTTCCAGGCAACATACTTGGCCAGCGTATCAATAGCCTCTTTTGGTGTATGAACAAACTCAACACCGGCGTCATACGCTTCATCCTCACAAATCACTTTAATCCATTTAACCTTCCCCATGGCCGTAATCATTTGATGCAGATTTTTCAATTTAAAATCGATCTTCAGGAGCGTATCGATGGGTAAAAAAATACTTGAGTGAATTCTGGCACCGGAAGCCGAGATGTCCCTACTGCTGTTGTAAAGAACCTTCCTGGTAGGAAACTTCTTTCCGCAGGCAATAATGGTAATCGTAATATCGCCCTCTTCCTGCAGCCGTTGATGCCTTCTCTTTTCATTCATAACGACTCCCGAATGGCTTTGTTTACGAGACAATGAAACGCTTTGGGTTCATTATCTCATAAAGCGCTTGAGAAACAAAGCTTTTTCAGAAAGAGCGGCCGATCAGGATTATCCTGGAAATCAATCCCCGACCCCTTCAAAAATCGTCATGGATAACCTCAGTACTTCCATTGCCGATAGCGAGACAGGAGGTTTCAATCCACGCGCCCACGCGGGGCGCGACTTTTTCTTCTTATCCTCTTGCAGGGCGCGTTCGCCGTTTCAATCCACGCGCCCACGCGGGGCGCGACTTGTTTTTGTCGCGGTGGTTTCGCCACTGATGATGTTTCAATCCACGCGCCCACGCGGGGCGCGACCCGTACCCCTATTATTTCATACGCGCAAAAATGTGTTTCAATCCACGCGCCCACGCGGGGCGCGACGCACGTCTGAGGCGTATGCAACGATTAGATTGGGTTTCAATCCACGCGCCCACGCGGGGCGCGACGCAGAGCCACGTCTATACCGCGACCGCAGTACAGTTTCAATCCACGCGCCCACGCGGGGCGCGACGGCATGAATATAAATGTTGTTGGAAATCATTCTGGTTTCAATCCACGCGCCCACGCGGGGCGCGACTTGAAGATCCGCTCGACATCGAGTTGATCGGGTTTGTTTCAATCCACGCGCCCACGCGGGGCGCGACAACTCCATCATCGACACACCAGATCCAGACATAGTTTCAATCCACGCGCCCACGCGGGGCGCGACTATCCCCGAATGGATAAGCTTTCAAATTACCTTTTGTTTCAATCCACGCGCCCACGCGGGGCGCGACAAACCCGGCGTGCCCCTGCCGGACTTCCGCCATGTTTCAATCCACGCGCCCACGCGGGGCGCGACACTGATGGACTCGCGGAATTGGCGATCAATATCGTTTCAATCCACGCGCCCACGCGGGGCGCGACGGATTTCAAGGCCAGAGTGGAAGAGATTATCACAACGTTTCAATCCACGCGCCCACGCGGGGCGCGACGTCAAATGTAGTCTTACCAAGGCAGAGCAGGTGGCGCTGTTTCAATCCACGCGCCCACGCGGGGCGCGACAGTCTAAATACAACTAACTGTAAAAATTAAATATAAATCACAAGTCCCGCGAATCCCTTTTTTAAAATATTTTCCTTATTCGATTTTCAAAGAACATCATAAAATAAAGAACAATATTATTATGTTAAAATGTCCGCGAACCCCTCTTCGAAGCTTTGTCAACTTACCCTTCGCGGCAACTTTTTTAGAAACTAAACAATCAAGGGTCCTTCCTGATCAATTGCCTTCTTTGCACCGATATGTTCGACACGCCTGCGCCAGTTAGAGCCAAGAAAATAAAATCGTAAACTGTCTTCTTCCGGATTAATTTCCTTAATCAGTTGTTCCCTCAAGAGAGTCCATTGAGCTGGATCAACAATACATTCAAAAACCGAATACTGCACCCGCTGTCCGTAATTTTGGCAGGTCTTTGCCACGCGCCGCAATCGTTTAGGGCCTCGTTCGTCACTCATCGCCACATCATAACTGACCAGCACAAGCATTTTTCATCTCCTTATTTCCAAATAAACGGCGGATAGCCGTCCAGGTCGCCGCGCAAGCAGCGTGCCAACAGCATAGCCTGTACATGAAAGAGCAGGCCGATTCTTATTTTTTCAGCTAAAAATGGATGATAAATTTCTTCCTGCTTTCTTTCCTGATAAGCCACAAGCAGCGTTTTCCTTGTTTCATCATTCATCATGACCGCTCCTGTCTCTGTTTTTTTAAACCCTTTATCCTGCACCTGCCGCAAATTAATCAAAGAAAGCGCCAGACGATCCGCAAGAAACGGCCGGAACTCTTCCATTAAATCTAAAGCCAGACTAGGCCTGCCGGGCCTGTCCCGATGCAGAAAACCAACCGCCGGATCAAGTCCGACAGCTTCCAGCGCCGAGCGGCAATCATGCACCAGCAGTGTGTAAAGAAATGATAAAAGACAATTTACATTGTCCAGTGGTGGCCGGCGATTGCGCTCCTCAAACGTAAAACTTTCTTTTTGTGCAACAATCAAATTGTCAAAAACACCAAAATAGGTGTGCGCGGCATCGCCTTCCAGACCGCGAATGGAATCAAGGGATTGATTCAATTCCAGCGACTTCAGTGAACTGCCAAGTTCAGCTATTCCACGGCTCAGTGCATCATCACTCATCTTATCTGAATGATCTCTGAGAGCACGTTGTAATATCGTCCTGCAGTTGGCTATCTTGCCGGTAACAAAAGATTTTGCCATTTGCGCGGAATATTTCTGGTTATCTGCCTGCCGATATTGCTCGCGACGCAACAATACATTGCCGGATACAGGTCCCTGAACACGCGCAAGAAACCGGCCATGTTCGGACAAGAAACTTATGCCAACACCGTTTTCGCCACAGAAGCCCATCAGAAAAGGACTGCAAGACACATTGCCGAAACAGACGATACCGCCAATCGTATGCACAGGCACGCGCAAACGAACTTCCTGATCAATCTTGACCGTCACCGTTTCGCCTTCCTTGGCAAGATACGCGCCCTGCGTCGTCACATACAAAGTATTAAGAAGTTTCTTCATTTCTTTTCCAGACGTTTTTTGCGTTCGGATTGGGTCAGATAATTCCCTTTTGAAACAACCATTTTTTTTGTTTCCTTTTCCAGCTTTTCACGCGCGTCTCCGGCAATCCTTCCGCCTTTTCTGGCAGCGGTGCGGTTTTCGTCAAAACCTTGAGCGTCTTGTGTTTTGGTAATTTCCGTTGTAGCGGCCTCGCCCAGCATGGAAAAAATTAATTCCAAATCATTCATGTGATCCCGTAAATTTTCGCGCTCCAAACCTTTTAAATCTTTATACTCCGATGGCGTTACACCAAAAGTAGCTTTGGATATTTCAGCGGTAAGAATGGCATATTCTCTTTCCTGTCCGACCTGTCTTTTCTTCCATTCGTCGGTCAATTCAGCCCGAATAGCAATGCCGCGCATTCTTTTTTCTATCCAGTCGTCGGAATACCCCTTGGCCCGATAAATTGCTTTTGTTCTTTTTGTAGCAAGTTCAGGATCTTCGATTTCCTGCACGCGCTCGTAACCGACTTTTGCCAACCAGCGTTTAAAAGGCTCAGCCTTAGGTGAAGGAATAGACTGAATAATACGGAAAATGCCTTCTGTGTTGGCGCAATTGATCTTTTGTTTACCGCCTTCGGTTTCGATAGAAAGGGTATGTACAATTTGTACCCACCCTTTGCCAAGTTCAGGATCGCGTTGCTTCATCTTTTGAATGTACTGTTTTGGATCTTTCGAATCGATAAGAGCCAGAACAACATCTTCAATCGCAAACCACCATTCGTCGTTGTGAAGCGTTTTGCGAATCCCCTTCCCTTTGAAAACAGCAATCTTTGTTTCCATGATTTACTCCTTTTACGCTTCCCCACCCCTAGCGGGCGGGGATTGAGGGACGGGGGCGCCTTTGAATGTTCACACTCACCCTGTTTCTTCCAACATTCGTTTCAAGTAACTTTCAACCGACCGCTTCTTTTGTATCGTCTTGGGCATACATTCCGCCATCAACGAACAACTTTCACAGCGCTTGTCATAAACCGGCTTCGGCGTTTGGCCTGCTTCAATCAATTCGTGCGTTCTCTGCGCGGCATCCTGCGTTTCCCGCCGTAACGCTTCATCAAAATCAACATCCAGACGCCTTCTGGTTTTGCCATAGAAAAGAGCGCCTGCCGGAATTTGAACATTGAGCATTTCTTCCAGACACATCGCCTGTGCGCAAAGCTGGATCTTATCGCAATGATCCGGTTTTGGTTTGCCTCTTTTGTATTCAACCGGAAACGCCTTCCAGCTTCCATCAGTCTGTCGGTGATATTCAATCACATCTGCCTTGCCGATCAAACCAAGACTCAAGGAACGCAAGGCACCACCGCGCTCAATGCGGACATCGCCCCGCGATTCATCGCCTACCTCATGAACGTGCTCGTGCATGATGCGGCCTTCAGCAGTGAAAAGATTTTCCGACCACACCTGCTCAATATGAATCAAGGCGCACTGCCTCGGACAAAAGGCATAATGCTGCAAGGAAGAAAGCTGGATTAAATCGTCTTCGTTATACATGTCACCGGCTATTACCTAATTTATTACCTAATTCACGAGTTATTACCGGATTTAGCTTTTACGCCATTTTGCCGACCGTCCCCGGCTTAGGCATTCAACAGCGCCTTCGGCCTGCATGTCTTTCAGGATGCGGCGGATCATATCCACGCTTACGCCCGGCAGCTTCTTTTGCAAATCAGCTACGCTAAAATCGCCCGAAAATCCGGCCACGGCTCTTTTCACAATTTCCGTCTTTTCGCCCCTCGGTTGCGGCATCTGCCCCAGTCTTTCCTCAAATTCCTTATAAGCGCTCTTAATGATGAAACAAACAAAATTGATATAGTGCCAGGGATTATGCTTTCCTTCGTGCCAGCCTTCTGAACTCAGTTTTAACGTTTCGTAATACCTTTCTTTGTTTTGCTCGATAAGGCGTTCCAGGCTGATGTATCTGCCTACCTCAATTCCGGCATGATAGCATTGCAGAAGCATCAACAATCGGGAGACCCTGCCGTTCCCGTCGCGGAAGGGGTGAATGCAAAGAAAATCGAGATTAAACGCCGCCAGCGCAACAATCTGATGCGCCTTCGTTTCATGGATACATTCACTCCATGAATTGATGAGTCCCCCCATAAACAAATCAGTTTTTTTCGCCGGTACCGTTTTAAATCTGACACTTGATGTGCCGTCCATTCGCTTCTCGATAATATCGCTGTCTTTTTCCTTATACTTGCCCACATCCCAGATTTCACCACGCGTCAGCAAATACAGTTTTTTACATGTCTCTTCAGTAACCGGTAATTTTGAACCCTGCGAATGTATCAGATTCAGCGCTTCGCGATAGCCGCGCACTTCCTCCTCCGATCGGTCATGAAGAAGGGCTTTGCCGAAAATGATGGCGCCGATGCGCTTTTGCGCCACCTCGACCCCTTCGATGCGGTTGGACGAAACAGCGCTCTCAATCAGCGCATGCTCTTTGAGCGACTTCAACCTCTGTGGCGACTGCTTTGTGTAAAGCTCCTGTTTGCCCTTGGATTCGCTGATATCCGCAAGATACCACGATGTCGTTGCCGGGATTGTTTCAAGTCCCGATATAAATTGTTTTAAGGTTTTCATAGTTCATCCTTTGCGGAAACCGGTTTTTCTTCGCTCTTATCTGCCTCTCGCCGGCGCCGGTTCGATTCCGTCTTCGCATCTTTCTTGCGTCCCCAATAAGCGCCGCGTCCCTTCTTAGCCCCGGAATGCTCGCTTTTCTTTGCCTGTTGCGCCATAATCATTTTCCTTTTATCGTCTTTTGCATGCATTATCGGCATGAAACAACAACTTAAACGATAAATGAAACTTGCTATTTGCCTGCTTTCTAAATAAAGTCCCGCCGGATGTGAGTCTTTACACGCCATCAATTATCTCGACGCTCAGTCCGGGTAAATCTTTCTCAATCTCATCTTTTTGGGGAATGTAATAATCACTTATGGATTTCGGTTCTTCTTTCAATGCTTTTACTTTATCTCTTACTGTTCGGTGAATCTTTGCAGAAGAATACTGCTTGGCATTTTGCTCTTGTTCCCACCAATAAAGTTTATGTACTTCCATCGTACCAGCCGGTCGTGCGGATGATTCATCGTTCACGAACAATGTTTTCAACGCTTCTTTGATTGCCTTTGCATCGTCATCGTTAAATCCTGTTCCACGCGGAAGTGCTGCAAGTTGTGGATTGATGCTTCCATAAAACACATACACACCATGATTTACTCTATGCTTCATTCCCATTGTGTCAGATGCTTTTTCTGGTCCTGGTTTTTCGAGATTAACACTTTTAATGATTTGCTGGCTTTCAGCACGATCATTAACTTTACAAATTGAAAATGCTGGATGAATGGATACAGGTCCTCTTATACCAATAGATACGCCAGACCCTTTTTCTGACTTACCTGCATCATCGTTTACTTCTGTTGTGTTATCATTATCAACTTCTTTTGATTCATCCTTGCTGCTTTCCTTGCCAAAGGCAAAGACTTGACCGAATGCGCGCACATCAAGCCATTTACCGCAAGCTTCGTTACGGAATATTTCGTCAACCTTACCTGCGTCTTTGTTTGTCTCCTGCTTTTCATCTTCACCCTTTTTCTTTTTCTTCTTTTCCTTCTTAAATAGATTTTTATAAACATCCTTTAATTCTTCTTTTGCTCTTTCTCTGAGGCTGCGATATTCATCTACACGGTTATCATCTGATTGAACAAATATTCTATGTCCCATTTGCATTAAGCGATTTCTTATTTTGCGTTTAATGCATACATCTGATATTTCTCCATAACCTTCATAATCAATTCGTGGTCTGTTTCCACTTAGAGGATCACCATTGGGGTTTGCACGTGCAACATTAACAATAACTGCAAAATCAATTTTGTTCTTCAAAATTTCATTTGTTTCCATAATAATTTCTCCTTTATATTTCAATGTAGTAAAATTTGTTTTTATAGGTCACACATTTATGCATACATTGCATTATTCACGGGCATTAAGAAATAATTAGCCTATTCAAATTATTCCACACTCTGGATTTCTTTCACTGCTTCTCCAGTATTTTTCAAATATTGTCGCAATTTCATTCTTTGGCAATGAAACCCAAGCAGAAATTCACCGGACAATGGTGTGTCACGATTATATTCTTCAACACTAACAAATTTCGTTGTCACTTCACTTATCTTGTTTTTATAGAAGGTTGCCTCACTCATTTGCAAATAAGGTGTTAATGAAAGATAGATTTGTGTCCATGTCCTATTCGGACGTACAGAGAATACTTGCATATACCGTGCGGCATGTGTTGGTCTATCTTTTTCACCTTTGTACAGAGATACTTCCTCGAGCCGATCTGCAATTGCGAGAAGCCGTCCATATAGATAATCACGTGTGTTTCTATTCTCATCAAGTTCCATATTAAAATCCTCCTTTGCATGATATTTTTTGTAAAGTGCACAAGCTATACTTAGTGTTTTATTCCACTCCCTGTCTTCCATTGTGATTCTATTGCAGGCATGGCGCACTGTGGACTCAACAATATCGTAAGGTAACTGTTGTCCGTCAATGATGCAGGACAGAAGACGTTTGACGGTTGTTTTTTTTAATTTATCATCTACCTTATCGCCATAGGCTGCTTCAGCAATATTTATCGGGGCCGGCGCACCTATAAATGGCTGATAATATCTTCTTTTCTTGTTCTCACTTCCTTCTTCCTTAATATCCTTATAGCGATATTCGTGAATCCATTCACAGCTCTCATGCCATTCTTCGATTTTCTTTAGAAAATCTGAACCCGATAAATCTTCCCGATAATATGTGAGTGCTAGACGGCCTTTAGACGCAGAATCTAAACACATAACAATTACATTATCTGTATTACCTATTGAAGAAGCATAGCCTAGCATCCGTTCCTTAAATTTTTTTGCTATATCTTGTGCTGTAGATACTTCTATCGGTTCATCATTTGGCAGATCATCAAATCCGACAATGGACAAAGTATCATTTGTAGGTATGGGTATTGATTTCAGTGATGTCGCCCACGCAACAACTGTTAATCCGGGGTCTTTTTTACCTCGTTCACCTTCCCAAAATACTTTTCCCTGCCTATTAATAAGCCAGATTAGAGCATTATGAGCCTTCTGTGATACCTCAAGGCTTACACCACAAACTTGTTTTCCCGCATCATCCGTAAAACGTCCTCTGTACGTAAATCCGCTTTTATCATTTGAGGAAATGAGCTTTGCGCCATCTCCTTTAGCACGGAGGTATTTTGGATGTTGCGTTGCCAAAATTTCATTTTCGCCTTTCACATAACAAAGAGGTTCCTTTTTTCCCGTACTGCAATAGAACTGGCTCCACTTTACCCACAGAGTTTCATCTTTCCATGTCTTTGATTCAAGGTCACCTGATTCAACAATCCAACGGATGACTGCTTTATCTTGTTTTGATTTTGTTAGATCAAATATGTCTGGCGGCGCTTTTTTATCTTTCTTTGTCTGTCTTTTTGTTAAGAGTTTCCCATTGTCCGCCAATAATATTTTATGCTCGATTAAATCTCGAATAAGTGATTTCTTGCTGACATACTTGAGAATAGCCTCTGCTTTTGGATGTTTATATTTCGACTCACACCAAGCAGTTAATGTCTTGACATAATCCATGTATGGTTCAGACTGGTGGAAACACAACATGATCTTTTGAAAATCATCACCCAGAATACTTTTTAAATTTTCTTTTTCGGTTTCTGAATGTGCTTTTAATCGATACTTCTCTTTGTCTTTTTTCTCTATCCATTGATTTGTATTTAATATTTTAAAGACGTCTTTCCATTTTAGTCCAACTTTTTCTATTTTATCCTCAGTAATTGTCAATTCTTCGGAAAAACCGGAAGTTACCTCACCGCCATGCTTCTCAAAATCGCCAGCTACATATTGCAAATTATCACACAGTGGATGGCATTCAGGTTTACGTCCTGATCTGCTTGCAGAACCTTCCGTACAGGGAATAATCGTCGTCGCTTCGCTTGCATCTGTTACTAAGCTCGCTTTTACAAAATTACCATCACCATCAATTACTATTTCAATATGTGCCTGTGCAGTAATGTGACAGACTGGGAGAAGAGGTCTTTGATTTTCTTCCAATGAATAACCTTTTGCATTTTCACAGTTATTGTATGTTTCGTACAGCTTTTGTATCCAGCTCATTTGACTGCCTCCTGTTCTTCATACCCGTCCAAAAGACCCTCTTCTGCCAACCCAATTGTTTGAATTTTTTGTGCTTGCATCGTTCTCACTATCTTTCGAATTTTGCACTCTTCCGGTCTTGGAAAGTTGATCTCACCATTCTTCATCTTTGCCCACCAAAACCTTGCAATAAGCTTTCCATCTTCACCTTCGTCTGGATAATCAAAGCTATGAAACATCAAACCAAACGCAAGTTCTGGAATATCGCCATAACTACTATTGCCACTGCCATAATCACACGGCTCAACGTAGCCCTGGCATTCCCGCGTGCCGAGAAAAATATCTCTTCTTCCACCACGTTTAATCATCCGTTTTGCAACATACCAATGCTTGTTCTCGTTTTGGTCTTGTGCCAAATCTTTTCTTTTATTATTGAACTCGAAATGTGCCTTAACTTGATATTCTAAGTCTTCTTTATCACCGGCAAGGTATGTGTAGATAGAAAGTGAATGATCTGATTTGCCTCCACTATATATAATCGGTTTTGCGCTTCTCGTTTGGGTCTTAATCGGCTTCATTATTCGTACTTTATCAATAATCCAAATAATCGTCGGCTTCCAATAAACCGAACTAATGATGCCTTTCAATGCTTCGTATGTTGGTATCTGATATGAGCATTTTTCTCCGCCAATTTTTGTCAGCGGATCAGTGAAGAGGGCGTACTTACCATAAACCTTGAACTCAACGTTGTTTGCGTATTCCATACTTCCTCCTATCTAATGAGTGCCTCCATTTTATTGACAAGTTCTTTACTTAGACCAAAGTCGTCGCTGTAATATTCAGTATCCAAATAATAAATACCGGTATCTTTTTGCACTTCATGAATGACCTTTTGTTTTTGAAGGTCATCAAAAATATATGGATAGAGGTTCACCGAATACCGTTGCGCCATTTTTAATAGCTTAAACCAGCATTTGGGCTTTTTTAGCATATTAATCGCACATAAAAGATTGATAAGCTTTTTCCCTTTTTCACCACATGGCACTATTACGCCGCGCGTCGGTGAATCAATTGCATTAAATGCTTTTGCCGCGCTCTGAAATGACTGTTTTAAAGGTATGATAGGCAATGTGTCATTATTGTTCCTGCTATAATTATTAATAGAAATATTATTGAGAGAAAGCAGGTTGAATAAATTATCATCTCTTGCGATTACTGATTTACTGCCGACAGGATAAGACATCTCAGGTTTTCTATTATAAAAATAGTATTTGTAGAACTGCTCCATTGTTTTTAATCCAATTATATCGTTTTCAAACAATTCAGGATTACCGTTATATTCCCTTAAAACACGGTCAGCATCATTTGCTCCAATTTTTATATCTTTTAACTTATCCAAGTTTTCGTTTTGTTGGTTCACAATATACACTCGACCCATTTTTTGCCGCCCGTTTCTATTACATCTGCCTGCCGCTTGTGTTATAGAATCGAGTCCGGCTAAATAGCGAATGACAGTTCCAAAATCGATGTCAACGCCTGCTTCAATCAATTGTGTGCTGACGCATATGACTGGTTGTTTTTTATCAAGCCGATTTTTAACAATATTCAAAACACAAAGGCGGTGGGCAGGACACATATTAGTGCTAAGATGATACGCATTTTTAACATTGTTCTCCTTTAGTCTATGATAAAGTGAACGAGCCGAATCTTTTTTGTTTACGACAATAAGCACACTGCCCATTTCTTTTAATTCTTTTTTTGTTAGTTCCACAATTTCATCGTCGGACCATCCATCAATTGTTTTTCTTTCATCGAACACCTCTACACGTTTAAGTCTTTTGAATAACTCATATTCGTTTTGAATTATTTTTTGTTCCGGCTTTATATCTAAAAACCGATGAAGATAATTTTCATCCATCTTATTTTTCATCCAACTTTCTCTGTCAAGCAGAGGTTGTGTAGCAGTGCAAAGAATAACGGAAGTTCCGCAATTGTTGACAAGGAAACGGAGCGCTATATTGAACATATGAACGCATCGGATAGGCATTGTCTGGACTTCATCAAAAATAATTACAGAGTTGGCAAGCTGATGCATTCTTCGTGCACTTCTTGTTCCACCAGCGAATAATGTTTCTAGAAATTGTACTTGTGTTGTAAAAACTATAGGCGCATCCCAGTTTTCCGATAACAGACTTTGTCGTTTGGTTTCTTCTTCAGGTGTAAGATTGGAATGATGTTCAAGCACAACATTGTCCAAATATTTACCTTGCTTGTTTTTATCTTCGAGTATCTTTCGCACTTCGTCGGCATTTTGATCAATAATTGAGGTAAATGGAATAATATAAAAAATTCTATCCATTTCATGGTGTTTTGCGTGGTTTAATGCAAAACGCAGGCTTGCTAATGTTTTTCCGCCACCAGTCGGCACGGTCAATTGGTAAATACCTTTCGGTTTTGTGGCAAAGTTAAGACATTGTTGAGATACTTCACTACGTATGACATCGACTTCATTTTTGTCGTTCTTGTTATCAAATTCCTTTAATTTGATATTCAATCGTTCAAGCAAGAAATCCCAAGAATAATACTTTCCATAGTTTCTGATTCCGGTATTTCGAGGAAATTCAAAGTCAGCAGTATTAAGTCTATCTGCATCAATCAAACAGCTAAAAAGAAAACGAACTAGCAACCCGTATTTAAACATTGCGGTGTCTTGATGATCGCCATTTTTATTTAGCGATTTTATCTTCTCGACTAGTTGTTTTATCAATTCGTTATTAGAAAGCAAGGTTGTCAACTTCTGCAGTTCCTTATCATGCAGACACGACAATGCCTCTTCTGTATGAGTTTTCTCTTCCGGTTTATTAACCCTCCGCGTAAAGTTATCTTCACCAGTGGGCATAAGACAATCAATTAAACCGGAATGGTGTGAAGCAATGCAAAGGGCTAATACTTGTGCAGCAATAATTCCTTCTGCACCTTGCTTTGCAAGCATTCTGTAAATTACTTGCGCACCTGCGCTGGAGTGATCTATTTTTCCTTTTTGATCTTTGGCTGCAGTGTATTCATCTGCATCAGGATCATTCAATCCCGTCACTGTTTTGATATAATTCTCAAAAGCATTGCTTGCCTTACCAAGATCATGCAAGAGTCCGATTATTTCACCTTGCTCTTTTAATCCTATTTTTGCAGCAAACTGACCTGTGCACACAGAAACTTCTGCGAGATGATTTGATAAACTTTGTGTTTGTCCATCCTTCTCTCTTCGATGCGCTATAAAATCATTTTTTTTAAACATAATTTTTTTATCGTTACTCCGTCCTTTTTTCATGTTACCTTTCACACCACTTCTTCATACCACTTGTTGCTTTTTCAAACTTACTGGATTCCCCAGTCACCAGGCATTCGCCGGGGTAAACTGCCGGGGAATGACAGTGGTTGTGGATTCCCTAGGGATTCGCCAGTCATTGTTACCAAAAGCACGCGGGAATAACAATCTTTTCGGATTGTTCGGGGAACAATCCCTACTGGATTCCCGCCAGGCCCACGCGGGAATGACGTGGAGGCACTGGATTCCGGCTAGCGGTCTGTTCGGCGAACAGGCCCTACATCTTTGTGTCGGTGTGTATTTTACTAAACTTCCACCCCCATTTTGTGTCCGATGAGTTTTTTTACTCATCACACAACCTCCCAGTGGCCACCTTTGGCCGGGCCGATACGCTTGAATTTATCTGTCATGTAATTTCCCTTACGGTTTCTTTTTTTGCGTCTTGGGCAAACACTGCTTGACCAGCTTGTCAAAGTCGGATTCAAAGTGCTTGTCCTGTTCGATTCTGAAACCTTCATATTCTTTTTCGGCAAGCGCCATTGCGACTTCATGCGATACCTCCCCTGCATTTTGCAGGATTTCCTGCTCGTTGAATTTCAGAAAAGCATCCAGTTTGGCTCGCCAATCGCGCATGTACATCGGTCTTCTTCTGCTTGCCTGAAGCTCGGCATAATCGATATACATGGTAACAATCCGGTTCAATTGTAACAGCTCTTCTTTTTGTAGATAGTTCTTGGCAATTTTAATATCTGTCGGCAGTATTTTACCGCGGGGCGCTTTTCGCCACGTCGTTAATCCCATATTCGGTTTATTTTTATCCGCCCTCGTGGCTATGATCTCAGCAGCGGTTTGTCCGGTAATTGCAAAATGAAGTTTGTTTTGTACCGTGGCAAAGAATTTTTCTGCTTCTGCGGTGTGCGGTGAATAATCGATTGCAGTTGTATAGATGTCCGTTATCTTTTGATACGCCAGACGTTCGCTTGCGCGAATCTCACGAATTTCTTCAAGCAGATCATCAAAATACCGGGTTTCAAACCGGGTGCCATATTTAAAGCGCTGGCTGTCAATCGCAAAGCCTTTCAGAATGTAATTTTTAAGCTTATCGGTTGCCCAGACCCGAAATTGGGTGCCGCGAACAGAGTTGACTCTGTAACCAACGGCTATTATGGCTTCAAGGCTGTAATGTTTTGTTTTGTAGCTTTTGCCGTCGGCGGCAGTTATCGAGTATTCCTCGGTAACTGCTTTTGCGTCCAATTCGTTCTCTTTAAAAATGTTTTTTAAATGCAGGGATATGTTGTCAACGCTACAGTCAAAAAGTTCTGCCATTAAGCGTTGTGTCAACCACACATTTTCATTTTCAAAGCGCACTTCAATGCGCGCTTTGCCGTCGTCGGTTTCGTATATGGTTATTTGATTGTTTGCCGTCTCTTTTTTCTTCATCCCACAACCTCCCAGTGGCCGCCTTTATATGGCCCGACACGTCTAAGTTGTTTCTCTTTCTTCAGTTTGGCAATTGTCTTTTCGACTGCCCGTGGACTAATGCCTATCGTTTCGGCGATGTTTTTAGCCGCTATTGTCGGATTTGCTTTTATTAATGCTAAAATTTTCTCCGAACTTTTCTCCGAACTTTTTCCCTGCTTTTCACCGCTGCTTTCCTTACCCTTACCCGCAGCCGGTTCCTTCATGTTCAGGACAAAGCCATACCCCAGCGTTTCGATGGTTTGCGGCGGCTGGCCCTGCGCGGCAATAGCATTGCGGATGCGCTCCATTCCGGAGCCATACTGTTCGATGCGGCCGGCAAGGTAGAAAATGTGCGCCAGAAGCGGGTTGCGGGCTATCGACACATGCGGTCCTTGCAGCTTTTCTATGGTTAAATCATCCATCAAATTTCCCGGATTGAATGCCCGGATGTGACCGTCGAATATTTTGATCTGCGTCTGTGTGCCGTGGTTGAAATAATCTCGGCGCACCACGGCATTATTGAGCATTTCGCGGATAGCTTCCACCGGATAATCCCAAACGTTTTTGCGGATCATGCTTTCGCCGGTAATATCGTATCTAACATTCATAAAATTCTTGATGGCTTCTTCCGCTTCGTCAACCTGCGTAAAGATGTTGCCTTCAATGCGGCGGTCGCCGATGATCAGGTCTTCGCGCTTGAACCGGCCCACGCGCAGAACCGCCTCCAGTATGCCGAACCGCATGGACGCATCTCCTTGGATTCCGGTTGTTATGAAATTATTCGGTTATTTAAATTGGACTGTTGCAAATGCCACCGCATTATATACCCGGTTTTTAATAAATCAATTTTTATCTTTTTATTTCATCATACTACCCCTCCACCCCCATTTTGTGTCCGATGGAATTTTTCACCTTTTCTGGATTCCTCGGTCAGGCCGGGGAATGACAGAGGTGGTACTGGATTCCCTAGGCATTCGCCAGTCATTGTTACCAAAAGCACGCGGGAATAACAATCTTTTCGGATTGTTCGGGGAACAATCCCTACTGGATTCCCGCCAGGCCCACGCGGGAATGACGTGGGGGCACTGGATTCCGGCTAGTGCAGTGCGTCTAACGCTTCTTTACATTTGGCAATCTTGGCCAATATTTTCTCCACCGATGCTTTCCAAACAAACACTTTCGGGGTTTGATTGTGATTGTCCAAAAACTCTTTGATTGCA
>Ga0255345_1000916_pt1 | contig 46431 bp, 37 predicted proteins | sample wastewater_treat_6_FD_192415 | JGI IMG/M metagenome (GOLD analysis project Ga0255345, IMG submission 192415) | Wastewater microbial communities from Lulu Island WWTP, Vancouver, Canada - plant20 | ecosystem: Engineered > WWTP > Wastewater > Unclassified | place: Canada: Vancouver, British...
CCGCCGCGAAGCGGAAGAAATAATAAAAGGCGCCGGAAGCAGAGTTGAGCGCACCATTAAAGAAATCAAAGAGAGTCAGGCTGATAAGGCCCGTACCAAGGCCGCCCGAAGCGAGCTTCAGAATTTCTTGGGAGCCATTGAGCAGAAAAAGACCAAGGACGAATATATAGAAAAGAAGATGGCGGGCTTGCAGAAAAAAGCCGTCAAGAAGGGTGTAAAGGCTGCTCCAGAGCAGGTGGTGCGCAAGAACGAGCCGCTTAAAATAGGAGAAAAGGCGCGCGTAATTGCAAGCGGCATGGTGGGAGAGGTTGCAAAAGTATCCGCCAAAAGCTTAACGCTCATAATCGGGAATATTTCCGCCACCATGGCCCCTGAAGATGTGGAGAGGATTTCTTCCAACGAATTCAAAGAGGCGGTAAAACACAGTTCCGAACGTCCGCGCCAGCGCTACGATGCCGCCGTATCGAAAAGAAAATTGGATTTTAAGCCTGAGCTTGATGTGAGGGGCGAACGCTTGAATGATGCATTGTATATTGTGATGCATTATATAGATGATGCCATAATGGTAGGAGTGCCGTCAGTGCGTATAATCCACGGCAAGGGCACGGGAGCCCTGAGGGAGGAGATACAAAAATACCTTAAAAGCGTTGGTGGAGTTGTTTCTTTTGCAGATGAGGATGTGAGGCACGGAGGCTCGGGCGTAACAGTAGTGAATTTTGAATGAGTAATAATAAGACTATTGGAAAACTTGGAGAGGAGGCTGCGGCGGATTGGCTGCAAAAGGAGGGGCATAATATATTGTGCAGGAACTGGCGGGGAGGAAGGGTGGAACTTGACATTGTTACAAGTGATGAGAAAGGCATTCATTTTGTGGAGGTCAAAAGTCGCAGAGCCCCTGTTTCGGCAGATCCGGTTGTGAATGTAGGCTACAGAAAACAACAGCACCTGCAAGCAGCCGCACTAAAATGGCTGCACACCCAAAATGGCCTGCCTAAACAAGAAGTTTTTTTTGACATAATTACTGTCATCTTTGATAAGACTGACACCACTATAAACTATTATCCACAAGCATTTATACCGATTTATGTCTGAATCTAAAGAATATTGCGTAATTCTTGCCGGCGGATCCGGCGACCACTTCTGGCCTCTCAGCCGCGAAGATCGTCCAAAACAATTCAATACGGGCAACTTCAGTGAATCCTCTTTTCTCCAAAAAAGCTACAGGAGAATGCTCGGCATATTCGACAAAGAGCACATCTATATTTCTTCGCAAAGCAAATACAAGAAACTCATCTTAGAACAGTTGCCTGAAATTTCCGAAGACCGTCTGATTTTGGAACCTTACGGTAAAAATACAGGTCCTACCATAGCTTTTGTGGCTCACACCCTTCTTGACAAGGATCCTGACGCCATTATGGTAATAACTCCCTGCGACCAGGAGATAAGCGACCTTGAACTTTTCGCTCAAACAATACGCAAGGGCCTTGACTACGCCTCTTCCAATAATGCTCTGCTTACGCTTGGCTTGGTGCCTACCAGCCCCAACACCAACTTCGGCTATGTGCAGGTGAAAGGCTCTTACACTCAAGGCGAGCCGATAAAGGCAAAGACATTCACCGAAAAACCATCCGCTGAACTCGCAAAAGTCTTTGTGGAAAGCGGTGAATTTTTATGGAATTCGGGCATCTTCATTTGGAAAGCGAAAGCCATACTCGAAGAAATGAATAAATGCTGCCCGGAAATCACCCGCCTATGGAAAAGTTGGCAAAAGGAACTCGGAACAGTGTGCGCAAACCGTTTAGTGGAGCATGTATATACAGACAGCCCCAATATTTCCATCGACTATGCCGTTTTAGAAAAGAGCAACAATCTCTATGTGCTGCCTTCCAATTTCGGCTGGAGTGATGTAGGCAATTGGAACGCTTTCTACGAAAACTATCCCGACAAAGACGAAAAAGGCAATATGTCCCTAGTGTTCGGAAAATCCATATTAGAGGATAACACCAATAGCATTATTTATGGCGCAAATCCGAAAAAATTGCTTGTGGTGCGCGGACTTGATAATTATATGGTGGTGGACACCGAGGATGCGCTGCTGATTTGCCCTCGCGAGGATCAGCTTCTTAAAGACACTCTTTCCTCTCTTAAATCTCCCGGATACGAAGAATACAAATAAAGCCGGACAGTTGCGCTTTGGCAATGCCGGCCTGACATAATTCGATCCTTCGCTTGGCTCGAAGGTTTATTCGGCGTCTACTCTACGGGTGAAAAATCTTCTTTACCAACGCCGCATATCGGGCAAGCCCAATCATCGGGAAGGTCCTCAAAGCTTGTTCCCGGATCTATTCCGCCATCCGGATCTCCGACTGCCGGGTCGTATTCATACCCGCAGATGTTGCATACATACTTTTTCATTTTTATCTTATTTAATGGATTATAGTTTTTTGGCAAATTCCTTGCCGTATTCTTCGCAGGTTTCAAGAGCTTTTTTGTCGGGAACCCAAAGCATGCGGAGGCCTTCATCTACGACTTCCAAGCCGCCTTCGGCAAGCCCGTTGCTGATTATTTTATTGCTCTCACCGCTCCAGCCGTAGGAGCCGAATGCGGCAGCCTTTTTGTTTTTGAATTTCATTCCTTTTATCATCTCCAACAAGCCGGCTATGGCGAAGGAGCAAGCGGAATTGATTGTAGGAGAGCCCACAAGGATTGCTTTAGAGTGAAACATCTCGGTAAGGATGTCGTTCTTATCTTCTTTGGCGGCATTGAAAAGCTTTACCACCGTAAGGGGGGATGCTGCCTTTATGCCTAGCGCAATAGCCTCTGCCATAAGGCGGGTGCTGTTCCACATGGAGTCGTAGGCAATTGTAATCTGATCCTCCTGATAGGCATCAGCCCATTTTAGGTATTGCTCCACAATCTGCAAAGGATTATTGCGCCAGATAACACCATGGCTCGGGCAAATCATGCTCAGCGGCAGATTCATGGCCACTACTTCCTTTACCTTACGCATTACCATGGGGCTGAAGGCATTGAGAATGTTGGCGTAATATTTTTCGGCCTCGTACATCATTTCAGCCGGCGGCACCTCATCATTGAAAAGATTTTCGGAGGCATAATGCTGACCGAAGGCATCGTTGCTGAAGAGCACCCCTCCCTCGCCGTTATAATAACTGAACATGGTGTCCGGCCAGTGAAGCATGGGCGCCTCGATGAAAGTAAGGCTCTCTCCGGAGCCGAGTTCTAAGATATCGCCCGTTTTTACATTTATATAATTCCAATCTTTATGATAGTGGCCTCTTAATATCGCTTCTCCTTTGGCGGTGCAATAGATAGGGGTGTCCGGAATAAGACGCATCAGCTCCACAAGAGCGCCGGAATGGTCTGATTCGTTATGCTGCATTACCACGGCATCAATCTGGTCCAAAGGAATCTCTTGTTTGAGACGACATACAAATTCGCGGTCGTAAGGACCCCATACGGTATCGATTAGAACCGTCTTTTTAGGTCCTCTTACAAGGTAGGCGTTATAACTTGAACCGTGTCCCGTGCTGAGCTCATTGCCATGAAAAGTAGTGAGCTCCCAATCCACCTTGCCTACCCATTTTATGTTTTTGGTGATTTGCTTTGCCATAGGGTGCAAACTTACATAAAATCTCTCAATTTTGCGACCGTTTAAATACAAGTGTCTCACTTTAGTTTTTGACAGATTATTCGGCCATGTCTCAAAAATTTGATAAGTAGGGAGAAAATTTTATCTTTGCAGGCGAAAAGTATGGAGAAAATAAACGAAATAATACAGGCTTCCGCTTCTTTGGAGGGCTGCACCCTGAATACCGCGGAATATGCTCTGCTGCTCAATGAGGGCATAAGTTCCGCAGGCAAAACAATCGATGAGCAACTGCTCTGCCTTGATTTGCTTAACGGCTATAAAAAGTGTTATTCTTTTGCGCAGGCTCGGGAATTCTGGAGCGTATTCCGGATTAAAAGCATTGCAGAAGTGGCTTTACGCCATTCCCCTGCCTCAGGCTTGGATATTAAAGAAGAAAGGATTGTCCAAAAAGTATGTGACCTTGCCAACACGCAGCGTCTGCATATCCACGAACACAGGGCGGAAGAAATGTACCGTACATCTTTCGAAATTCACTATCTGATTTCGTTATCCCGCCCGTGGGCCTATGGTAATGACTTTATCGGAAGACTACTGATGAATTATCTCCAATACGAATGCCGCTTGGAGCCCACAATCATAAGACCCTCGCAGAGAGCCGAATACAAACGCCTTCTGAAAGTGGCCACAAGAGAAGAGATAAGCGAAATTTTTGTAAGCTATATGATGGAGCATCGTTGCGATGCTCCGGAGCCGGAAAGCCTTGTAAAAAAGCAGGATATTGTGGCGCCGGCAGCCGCAATTATCTCTTCCAAAACAAGTCCGGCAGCCGCTTCGCATGGCAAAGAGCAAAAAGTCGCTTCGACCGGCTTAACCAAAGCTGCTCCTATACTTCCTTCGGTTGGCACAACTGCATCAGTTTCTTCGGCCGACAAAAACGCTGACACAAAACCGGCGGCCGCCAAAGTCGCTGCCGTAAGTCCGAAAACCGCCAAGCCCTCCAGCCGCGAACTCATACTCGCTCTGCTTCGGGATCATCCCTATATGAGTGCGCGAGACCTCGCCGAGCGGATAGGCATCAGCCCTAAAGGAGTAGAAAAAAACCTTAGAATTCTTAAAGAGAATGGCAGTCTACGCCGCGTCGGTCCCGATAAAGGCGGCAAATGGGAAGTGCTTACAATAAATTTTTAGTACTTTGTAGTACCAAGTACTAAATTTTTTATATATCTTTGCGTCGGAAAGAACTTTCATCTCGCAAACACGAGACAAAACACGAAAGTCAAACAAAGAAATATAAAAAATGAAAAAAGTACTTAATGTGGGTATCGGCGGAGTCCCCTTCGTAATGGAAGAAGACGCATACAAGCGTCTTGAAGCCTATCTCGGTCACTTCAAAGCCAAACTTACTGTCGGTAAACAAGAAGTGATGGACGAATTGGAGCAGCGCATTGCCGAACTTTTCACCGACAGTCTAAGCTCCGGCCAAGTGATTACTCTCGAATTGACAGAGCGCATAATTGCCCAACTCGGCATGCCTGACGGCGGAGAGGAGCCGGAATCTTCAAACACTTATTACAGCGCTCCCCCTCCAAAAGAACAGGTCCGCCGCAAACTCTACCGTGACATGGATGGCAAAAGCCTCGGCGGTGTATGTTCCGGTTTAGCTTTGTATTTCGACATTGACCCCGTACTTGTAAGAATCATCTTCATAATCGTCTTTTTCGCAGGCGGTTCGGGACTTCTCGCTTACATCATCTTCTGGATTATAACACCTCCGGCAGAAACTCCGGCAGAAAAATGCGAACTTCGCGGCATTCCGCCTACAGCAGAAAATATGTCAAAATTCACAGCCTATGGAAAATAAAGAAAACATACGCATTCAAATGCGCAAAGGGCTGCTGGAATATTGTGTTTTAAGCATCCTTGCACGCAAAGAGGCCTATCCTTCCGAAATTTTGGAAGAACTCAAAAAGGCCGACATGATAGTGGTGGAAGGCACCCTCTACCCTCTTCTTATAAGGGATAAGAATCAGGGACTGCTTTCGTACCGCTGGGTGGAGTCCACGCAGGGTCCCCCCAGAAAATACTATTACATTACCGATAAAGGCAAAGAGGCTCTAAGCGAAATGGATGACGCTTGGGCAGAGATAGTAAAATCCGTGGAAATGCTTATAAAAAACCGTTAATATGAATATAATCGAAAAATTCAGCATCGGCGGAATAGCCTTTGCGCTAACTCCAGAAGCCAAAACAACTCTTCAGGCATATTTAAAAGAAATCCGCCGATTCTATTTCGAACGCGAAAGCGGCAGCGAGATTGTGGCCGGAATTGAAGACCGCATAGCCGAGCTGCTGCAAGAAAAATGTGGCAGTGAGAGGGTGGTATCCAAGGAAGATATAGATGAGGTCATAAAGATAATGGGTTATCCCGAAGATATTGAAGAGCCGGAAAAAGAAGGCTCTGCAAAAGATGACACAAAAGAGAAAAAGAGCGGCGTGAAAAGGCTCTACCGCGACCCCAAGAATGGGGTTATAGCCGGAGTATGCAGCGGCTTTGCAAGTTATTTCGGGGTAGATGTGGTGCTGGTAAGATTGATTTTTGTAGCGCTCTTCGCCATGAGTTTCTGGCCGGGAGATGGCGTTGTGCTTACGATGCCGCTTATTTATCTTGTGCTGATAATAGCCATGCCCGCAGCGAAAACTGCGCAGGAGCGTTGGGCAATTAAAGGAGATGACGGCGGGGTGGACGGGGTGGAAAGGATAGTCAAGAACGGAGTAGATGCCATCAAAACAGCAAGCAGATCGCAATTTTGGAGTGTTTTCGGAAGAGCATGCGCATACTGCATCGGCATTGTGATGATAATAGTTGGAGTTGCCGGACTGGTTGCTCTGGCAGTCGGGGCCATCACAGGGCCGACATGGTTTTACATGTCAGATATATGGCAGGATTTAACTGAGGACTGGCCGGGACTGATTGCCTTTTTCAGCAACACTTGGACGACAATCCTGATTCTTATAGTGTTCGCGATTCCTTTCTTCGGACTCCTCTGGGGCGGCATACAACTCTGCTTCAATTTGCCGAACCCCAAATGGCGCCCCGGACTCATTCTGTTTATAATCTGGTTGATAGCCATAGTCATTCTCGCCACCCTCTTTGCCCTCAGCTTCCTCCCCTTGCACTATGTTTAAGGTCTCAGGGCAAGCGGAGCTCTCTCAAGGACAAGCTGCCGGCTGCGAAAATAATCGCACGCCCTTATCGCTGGATTTGGTTGACTATTGGTTGACTTTCATGGTATGACGAAAAGGGCCGAAAATGTCATAGCCCCACGTTTTTTTGCAGGGGGGTATGACGGAAAGGGCCGAAAACGTCGTACCATGTGGCGGAAATGAAGACTTCAGTGACGTGAGGAGGAGGGGGTCAAGCAGAAAAGGCAGAAAATGTCACACCATGATACAATAAACCGCCCTAAGGCTAGCCCGGCATGCAATCCGCAAAGCAAGCGTAAAATGGAAAGTGCTGATAATGAGGCAGATCATTAAACAAGGTCAGCCAAATTTTCGGGTGTTCTTTAAGGATTTCGCTGACAGTCAGAGAGTTACATTTTACGCTGGCTTGCGGCGGCAACGGCTGCTCCTCCAGGGACCCGTGCCACCCTCGGCATCGTAAGAGGGGTGGACCATGCAGCGAAGCGGAGTCACGAAGTGCTATCGCGAAGCGGAATGGTGGGGTCGAGCCGCGATTACCAGGCGATTATATGGCCATCGGCATAGATACGGGCATTTTCGTCCTGCATCAGGGAGGTGCCGGCGGGGATTTCCACCAATATATGAGCTGAGCGGGCGGACAAACTGATTTGGACCGGACCCGAAGCGCCTTGGACAAGATAATTACGGGTTACAATATCGAAAAGGTCATACTTGCCGCTTGCATACTTCAGATTGCCATAAGTAAGATGCTCGGTATCATAGGTGACTGTTTGAGGAGTCTTGTACGGATTATAATACATATTGACAGGATACGGCCTGTCGGCATAAAAGTCGGTAACATTGCAATCGAGACGAATAATGCCCTCAACATCTGTCTTTGTGATAATGGAACCGAAAATGCCTACCGGAGATGTGCTGTAAAGGCTGAACATGGTTTCTATCCCGTTTTTTGAAGTCCATGTAGGACCGTCTCCTTCGGCAATAGGACAGACATCGAATACTCCGTAGCGGTCACTGTAACGCAAGCCCTCATATGCTATATTATTGTTTGTCAGATTTTTTAACGATGGGGCGAATTGGTGGTCATCGTCAATGCATCCCGGATAAAAAAGTCTTGTCGCACTGGCATTGTTCAGCATCCAGATACCTATCATGTCGGCATATTGAGGTTGATATTTTACCATGGGGACCAGCGGCCAAGCCATCTCAAAACTATTCATTGTAAAGGCATAGCCTCCGCCATCAGTTATGCTTCCTTGAAGGCCAAAGACATCGTAATTGCCCCATTTCCCCACTATTACCCCCCAACCTTTGCGTCCCGAAGAACTTGAGCAGCCGTTGAAAGTCCAGTCCATCATCTTGGTAATGTCGTAATCTGTACCGCAAGCAGCGTTCAAATACGCCGCCGCATATATGCCAAACGGAAGCAGAATCTCATAGAAACGACTTTCTCCTTGAGAATTCAGCACCTCTATTGCATTCTTTGCATGCTCTAAATAGGCCTCGTCTCCAAATTTCCTATATGCTTCAAGAAGCAGATAGCCATGTCCTCCGGCAGCATCCTGCTGCTTCGGCAGACCTCCCGCGACTCCTATCATATTACCGAAATCAAAATAGGAATAATCATAAGAAGAGCCCATCGCCTCATCGGCCGCTTTGAATTGTTCGGATATGGTTTTCTGCATATCGTCAGCCCCGTCAACACCCGGGAACACATCACAGACACCGAAATAAAGCAGATTAGGCAAGACGTTATACCACCAGTCCTTTGCATAGCCGAAGGTGTTATTTGTCATGATTTTCCAATTATTTGCACTAGCAAAATAATTTTGAAGCATCTTCGGGTAATTGCGCCCGTCCTGAGAAGTCTTGTCTATACCTACAAGTCCTCCGCTTAGTACCGCAGCCATCGTATTGATTGCTTCGTGGCTTGTCGGAGAGGACGGCCCCTGACGACTGTCTTTGACAGTTGTATAGAGACCGAATCCGGGGTTGTCCGGCCTGGAATTCCTATCTTCCCATATCAAAGCTCCGACATCATCATTCCGGTTCCAATCAAATACATATCTGTCATAATCAATGGCTTTCTGCCTCCAATCAAGCATTTGATAAGTATCCGGAATATATGGCATTGCGTTAATGCGAACTATTTTTGTCTGTGGTACCGGTATTCCGAGCACTGCAGGGTCCAAGTCCGGTCCTTTGTCTGCAGCACAAGAAACCAGAACAATAGCAAGGGGTAAAAGAATCGGAAAAGACCTCATTTAAAGCAAAAAATTAGAAGCCTCCCGCAGGGTCAGCCGCGGAAGGCCTAAAGGAAAATTTATTTCTCAGCAGCGTAAATAGCGGCAACTTGTCCCGCAGAGAGCGCGATATTATAAACTTTCAGTTCATCTATCTTTCCATAGAAGCAGCCCCAGCCGTCAACCGAAGGAGTGAACCAATCAAAGCTCTGAGCTGTCTGAATAGAGAAGCAGGCGCCAATCAAGAGAGACCCATTGTCAACATGCTTGATAGTGCCAGACACCTTATCTGTCCATGCCTTGGTGAGTTGACCGTTTACATAGAAGTCAACAGTCTTAGCTGTAAGGTCGGCAGATACTGCAAGATGAGTCCAAGTATTGGCAGGCGCCGAGTTATCGGTCTCATTATCCATATCTACACAGTTGTCTCCGAACAGAGTAAGGAAAGGCTTGCTGCCATCCTGAACCTGGAACTTCCAGCTTTCCCAATAATTATAGGAAATGATGTAATTGTTTGCGTAAACCTTATCAGGATTAACCCAAACAGATATTGAAAGCTGTTTTCCTTCAAGAGATGCCGGGTCAAAACCGGTAACCTTAAAGTGCGAACCTTTAGTAAAGTGAGCAGCCTTGCCAACCTTTCCTGCTACATAAGTCGGGGCGGTAGCAGCATCAGCTCCGAACACCTCTGCAGGACCTCCTGCGGGAACAACATCCCAAGTATGAGCTCCTGTGGTCTTGAACGAACCTGAACTTGCCTCATCGAAAGTAACCTCCATTGTGAGATTTGCCGGATTGATAGCCCCATACGCAGATGCTTTGAAAGTATCAATAGCGGCCTGGAGCTGTGCCATCAGATTGGTAACGGTTGCCTGAGAGAGACCTCCCTTTTTGAGTGAGGCGTCAACGGCATTCACCGTAGTTCTGAAGGTGTTGATTGCATCTTGCGGATAAAGTTCGGCAGTTGCATTTGCAAGAAGATCCTTGGCTTCTACAAGGAGAGCTTCAAGAGCAGTAGTGTCTGCTTTTTCCTCGTCTTTTGTGCAGGACATGAAACCTGCAATAGACAGCAATGCAGCAGCGAGCATTGCAAAAATTTTGATTTTTTTCATAATGTTTTGTTTAAAAAGTTAAAGTATGTTTTTATTGTTTAATGGCATTGTTGGCTTCTGTTTCTGCGACCGGAATCGGATAATAGAAGCGCGATGAAGTCCATTTTAAATCTTCTCCAAGTACAGAAGTGGCATAGGTTTTACCATAGCGCATTACATCAAAGAAGCGGTGGAACTCAAAGCCAAGTTCCTTGCGGCGTTCATTTCTGATAATGTCGCGAGCATCGTTTTTGGATATGGGTGTTACGATGGGCGGAAGAGAAGCACGGTTTCTGACTGTCTGCAAAACAGGGATGGCTTCATTTGTCCTGTCAGATTCGTTGAGAGCCTCAGCCTTCATAAGTAGCACGTCCGCATAACGAATGATATGCTGCGGGATTGTGCTCTGGCTCTTGGCATATTCGTCCGAAAGGTCCTCGTCATACTTCTTTACAAGATAGCCTGTGGCTTCGGACCATGCAGACGAGAACACCATGCCGTTGAACCACGGCTTTCCATCGCGTCCTATAGAAGCATCGAGACGGGGGTCCACATCTCCCAAAACAGTCTTTTCGGTGAAACAATCGACATAAGCCTGCGTGGGTGCATTGAAATAGTAACCGCCCTCCACCGAAGGTGAGAACCAGACATTCAGATTGTTTCCCAAAGACATCTCGGTATTGTTGAGATAGCGTATTGCAAATACGCTTTCCTTGCTGTCTTCCGCACCTGCCTTGAAAAGATCGGCATATACGGGCTCTAAAGAATAGATGTTCGGAATGAGGCCGATAGCCGTCAGACAAGAAGCGTAATCCTGCTGGAATAACTTTGACTTTGCAAGAAGCGCGTATGCAGCGCCGACTGTTGCGCGGCCTTTATCCACTGCATATGACTCCGGAAGGACTTTCACGGCGTCTGAAAGGTCGGCATCTATCTGTTTGTATATGTCCGAAACACTGCTCAAACCCACATGTATTGCCTCTGAGGTGTTTTGCGGAAGAAGTTTGAGAGGCACCTCACCGAAAATATTGACGAGGTTAAAATATGCATAGGCCCTCAGAAATTTGGCTTCTCCGACAAGGCGGTTTTTAATTTCAGCATCAAAATTCATTGAAGGGACATTGGCAATTACATTGTTGGCGCGAGAAATGGTTTCATAAGTATTTGTCCAATATGTGCTTATGCAACCGTTGTCGGGTGCTGCGGAAAAATTGTCTATGTAGTCTATTTCAACCTGGTCTCCGGCATTCCCGCCTTTTACCGCATCATCGGATGCGACATCGCCGAAAATCCATAGAGTATTACCGTAAAGCGAATTGTAAATGGCATTCGCAGCCATTTCCGCTTTGCTCTGGCTTGTATAATAATTATTTGAGGAATAGCCTCCCTTGAGAGGTTCGTCAAGGAAATTGCATGATACCGCCAGCATTGTTGCAAAGAAAACAGTAAATATTTTTTTCATAATCTTTCCTTGTTTATTAGAATGTGAAATTGAGACCTGCAGTTATACCCTTGGCAACTGGATATGTGCCCCAGTCGATACCGTTTGCACGGTCTCCCTCCGCTGCGGAGTTGGTACTTACCGTCATCTCGGGGTCGAGTCCGTTATATGCGGTGATCGTGAACATGTTGGTTGCGGTCAAATAGACTCTCAATTTCGAAACTTTCCACCTTTCAGGAGTCTTGAAGTTGTAGCCGATTTGAACGTTCTTCAGTCTTAAATATGATGCATCTTCAAGGAATCTTGTAGAAACTTTCACATTGTTTGATTTTGCACCCCAAGACGCACGGGGCTGAGTGTTAGAAGGATTATCCTTTGTCCAGTGCTCATCGTAGTAGCGTTTGGTAAGATTGAATCCTCTGTAATAGCCTTCTATGTCAAAATTAACCTGAGAGAATATCTTCTGTCCGAAGGCCCCCTGGAAAAAGAGAGCAAGATCAAAATTCTTCCACCAAAAAGACAGATTGAGACCGGTTGTGAATTTAGGCATTGCATTGCCGCACCAAGTGCGGTCATCCGAATCTATTTTTCCATCCTCATTCACATCGACATATTTAACATCTCCCGGCTTGATGTTAGGACCCTGATAAGCAGAAGTGATGATTTCCGCTTCATCCTGGAAAATGCCATCCATCACATAAAGATAGAAAGAGCCGATAGGGTGCCCCACTTCTGTCTTAGTGGCATAGATGCCGGAATCTACCCTGCCGCCGAGAATGGGGGAATTGAGGGAAAGCACCCTATTGAACAGGTATCCTCCGTTCTGTGTGATGTTAAAGCCCCAATCCTGGAAATTTTTTCTATAAAATATTTCCAGGTCAACTCCGGCGTTCAATACACTGCCGTTATTCACCCAAGGGGTGGAGGTATTGCCCACGGAAAGTGGAAGAGATTCCTGCACAAGCATATCCTTGGTAACTTTATAATAGCCATCGAGCGTCCATCCGAAAGAATTATTGAGGACTTCCATGTCTATACCAAGATTAAACTGGTTGGAGGTTTCCCATTTTAAGTTGTCGTTTCCAAGAACCGTCTGTGTATAGCCGTTTACTGCAGCGCCGCCGAAAGTGTAATAGTAACGGCCGGTATATCTGTCAGCATAGGCATAAAGGCCGATGTTCTGGTTTCCTATTGAACCGTATCCTAAACGGAATTTCAGTTTGTTGAGCCATGCCTTGTCTTTCAGAAAATCCTCTTGCTCGGCATTCCAGCCGACAGAGAAAGAATAGAATGTTCCCCAGCGGTTTCCTTTGCTGAATCTCGAAGAACCGTCCTCGCGGATTATGGCGGAAGCATAATACTTGCCCTTGTAATTATAGTTTACATTGGCGAAGAAGGAAAGGAGTGCAGAAGAGGAAGAGCCTTGGCTGCTCTGATTGATTCCTTCTCCAAGACCTATGTAGAGGACATCTTCGCTTGTGTCTACGAACTGGGTGTCGGACATGCTGTATGCCTTAGCGCTGTTTTTTATAGCTTCTGCGCCAATCAGATAGTTAATGTTGTTGTCTCCTTTTTTAATAATGTGATTAAAGGTGGAGTTCACAGTCCAGTTGAATTCCTCGTTGTTTACCACATCCAGATTATTGGCGCTGTTGATGCGGTTGCTGCTGCCCCATGTGGGATTAAAAACACGAAGCGTACTCCCCCTGTAATCAAAACCAAAGGTCGTATTGAGGAATATATCCTTTGTGAAGTTAACCAATACATTGCCTGTAGTAAGCAGTGTTTTGGCTTTTGTAGTTCTGTCGGTATGAACACAGAGTCCTTCGGGGCTGTAGCCGTCGCCGAAAAATGTGTTATACTCCGGCTTGCCGTAATATTCTGACGGAAGATCGACGAATTTGCCGTCAGCGTCATATACGGGAATGGCCGGATTCCTGAAAAGAGCATATCGCACTACACTGCCGCCTTCAGAGATATAACCGTCTCCGGAACTGGAGACAGACCTGTTATCCGAGAAGGAACCGGTCGCATTGAGACTAACCTTCAACCAATCTTTCACTTGAGAGGTAATACTGGAGCGAAGGCTTCCCCTATTATAATCCGTGCCTCGAATAATACCGTCTTGACCATAATAACTGCCGCTTATCAGATATTGGATTTTTTCGGTACCTCCGCTTAAAGACAGTTCATGCTGATGTATAGGAGCAACACGGAATATTTCCTTCAAATGATTTACATCAGCAAAATCCTTTATATAATCACCTTCAATCAGAGCTCTCTTTACAATTGATGATGCGTTATCTGTTGTCGCGGCTTCATTGTAAAGTTGAATGTACTGTTCCGTGTTGCACATCTCGGTAAGGTGACCATGGAACTGCACCCCCGCATACATGTTATAGGTGATTTTCGATGCTCCCTCCTTACCTCTTTTTGTGGTGATAAGCACAACGCCGTTTGTGGCTCTGGAGCCGTAAATGGCAGCGGAAGAGGCATCTTTAAGGACAGAGACAGATTCGATGTCATTGGTTGAAAGGTTATTGAAAGCTGCTTCTACCGGAATGCCATCGACAATAAAGAGGGGTTCGTTGCTCGAGCTTATGGAACTTGTCCCTCTGATACGTACAGAAATCGAGGAGCCCGGAGCGCCTGTCTGCGAAGCAACCTCAACGCCGGCCACACGGCCCTGAAGAGACTGCTGTACGGTTGCCGCTGTAGATTGACGGATATCGTTGCCGCTGACTTTGCTGACAGCACCGAGGACATCCCGCTTTTTCTGGACGGAATAACCTACGACTACGACTTCGTCAAGAAATTCAGCAGATTCTCCCATCACGACATTGATTACGGAACGTCCGTTGACAGGCACATTCACATCCTCGAAACCGATGCATGTGAACTTAAGAGTAGCGTCCGACGGAACAATTAATTCGTAACGTCCATCAATATCGGTGGTGGTGCCGTCAGAGGTGCCTGTGACAATAACGGCCACACCTATCAGTGGTTCGCCCGTGCCCATCTCGGTTACAGTTCCGGTTACATTCCCGGTAATCTGCGCCCGTAGACCGATGGGCACTAAAACCAAAAGAAAAGCTATAAGACGTTTCATATTTAATAAACTATTATTGTATTGTTAACTATAAGCTTGTTGTCTTTGAGGATAATTTCGGATTCTGCCGGCAATTCAATGACAAGCACTGCCGAGTCGGCCGGGATTTTAATAGCCGCTGCTCCTTTTACATTCTTGGCAAGATAAGTTCTTGACACTATGTCGAACAAATCCTTGCAGCCGCCGATCACTTCATATGTTACTTTTTTAGCCCTCTTATAAGGGTTGAAAAGCAGATATTCAGGGAATTGCTTGTCGGAATAGAAATCCGTTGCATTGCAATCGAGCTTTAGAATACCTTTAACATCTGTTGTCTTCACTATTGCTCCGAGAATCCCCACAGCCGAAGTGCTGTAAATGCTGAACATGCTTTCCTTGGGATTTGTCTCATACCAAAGCGGACCGTCACCGATTGCAACAGGATGCACATTTCTCTTGTTCCCTTGAGAGTCGCAGCGATCTTCATAGCGAAGCCCCTCATATGCAATTATCGAATTGGTATAATCCTGCATTCCGGGAAGGCACTGGTTTTTGTCGGGAATCTGGTCAGGGAAGAACAGGCGGCAGGAGTTGGTGTTGTTGAGCATCCATTTGCCAATCGCACGGGCATATTGCGGCTGATATTTTACAAGAGGTACGAAAGGCCAGGCGACATCTATGCTGTTCATAAGGAAAGCGAAGCCGTTGCCATCCGTAAGACTCCCCTGGAGACCGCTTATATCATATCTTCCCCATCTGCCACAGGTAATCCCCCATCCATAGCGGCCGTCTTTGGCTTTACAGCCATCAAATACCCAATCAAACATCTTCGCGAGGTCATAATTACATCCATGCTCGGCATTCAAGCGGGCGGCCGTGTAAATGCCCATAGGAAGAAGAATCTCATAAAAGCGGCTTTCTGTCTGCGATTCAAGGGCATCCATTGCAGACTTTGCATGATTGAGATAACGTTGATCCCCGAATTTTTGATATGCCGCATAAAGCACCCAGGCGTGCCCCCCTGCCGCATCCTGCTGTAAAGGAATATGATTGACCCTGCCTTCCATCTTTCCATAATCGAAATATGAAAAATTGTAATTTCCGGCAAGCGTGGAGTCCGCTTTACAGAATTGCTCGGCAATAGAGCGCTGGATATATTCGGAATTTTCCACATTCGGGAACAATTCACAAACTGCATAATAAAGGATATTCGGGAATACATCATACCACCAGTCCCTTCCGTATCCGCCGCCAAGAAGCGCCACATCGGGACAAGTATTATTCATCATTATGTTCCACCCTGTATCGCAGTTGAAATAATTCTGAACCATCTTCACATAATTATACCCGTCCTGATTTGTCTTGTCTATGCCGTTCAAGCCGGCGCTGAGGAGGCAATGCAGCGAATTAAGACTCTCATGGAACTCACCATTGTTGCGATCGGGGCCCTGACGGGCATCCTTCATTGCCGTGTAAAGTCCGAATGTTGTCTGCGAATAGTTCCTCTCGTTGAAGTCCAACCATATACATGTCCCGCCGGGCAATTTTGAGTCAAAGTCGAATACATAAGCATCGAAATCAAGCGCTTTTTGATGCCAATCAAGAATTTTATAGGGCTTGGGCAGGTTCGGCATGGCTTCGACCCTGCTTATCGGAACCTGAAAAACGGACCCGCCGGAATTTTCGCAGGTGCCGCATGATACGGAGCCGAAAAGGAATGCCGCCAGAACGCAAGCGTATGTAATAAAATTCTTATTCATTCGTCTTATGAGAATATTTAGTATCTATTGTCTTGTTAATGCAATTTGCAATCGGCAGGGAAAGAAGTTGCAAAGTGGCCACGATGAGAATAGCATATCTCAATGCTATGTCCTCGGAAATGGTTGTTGCAAGCACTATAAAAAGAAGCATTCCGAAAGCACGGCCGAAGAAGAGCCCCACTTCGTGACTCATTATATATACATAACCATCCCTTTTCTCTATGGAGGAAACCGTATCGATAGTCTTCATCATGATTGGATAATATGCCAGATCGTGGAAAGGCTGAAAAAGAACTTTGCAAACTATGAAGATGAAGACGCCCTCGGCGCAGAAAAGTATACAATTGCAGAGAGCTCCGATGAAAAATACAAATAAACCGAATCCGAAAATAAGCATTCGGTGTTTGGGCTTGGAGATGCGTCCCAGCACATATACAATAATGGCCGTCAATGCTCCCGCAATACCTTGTATAAGGCCGATTGAACCCTCTCCTCCGATGAATTTCATTATCAGTATGGACGGGGCGGTAACAAGAAAACCCTGTACCATTCCTTTCAGACCGGACAGAGACAACATCTTTCTCCAAAGCTTGTGAAAATGAACATAGAAGATATTTTCGCTCCGGGGCGTTTGAAAGTCACCTTTCGAAAGCGCATAACAGGCAAATGCGGAAATTATAAGAGCAAAGATTGTCAGGATTTTATATCCGGAATTGGTATCAAGCACTCTTCCAAAGAAAGTAGCGCCGTCAATTGATGTAAGAAATGCTCCAACTACGAGAGGTATCACAATGTTCCAGAAAGAGAAAAAGAATGATTCAAATCCGAAGAAATAGTTTCTGTTATCGTCATTTGTAGAATAAAGAGTCAAAAGGTATCTGTTGGTCCAGAAGAATCCTGTGGAAAGACCGAGAAGGAAACCGGTACCGCAGAGCATCGGAATAGTTACCTTATTAATGAACATCATTATCATCAGGGAAACAGAAGAGATTAGAATACCGAAACCATAAAGCTGCGTAGACTTGAACCACTTCATCAAAATGCCGTTTATTACAGCCGAAACCACTATGCCGACGTACATACACAACTGGTACACAATCACATAAGACGGCATACCGGTATTTCTCATTATATATGCGCTTGCAAAAATCTCGATGAGCGGAAGTATCATCGCGAACAGCAAGTTCGTAGTCAGCAGCGTTCTAATATTTTGTGGCTGAGACTGGAAAAACTTTATTTCTCCGAGTACTTTCATTATTTATTTCTTCAATGTTGACAAGATTTCCTTTATGGAGAACTGTGCGGAACAAATCACTTCGTCGCTCGCTCCGTAAAAAATCTGCAAGGTGTCCTCATCTTTCATATAATGCCCGTTTGTGAAAACGACATTCCCGAAGAATCCGGTCTTTTCGTAATCGGCAATCGGTTCCATTATCGGTTCAACACTCCTTGCCAACACTTTAGTAGGGTCGTTCAAGTCGAGAAGCATTGCCCCTAAGCAATAACGGTTTTTTTCATTGGCGCCATGGTAGATTTCAAGCCAGCCCTCTCTGGTGCGGATGGGTGCGGCGCCGGCTCCGATACGAGCGGAATCCCACATTCCGGGACGGGTGGTGGCTATGCAGACATGCTTTCCCCAATGCACCCGGTCCGGCGATTCGGCTATCCATATATAATTACCTCCAAGCTCTACACTGCTGGGACGATGCAAAGCATAATATTTGCCTCCTATCTTCTCCTCGAAAATAGCGCAATCCTTATTATGAGGGGGGAATATCATCCCCACTCTATCCAGCGTCTTGAAATCCTTTGTCCTAATGAGCCCGACCCCGACAGCTACAGGAGAAACCTCCGTAAAAGTAAGGAAGAAGCCGTCTTCCATGCTTGCAACACGGCAATCTTCAATTCCGAAAGATTCTTGAAAACCCTCACCGAAAATAGGCTCGATATCCTCTGCGTCAGCAAAATTGATATCATCGTCAGAACATACGGGACGCAAGTACGAGAGCGTGGTAAGATAATTTTGTCCCTTATAGCATATGACGCGAGGGTCGCTTGCGTCAAGTTGGGGGTCCTCCTTGTCAAAACAGAGAACCTCTATCTTACCTTCCTTATTATAAATAGGGAAACTAATCTTTCCTTCTTTCTGGACAGGACGCTCTGCCACCCTTAGAAGCAAATAGGTTTTGCCGTTCCTTCTGAATACACCGGGATTGAGAAGACAGGTTATTTCCATTCCGGGAATATAGGCCTTTAGGTCTGAGGGACGGAGCAAGGGATTATGTGGGCTTCTTTTGGCAATGTCCATATCTGTGTTATTAAATGGTAATACTTCAAGTACAAAGATATATGAATTCGACATCCAATAAGTACACTAATACTTCTAATTAGTACACAATTATTTCTTTTTGACTTACTTTTTCATATATTTGACCTTGGTATTGTATTTATGAGAAAAAAGATTCCGGTTCTATTGTTTTTGCTGACGGCTGTTTCCACCTTCTTGGGAGCAAGGGGCTTCGACATCCGGCATATAACGAATTCACAGGGTTTGTCCAACAGCTCTGTAAATATTGTATATCAAGACAGCGATAATCTGATGTGGTTCGGAACTTGGGACGGACTCAATCGCTACAATGGGCGGGAAATCCGTTCTTGGCACAAAATACCCGGAGATGCATCTTCCATAAGCAGTAATATTATACGTGACATAACGGAAGACGAAAACGGTAATCTGTGGATTGCAACCGACAGAGGTATAGACCGCTTTGACCGTGAAAAAGAGATTTTTGTCAGATATTTTTCGGAAGCGCAAGGAAGCATTACCACAGAGCATTTATTCGATATATTCAAAGACCGCAAAGGGCAGTTGTTTGCTTTTGTGGATGGAAAAGGAATCTACCGCTATGATAAGGGGAAAGATGAATTTTGCCTTATTCTTGAGCTTAAAGACACGCATTGTCAAAATATCCAGACGGATATTTTCGACAGAGTCTGGATTCTTACCAAAAAGGAGAGCCTTATTCTGGCTGAAAGAGATACAAGCGTTAACGGACTGGCACTCAAACCCGATCCTCTATCTCTCGGTCAAATACATGTTCAATCGGCATTTGTTTCGCAGAGTGGCACTCTTATGTGGGTACAAACTACTGACGGGCGGTATATAAAATACGATCTGTCCAACTTATCCCCATTAAGAATATACCGGAACTCCGGCAAGCCGGGGAAAATTCTTTCTGCACATATTTCCGAATCGGAAAACATAGTCGGAACGGCAAAGGGACTTTATCGCTTCGATATATCCGATGGCAACTTTTCTCTGATAACCGGCGAGGCCCCTGTTTTTTCTGTTCTGGAAGGTTCACAGCAGATTCTATGGGCCGGAACAGACATGCACGGAGTTCTCGCTATTTCCAATGAAGAAGGATTTTTCAACCGTTATCCCAAAAACAGCAGCGGCGGAATTTTCGGCAGCAGCGCTGTCAGATGTTTTACGGATGATGAAAGAGGACGACTATGGGTTGGCACAAAAGGCTCAGGAGTTTTCGTTTTCTACGGCAGAGGAGACAATCAGAGGCTCATAAGCCATTACACAGATGCCAACGGCTTGCTTAATAATTCAATTTATTCTCTTGTAACTGACGGAGACCTGATATGGATAGGCTCGGACGGCTTGGGGCTTAATTATTTTGACAAATCCAAGTCTCGTCTTTCCGCGTTGAAAATTCCGAATGAACTTGAATTGGGTTCCATATATTGCATACTCCCCTGCGGAAAAGACACCTTATGGATTGGAAGCAGCGGCAAAGGAGTATTCAAGCTGATACTTGACAAGCGAACCACACCCGTATCGGTCAAATCGTATATTCAGTACCGGCATTCATCCAGTCCCTCTTCGTTAAGCAACGATGTTGTATATTCCATTATTAAAGACGAACAAGGAAAAATATGGATGGCTACAAGGGGCGGGGGTCTGTGCAGATTTGATGAAAGCAAAAATGAATTTACAACTATCCGTCTGTCAAATTCCGCAATGGGAACGGATGGGGCCGAAGACGTGATTTGCCTGTGCAAGGACCGTGCGGGAGGCATATGGGCCGGAACAAATATGGGAGTATTTCGCATTGACAGCGCCAATCCGGATGAATTAGAATGGTTTTCCACGATAAACGGCATGCCGGGCAATACCATTCGCGGTATTTTGGAAGACAGTAATGGCGATATCTGGTGCAGCACCAACCTCGGGCTTGCCAGAATAATGCGAAACGACGATAATCATATTATATCCTATAATACCGAAGACGGTCTTCACAACAATGAATTTTCTGACTTGGCTGCATTCTCAAGTCCGCATGTCGGCACTTTTTTCTTCGGTGGCATAAACGGTTATACCTGGTTTGACCCGACATCCGTGGGAAGTACTACATCATTCCCGAATCTTGTTTTGGACGAATTCTTTGTCGATAATCAAAAGACCACCTTAAGTTCTCTTATCAAAGAGCGCCGAGGTAAAAGAGAACTTGTAATCGGCAACAATATCAAATCGGTTGCCTTGCATTTCTGCCCCGTTGACTATATCAGTTCGGACAAATGCGAGATTGCATATCTCCTTGAGGGATTCAACAAAGATTGGATAGAATTAGGAACATCCGGTACAATAGTGCTTTCCAAATTGAAAGCGGGCCGTTACACCCTTATGGTAAAATGCTCCAATTCGGACAGGATATGGAGCGACGACATACTGAGCATGCCTGTTAGGGTGAGGCCCCCATGGTATGCAAGTACTCCGGCTTTATTTTTCTACCTGATATTAATATCCCTGATAATTCTTTTCCTGATGCAGCTAAGAAATCTAAAGAGAAAGGCCTTGGAAAAGGAAGCCGAAAAGGAGAAGATGAAAGACATACACGAAGCCAAACTGCAATTTTTCACCAATATAGCCCACGAATTCTCCAATTCTCTTACCCTTATTTACGGTCCGTGTGAGGATTTGCTTGAAGACAGAAAAATCCCCTCAGATGAAAGGGCGAGCCTTAAAATCATACATTCCAATGCAGACAGAATGCAGCAGCTCATTAAGCAGATCATATCTTTCCGCAAAGCAGAGACCGGTCACCTCAACATAAAAATCGAGGAGGTGGATATAGATAAACTTGTGAATAAAGTAACGGAATATTATTGCGGCGCTTTCCTTAAAAAGAAAATCAAATTCAATTCATCCTTGCCCTCTCCAGGATTTATATGGCCTACAGACCGTGACAGCGTTGAGAAAATTATTTTCAACTTTCTTTCAAATGCAATGAAATATACTCCGGAAGGCGAAAAAATCAACCTTTCTGTAACTGTGGAAGATGAACGGATGAGAATTGCCGTAACCAATACAGGAGTGGGCATAAAACAAGAAGAGCAAGGAGCCGTCTTTGATAGATACAAAGTATTGAACAAGTTTGAGAAAGACATCATTAAGGGCAAAGTCAGCAATGGAATAGGTCTGGCTATGTGCAAAAACCTCGCAGAACTTCTTAAGGGAGAAATAGGAATTGACAGTGATGAAAACAGTTTCACTACATTTTATGTGGTCCTGCCAAAACTTGAGTTGGATAAGGTTAGTCCGGTAGATACTTCCGATGAACTTTCAAGCGATGTGAGGGGGAAAGATGTGAGGGAGGAGGAGGATGTAAGCGCTGAAAGAGTCTTCAAATCCGCCGTCAATGGTCCTGTCGGCAATAGAAAGAGAGTGCTTGTGGTGGATGATGATAATGAAGTCCGCTTGTTTATAATGAATTTGATAAAAGAACAATATGCGGTTGATGAGGCTTCAGATGGGCTTGAAGCCCTTGAAAAGATACGAAAAAACCAACCCGATCTGATTATAAGCGACCTCATGATGCCGAGAATGGACGGAGTCGGATTGCTGAAAGAAATCAGAGAAACACCTAACACCAAGCATATACCGGTAATTCTGCTTTCTGCCAGCACCACAACCGAAAATCGTCTTAGCGGAATAGAAAGAGGAGCTGATGCCTACCTTGGAAAACCTTTCCATCCGAGGATGCTTATGGCAACCGTAAAAAATCTGATTGAAAGACAAGAGGAAATACGCAGTTACTCCGATTCGGCTCAAGCGGCTGTCGAACAATACAATGACCGTATAGTCAAGAAGGAAGACAAGGACCTCATATTCAAAATAACAGATATAATAGTGAGCAACAAGGCGAACGAGGACTTGTCTATAGATATGATTGCGAATTATATGTGCATGAGCAGGATGCAGCTTTACCGGAAATGCAAGGAACTCACAGGTCTTTCGCCTGTTGAATATATCAGGAAAATAAGGCTGGATTATGCCGGAAAGCTGCTCAAAACCACCAATAGCAACATTCAGGAGGTGATGTTCGCCTGCGGATTCGGAAACAAGACATACTTTTACCGCGAATTCAAGAAATTCTACAATTGCACCCCCAAACAATATCGCCAGCAGGAGGCATGATGATGCAGGTGGTTGCGTACAGCCACCAACCAGCAGGGCGGCAGCTTGCGATATAAAAAAGCCCGCCAGAAAAGCGGGCTTTTTCCGTGGTCCCAGCAGGGCATGATCCTGCGACCCCCTGATTATGAGTCAGATGCTCTAACCAACTGAGCTATGGGACCGGGTCTGTTTTCAGACTTTTATTTCAACATCGACACCTGAGGGCAGCTCGAGTTTCATGAGGGCATCCACCGTTTTGGCGTTGCTGTCCTCTATATCGAGAAGCCTGCAGTAAGTATCGAGCCTGAACTGCTCACGGGCCTTCTTGTTTACGAAGGTGGAGCGATTTACCGTAAAGATCTTTTTATTGGTGGGAAGGGGAATCGGACCATTCACCTTTGCACCGGTGGATTTTACAGTCTCGACAATCTTGGAGGCAGACTTGTCTACCAACATGTGGTCGAAGGATTTGAGTTTGATTCTAATTTTTTGACTCATATTGCGTGCAAATATAATAATTATTCTTCATCTATAATATCTTCAGGCACTCTATAACCGCTTTTCTCTATGATTTCCTTAGCCATGGCGAAGGGGACTTCATCATAGTGGTCGAAAGTCATAGTGCTGGTGGCACGACCTGAGGACAGTGTGCGCAGAACGGTTACATAACCGAATTGCTCTGCAAGCGGAACATAGGCCTTGATTATTCTTGCGCCGTTGGAAGTAGCATCCATAGCCACAATCTGTCCGCGGCGACGATTAAGGTCACCTACTATGTCGCCCATATATTCGTCCGGTGTTACCACCTCTAAACTCATTATAGGTTCCAAAAGTACCGGTTGGCACTTGGGACAGGCATGACGGAATGCCATTCTGGCTGCAAGTTCAAAAGAAAGTTGATCGGAATCGACCGGATGATAAGAACCGTCGATCAGTGTAACTTTGAGGCTCTGCATTGCGTAACCGGCAAGCACGCCGTTCATCATTGCACCCTCGAAGCCCTTTTGTATTGAGGGAATGTATTCTTTTGGAACATTTCCTCCCTTGACAACACTCTCGAACTGAAGGCCTTGTACACCTTCGTCCGCCGGACCGATTTCCACAATAATGTCTGCAAATTTCCCGCGGCCACCGGTTTGCTTTTTGAACACTTCGCGGTGTTGGATACTTGCAGTAATAGCTTCTTTGTAATTTACGTGAGGCGCTCCCTGATTGATTTCAACACCGAATTCGCGGCGCAAACGATCCACGATTATGTCCAAATGGAGTTCGCCCATGCCCGAAATAATGGTCTGACCGGTCTGGTCATCGCTCTTAACGGTAAATGTGGGGTCCTCCTCTGAAAGCTTGCCCAATGCAGTTCCAAGTTTATCGAGGTCTTGCTGAGTTTTGGGCTCTATGGCTATTCCGATTACAGGATCGGGGAAGTCGATGCTTTCGAGGGCATAATGGTGACTATCATCGCAAATTGTATCACCGGTACGGAGGTCTTTGAAACCTACTGCCGCACAGATGTCGCCTGCTTCTACAAATTCGATGGGATTCTGCTTATTGGAGTGCATCTGATAGAGGCGGGCAACACGTTCTTTCCTGCCTGTACGTGAATTAAGCACATGCGAGCCGGCATTGAGCACGCCTGAATAAGCTCTCAAATAAGCCAATCGTCCTACATAAGGATCAGTTGCAATCTTAAATACAAGTGCGCAGAACGGCCCGTCGGCGGTGGGTTGGAGATCATCTTCCTTACCGGTGTAAGTATTCGTGGCCTTAATGGCGGGAATATCCTTTGGAGAAGGTAGATATCTTACCACTGCGTCTAACAGAAACTGCACACCCTTGTTTTTATAGGAAGAACCGCAAGTTGCCGGCACTATCTTTAAAGAAATGGTACCCTTGCGTATGGCGTTTATGATTTCTTCCTCCGTTACGGATTCGGGATCATCGAAGAACTTCTCCATGAGAGCGTCGTCGAATTCGGCGGCCGCCTCGAGAAGTTTTCCGCGCCAAAGCTCCACCTCTTCCTTCATGTCTGCAGGGACCTCGCGGATATCATAGTTCACAAGTACATCTTCGTCACGATAGATGAGGGCTTTTCTGGAGATAAGGTCTACCAAACCTACAAAGTCCTCCTCTGCTCCGATGGGAAGCGCAATGGGAATCACATTAGCGCCAAGCTTATCTTTGATATCCTCTACACAAGAAAGGAAATCGGCGCCCACCCTGTCCATTTTATTTACATACACAATTTTGGGCACTCCGTATTTGTCGGCCTGACGCCATACGGTTTCGCTTTGCGGCTGAACTTTGCCTACTGCATCGAAGGTGGCCACCGTGCCATCGAGGACACGCAGTGAACGCTCCACCTCCACAGTAAAGTCTACGTGACCCGGAGTATCAATCAGATTGATATGATACTGCTTGCCACCATAGTGCCAAAAACAGGTAGTTGCGGCAGAAGTGATTGTGATGCCTCGCTCTTGCTCCTGTACCATCCAGTCCATCGTGGCCTGACCGTCATGAACCTCCCCTATCTTATGCGTTTTGCCCGTATAATACAGGATACGCTCAGACGTGGTGGTCTTGCCGGCATCGATGTGAGCCATGATACCGATATTGCGAGTAAAATTAAGATCCCTCTTGGACATTTACAATGAGGCTAGAAACGGAAGTGTGCGAATGCCTTGTTGGCTTCGGCCATGCGATGCATGTCTTCCTTACGCTTGAATGCGCCGCCCTCATTATTGTATGCAGCCATGATTTCAGCTGCAAGTTTTTCTGCCATTGAGCGGCCGGAACGTTTACGGGCAAAGGAGATCATGTTCTTCATAGATAGGGAGACCTTCCTTTCCGGACGCAACTCAGTAGGCACTTGGAAGTTGGCGCCGCCGATACGGCGAGATTTCACTTCTATTTGAGGAGTGACATTCTCGAGCGCTTTCTTCCAAATATCTAATGGAGCCTGATCGGAACTTTTCATCTTCTCGCCTACTATGTCGATAGCATCGTAAAAAATAGAATACGCGATACTCTTCTTCCCCTGCAGCATCAAGTTGTTCACAAAACGAGTAACCTCGATTTCTCCGAACTTGGGATCAGGAAGTAGAATTCTCTTCTTAGGCTTTGTTTTTCTCATGATTTTGGAAAATTAAAAAATAGGTGTTTTCTTCGTTACTTCTTTGGACGTTTTGCACCATAGAGGGAGCGGGACTGAGTCCTTCCTTCTACACCGGCGGTATCCAAAGCTCCACGAAGGACGTGATAGCGTACACCGGGAAGGTCTTTTACACGACCGCCGCGAACCAGCACAATGCTGTGTTCCTGCAGGTTGTGTCCTTCGCCCGGAATGTAGGCATTGACCTCTTTACCGTTTGAAAGACGTACACGGGCAACCTTGCGCATTGCAGAGTTGGGTTTCTTAGGGGTGGTTGTATACACCCTAAGGCATACGCCACGCTTCTGAGGACAAGCATCCAGAGCGCGAGACTTGCTCTTGTAAGCGATTGTCTCGCGTCCTTTGCGGACTAACTGTTGAATTGTTGGCATAAATTTTTGTTATATTTTTATACGCCCCAAAAAATTGGGGCTGCAAAGTTAAGTATTTTTTCTAAAATTCAAAGCCCTCGAACTCAATATCCTTCGAGGCTGTCTCTTTAAATTTAGGTTTTTTTTGCGCTGCGGCATCAAGATATTTCTTTACTCCGGCGGCATCTCCCTTGCGTGCAGAAGCTACTGCGCGAAGATAATATGATACAGGGCAGCCGTGACCTTCCAGTACACTGATGGCATAATCGTATTTGCCATTGTAGATGGCGGCTATAGCCTCATTGCGGCCATTGGTGCCTTCCAAATACTTGCCTGCCTGAATATAATCACCTTTAAGCAGATAAACAATACCAAGGTTCTGATTGGCTGTCTTGGTGCCGGACTTTTGGAAATAATCAGCAGCCTTATCCAATTCATTATTACCGAGAGCGATTACGCCACGCACATTAAGAAGGTCCTTGTCCGATTGGTCTTTGAGTCTATCGAAATAAACTTCTGCCGCAACCGGAGCTCCCTTTTCCATAAGGGTTATGCCTAAATTATAGCGACCCCTTTCCGACCCCATACGGTCGGCGGCGGCACGATATAAAGTTTGTTTGAGCTCAAGAGAGTCGGTAAGAGATGCGAGTCTGAGCAAACCTTCCTCATCTACAAGATAAAGGCGCTTGCGGTTTAAGAGCCTTTGCAGGTCGGCATCGGTATAGTTCTGATATTCCATTTCGGTAATGAAGCGCGAGCGCCTCAATTCCGGAAACACATTATCCTTGATTTCAGTATAAACCTGAGAAAGATTCTTAATTTCGCTCTCACGCACCGCAGGGTCGGAATACATGCTGAGCACCCTGAGAATCAGGTCTTTGTCTGCAAGGTCGGAATTTTCTACCGCATCTTTGAAGCCCTCCCAATCCTGGCCTACGCTATGAACTTCGGTAGAGCCTGCCTCTACATCCTTGGCGATTTTACCCCATGCCTTTTGGGCGGAATTGGAACGCTCTTCAGATAGTTTGTCATTAAGCTCTTCGCCGCCTTCCGGAGAAGCATAAGAAATGATTTTGGTGCCCTTGACCGTTATCCTGTCGCTCTCCTGACCTTCCGCAATTGCCCTTTGAAGGGTTTTAATACTGTTGCCGGAAAGTTCGCTGCTTTTAACATTGGCGGAATTTACATCGTAAAGGATTTGTCCCTCTGCCTTGGTGAGAACAACGCTCTGATAGTTATCGGACTTATAATTGTATTCGCCGACCTTTTTGGTCCACTTTACCAGATTTATGCATCCGTCCGCCACCTTTATAACAGGCACCTGCAGAACCTGCCCGTCAGCAAAAACAGTGCTGCGCAGCTCCAAACGGCTTTTTTCCATACCGCTCATAAAGGGGAAAACTATTTCCTCCCGTACGCTGCCGCCGGTGGATGGAACCACCTTGTTATTGTCTTTCACATTCTCTCCCTGATAACGGAAAGGAGGAAGGGGCATCTGACCGCCTTCATATACCACATAAGGGGTTACAACCACCTGGGCATTCTTGCTGAAATAGCCGGCGGGATAATTTACACTGATTTTGGCTCGAACTGTATCGTTTAATACGGTGAGCACTTCCGGAGTGCACTGCACTGTAAGAGTTTTGGCAGCTTCGGCGAGCTGTTCTGCTGTAGATTTGCTGCATGAGGCCAGCACAATGGCTGCTGCTATATAAAGTATACGTTTCATATTTCTTGATTTTAACAGGAAATGCAAAGATACGAGTTTTTTATTTAACTTTGCATGATTATGGACTCTCAAGAGTTACAACGCCTGAAAAACAAATACGACATCATAGGTAATGATGCCGAACTCAACCATGCGCTCGAAACCGCAGTGGCCGTAGCCCCCACCGACCTGACCGTGCTTATTACGGGCGAAAGCGGCGTGGGCAAGGAAGTCATTCCCAAAATCATACATCAGCACTCCCTTCGGAAAACGGGCAAATACTTAGCTGTCAACTGCGGGGCCATCCCCGAAGGGACCATAAATGCCGAGCTCTTCGGCCACGAAAAAGGCGCTTTCACCGGCGCCATAGCAGATCGCAAGGGCTATTTTGAAGAGGCGGACGGGGGCACCTTGTTTTTGGATGAGATAGGCGAACTCCCAAAAGAAACCCAGTCCATGCTGCTCCGCGTTTTGCAAAGCGGAGAATTCATAAAAGTAGGCTCTTCGAGGGTGCAAAAAACCGATGTGCGCGTAATTACCGCCACCAACATCAAGCTTCGCACAGCGATGGAAAGGGGTAAATTCAGAGAAGATCTTTATTACAGGCTTAACGCCGTACAGATAATGGTGCCCGCACTTCGCGAGCGCAAGGACGACATATATCTGCTTTTCCGGAAATTCTCATCGGACTTTGCGGAAAAATATAAGCTGCGCAAAATCTCCCTTGCAATAGAGGCTATATCTCTTCTTAAAGCTTACCGTTGGCCGGGCAATGTGCGGCAGCTTAAGAATGTTGCCGAAACCGTAACGGCGCTGGAATCATCACAATCCTTGCCGGGCGCTTCGGACCGCATAGAACTTTCGGCAGCCAAGCTGGCTCCCTATATCCCCAACGAGCACGATGAGCTCCTCCCTATGCCCGCTCCCGCAACCGGCGGCGGCGCACCTTTCGGCGAGGATGAAAAACGCGTATTCATAAAGGCTTTGGTAGACCTTAAGCAAGAGGTGGATATCCTTAAAGCCAAGGTGGACACCCTAAGCTCCCCTACATCAGCCCCGCAAATCCCGCAAAACGCTCCGGTACAGAGAGATGACGCTGAATGGCAGGAGCAGAAGGCGCCTGAAAACATCTCCATCAAAAAAGCAAATGACGTGCTCATTCAACGCGCATTGGAAAAGCACGGCGGCAATATAAAAGAAGCGGCGGAGGAACTTGGCATTTCGGAACGCACGATTTACCGCAGACTCGCTCAAAAAAAGAAAAGCAAATGAAAAAGTGGCTCTTAACGGCCTTTGCCGTACTTTCTCTCTGCTCTTGCGGAATCTATTCTTTTTCCGGCACATCCATACAGTCGGACGTGCGCTCGATTACCCTCCCCACCTTCGAATACAGGGCCATGAAGGTGAACCCCACGCTCTCGAACAATCTTTCCGAAGCCATGCGTACACGCTTCCGCCAGATGACCAGATTAGAGCAGGTCGAAATGGACGGAGATTTGGAGATTACCGGCACAATAACAGGATATGATGTAAGGGCTCAGGCGGTTACCGCAAGCGAAGTGGCTGCGCAAAGTCGGCTTACGGTAACGGTAAGCGTCGATTTCGTCAACCGAAAATATCCTGAGGAAAATTTCGAGAAAAAAAGTTTTTCGGCTTACGCCGATTACGATTCCACCAATTCGTTGGATGCGGTGGAGCAACAACTCTGCGAGGAGATTATAGATAAACTTGTAGAAGATATTTTTAACGCAACAGTAGCACAATGGTAGAAAACTCCATAGAACTCAAGTCCCTTAATCTGAATGAATTAAACGGCGTTATCTCGCTATACCCATGGTATGGAGGAGCACGGGTGGAGCTTTGCCGCCGCATGAGCGAACTTGGAGAGGGAGCATGGAGCGATGAAAGTTATGCCGACGCCGCCTTGTTTGTAAGTTCCAGAAGTATTGTAGGAGCCCTTGCCAGCAGCGGGAAAAAATTGGATTTCGCCGACTCGGATGTATCAAAACTTCTTAGGAGCTATGTAGATGACACACCTGCGCAAGAACGCAAGGTGATAGTTTTAGGTGGGGATTATTTCTCAAAAGATCAATACGAAAAGGTGCAGAAAGACTCCGACCGCATATTTTCTCACTTTGCCAGACAGGCGCGGGAAGAAGGGTATGTGGAAATTTTAGAGGAAGACTTCACTGACTTTGCAACCGAAACGCTTGCGCAAATTTACGCAGAACAAGGTTATTTTGAACAGGCACGCGCAATCTATTCCAAGTTAATTTTGCGTTATCCGGAAAAAAGTGCTTACTTTGCAGCCCAAATCGAAAAGATAAAATAATTATATATGAACGCAGTATTTACAATTTTAGTTGTACTCATAATTCTCGCAGCCATACTGCTCATTTTAGTTGTGCTGCTTCAGAATAGCAAGGGTGGCGGATTAGCCAGCAATTTTGTTGCCGGAAATCAAACTTTCGGCGTACGTCAAACAGCAGACCTTTTGGAAAAATTCACCTGGGGTCTCATTGCTTTCATTATGGTTGTTTCTATTATAACATCCTTTACTATCCGCAAAACAGGCGCCAGCGGCGTGGATATCAGCAGCGATATAGAGAATGTTCAAGAACAACAGCCTGCTTTCCCCACTGCTCCCATAGAACAGAGTGCTCCTGATACAGGAACTCCTCAGTCAGACTAATCAATTCCCTTATTTGCCTCGCCTATAGCGGCAAGGCGCTCAAGAGCTTCGTCCGGAAGAGTTCCATCCGGGCGGGGTCCTATATTCAGCAACAGATTGGCACCCATTCCGTTTACCTTTCGCATATATTCTATCAACTCCTCGGAACTCTTATAAGCAGTATCTTTTATACGATAGCCCCAACTGTTGTTCATGGTACGGCAGGTTTCGAGGGGAAGACTGTCCGAAATTGTTTGATGGGGAGCAAAGCCGGTGGTGTTTTCGCCCGGTAAATCCTGTTCGAAGATTTGAATATCCTCTCCGGGGAAAGGCGGCAAGTGATGATTGTTGCCCACAAGGCAGCCCGGCTGAAGCTGATGTATAAGAGCATATATTCCCTCCAAATCCCAGGTTTCTGCCGCCTGTCCGTAAGGCTGATATTCTCGGTCCCAAAGGCCGTCAAACCATATCGCCCCAACCTCCCCGTAATTTGTAAGCAATTCTGTGAGTTGCTCTTTCATAAAAGCGATATAATGCTGCCAAAGGGCGTTTTGCTGCCAGAATTCGGGGGTGATTTCGTTAGGTTCTTCCGGGGCATCCACAAATTGACGGCCGTTATGACCGGTTTTCCCGAGAGGCCAATAATCTTCGCGAGTCCAATCCAAAATTGAATAATAGAAATGGATTTTAAGACCCTGCTTTCGGCATTCATTGGCAAGTTCCTTTATAATGTCTCTCTTGAAAGGAGTGGCATCCACTATATTGAAGTCGGAGGCGGCGGTTTTGAACATGGAGAAGCCATCGTGATGGCGTGTGGTTATGCAGAGGTATTTTGCTCCGGCATTCTTGAAGGCGGTCACCCATTCCGCCGCATTGAATTTGGAAGGATAGAATCCCGCCGCCAAATTCTTGTATTCGTAAGCGTTCAACTTCTGCGATTCGAGAGCCCATTCGCCCTGCCCGAGCATTGAGTAAATGCCCCAATGTATGAAAATCCCAAACTTGGCATCTGCAAATTCCGCCTTAGCCCGGCGATTGGCTGTTTCGAAATCAACTCTAGGAGCCTTGCTCTTGTCTCCTATTTTACATCCGGTGTTGCATCCGGCCAAAAGAACCAGAGCACACAAAGCCGGAGCAAATACAAATAAAGCTATCCTTTTCATACGATAAAGATAGCTAAATTAAGTTATTTTTGTTATTATTGAATTTCTTATCCATACTAATACTCTCTTTTGAATGAAACTTATTACTATTTTCCTGCTGAGTGTTTTACAAATTACGATAGCATCAGCAAGCCCTGCTCGTTACGAAAGAAGCATCAACAGCATCTGCGAAATAACGCCTGAAAGGGTGTTCGATGTCGCAATAAACGGAACAACGGTATTGGAAGGATTTGATATTTCAAACACATACGGCAACAATGTGGCGATAATAAAAAAATTCCCTATTGATGTATATGATGGAAGTGGTATTACCGTGTCTTTCGAAGCCGTGAAAGGATTGCCGGTACTCAATGCTGTCCGGATTTTTAAAGTACAATGATTTTAAAAATACAATAATTTCTATGATAAAAAGACATTGGATAACTCTAACTGTTCTGCTGCTATCGCTATCGCTATCGGCTTCGGCACAACCGGATGCCAGAGCAAATTACGATGAGTCGAAAGTTCCGTCATACGAACTTCCTAATCCCCTATTGTTCAATAATGGAAAGGCGGTAAAAAACCGTTGTCAATGGACGAAAAAAAGACGCGCAGAGATTATTGAAATTTTTTCAAGGGAAATGTACGGGCACATCCCGCCACGGACGGAAGGATTGCATTTCAAGCTTTTGTCCGAAGAAATGGTATATAATGGTCTGGGAAAGCGTAAGACAATTCGTATTTATCTTGATGCGGCAAAGAAGCATTCCTTTGACGTGATGATTCATCAGCCGGTAGGAATATCAAAACCACTGCCCATATTTGTCGGGCTCAATTTTACGGGAAACGAAGGAACACTTGACGAAAGAGAATCTTCCCGATGGCCTTATGAACTAATTTTAAAGTCGGGTTTTGCCGTGGCTACGGCATGGAGAGATTCAATTGAACCTGATATGAAAGATAAATCAAAATTAGACCCGTCCATGCCCAATGATGGCGGCGTACGGGCATGGTATAACTCTGATGGAAACTGGGGAGCCATTTCTGCTTGGGCATGGGGTCTAAGCCGGATTTACGATTATCTGGAAACAGATAAAGATTTTGATTGCAAGAAAGTAGCTGTCATAGGACATTCCAGATTGGGAAAGACAGCCCTATGGGCTGGAGCAAACGATACCAGGTTTTCGCTAATAGTATCCAGCTGTTCCGGCTGCTGCGGCGCAGCTATTTCAAGACGTATATTCGGGGAAAATTTTGAAATCATCAATACGGCATTTCCCCATTGGTTCTGTCGTGAGTTCGACAAATACAAAGGGCGGGAAGATATTTTTCCTGCCGACCAGCACTGGCTTGCAGCGCTTGCAGCACCACGACCGCTATATATAGCCAGCGCAACAGAAGACCTATGGGCTGACCCTAAAGGGGAATGGATTACAGCAAAAATGACTGATGCTGTTTATGCCTTATTCGGAAAGAAAGGACTATCCCTGGATAAGATGCCTGAGGCTGATTCCCCGGACAACAAAGGATACGTTGCATATCATATTCGCACCGGGAAACATACAATCACCGCTTGGGATTGGGAGCAATACCTTGAGTTTGCCGCTCGCCATTTCAAGTAGATTAAATCCTTACTTGTTTCTCAAAAGCGTTTTGCCGTCGGCGTAATCCACCACAATCGCAGAATCTTTGCGAACTTTGCCTTCAAGGATTTCGCGGGCAAGCATATTCACAAGCTCCCTTTGAATTATCCGCTTTACAGGCCTTGCGCCGAAGGCGGGGTCATAACCGTCACGCACCATCGCATCTTCAAACGCCTTCGTATATTCAAGTTCGACATTTTCATCTTCCAATTTTGCTTTGAGCAGATTCATCTGGATATGCACAATCTCGCGGATGTTTTCCGGCGTAAGAACATCAAAGACTACTATCTCATCTATTCTATTCAGGAACTCGGGCCTCATGCGCATCCTCAACTCTTCTTCTTTGAGGTTGGAGGTCATGATGAGGATGGTGTTTTTGAAATTCACGGTGCGACCCTTGTTGTCGGTAAGCCTTCCATCATCAAGCACTTGCAGCAGCAAATTGAACACATCGGCATGAGCCTTTTCTATTTCGTCCAAGAGAATTACGCTGTAAGGCTTGTTGCGCACTGCCTCAGTAAGTTGTCCGCCCTCATCGTAACCGATATATCCCGGAGGCGCTCCTATTAGACGGCTGACCGTATGGGATTCCTGATACTCGGACATATCTATACGCGTCATCATAGACTCGTCATTGAACAGGAATTCGGCGAGCGCCTTGGCAAGTTCGGTTTTTCCCACACCGGTAGGTCCCAAGAAGAGGAACGAGCCGATAGGTCTGTGTTCATTTGAAAGTCCGGCACGATTCCGGCGCACTGCATCGGACACAGCGGTTATGGCTTTATCCTGCCCAACCACACGCTTATGCAGTTCTTCTTCCATGCGCAATAGTTTGGTTTTCTCGCTTTCTAACATACGATTCACAGGTATACCTGTCCAGCGGGCAACCACTTCGGCAATATCTTCCGCTGTAACCGACTCGGACATAATGGGATTTTTTACCGATGCCTGCTTGGCCTCTAATTCCGCTATGCGCTTGCGGGCCTGAGCTATCTTTCCGTAACGAAGCTCTGCCACCCTTCCGTAATTGCCCTGACGCTCTGCTATGCGAGCCTCATTTTCATCGGCCTCAACGCTCTGACGGGCATCCTGAAGTTCTTTGAGAGTGTCCTTTTCTGCCTCCCAACGCTTCATAAGCTCAGTGCGCTCGGCCTCTGCAGCCTTGAGGTCGGAATCTATCTTCTCGCTTTTAAGAGTTGTCCCTTCACGCTTTACCGCTTCTTTTTCTATCTCCAACTCGCGAATCTTGGAATTCAGCACATCTATCGGCTCCGGCACGGAGTTCATCTCCAAACGAAGCTTTGCGGCGGCCTCATCCACAAGGTCTATGGCCTTGTCCGGCAGATAACGATTGTTTATATAGCGGTGGCTGAGGTTAACGGAAGCTATCAGCGCATCGTCCTCAATATGCACCTTGTGGTGATTTTCGTATTTTTCTTTGAGCCCGCGCATTATGGCTATGCTCTCGGCAGGCGAGGGCTCGTCTATCATAACTTTTTGGAAACGACGCTCAAGAGCCTTGTCCTGCTCGAAATACTTTTGATATTCATCCAAAGTGGTAGAGCCGATGGTGCGCAATTCACCTCGCGCAAGGGCGGGCTTTAGAATATTGGAAGCATCCATCGCCCCCGAAGTGCGTCCTGCACCCACGAGAGTATGGATTTCATCTATAAAGAGGATTATCTCCCCCTCGCTTTCCACCACTTCCTTTACCACTCCCTTAAGCCTCTCCTCAAATTCGCCCTGGTATTTTGCGCCCGCTATGAGCGCACCCATATCTAACGAGAAGACGCGCTTGCTCTTTAAATTCTCCGGCACCTGGCCGTTTATTATTTTTTGCGCAAGTCCTTCTGCTATAGCCGTTTTGCCGACACCTGGCTCTCCCACTAAAATAGGGTTGTTCTTGGTGCGGCGGCTGAGTATTTGAAGCACTCTGCGGATTTCTTCATCACGGCCTATCACGGGATCCAATTTACCTTTGGAAGCCGCCTCCGTGAGGTCGTTGGCGTATTTACTTAAAAATTGATATTTATTTTCCATGTATTTTGATCTCCTTTTTTCCATTAAGAAGAGTCAAAATGCATTCCATTGACAATTTGTCAGCAGGGTGAATTATGCCTTTGCAAGGACGACAGATTTCGCCTTTGCAAAAGCAGTAGATTGAAGATTTGCAGGCTGCCGGACCGGGGCTGTGCCTTTATTTTATCAAATCGGCAAGAGTACGGTCGACATAAAACATTCCGTTCTGACGCATATAGACGGAAGGCACGCGGGTATAAAGGGTGTCGGTCTTAGCCGAACTTTGCTTATATACCACATTCTGCCAGCCGGGAATAAGGAGAGTATCGGGACCTGAGACCACTGTAAGGAAAGGAGCATTGCGCGTGCCGCCTACAGTACAAGAGGCATTCGGGAAAACCTCCTCATATGGAACAAAAATCTCGTCGGTAAGCTCCCAAAGGGGCTTTTTAAAACCGGAAACCTTGCACAGATATTCATTAAGCTCCACATTTTTTATTATGCCTGAAGGTCTTTGGCCGTGAGGGTGGTATACGGCGAGAAAGACATCTTCGGCGGTATGATTACCGCTGGCAAAGCCTATGTGCATATGTGAATTGTAGATTTCTACAATTGCTCTTTGAAAATTGTAAGAGTCAGCAACCTGCATATAATCCTCTTCAGTAATGTGTATATTATTGCGCAATTTCGCATCTTCTTGCGGGGTGATATCTATTCCGGTCCACTCTTTAAACACCTTTGGGATTTCACTGAGCTCGCATTCCCTCAGAAGCGAGGTCATTCTATGACTCGAAGCTTTAATATCGCCCAATGAACCGAAAATCGTTTCAAGCGAAGCAGAAGAAGGAGTGACATATTCACTTAGAGTTCTATCGGCAATGGTGATGCCGCCGGTACCATGGTCAGATGTGATAACCACCGTGGTGTTTTTATCGCGCTGTGCAAAATCTATTGCAACTTTTATAGCTTCATCAAAGGCAAGAAAGTCTCCCACCGCTGCGGACGCATCATTGGAATGAGCGCCATGATCTATTTTGCTTCCTTCCACCATCAAAAAGAAACCCTTGGGATTTTTCGAAAGAATATCTATCGCCTTGGCGGTCATTTCAGCAAGGGACGGCTCGTCGTCAGGGTCGCGATCTATCTCGAAATCCATCATCTTTTCGTTGAAAAGCGCCCATAATTTACCCCCGTCAAAAGAGCGGAAACCTTCCAAATCATCTTCCAAAAGGCTTGCGCCTGAAGCCTTTATGAGTGAGCGGACTTCGGGTGTAAGATAAGCCATTCCTCCGCCGAAAACCACATCAAGATTCTGCGATGCCATTTGAAGGCTTAAACGACCGGGGCTTCTTGTGCCGGCATGGGTGCAAGTGGCTGCCGGTGTGGCATGATTGAAACGAATGGTAACCACCAAACCGGTAGCTTTACCCTGCCAAAGCCTCGCTGCCTCTAAAACTGTGGCGGCAGGCCTCCAGGCAAGGGAGGAGTCCTGCGGATAAAAGTCTTGGGGAGATGGTTCAGGATATATGGATAGATTGGCGCTGGAGCTGCGCACCCCTGTCATAAAAGCAGACATGGATTCCGCAGAGCCGGTAATGGCGGCGTCTGATTTGTTTGTCTGCACCAAGCCGCAGACATAAGGATCCACATTAAGGGACTGTTCCATATCGCCGGACAGATAGCGCTTATACCAGCGTGCCACACTAAGCAAACTGGTGCTGTTGCCATCCGCAATCATCACAATAAGGTTTTTAGTAGGCTTTATTTCATTTTTTTGAGCGCATGCGGGCAGTAAAAACACCATCACCGCAATGAGAAGTAAATTACGCAGTTTCATATACTGCAAAGATAGTCATTCCGTCAAAAAATTAAACAGCATCTTTCCATAAATCTCCATTGTTTATGATAAGGCTGTTTTGTGGCGGCAAAATAACAATATATGCAACAATAGAATATTTTTAGTAAATTTGTTAGTTATGAAACTTTTCAAGATGATTCTTTACACAGCGGGAGTGGCGGCATTAAGCGCCTGTGCCCACAAACAGAGCGAATTCAAATATACTATAGACCAATTCGCGGACATTAAAATCATGCGCTATCAAATCCCCGGATGGGATAATCTCAGCCTGCAGCAAAAGCAATACGCTTTTCATTTGTCCGAGGCCGCAAAACTTGGCCGGGACATAACCTGGGACCAGTACTGCAAATATAATCTGCCTGTAAGGCATGCCTTAGAAGACATTCTGCATAATTACAGCGGTGAACGGAGCGGAGAGGAATGGGATAATTTCCTGGTATATGCAAAAAGGGTTTTCTTTAGCAACGGCATCCATCATCATTATGCCGAAGACAAATTTTTCCCCGAATGCAGCAGAGAATATTTTGCCGGTCTGCTTGCCGATGCGGCAGATGACAGCGAGATAGAAGTGGGCGGAGAAACACGCTGGAGCGGTGCAGAAGGTCTTTCCCTTAACGCAGATGAGCTTCTTGAAGTTGTCTACAATCCCGCCATTTATCCGCAAAGGCGCAGCACCGATCTTACCAAAGACATAGTTGCCGCATCTGCAGTCAACTTTTATGGCGAAGGTGTCAGCAGAGAAGAGGTGGACCGCTTTTATGCCGCCCAGGAAGTTCCAGGCGACCCCCGACCGATATCTTACGGGCTAAACAGCAAAGTGGTTAAGGAGAACGGTAAATTAGTGGAAAAGAAGTGGAAGGTGGGTGGAATATATTCAGCTGCGATTGAGGAGATTTGCGCCGAACTCCGCAAGGCTCAGGAGTTTGCGGAAAATGATTTGCAAAAGGAAGGAATTGAGAAATTGATTGCCTATTATAAAAGCGGCGACCTGCGTATTTGGGATGAATATAATATCTCTTGGGTGAAGGATACCATTGGAGTTATAGATTATATCAATGGATTTATAGAAGATTATGACGACCCGCTCGGCCGTAAGGCAACCTGGGAGGCGGTAGTGAATATGAAAGATGCTGAAGCGTCAAGACGCTCCGACATCCTTAGCTCCAATGCCCAATGGTTTGAGGACAATTCCCCGATAGATCCCCGCTTTAAGAAAGCGGAATGCAAGGGCGTAAGCGCTAAAGTCATAAATGTAGCAGCCATTGCGGGGGCTTGTTATCCTGCAACACCTATCGGAATCAATCTTCCCAATGCCGATTGGATACGACGCGACCACGGCTCAAAGAGCGTCACAATTGCCAACATTACCCAAGCCTATAATGCTTCCGCATTGGAACAGCCTAAGAGTGTACTTGGCGAATTCGCCTGGGACCAGAAAGAAATAGATTTGGTTAAGAAGTACGGCGATTATATGAGCGACATTCATACCGACCTCCACGAATGCCTCGGACATGGCAGCGGACAGCTTCTGCCAAATGTATCTTCTACTGCGCTCGGCGAATATCAAAGCGCTCTGGAAGAGACCAGGGCAGACCTTTTCGCCCTGTATTATTGCGCTGACCCAAAATTGGTGGAACTTGGAATTGTTCCCGACCACGAGGCTTACAAGGCAGAATACGCTTCATATATTCGCAACGGAATCATGACGCAGTTCTCACGCGTGGAGCTTGGGAAAAAGAATACGCAAGCCCATATGCAGAACCGCCAGCTTATTGCAAGTTGGTGCTACGAGAAGGGCTTGGCCGACAATGTGATAGAAAAGAAGATTCGAGACGGGAAAACCTATTTCGTAATAAATGACTATGAGGCTCTGCGCGGTCTGTTTGCAGAATTGCTTGGCGAAGTTCAGCGCATCAAGAGCGAGGGCGACTATGCCGCCGGCAAGGCCTTGGTGGACAATTACGGCACCGAAATCGACTACGAGTTGCACAAAGAGGTTCTCGAGCGTTATGCCGCCCTCGGATTAAAGCCCTATGGAGGATTTGTGAATCCTGAGATTGTACCGGTATACGATGCGGAAGGCTTAGTTTGCGACTATGTTATAGAATATCCCGATGACTATTTGGGACAGACCTTGGAATACGGCGAAAGGTATCGCACGCTCTAAATAATTCCTTATTTCAATACAGCCCTTCGGGAAGGTCCAACAGCAATTCCTCCTTCTTGGGATTGACACTGACAATCAAGTCCTCGTGCAGGGGAATCAGCACTTCTGTGCCATCCCTCTCCACGACAAGCAGGTCGTTGCCCGGAATGGCTTCAATGCCGATTATGGTTCCAACTAAAATCGGTTTGGTCCGGGAAGATGGTTTTTCGTCGGCGCTATCGTAAAGCTTCCAACCGATGAAATCCTGCTCATCTTCCTCTTCTTCCATATCGGCATAAATTGCCTTTCCCACTATCTCCTCAGCATCTTCCAACGAGATGACATCGTTCAGATGAAGTATATATTTGCGGCCTCGCGGCTTGCAGGAAAGCACGAAAAAAGGGACTTTAAGGCCGTCAAACTCTATGTAGACGGGCTCATTGCCGACCAACTCTTCCAAAGCATATTCGCTCCCCACAAGGATGCCCCCATCTGTGTTGTCGGACCTTAATATTTTTGCTATTTGTATCATAAAAACAATGTCTTTACGCAAATGTAGGCATTATATCCATTTGGTTTTGAGAAAGCGATATGCCTGAAAACAATACGTCCCGGAAACGGCAGTATCAGCCGTACCGGAACGTCAGGAAAAGGGATTTAGGCCTTTTCGGCAGGAGCCTCTGCAGGTGTTTCCGCAGCTTCTTCAGCGGCAGGAGCCTCTGCTACAGGAGCGGCAGTGGGTTCTTCTGCTGCAGGTGCCTCAGCGGCAACCTCTTCTGCAACAGGAGCTTCTTCTGCAACAACCTCTTCTGCAACAGGGGCGGCTGGCTCTTCTGCTGCGGGTGCCTCAGCGGCAACCTCTTCTGCAACAGGAGCCTCGGCTTCGGCTACAGCCTCTTCAGTGGCAGCTTCTTCGCCGGCGGCTTCAGCAGCCTGCTTTTTAGCAAGCTTCTCTGCCTTCTTGGCGAGCTCTTCTGCGCGAGCCTGATTAACCTTGCGCTCTTCGGCAACAGCAGCCTTTTCTTTAGCTTCAGCAGCCTTTTCAAGACCTTCTACCTTAGAACTGATTTTGGCATCCCTTTGAGCCTTCCATGCATTCCATTTTGCATCGGCCTGCTCCTGAGTAAGTGCGCCCTTGGCAATACCGCCATTGAGGTGCTTACGGAGGAGAACACCCTCATAAGAAAGGATGCGACGGCATACGAGAGAGGGCTGTGCGCCGACATTCAACCAGGCAAGAGCGCGCTCAGCATCAAGAACGATGGTTGCGGGGTTGGTGTTGGGATTGTAAGAGCCAATCTGCTCGATGAAACGTCCGTCACGAGGCGAACGGGAATCGGCCACGACAATGTGGAAGAATGCGAAATTCTTCTTTCCGCGGCGCTGGAGACGAATTTTAACAGCCATTGTGAATCTGTTTTAAAAAATTAATAAAAAATATATACCCCTTACTCGAAGGGATCGCAAAGTTAAAAAAAATTTTTGCAATTATCCAAAATATATCTATATTTGCAACCCCAAAGCGGATGTGGTGGAATGGTAGACACGCTACTTTGAGGGGGTAGTGGGCGTTTTTGCCTGTGTGGGTTCGAGTCTCACCATCCGCACAAAGGGACAAGTTCAAAAGAGCTTGTCCCTTTTTTGTGCCTATAGGCCTCTGAATATTCATTTCAAAGCAATAAAAATCCTGAACTGAAAACGAATAAAAGTCGAAGCGGGTCAGAATCTGAATTCAGCGCCGATGTTCACTGCAAAATTGGTGGTGCGGAAGCGCTTGGGGAGCGTGTTGAAGATTCCCTCGCCCGTCTGCTGTTCCTCTACCCCTTCCATATCGTCGCGATGGGTGAGGCGCCAGAAGCAGTCTATTCGGATGAAGCGCAGAATATTGCTGATGCCGGCTCCGAACTCCACAAAGGGAACTTTGCCAAGAGAGCGCATATAGGGAGAAGTCGGGTTTCCGGGAATCATCTTCGGGAAACGCATGGGCGCCCGCATTTGCGATTCGCCCGGATTTCCGTTGTTCCTTTCGGAAAGACTGCCCCAGGTTGCACGCAGCGAGAACTCCTCACGCAAATTAAGTTCGCGGATGAGGGGGATTTTTCCGAATATATAACCGCCTAAACTGTGATACCAAAATATTGTTGCCCAAGTATCGGAGGCGAATTCGAAGAAGTCCATGCAACTGAAAGCCTGCTTATTGAGCAGATAGGTGCTGTTGCCCTCGTGAATATGCAGCAGCGGATATGGCACCCTGCCTATTATGGTGCCGGCGTTTGCCCAGATTTTGCTCATGCCGAAAGGCGGAAGGCGCCATTTCCAATTAATGGACAGTTCCGGACGGAAATAACCATAGTCGTATTTGCGTATACCGGGAATGCCTGCGGAAAGGTCTATACGGATAATCGGATAATTGCTGTGTACACTCTGCTTTATAAAATAACCTTTGTTTACGGTTTCATCCTTGGAGAAAGTCGCCATAAGATAAAACTCGTTTTTAGCTACGCTGGGAATGGTTCTTCCGCTGGTGGCAATCATGGGTACAAACAATTCTCCCGTGCCATAGTAGCGGCTGAAATTCAATCCGGCTCCGAAAGTAAATGAAGGATTCACCTCCTGCTCATAATTCAACTTGAACGAACTCGTCATGCAGGGACGGGTACCATGGCTTCCCCCGAAGATGCTGGCGAACATATTCCCTTCTGTAAGGGCATTGTCCCCCGCCCCAATCTGATATACATCATACTTTATCTCAGAGTACAACTTTATCCAAGGGTCTCTACTGAAAAGATGCTCCCACTCGCCGCCGCCTTTCAAGGTTTTATCCCTTATGCCATAAGCCGCATACACCATGAAGCGGTCGGTCTTGCTGAAATCTTTGGATGTACGCAAGCCGAATTGCGGGCGGAAGCCCTCCATCTGATTGAAGCTCAACAATTTGAAATACGGACCTATGCCTATCTTCCCTATATCCCAATAAGAGTTTATAAGCGTATAAATTATGGTATAAAGGTCTTTATAAAGAGGAATGGTCTTTATCTCATCCACCATCGCATATACATCCTCCTCTTTTTTGGTAAGCGGTGCGGGACGGACCGCCTCCCAAAATTCCTCGCTCTGATGACCCGCATCGACAGCCACTTTTACCGGGGCATCGCTCCCCTTTATTTCCGGCACAAAGTCAAAATCCGGCTCACCATAAGTAAGTTCGCGTTTGCCTAAGAAAGACAGCATCTTGCTGGAATCCCTCAGACTCATTGAAAAGTCGACATAAAAACCATCTGACTTATAAAACCAGGTGGAATCGGGCATGCGCTGATAAGAAGCATTCAATTCAAAGTCGCGCAACCAATTGACATTGACCGTGTTTTTCATGGTGGCGCGGATACTGCGGAGAGCAAAATCCTCTGCATCAATTTGCATTTCACCGTCGAAAGTCGGGGTGGAGATGAATTTTTTGGGATGATAACGCACCACTAAGGTCTTTCGTCCATCTAACTGCAAAGAGTCTATTATGTAATAATTGTAATAGAGCAGGGCGGCCGGCATGATGGGCGAAGGAAACTGCACATCGAATGCATTTATAAAGTCGTTGTAAAAATTCACTTTAAGATGCATGCTGCCGGTGAATTGGCTGAGCAGATTAAGATCGGGATTGACACCGGAAATCCGGTTTGCCTCAACCTTCTCGGTATTCAATTCGGGATTGGAGCTGTGATGCTTGTCTGCTACTGTTTCGCTTATCATAATGGGCAGATATGGCACACCGCTCACAGCTGAGGTGTCGATATAATCGAAAACAAAAGCGAATTTTTTACCAAAACCTGTATTTTGAATCTGTTCCTGAGGATGGGTAAGACCCAACTCCATCTTATTGTAAATTTTGACCCTGTATTGAGGATGACTGTCAGGATCGTTCTTGGAGCGGCGCGCATTTATATTTGCGAGTAATCGCTTGGCCTTTTTATTATCGGCTTTCACCTGAGCGCCCGCAAGTTCATGATTGAAAAGGCGCAACGTGAAATCTATCTGATTGAAAACTCCGGGGCGCACATTCACGCGGGCGCTTTCATAACCCAAGAGCTGCGCCACCAGCACCTTGTTGGAAAGGTCTTTGTTTTCGAGATTATAATAGCCATCCAGGTCTGTCGTGATGCCAACGGTGGTGCCCTCAAACATTACAGCCACGAAAGGTATCCCCTCGCCCTGCTCATCCACTACGCGTCCACGCACTTTCGTCGTTTGAGCAAAAGCGGAAACTGCCGCAATCGTGAGCAGTAAAACGGCCAGGAGTACACGTGGCTTCATTCTGCAAATATACTTCTATTTGGGAAACATTCCGAACACCGCAGAGCCGGAACCCGACATGGATGCGTAGACAGCGCCTCTTGCATAAAAATCATCCTTGAGCGCCTCGATTTCCGGATGTTTTGGGAAAACAGATGCCTCGAAGTCGTTCACTATGAGGTTGCGCCAACGCTCCACCGGAGTTTGCAGAAGCAATTCTTTCAAACTCTTAGCAACTGGTTTTTGCTGCGGTCTTCTTACCAAATCAGCATAGGCCTCTTTGGTGGAAACTTTAATACCCTGCGGCACAAGCACTTCGAAGCGGTAGTCATCTAACGGAAGCTCTATCGGTTCCAAAATCTCCCCCCTGCCTCTGGCAAAGCAAGGTTTATTATAAATGAAAAACGCACAATCCGAGCCGAGCCGCGAGGCATAATCTGCCATCTGCTCAAGGCTGAGGCCGAGAGAGAAAATATCATTCAGTCCCATCAAGGTAAAAGCCGCATCTGCCGAACCTCCGCCCAAACCGGCCCCTACGGGCGAGCCTTTCTCTAAAGAAATATGCACCGGATCTATATCGAAATCTTCCCTTAGCAGCCTCCAAGCATCAGCACAAAGGTCTTTAGCAGGCTCCCACCCGGTATATTCGGGGCCGAACACTTGAATCCCGAAACTCGGCGCCGGGACAATCTCCAAACAATCGGAATAGCCGGAATAGGGCAGGAAAACCGTTTCTATATCGTGATAACCGTCCGGCCGCATGCCAAGTACATGCAAGCCTAAATTCAGTTTCACGTTGGGATATAATCTCATAAGCGATTTATTAGGGCCTTGCGTTTTTCTTCGGGAAGACGGCTTAAAACAGGAGAGAGGAAGGATAGAATCTGCAAGCGGACGGCCTCTTCTTCGGGGATGCCCCTGCTTTGCATGTAAAAGCGCTCATCTGCATTAAGATAACCTACCGTGGAGCCGTGCGAACACTCTACATCATCGGTATATATCTCCAATTCCGGATGACTTTCCGATACAGCCCCTTCACTTAACAATAGACTATGGCTTTCTTGATAGGCTTTTGTCTTTCCTGCATCCGGGGCCACATAAATAAGACCATTGAAATTGGCTCTCCCCTTTTCGCCCACTATGCTCTTGAAAAGCTGGCGCGAGACTGCGCCGCCCACTTTGTGATGCACCTGAACATTAAAGGTTTGCCGCTCGCCGAGGGCGCAGAAAGACAAGCCCGCCATGTCGAGTTTAACCCCGGGGCGGAGAAGGTCTATACGGAAATTTATATCTCCGCTATAGCCCGGAGGGCACACAATGGTAAGGTGCAACTCATCGTTGTCCTCCAAAGTCACACGCCGTGGTATCTCGTCTATGCCTGCTATGTAGAGTTTATTCATTGATGCTGTCGTAGCCTTCGTTTTCTATCTTATTCACAATTTCGAAACCGCCTGTGGCTATTATACGGCCGTCCCTTAGCACATGCACCACATCGGGCTTGATAAGTTCCAACAAGCGCTTGTAGTGGGTGATTATCAATGTCGATTTTTCGTTGCTGCGAAGGGTATTCACCCCATTGGCCACTATTTTGAGGGCATCTACATCCAAGCCGCTGTCTGTCTCATCGAGTATGCTGAGGGTGGGGTCAAGCATGGCCATCTGAAAAATTTCGCTGCGCTTTTTCTCTCCGCCGGAGAAGCCTACATTCACTTCCCGCTTGGCAAAATCGGAGCGCATCTTCAAAAGGGCCATCTTTTCTTTCATCAGCTTTAAAAACTCCCCCGGCGTTAATTCATCTTTGCTTGCAGCCTTAAGCTTGGCATTAACAGCTGCCTTCATAAGTGCGGTGATGCTTACCCCGGGAATCTCGATGGGATATTGGAAACTCATAAAAATACCGGCCCAGGCCCTTTCCTCCGGCTTCATCTCCAAAAGATTCCTACCTTTATAGATTATGGAACCTGAAAACACCTGATAGTCGGGGCGTCCTGTAAGCACTGCGGCGAGCGTGCTTTTGCCTGCAGCGTTGGGGCCCATAATGGCGTGGATCTCTCCTGCGGCTATGCTGAGATTCAAGTCTTTGAGTATTTCCTTGCCGGCAATTCCGACAGTCAGGTTTTTAATTTCAAGTAATGGTGTCATCCTATTGAGCCTTCGAGATTTACAGATAATAATTTTTGAGCCTCCACCGCAAATTCCATAGGCAGGCGCGAGAGCACCTCTTTAGCGTAACCGTTGACTATAATGCCGGTGGCCTCTTCGGGACTGAGCCCTCTTTGATTGCAGTAGAAAAGCTGGTCCTCACTGATTTTTGAAGTGCTTGCCTCGTGTTCCACTATGGCCGACGGGCAACTGCTTTTTATGAACGGAAAGGTATGTGCTCCGCATTTGCCGCCAATCAGCAAGCTGTCGCATTCGGTAAAATTCCTGGCATTGCGAGCACCAGGAAGCATGCGCACCATACCTCGATAAGAGTTTTCGCTATGGCCTGCGCTGATTCCCTTGGAAATTATGCGGGAGCGGGTATTGGCG
>Ga0255345_1000922_pt1 | contig 46260 bp, 36 predicted proteins | sample wastewater_treat_6_FD_192415 | JGI IMG/M metagenome (GOLD analysis project Ga0255345, IMG submission 192415) | Wastewater microbial communities from Lulu Island WWTP, Vancouver, Canada - plant20 | ecosystem: Engineered > WWTP > Wastewater > Unclassified | place: Canada: Vancouver, British...
GAAATCCTGGTGATCCTTGGTCTGTGAGTGTAAAAAGCCTTTCGATCCAGTCAGCCGTATTTTGAACCTTACAGGAGTTTTAGGAAGGTGGCCCTTTGCAGCGCGCAGGCCGGCTCTATTAGAGCACGCGAGTGGCTCTAAGCCTCCGCGCCGGCGGCTCTGTCTCGCCGTGTTTCGCATCTTTCGCATGATGCGGAACATTTATGTTTGTTAGTAAGCTAAAGGTCCCAAGAAGGAGGCTGTTTTTTTATTATTCAGCCAGAGCCTCTTTTACCGCGGCTTCTGCGAGAAGGGTCGTCGTGTCGAAGAGGGGGATGTTTGTCTGTTCCTGCTTTACGAGGAGCGGGATCTCGGTGCATCCCAGAATGACGCCCTTAGCTCCGCGGCGGCCCATTTTTTCGATGATCTGGACGAACCGTGCGGAGGACTCGGGGCTGAAGATGCTGAAGTCAAGCTCCTCGTAGATGACGTAGTGTATGAACTCGATATCCTCTTCGTCGGGGACCAATATCTTTATCCCGTAGTCCCTCTCCATTTTTGCCTTGTAGAAGTCCTGGGTCAGGGTAAATTTAGTGCCCATCAGGCCGACGGTCTTAAAGCCCCGGTCAATTATCGCCTGCGCAGTCACGTCAGCTATGTGCAGGATAGGCTTTGAGACCCTCTCCTTTATGACATCGACTGTCTTGTGCATGGTGTTGGATACTATCACGGTAAAGTCGGCGCCCGCAGCTTCGACCCTTCTTATAGCGTCTTCGATAATATTCGCCAGTTCATCCCAATTTTCTTCATCCCTGAGTATGAGTATGGGGTCCAGGTCTACTGAATACATGACACATTCGCAGGAATGCTGCCCCCCAAGCTTTTTGTTTACCAGCACATTGATGATTTTATAAAGTTCTGCAGATGACTGCCAAGCCAAGCCTCCGATAATGCCTATTGTTTTCATGTACTACCCCCAGTTTCTTATTTTATATTCCGGCAATAAATTTTAAAAGGGTTTACTAAACCGTGGACTGTTGTTATGTCGCATACTCATGTATTTGTTTCTGTAAACTGAATAATATCACTAGGAGAAAACTTAAGTTATAACGCCGGTATATATATATTATCATCATCCAGCAGTTCAAAGCTGTTTGCACATTTCATAAAAGTATAGGATACTTTTCTGTGTGAATATTTCACTTTTGTTTGCTGTCAAAGATGGGAGTGTATCGGTCCATGATCAAGAGATTTTATCGTTCTTTTTGTTACATAATGACTGCATCTGTTATTATCTTTTTTTCTCTGTATGCTGCTCCGGCACATTCTATTGAAACAGATAATTCTGAGGGATGGTTTTTCCCGACTATAGGAACGTTTAACGGAACATGGGAACTTGGTGTGGGCGCACATTTTTGGGATGATCACTTCAACCTTCGCAATCTTCAGTTCCGCGCAGATCTTGATCTTGCTCCGGGGCTCAGGTGGCATGCTTTGGCAAGAACCAACAGTGAACTTAACGGACTGGGCGAATGGGATCCCCGCCTTGACGAAAATTTTATAGAATGGTACGGATTTCACAGATCTTCATCGGGTGTATTTAGCTTCAGTGCCAAGTACGGCAGATCCAGATATTTGCGATTCCCATTTCCTGACGCTATATCGACCTTTGACCAGGTCCCCGGAGTCGAGGACCTTACCGGCGGTGAAGAAACAGGATACTCAGGGCTTATATGTACGATCGACTATGCTCATAGATCCGGATTTGGTGTCCACGGTGTATGGGTGGACTGGGGGCTGGGTGTAGACAGGCCCGGAGAATGGGCAGAGAAATACATATTCTATCGTCATGTTTCAACTCCATGGCACTTTGAGGCCAGGTATGGCGATCTCGCTCTGCGCTCGCTGCCTTTGGGACGATCTGATGAGGGATACAGTTTATTTGTCGGGCGCGCTATCGGCAACTGGTCGGTGGGTCTTTTGTTCGAAGACGTTCATGGACAGGATACTTATACAGGTATAGTAGTCACATTTGCGGAAGGCAAAACTACTGAACTGCTTGGATCTGTGGCCTTTGACTATACTCGTTCCCCTCAGGGGTTTGCCGTACAGGCACCGCTTATATCCGGGACCATCGGGAATCTTCGCAGAAGCAATTCTGCCGGGAGGCAATACTATACCGGTATCTTGATGGGACCCGGAAAAAAAGACTATGTTGATATGGATGGGTTTGAACTTGTTGGTGAAGTAGTCGCAGAAAGGATACGAACTTACTGGCAGAACGGTCAGGCAAGGAACTGGTACGAGCACAGGCTCTCAGGGTGGGGCCGTACATCCGGACCGGGCCTTATTGCTGTAATGGTTGAAGACCCTTGGTATCTCAAGCTTGAGGCACTTGTGAGCCCGCATACAAAATTTACAAGCTGGGAAGCACTCGAAGACTGGGAAAGTGACAGGATGGGGCCGGCTCAGTTAAATCAAAAAGTCTTATATCGTTTTTATATACATAAAGAATAATATTTTTACAGATAGTATTGTCTCTGATTAACGCAGCTAAAAGATTAAATTGCTTTGGCAGAGATTTTTTTGTATCGCAATAAAGATTATAGTCTGTTTTTACTGATGGATTCCCTTTAGCGTCTTTAGCCTCTTTAGCGTCCCACTGTTTTTACCACAAAAAATAGTATTGACATTCAGTCACTAAGTGTTTAAAATTTCCGGAAACTTGCCAAAGGAGGAAGCGCGATGAAGATCAATAAGAGCGGCAATAACATGTTGATGTGCAGCATGATGATGCGCAGGAGTGCCTTTGGGGTTTATTACGGCAGTTCGCGGTCCTGATGCCGCACGAGATCCGATAAAAACTTGCGAAGGCAGTCCATTTAACAGGTGGGCTGCCTTTTTTGGTTATCAAACGACCGAAAGGGGACGTGCAAATGCCTATAAAGATACCGGAAAGCCTCCCGGCGGCGCAGACGCTGCTGAATGAGAATATCTTCGTTATGGACGAACACCGCGCGGCCAGGCAGGACATAAGGCCGCTCCAGGTGGCGCTGCTCAATCTGATGCCGACCAAGATAGCGACCGAGACACAGTTCGCGAGGCTGCTCGGCAACACACCTCTTCAGGTGGAGCTGACGCTTCTGCAGACTGCGACTTATGAGGCGAAAAATACGAGCAGGGAGCATCTTCTCTCCTATTATCAGACTTTCGATCAGGTCTGCGGAAGGAAGTTTGACGGGCTTGTCATAACGGGAGCTCCGGTGGAACTGATGGAGTTCGGGGATGTCGAATACTGGGACGAACTGTGCGGGATAATGGAGTGGAGCAAGACCCACGTATACAGTACCCTCCATATATGCTGGAGCGCGCAGGCGGCTCTCTGCTACCACTACGGGATCAGGAAGTACACGCTGCCGCAAAAGCTTTTCGGAGTGTTCCCCCATGAGGTGGAGTACAAGAATTCGATCCTGTTCAGGGGATTCGACGACATATTCATGGCCCCCCATTCGCGCCATACGACGGTCCGCAGGGAGGACATAGAATCGGTCCCGGAACTGCAGATCCTTGCCTCGTCGGAAGAGGCGGGAGTCTACGTCGTCAAGACAGAGCAGGGGAAACAGATATTTATCACGGGTCATTCCGAGTATGACGCTGATACGCTTGAGAAGGAGTATCTGAGGGACAAAAACGCGGGACTTCCCATAGACATGCCGAAGAACTACTACCCATCCGACGACGACACGCGCAGGCCGATCGTGAGCTGGAGGAGCAGCGCCAACCTGCTCTTCATGAACTGGCTGAACTACTTCGTGTACCAGGCGACCCCGTACGAGCTCGACGCCATCGGAACGGAGAGGGAAAACGACTGGCTCGGACAATAGTCCCGATCATACGAACGGCCGCCCTCCGATGGTCCGTGCCATCGGGATCGGGGCGGCCGCCGTTGCAATATCCTGCAGCGTATGGCTTATATTTCGATCTCAGCTGTCGGGACAGTTACCGTCGTTGAATTTTTCGTCTATGTGGGCTCCGTCGCAGAAGGGCTTGTCCTTTGATCTCCCGCAGCGGCAGAGCACGTAACGATTCCTGGTCTCGTACCGGAAACCGTCGGCTGCTACAAGCGGTATGCCGCCCTTTACGTTTATCCCGCCGCTGACTCCCATCTCTGGATCCTGGGTGATCTCTATCTCTGGCTCAAGTTCGGGCTCTATGCATGAGCCGTCCTTGGCCAGGGCGGTGAGCCTTCCCGCGGGACATTCGCAGGCGGATTTCACGGCTTCGCAGACAGTTTTTTCGGAGCTGTCGTCGCATGATGCCAGAAACCAGGTGTCACCTTTCCCCCTGTAGCAGAACCTTGCCCTTGCGCATCTTCCGTCATCGAGCAGGTCTACGTTTTTTCCTTTGATCAGCTCCGCCCGCTCCATGTATGTTTTTCTGGATGCGGTCTCGGTGCCGTCGAAACCGACCTCGGTGTGGCTGCCGTCGCAGAACGAATGTTTGCGGGAAGCGCCGCATCTGCAGAGGGCGTATGTCTCGCCGTGGGGGATCTCCCCTCCGTCCTCCCATACATATTGCTCATCCCTCGTCTCGTCATCCGTCGGTCGGATGATCTTTTCGGAGAGGTCGACGTTGCCCGTAACGATATACGGACCGTCCTTTACGATCTTGATCTTCTTTTCGCTCATTTCTGTCCGCCTGCCTTGTCTTCACGGAGTATTTCGGTCAAAAGTATCTCAGCGGCAGATATCATCTCTTCTTCTGTCGCAATGTTTGACTCCAGGGTCAGTGTTCCTTTTTTGCCTGCTTTTACGGAGAGGCTGAAGCCCGTTACGGGGTGGTGTTCCAGAACGGACTTCTGACCGGCAACGGAGACAGTCCTGTATGTCGCCCCGGAACCGAGCGGACCGTCGTCGGCTGAGATGGCTTTGTCGGAAGGTGACCATCCCTTGTCACCCGAGCCCTCCATCCATACCGCGCGGAAAGGTACGCCGACTGTATTTCTGTAGCTGCGCTCGAGCCAGAAGCCCCTCTTTCCCGAGACGGTATCGAACTCCGTCTTTCTGAGCCCGCCGTTCATCCATCCGTTTATCTCGGGAAGGGCGTCTCCCGCCGTGGCGTGAGAGACCGTGATATTCAGGATGACAAAGAGGGCAAGCAGTAATATCGTTGTTTTTTTCATTAGGCGCACCTCCGATGCTCTGGTATTATTATACAGCGCAAAGTGGAAATATCGTGCCCCAGGGCATATAATGCCTGGGATATACAAAGAGGATAAAGGGGATAAAAAGTTTGAAAAGATTCGCGGTAAGGGTATTTGGCTGCCAGATGAATGCCTACGACGGCGACAGGATAAGGACCTCCATGATACATCTCGGCTGGACGGAGTGTCCGGAAGAGGACGCCGAAGTTGTGATCCTCGTGACCTGCAGCATAAGGGAAAAGGCGGAGCAGAAGGTCGTAAGCGAGATAGGGCGCTATAACCTCAGATACAGGAATACGGGATCTCCCGCGGTCGTGCTCGTGGGCTGCATGGCGCAGAGGATAGGGCTTCAGATCGCAAAAAAATTCCGGTGCGTAAGGCTCGTCTCCGGGCCGAGACACCTGGGACTCGTACCGCAGGGGATAGAGGATGCCCTTGCTGACGGAGCACGGAGGTTCTTCATGGACGAAGACCCAAAGGCGCTCGAAGATCTGGAAGTTGTGCCGACCGAACGGACCAACCCTTACAAGGCCTACGTGACGATAACCTACGGGTGCGACAGGTTCTGCACCTACTGCATAGTCCCATATGTCAGGGGCAGGCTCCAGTCCCGCGACCACGGCGAGATATTGAAGGAGTGCCGCGAGCTCGCTGCGTCCGGAGTATCGGAGATAACCCTGCTCGGACAGAACGTGGATGCCTACGGGAAGGATAAAGAGGGCGAATACGGCTTCGCGTCCCTTCTTAAGGATGTCTCGGAAATCGAGGGGATAAAGCGTCTGCGTTTCGCGACGTCGCACCCGAGGGATTTCGACGAGGACATACTTGAGGTGATGGCCCGGACCCCTTCGATCTGCCGTGCAGTCAACCTCCCTGTCCAGTCCGGAAGCGACAGGATCCTGAGGGCGATGAACAGGGGATATACGAGGGAGCAGTACATCAGCCTGGTAAAAAAGATACGCGAAGCGCTTCCCGGCATAAGCCTGACGACTGACCTTATCGTAGGCTTCCCGAACGAGACGGAAGAGGATTTCATGGATTCCTACAACCTGCTCGATGAGCTCAGGTTCGACATAGTTCATACCGCGGCCTACTCGCCCAGAGAGGGAACGAAGGCTGCGGCGATGGAAGGCCAGACAGACAACAGGGTGAAAGCGGACAGGCTCAACAGGATAAACGATCTGCAGTCCCGCATCGCCCGCGAGCTGAACGAAGAGTATGTTGGAAGGGAAGAGGAGATACTGGTCGACGGACCAGCTCCCAGGGGAGAGAACTCGCTCCAGGGCCGGACAAAGACCGACAAGGTCGTCATCGTCAAAGGTCCCTCAGAACTGCTGGGTAAATATGTCCGTGTGAAGATAGTCCGGGCCAGCCACTGGTCTCTGGAAGGAGAAATCATATAGAAAAGGGGTCTTCCGATGTACGGAGAGGGCTGGAACAGACGAAACTATATATTCGTGGTGCTGGGGATCATCTGCTTTTTGGCCGCAGCGGGACTCCTCCATACATTCAAGGGGCGCTTCGGGCAGGATACGGCCGGCAAGATGACAGTGAATATGATGCCGGTGATGGAGGACACGATAGATGTTTCCTCTTCGGAGCAGCAGCCGTCGTCTCAGGCGGTCAACGGAGATGCGGCGGCTCCCGGCACGGAGAAAGGCGAGTGGGTCGTCTACATAACCGGCGCCGTCAAAAATCCCGGCGTATACAGGGTGCCCGAGGGAGCGAGGATATATCAGGCCCTTGAGGCGGCAGGCGGCTTTACCGCCGAGGCCGACAGGGAAGCCGTCAACCTTGCGGCGATGCTGCAGGACGGAGCCCATATCAGATTCCCCGCCGTTGGCGAGAAAGCTCCGCAGCAGGCTCCGGCCGCCCCGGCTCAGCCAAGTTCCGGAGGAGCGGCGACCCCTGAAGCAAATGCATCTTCTGAACTCATAAACATCAATACGGCCGACAAAGAGGGACTGGAAAAACTGCCCGGAGTCGGCCCGAAGACCGCTCAGCTCATAATCGACTACAGGGAGAAAAACGGCGCCTACAAAAGGACTGAGGATCTTCTTCTCATAAAGGGCATAGGGCCCGCAAGGTACGATGCTGTCAAGAACCTGATAACAGTTGCGCAGTAATGCGCAATGACAGGAACGGCCCCCTCTCATACGCCCCCGCATTCGCTGCGCTGCTCGGCATAACTTTTTCGCTGCCGGCATACTCGTCCGGACTGTCGCTCCCGATATCCGCGCTTGTATCGGTGCTGATGGCCTCTGCGTGGATATTCCTCGGTACCTCAGACCCCGCGGAGGGCTGGAGGACGGAATTCATCTTCGTGGTCATCCTGACAGCCGCGCTCTCACTGTCGCTGAACATGAGGATGGCATACGAACCCGCTGTTCCCACAACGATAAGCTCCGAAGGGAAGGTGCTGCTCAACAGAGAGTGGGGACGGAGACGGGCCCTGCTTATCTCTGTGTCGTACGGGAAGATGACGGCCTATATGAGCGGCTTTACAGCTCCCGCCGAGGGGAGCGGGGTAAAGGTGAGGGCTGCCGTGTTTGATTTCAAAAGGGCCGAAAAAGGGGCAGGCTTCGACGAATACCTCTACTGGAAGTCGAAGGGCGCCGTAAAAAAGATCATCCCGCTCGAGCTCGAAGTGACCTCTCCACCCGCGGGCATCCACAGATGGAGGAATTTTCTTAAAGCAAAGATAGAGGGATCCCTTCCCGATCTCATGTCGGGATACATGCTGGCGCTGACCCTCGGGATAAGGGACAGGTATCTGACAGAACGCCACAGGGAGGCCGGAACTGTCCACCTCCTCGCGGTCTCGGGCTTCCATGTCGGCATACTTGCCGCGATGGCGGGACTCTTTCTGAAAAGGGGAAGGACGAAGATCCTGGCGATATCTGTTCTCATATGGTCGTATCTTGCCCTCGCGGGATTCCCGCCCGGAGGGATAAGGGCCGGCATAATGCTGCAGGTCTATCTGCTGGGCCTCTTGCTGGGCAGGCCCTCCCGATCCTTCAACAGCGTGAGCGTGGCAGGCATAATAATGCTTATCTGGGACCCGTGGACTTTTTACGACATGGGATGGAGGCTTTCGATGCTCGCTGCGCTGTCGGTCTGCGCTTCGGCCGGGGCGGCCGGTCTGAACCGGGCAGGAGCTCTTATCGGGTCTGCTGCGGTATGGCTCGTCACGGCTCCTCTGATCGCCTCCGCCTTTGGGGAAGTACCCGTTGTGGGGCTGTTGATCAACATAGCGGCGATACCGCTCTTTTCCGCCATATTTCCCCTGGTCTTTTTATGTTCCCTCCCTGCCTTCTTCGGGCTGCCTTTCAGTAGCGAGATAACATCGATGTGCGAATATCTGCTCGAGAGCTGGGACATCATCTCGGGTAAGCTCGTTGAACTTATGCCGTTTGGAGTGGTTTCGACAGTGCCTCTTGCCGCGTTCGCAGCATTCGTCTTCTTTGCCTCCGCCCTGTACGCTTCGGGGACACCTTTGAAAAAGATCCCGCTGCCTGCCGTTATGTTCTCTCTCCTGGTCCTCTTATCGGCCTGATTGTTGTAAAATAAGAGGGATATTTTCTTGAAGTGAATGATATTTAAGATCGCTCCTGCCGAACGCGGGCCGGGACGATCTGTCGGAGGAATGACATATGCTGCTCGTACTCGATGTGGGAAACACGAATACCGTCATGGGTATCTTTGACGGCGAAGAGCTCATCAGACACTGGAGGCTGACATCCAGGAAACAGACGGCGGACGAGGTCGGGTTCATGGTCCTCGGTCTCCTTGGGTCGTCGGGGATCTCGAAAGAGAGCATAGAGGCTTCGGTATATGCGAGTGTCGTCCCTTCGCTTGACGAGATGTTCATGGAGGGGATAGACAAATACATCGGAGTGCCGTGCCTTAAGGTGACGGCCGAGCTTGACACGGGCCTTGAAGTCAGGCTGAAGAATCCCGCGGGCCTGGGAGCGGACAGGCTCCTCAACGCAGTCGCGGGAGTCCGGAAGTACGGGGCCCCTCTTGTGGTGGTCGACCTCGGTACCGCGATAACCCTGGATGTGATAGCCGCGGACGGAGCATACATCGGAGGCACGATAGCTCCCGGCATGGAACTCAGCCTGGACTCGCTCTTCTCACGTACCGCAAAACTGCCCCAGATAGCGCTTGAGGCGCCGGGACGGTACATAGGGGGCGACACGACAAAGGCCATACAGTCAGGGGTGGTCTACGGCACCGTCGGCCTTGTGGATACATTGCTCAGAGGGGTCTTCAAGGAACTGGGAGGGCCGTGCAGGGTGGTCGCCACGGGCGGACATGCAGAGATACTGGCCGCGCACTCGGATATCGTCAGAGAGGTCGACCAGTGGCTTACGATAGAGGGTCTCAGGATAATTTATGAAAGAAACAGATTTGAATAAGGAAGGTACGTTCTCTCCGCTCCTGCCGGGATATCCGCGAGTGATCGGAGGGGTATCCGTCGACAATCCGATATGGCTTGCCCCGCTGGCAGGCATCACCTTTGCGTCGGTGAGAAAATTTTACAGAAAACTCGGGGCCGGACTGGTGCACACCGAAATGGTGAGCGCCCTTGGACTGTGCCACAGAGGCAGGAAGACAAAGGAGCTCCTCTACGGGTCGGACGAAGAGAGGCCCGTCGTACTTCAGCTTTTTGGCTCGAGACCAGACGACATAGAGAGGGGCGCGGAGACGGCCCTTGAAATAAGGAAATTCGAGGCCCTGCAGATAAACATGGCCTGTCCGATGCCGAAGGTGACGAAGAAGGGCAGCGGAGCGAAGCTCATGGCTGATCCAAAGACCTCTGCCGAGATCGTCAGGGCGATGAAAAAGCCGGGCCTGCCTGTCTGGGCGAAGATCAGGATAATGCCCTCAGGAAGCGCCATGACCACGTGCGAGTTCTGTGAGCTGCTTTTCAAGTCGGGAGCTGACTTCATATTCATCCATGGGAGGACTCCCGCGCAGAGGTACGAAGGAAAGTCCTCGCGCGACGCCATAGAGGAGGCCGCAAGACGTTTCCCTGGACTGATCGGGGGCAGCGGAGACTGCTGTGAACCGGAAGATTTTCTGGATCACCTTGACAGGGGCTGTGCGGCGGTGCTCGCAGGCAGGGGAATACTGAAAGATGTATTCCTGATCCCCAAAACTCTGAAGGCACTGGGCGGGGAGATCCCGTCCCGATATTGCGAACCGTCTCCGGATTTCCAGTCGGAACTTCTTCTCGAACTGGGCCGCAGCATTTATAATACCGAGGGACAATCGCAGGCTTTGATGATCTCAAGAAGGATGCTTGCCGCACTTTTCAAAGGCTTCCCCGGCGCGGCGCAGCTGAGGAGGCACGGAGCCCTTGCCCGTACCTGGCAGGATATGGAGTCGCTGCTTGAAAACTGGCGGGACGGCAAAGATCTGCCGGAGATCGAATTTACAAAGGATAAATTCCCGTGGGGAGTCATCGGAGGATGAGACTATCCTCAAAGTATCCCAATGGGAAGATCTTATAAAAGAAAGACAATACGACAGAGGAAGTGATCCGATTGGCGGACGAGACAAGAAAAGAAGAACAGAAGCAGAAGAACAACATCACGCCTGAAGAGGAGATATTTCGCCAGCGCAAAGACAAGCTGATGAGGCTGCGCCGGGAAGAGGGATATGACCCCTACCAGCAGGATCATTGGGAAGTTAAGCATACACTGCCGTACATAAAAGAAAAATACTCCTCCCTCAAGGATGAGGAATGGTCCGAAGACGAGATCCAGACCGCGGGCAGGGTGATGGTCCTCAGACGCCACGGAAAGACGGCCTTTGCGACCTTCGAGGACGAGCACGACAGGATGCAGCTCTGCTTCCAGTTCGACCTTCTCGGCGAGACAGACTACACCTTCTTCAAAAAATGGGTCGACGCGGGCGATTTCCTCGGAGTAATAGGAGTGCCCTTCCGTACGCAGCGCGGAGAGCTTACGATCGCCGTAAAGAAATTCTGTCTTCTTTCAAAGGCCCTCAGGCCGATGCCGGAAAAGTGGCACGGGCTGAAGGACATGGAAGTCCGCTACCGCCAGCGCTACATAGATCTGATAGCTAACCCCGAAGTAAGGGATACGTTCCGCAAGAGGACAAAGATAATACAGACGTTCCGCAGGATCCTCGACGCCCACGGCTCACTCGAAGTCCAGACGCCCATCCTCTCGACGATAGCCGGGGGAGCGAACGCGAGGCCATTTATAACTCATCACAACACGCTCGACATAGACATGTACCTGAGGATAGCCACAGAGCTTTACCTCAAGAGGCTTGTGGTCGGCATGCTCGGCAGGGTATACGAGATAGGGCAGCAGTTCCGCAACGAGGGAATGGATATGAAGCATAACCCAGAGTTCACCTCCCTTGAGGTCTACTGGCCCTACGCCAATTACAAGGACATGATGGACCTTGCGGAGGAGATAATCGTGGCCTGCGCAGACGAACTCGGAGGAAGGGTCATCGACTATCAGGGGACCGAGATAGACCTCAATCCTCCCTTCCGCAGGGCGACGATGACAGAACTCGTGACCGAGCACACAGGCATAGACTTCAGCACGATAACGGACGAGGAGGCGCGCCGTCAGGCAGCCATCCGCGGGCTCGAAGTGAAGCTGTCCGACACGAGGTACGACATACTGCCGATCTTCTTCGAAGAGTACGTGGAGGAGAAGCTCATCCAGCCGACGTTCGTGCTCGGACATCCCACGGTCATCTCGCCTCTTTCGAAGAGGAACAAAGAAAATCCGGACATCACGGACAGGTTCGAGCTGTTCATAAACGCATGGGAGTTTGCGAACGCCTTCAGCGAGCTCAATGATCCCCTCGACCAGAGGGAACGCTTCATGGATCAGGAGAGGAAGAAGAGCGAAGGCGACGAAGAGTCCCATCCCTTCGACGAAGATTTCGTCAACGCGCTCGAATACGGTCTGCCCCCGACGGGCGGCATGGGTATCGGTATAGACAGGACCGTAATGCTTCTGACCAACTCAAAGAGCATAAGGGACGTAATACTCTTCCCGACCATGAAGCCGAAGGACTGAGGACGGATGGCGGCACCCGAAAGCCTTAAGACCAGGGCATCCGAGCTTCGCGCGGAGCTTAAGCGCCACGCGGAGCTTTACTATGTCCAGGACAGCCCCGAAATATCGGATTTCGAATACGACAGGCTTTTAAGGGAACTTGCCGAACTGGAGGAAAAATACCCCGAGCTTCGTACCGCGGACTCGCCTACCCACCGCATTGGCGGCCCCCCGAGGGAGGGCTTCGTCAAGGTGGAGCACAGCGAGCCGATGATGAGCCTGGATAACGCGCTGAATAGGGAAGAGCTCCGCTCCTTCTACGTTAAAACAGCCCAGGCGCTCGGCATGGAGAATATTGAGGTGATGTGCGAACCGAAGATAGACGGGCTCGCGGTATCGCTTATCTATGAGGACGGGGTCTTTGTAAGCGGTGCCACGCGCGGAGACGGACGGATCGGAGAAGACATCACTGCCAACCTCAGGACCGTCAGGAACCTGCCGCTCAGGCTCGAAGAGGCCGTGCCGGGCAGGCTCGAGGTCCGGGGCGAGGTCTGCATGGACAAAAAAGGATTCGCGGCGCTGAACGCTGAGAGGGAAGAGGCGGGCGAGCCCCTTTTCGCCAATCCCCGGAACGCGGCCGCCGGAAGCATAAGGCAGCTGGACCCCAAAATAACCGCATCAAGAAAATTGAAGATATTCCTGTACCAGATAATTGATCCTTTAAGACACGGGATAAAAAGCCAGAAAGAGATGCTTGAGACGATAAGCAGGCTAGGGCTTCCGATGCAGGGTTCTGAGCGTCTCTGCCCGAGCCTTGCGGAGACAGAGGCATATCTCGACGAGTGGACCGAAAAAAGGTTCGGACACGCGATAGATACCGATGGTGTAGTGATCAAGCTCAACGACATCGCGATGAGGAGCATGCTCGGAGCCACTTCGAAGGCTCCGAGGTGGGCGATAGCCTTCAAGTTCCCGCCAGAGGAAAAGGTGACGAGAGTACTTGACATCGAAGTCACGGTCGGCCGCACGGGAACTTTGACCCCGACAGCCGTGCTCGATCCGGTCCATCTTTCCGGCACGGTCGTTAAGAGGGCCATACTCCACAACCAGGACGAGATAGACCGGAAGGACATCCGCATAGGGGACTACGTCCTGGTCCACAAGGCGGGAGAGATAATCCCTGAAGTCATAAGGGTCGAAAAAGAAAAACGGCCCGAAGGGACCGTTCCGTTCAGGATACCCGAGGTATGTCCCGTCTGCGGGTCGAAGGCAGTGAGGCTCAGCGGCGAAGCGGCGATAAAGTGCTCGAATAAGTCATGTCCCGCCCAGATCAAAGAGGGGATATCCCACTTCGCGTCGAGGGCGGCGATGGACATCAGGGGGCTGGGCGAGAAGATAGTGGCCCTGCTCGTTGACAAGCGGATCGTTACAGACCTCGCCGACCTTTACACGCTGAAGCCTGAGGATCTGGCCTCCCTGGAGAGGATGGGCGAGAAATCGGCCCGCAACATCAGGGAGGCCATAGAAAAGTCGAAAAAACGTCCGCTCGGAGCCCTGATAAACGCGCTCGGCATAAGGAACGTGGGGGAGAGGACCGCGAACGACCTGGCGGAGAAGTTCCGCTCGCTTGCCCTGCTTGCAGAGACCGCAGTACAAAGGACATACGAACTCGAGTCGATGGACGGCATAGGTCCTGTCATAGCCGAATCGCTCAGGGTATTCTTCTCGGAGCCCCACAATGCCCGCATGATAGAGAGGCTGAGGGAGGCAGGGGTAAACATGGAGTCCGAAGGGCCCGCCCGCTCCGATCAGGATCTTCCGTGGAAGGGGCTTAAGTTCGTCCTCACAGGAGAGCTCTCTTCGATGACGAGGGCGGAGGCATCGGAGAAGATCCGAAGCCTCGGAGGAGAGACCTCCGACAGCGTAAGCAGAAAGACCGACTTCGTTGTCGCAGGCGAACGCGCGGGCAGCAAGCTTGTAAAGGCCCGTTCGCTGGGCATACAGATACTTGAAGAAGAGGATTTTATCAAAAGACTGAGCGAAGCACAGTAGAAATGCTTCCCGCAGTTTGGAGGGATCAGGAATGATAAAGAAAATGGTTATGGACGAAGAGAGGCTGAGAGAAGTCCTGAGCTTTTCCTGCATCGGCCTTCCCGAGGAGGAGTACCCGGAGGTCCTTGACAGGGTCAACGCGGTGCTGAGGATGTGCGACGAGATGCAGGAACTTGTCGGCTCCGACGTCAGGCCGTTCGAGTGGGACGTCATAAAGTCCCCGGCAAGAAGGAAGGACATTCCTGTCGCCTGGGACGGCAGGGACCGTATGCTCGACCGGGCCCCGGTAAGGGACGGAGACTTCTTCCGCGTCCCGAGGATCATAGCAAAAGACGGCACCGAAGAGGAAGAGGAGGAGTAAAGGTATGGAATTCCACAAACTCTCCGCCCTTGAGATAGCCGAAGGTGTAAAAAACGGGAAATGGAAGGCCTCGGAGGTACTGTCGGCGCACCTTGAACGCATCAGGAAATACGACGGCAGGATAAACTCGGTGGTCACGCTGTCCGAAGAGAGCGCACGCAAAGAGGCCGAAGCGGTCGACAGGGCAGTGGCTGAAGGCAGGGATCCCGGGCGTTTTGCCGGTGTTCCCTTTCTTGCGAAGGACAATTTCTGCACCGAGGGCATAAGGACAACATGCTGCAGCAAAATGCTTGAGGACTGGATACCGGATTACGATGCGACCGCGATCAAGAGGATGAAGGAGGCCGGAGCCGTCCTTATGGGCAAGACCAATATGGACGAGTTCGCCATGGGCAGCACCACAGAGAGCTCGATATTCGGCCCCACACTCAATCCGAGGGACTTCGGCAGGGTGCCCGGAGGCAGTTCGGGCGGAAGCGCCGCCGCGGTGGCCGCGGGGTTTGCGCCGCTGGCCCTGGGGAGCGACACAGGAGGCTCCGTAAGGCAGCCCTCGGCGTTCTGCGGAGTTCAGGGCATGAAGCCGTCCTACGGTCAGATCAGCAGGTATGGCATAGTTGCCTATGCATCGTCCCTGGACCAGGTCGGGCCGATAACGAGGAACATGAAGGACATGGCGGCCGCGATGGACGTACTGGCCGGGGCGGATCCGAACGACACGACGTGCGACGCCTACGAGAGACCGTCCTTCTCGGATGCGGTCCTTTCAGGGATAAAGGGAAAGAAGGTCGCGGTGCTTACGGGCTTTGACTCAGAGAGCATGGACAGGCCTCTTGTGGAGGCCATCGACAGGGCTGCGGAATACTGCAGGGCCGCGGGGGCGGAAATAGTCAAGGCCAAGCTCCCCATAACGATGAAGCACGCCGTTGCCTGCTACTACATGGTCGCCCTCGGAGACGCGAGCTCGAAACTGGCCTGTTATGACGGGATGCGCTACGGCCACCACGCCGACGGCAGGAACCTGATGGAGATGTACAAAAGGAGCCGCAACGAGGGATTCGGCAAGGAGGTGCGCAAGCGGATACTTATAGGCACCTGCATCCTTACGAGGGGTTACTACGACAACTACTATGTGCCGGCGACAAAGGTGAGGCAGATGATAGCAGACGAGTACGCCGAGCTCTTCAGAAACGTGGACGCGCTGATCTGTCCCATATCTCCGGCCCTTCCGTACAGAAAGGGGCTCGTTGAAGAAGATCCCGTGCGCATCTATCTGGGAGACGCATTCTCATCCGCGGCGAACCTGGCGGGACTTCCGAGCATTAGTCTCAACGTGGGCTTCACCGAGGACGGACTGCCGACCAATGTGCAGCTCATGGGTCCGAGGTTCGGAGACGCCGGGCTGCTTGCGCTGGCGCAGGCCATAGAAAACGAAGCCGGTTCTCCGGCTGTCGCCGATATCGAAAAGAAAGGGGGCTGCGAAGAATGAGGGAGCCGGTGGTAGGACTTGAGATACACCTTCAGCTGAAGACGAAGACCAAACTCTTCTGCAGCTGTTCCAGCGACTACATAGGAGCAACTCCCAACACGAACGTCTGCCCGGTATGCCTTGCGATCCCGGGGACGCTCCCCATACTAAACGACCATGCGGTGGAACTGGCGGTAAAGATGGGGCTGGGCCTCCACTGTTCGATAAGCGACAACACCAGGTTCCACAGGAAGCACTATTTTTACGCCGACCTTCCGAAGGCGTACCAGATAACCCAGTACGAGCACCCGATAGCCGTAGGGGGGTATGTGGACATCGCCGCAGGCGGAAAGACGAAGAGGATCAGGGTACACCATCTCCATCTGGAAGAGGATGCGGGCAAACTAGTCCATCCCACTTCCGACGGAAGGCTCACCGGAGCTTCGTATTCTCTTGTCGACTACAACCGCGGCGGTATGCCTCTCTCCGAGATCGTCTCCGAGCCGGACATGAACTCGGCCGAAGAGGTACTGGCATATATAACTCAGATCAGGCAGCTGGCCCGCTACCTGGACGTATCCGACGGAGAGATGGAGTCCGGGTCGCTCAGGGTGGATGTCAACATCTCGCTCAGAAATGACGACGGGAGCCTCGGAACGAGGGTGGAGATCAAGAACGTGAACTCTCTCAGGTCGATCGAGCGGGCCCTGGGCTACGAGATAGCGAGGCAGAACAAGGTCCTGGACGAAGGAGGCTGCCTCGTGAGGGAGACCCGCCTCTGGGACGACGTCGCGGGCGTGACGAGATCCATGAGGAGCAAAGAGGGAGAGCGCGACTACAGATATTATGTGGAGATGGACCTCGCTCCGATCTCGGCCGGTCCCGAATACGTGGAAGAGATAAGGAAGAGCCTTCCCGAGATGCCGTGGGAAAAACGCGAAAGGTTCATCAGGGATCATTCGCTCTCCGAGGAGGAGGCCGCACAGCTGACGGAACAGAAGGAGACCGCAGACTACTTTGAAGAGTGCGTCTCCGCCGGAGCCCCTGCCGCGAAATGCGCGAACTGGATGCGCATGGAGGTGCAGAGGCTGCTCCATGAGATGGACCTGCCGATCGAGAAGTTCCCCGTCAAGGCTTCCGAGCTCGGAAAGCTTATCGTCAGAGTCGAAAAGAGGGAGCTTTCCAACACCCAGGCCAAAGATGTCCTTGCCGTGATGGCCGAAAAGGAGCTGCCCGTCGACGAAGCGATCAAGGCGTGCGGAGTCTCCTGCGGAAAGATCACGGGCCCTGCCCTTGAGGAAATAATCAAAAAGGTATTCGCAGGCGAACCCGAGGCCGTGGAGACGGTCCGGGCGGGAAACGACAAGAAGGGCGCGAAGGTGAAATTCCTCCAGGGGCTTGTAATGAGAGAGACCAGGGGGTCGGCAGACCCTGCCGAAGTGGCTTCTCTTGTGAATTCTATGCTTAAATAAGGTATCAGCGGGGTGAAGGGCTTTTCTCTTCGCCCCTTTTTATGCGGGCAATGATTGACTTAAAGGTGCCAAAAAGGTTATCATCAACAGGTTGTGATAAATTATGGGCACCCAATAACCATGGAAACATATTAAGCTTCATCAGTCAGAAGGAGTGAAATAAATGGGGACACGTAAACCTGAGGATATTCGCAGCATTGCTCTGATTTCACACGGAGGAGCAGGAAAGACATCTCTTAACGAGGCATTTCTCTACGATGCCGGCCTTATTTCGAGGATGGGCAGGATCGAAGACAAGAACACGGTATCAGACTTTGATTCAGAGGAACAGAAGCGCGGGATCTCGATCAGCACTTCACTTGCTACTGTTCCGTATAAAAATAAAACCATTTATGTACTCGATACTCCCGGTTTTGCAGACTTCGTGGGCGAGCAGCGCTGCGCGATGAGAGTAGCGGACGGTGCGGTCGTCCTCGTGAACGCGACTGCTGGCGTAGAGGTCCAGACCCGGAGCGTGTGGGATTTCGCAGAGGATTTTGAGACCCCCGCAATATTTTTCGTAAGCAAGCTTGACCGCGAAAACGCAGATTTCGACAACGTGGTCAGCGATATACAGGAAAACATCTCCGACAGGGCGGTACCGCTCTATCTGCCTATAGGCAGCGAACTTAACTTCAAAGGGCTGGTGAACGTACTTACCGGAAAAGCATATATGTACAAGGGCGACGGAAGCAAGGACTTCACCGAAGTCGATGTCCCGGCCGATATGGCCGACGCGGTCTCCGCAGCCCGCGAAACACTCATCGAGAGAGCGGTCGAAGCTGACGACGAGCTGATGATGCGCTACCTTGACGGTGAGGAGATCTCTATTGAAGAACTGCAGGCAGTCCTCCGCAAAGCCGTCTGCACCAGGACCGTATTCCCGATAATCCCTGGATCGGGCCCTGCCAATATCGGAGTCTATCAGCTCATGGACACGGTAGTCGACTACATGCCGTCGCCGAAGGACATGACCAACAGGGCCGCTCTCAAGGGAGATGAGGTCGTCAAGATCGTTCCGGACGAAAACGGACCCTTCCTTGGCTTCGTGTTCAAGGTCATGGTCGACCCGTACGTCGGCAAGCTCTCCTTCGTAAAGGTCTTCTCGGGCAGCCTCAAGAGCGATCAGACTGTCTTCAATGTCAATGAGGGCGAAGAGGAGAGGATCAGCTCCTTCCGTTTTATGAAGGGCAAGGAAAGCACAGAAGAAAAAGAGATCATCCTCGGCGACATAGTTGCCATTCCGAAGCTTGAAAGCACGACAGCCGGAGATACGCTCGGAACCAAGGGCGAAGTGCTGAAATTCCGCCCGATACAGTTCCCGAAGCCCGTCTACAGCGTCGCGGTGCTGCCCAAGAGCCGCGCTGACGAAGACAAGCTCGGCACTGCGATCGCCAAGACCCTCAAGGAAGACCAGACGCTTTCGTTCGTCAAGAACCCTGAGACTAACGACGCTGTCCTTTCGGGAATGGGAGACATGCACCTCGACATAATGCTCTCGAAGATCAAGGAACGCTACAAGGTGGACCTTGAGACCCGCACCCCGAAGGTCCCGTACAGGGAGACGATAAAGAAGACCGCCCGCGCGCAGGGAAAACACAAGAAGCAGTCAGGCGGACGCGGCCAGTACGGCGACGTATGGTTCGAACTCTCACCGCTCGAGAGGAACTCGGGTATCGAGTTCATAGACAGGATAGTTGGCGGAGTCGTCCCGAAGAACTACATCCCCGCCGCTGAAAAGGGACTCAGGGAAGCAGCCCAGAGGGGTTACCTTGCCGGATATCCCGCAACGGACTTCTCATGCGCGATCTACGACGGTTCATACCATGACGTCGACTCTTCGGAAATGGCGTTCAAGATCGCCGCATCGCTCGCCTTCAAGAAGGCCATGGCGGACGCTATGCCGGTCCTTATCGAACCGGTAATGAACGTCGAGGTAAAGGTGCCCGAGGAGTGCCTCGGAGACGTCATGGGAGACTTCAACAGCCGCCGCGGCCGCATCATGGGCATCGACAGTGAAGGCAAGCTTCAGATCGTAAAGGCCCAGTGCCCGCTCTCCGAGATGTTCCGTTACGCCATAATCCTCCGTTCGATGACGTCCGGAAGAGGCACCTTCACGATGGAATATTCACACTATGAAGAGGTCCCGGCCGAAATAGCGAGAAAGGTCATCGAGGCCGCGGAGAAGGAGCGCGTGGAAGAGGAAGAGTAACGCCTCCACCGGACACAGCGCAGTCTGTAACAATTTGAGCGGGATCCGTGACGTTGCAGAATCGTCCCAGGATCCCGCTCTTTGACGTTGACCCTCAGGGATGACTCTTTTATCATTTCCGACAGAAGAGCCTGGCGGATCTGAAGCAGCAGGCACAACGGGAGATGCATCGCGGATGAAGATATCAAAGCAGGTACTGCTGGTATTTCTGGCTTATTATGGAATAAACTGCCTCTCAAACATATATTTCGTATTCGGCCCCTTTTACGGCGCTTCGGGAGCGTCGCCCAGGGCGGTCGGCCTCTTCCTCAGCATATTCTACATGGCCATGATAATATGCAGGCCGCTTGGAAGCTGGGTGATGGAGAGGCTCGGGATACGCAGGGCCCTTATGTGGAGTTCGCTTCTTTCAGCCGTGACGGCAGCCGGCATCTCGCTCTCCCTTTCACACCCGCCGATACTGCTCTTTTTCAGGGCCATATCAGGTATAAGCGCAAGCGTCTTTATCGTTGCCACTGTGGCATACCAGTCCATGATAATGGATGCCAGGTCGAGAGGGATAGGTTTCGCCCTCTTCACGACCGGTTCGATGCTGCCTATGGCCACGGTGGTCCCTCTTTCGGAATTTCTGCTGAAAAGGGGCCATTCGGATCTCTATCTTGTGCTGCCGGTCGCAGTGGCGCTGATCTGTCTTGCGATAAGCTTCAGGATAAGGGATATCTCACGGGATACTGACGAAAAGCCGGTATGGGGCACATACAGGGAGATGCTCTGCTGCCCCGGGGTGAAGCCGCTTTACCTGACGGCGTTCCTCATGTCGCTTGCCGACGGGGCTACCCTCTGTGCCGCGGCGCTGGCGGCGGATCGGGGAGTGCCGGTCTCGTGGTTCATGATCTCCGTGGCGGTCGCTGCCGTAATAATAAGGACCGTGGGGTTCAGGACGATGGATGCCGTCCCGAGGATACTGCTTGCCGCACCTGCAGCTGGGCTGATGGGCCTTTCTATGTTCGGGCTCTCCTTCAGCTCCGGCTGGCTGTTTTTCGTTCTGTTCGGCACTCTCTTCGGTCTTGGGATTGGAGCCGGTTTCCCTACCGATCTGTCTATAATAGGAGACCTGCTTTCAACGGAGTATCACCCTAAGGCTACAGGATCCCTCCTTCTTGCGATAGATTTTGGATGGGTCATCACACCGCTGATCTTCGGTTTTATCTCGCCGCTTTTCGGAGCCGCGGGATCCTTCAGGCTGATAGGCCTGTTCGTGTTCGTCTCTTCTTCCGCCGTGCAGTTTTTATGCTGGATCCCTCTCTGGAAGTGCCAAAAGCAGCAGATGTAAAAAATGCCGGACGCTCCGAAGCGGAGGTCCGGCATTTTTTGTAAATGAGATATACTCCCGATCTTACTTTGATTTTTTTTCGGTGATGTACTTGTCGATAGCCGCGGCGGCATCTTTGCCCGCGCCCATCGCAAGGATGACGGTGGCGGCGCCTGTCACTATGTCTCCGCCTGCGTAGACTCCGGGGACCGATGTGGCGCCGGTCTTGGGGTCTGCTTCGATGTATCCCCACTTGTTGAGCTTCAGCTCGGGGAACGTCGACAGAAGGACCTTGTTCGATCCCTGTCCGATAGCTTCGATCGCGCAGTCGGCTTCGATAAAGAACTCGCTTCCTTCGATCGGTACGGGACGTCTGCGTCCGGAGGCATCGGGCTCTCCGAGTTCCATCTGTATGCACTTGACTCCGCAGAGCTCGCCCTGACCGTTATTCACATATTCTGTGGGGTTCGTCAGCCACTTGAAGATTATGCCCTCTTCGACCGCGTGGTGGTACTCTTCGATACGGGCCGGAAGTTCCTTAAGGGAACGCCTGTATACGATCGTGACCTCTTCGGCGCCCAGTCTCTTTGCAGAGCGGGCAGCGTCCATCGCGACGTTTCCGCCGCCTATGACTACGACCTTATTGAACTTTTTGGTCGGTGTGTCGAATTCGGGGAACTCGTAACCGTGCATGAGGTTGATCCTTGTGAGGTATTCGCTGGCCGAGTATACACCGTTGAGCGTTGTGCCAGGTATGCCCTGGAAGTGCGGTGCGCCCGCTCCGACTGCGATATAGCATGCGTCGAACTCTTCCATGATCTCCTGCATCGTGATGTTCTTTCCGACGACCGCGTTGCACTCTATCTTGACGCCGAGATCCTGCATCGCTTCGATTTCCATCTTTACTATGCTCTTCGGAAGACGGAATTCGGGGATCCCGTAGATGAGGACTCCGCCGGCCGCATGGAGCGCCTCAAAGATGGTGACTTCGTAGCCCATCTTTGCAAGATCTCCGGCAACGGTGAGACCGGAGGGACCGGAACCTACCACGGCTACCTTGCCCTTGGTCTGTGCCGGGGTTTTTTCGGTATCCTTCTTTTCCTGTGCGTACTTCCAGTCTGCCACCAGGCGCTCGAGTTTTCCGATGGCGACGGGCTCAAACCCGTGCATTTTGCCTACGGTGCAGAGCTCCTCACACTGCGTCTCCTGCGGGCACACGCGGCCGCAGACAGCCGGAAGGTTCGTATATTTGTCGAGGACTTCGGCTGCTCCCGCCATGTCTCCCTCTTTGATGCATTTGATGAAAGCGGGGATGTCGATCGCCACGGGGCATCCTTTAACGCACGGCTTCGTCTTGCACTGGAGGCAGCGTTCCGATTCCTTGATGCCTTCCTCAACTGAGTAACCGAGGCATACCTCTTTGAAATTGCTTCTGCGTACCTCAGGATCCTGTTCCTTTATAGGGGTCTTCCACTTGGAAAATGTTACTGCCATGACGGTTCACCTACTTCAGCTTCAAATTTGTCCATGGAGATCTTTTCTTCGTCCTTGTACTGGCGCAGGCGGCTCATGAATTCGTCCCAGTTGACCTTGTGTCCGTCAAATTCGGGTCCGTCGACACATGCGAAGAAGATCTTGTTGTCTACGGTAACGCGGCAGCATCCGCACATTCCTGTGCCGTCTACCATCAGCGGGTTGAGGGACACTGTTATCGGAAGGCCCAGTTCCTTTGCCGCCTTCGTGCCGAACTTCATCATTATCGAAGGACCTATGCACCAGCAACGGTCGATCTTCTCGCCGCGCTCCACGACCATCTTCATGGCCTCTGTGACGACGCCCTTCATGCCCTCCGAACCGTCATCGGTGGTAATTATGAGTTCGTCTGAGTATTCGGCGCACTCTTTCTTCATTATCACGAGTTCTGAGGTACGTCCGCCGAGGATCGTTATTACCTTGTTCCCGGCCATTTTAAGTTCCTTGATGATCGGATAGAGCGCAGCTATGCCGACGCCGCCGCCGACCATGAGGACTGTTCCGTATTTTTCTACCTCGCTGGGTGTCCCGAGCGGTCCGGAGATATCCTTGATGGAGTCTCCGGCGTTGAGGCATGACATCGCAGCCGTAGTCTTGCCGACTACCTGGAAGATGAGGCGGATGAGCCCTTTTTCTCTGTCATAGTCAGCTATCGTGAGAGGGATCCTCTCTCCGAGGTCGTCTACGCGAAGAACGACGAACTGGCCGGCCTTGGCATGCTTTGCAATGCGTGCGGCCTCTACCCAGATGTCAAATTCTTTGGGCGCGATCTTTTGCTTTGAAACGATCTTGAACATAACGTACCTCCTCTAAAATTTCTTTAAAAAAACTCTATTGTGTAAATTTGAACATACGCAGTTAAATCTATATCAATATGTGCATAATTGCAACATCTAAAGGCGGGTAAATACAAACCATCCAAAAGAGAAAAAACGGAACAATGGTATGGCAGTCAGAGATCAGGGCCGTAATGTGTAATATCAGTCATCAGCAGCATCCCGGTCCGGATCGCACCATCGGTTTTCAGATATCGGGACGATGGGAAAAGGATCTTTCCCTTTTAGAATTATTCGGGAGATTGGCGTTATAATAATTCACAGTTCCCTTCTTCATCCATACATCAGAAAAGGAGTGTCATACCGAATGTCAGTCAAAGTGTTTTCTACCGATACCTGCCCGTGGTGCGACAAAGCAAAGGAATATCTTTCATCCCTCAATATCGAATATGATGTGATAAATGTCGCGAAGGACAAGGCTGCCGCGATGGAGCTCGTCAAAAAGACAAGGCAGATGGGAGTCCCTGTGATACAGATAGGAGAGAAGTACATAATAGGCTACGACCAGCTCAAGATCAGCGACGCACTTAAAGAAGCCGGTCTGTTGAAATAAGGACGACACAAGCCCCGATAAGGAGTGCTTTCATGGAAAAGCTGTCGATATCTTACAGTTTCGGAGGGGCACTGGGCTGTGACGGCCTCTCTTTTGAGGATCTCAGAAAGAGATACGAGGATGCCTGTGCCGAAGCCGCAGAATGGCTCAATGTGACCCCCTCGTCAGCCGAAGGTCATGGATGGATGGACCTTCCGGAGACAGATACGACAGAGATAAAAAAAACCGCAGAATGGCTGAAGGGCTATGACTCGATCATCCACATCGGGATAGGCGGCTCCGCACTGGGAAACCTGATGCTGAACCAGGCCCTGCTCGGCGACTGGTACAACTGCGGCGATACGAAGCCAAAATTTTATCTTGCCGATAACCCGGACCCGACAAAGGTACGGGCTATATGGGAAGAGGTGAAGGGCGGAAGTGTCGCTCTGGTGGGGGTAAGCAAATCAGGCGCAACGGCCGAGACCATGTCTCAGTTCCTCTGGTTCAGGAACGAGATGATCAGACCCGGAGGCAGGGCCGACGATGACATCCTCGTTATTACAGACCCGGAAAAGGGCATATTCCGCTCGTTCGCGAAAAGCTCCGGGTGCAGAGCGATGGACCTTCCGCCTTCGGTGGGAGGAAGGTACTCCGTCTTGTCCGCAGCGGGACTTATCAGCGCCGCGGCGGTCGGCATCGATATTGACGCTCTTCTGAACGGAGCTGCGGCCATGAAGAAGATGCTCCTTGAAAATACCTCCATGGAAAGCAATCCCGCATGGCTGGCTTCATCACTACACTCTCACCACGAGAAAATGGGACGTCCCATGGCAGTTATCATGCCCTATTCCAGCAGGATGGCGTTTTTCGCGGAGTGGTTCGCCCAGCTTTGGGGCGAGAGCCTCGGAAAAGAGGGCAAGGGCACGACGCCGGTGAGAGCTCTCGGGGCTATCGACCAGCATTCGCAGGTGCAGCTCTACACGGAGGGTCCCGACGACAAGTTCTTCACGATAATAAATATCAGAGATCACGGAGAGAAGATCCGTGTTTCACAGGTCGACTGCGATGCCCTGAGCACGCTTTCCTACCTCTGCAGCTCCGATATGGGCGGGATGCTGGGACTCGAGGCGATGAGCACTGCCGCGGCGATCGTAAAGGCAGGACGTCCGCTGGTCTGGATAGAAACTGAGAAGCTGGACGCTTTCACGCTGGGCGGCCTGATCTTCTACTATGAGTACATGACCGCGATGACCGGAAGGATGATGGGGATAGACCCGTTCGATCAGCCGGGAGTGGAGCAGGGCAAGAAATACACATATGGCCTCATGGGCCGTGACGGATTCGCGAAGGATGCCGCCGAGGCGAAAGAATGGTTCGAAAAGATCCGCGGCATCTCGTTAGAGATATGACAAGCGTACTGATAAGTTTGGTATCGGGCATATTCAGATCTGTGATCCATGAAAAAGTAAAGGCCCGGAAGATCATTCCGGGCCTGTCATTGGTCTGATGTCGGGAGGAGGGGACTGTCCGGGATGAGACCTGAGGTCTGCCCGTTCAGTCAGAGATCTTCAGTCTGATGAACTCTCCCTGAAGGTTCCAGCTCTTTTCCTGAATGCTGCTGAACTCTCCGGGCTGTTTCCAGGGCAGCATATTTGCAACGCCAAACGCGTCAACTACTGCGATAAACCTTGAACCGCTGTCATCGATATAAAGGTAGACGCCTTCGGGTTGCTGTTTTGCCATAATGCCGCTGCCTCCGTATGAGATATCTGTTTTGATCTCCTTATATGTTACTACATTAAGGCGGTTCAGACCAGTTGACCTTATACGTTTAATACTTTGTTTTGGGAGAGGATCCTATGCGTCTGATTTTTTTCAGCTGGCTGATATTTTTTGTTCTGGTGATCTCTCCCGGGATCATAGCATTTCTGATCTCCGGACGAAAAAAAAGCAAATGCTGACCGGAGGACTTTGCACATGTCGCCCCTGATATACTATCTGATCGCCTTCGGAGCTTACACCATCTCGATAATCCTGATGACAGGACAGTCTTTCGCCTGGAAGGAAACAAGGCTTTCCTTCTATCTCGGGGGACGGAGATTCTCTGCATTTTCGACAACAGCGACATTCTGCGCGACTTAGATCAGCCCGCTCTCTTTGGTCGGGTTCAGCATGTGGCTGTACAGCGACGGATACGCCGCGTTTTTTGCCTCCGTCAACGGATGGCTGCTGGGACTGCTCTTTTTCCCGTTCATAGTCAAAAGGCTCAGGCTCAAGCGCGCCCTCTCTCTTCCCGAATGGCTCGAAAAGACATATGGGGACATAAGGGTCAGGAAACTCGTTGCACTTACGATGGTATTTTTGTACATCCTATATCTTGTTACCCAGTTCAGGGCATTCGGTATAATCGTCTCGTATATGCTCGATATACCTTCGGGCTTCACCTCTACGTCCCTGATATACCTCTTTGTGCTCTATACGACTTTCGGGGGATATATATCCGTTGTCAGGAGCGATATCCTCAACCTTTTCCTGATCATCCTGGGAGTGACGGCTGCAGCGGCATATTCGATGCCTTCGGGTTTTTCTCTGGGCGCCGCGGCAGACGTTCTGCTGTTGAAAGACCAGTTGGATATGGTCAGATCTCTGAGCTATTCCGAGATCTTTTCTGTCTTTGCCATAATGCTCTCATGGGGGCTCGGAGTCGCTGGAAACCCACAGTACGCAGTCAGGATACTGGCATGCCGGACTGAGAAAGACGCATATAAGACCATTGCCGCGTCTCCGTTCATAGTGGGATGGGTGTATATATGCGTGACCTTTTTCATCCTGGTCTGCAGGTCTTATTATCCTGTCATAGGAGATTTCGAGGAGACCCTTTCATTCGCGAAACTGGGACAGTTCCTGCCGCCGTTTGCCAGTGCGGCCCTTCTTGTGGGGGTCATCGCAGCCGCGGTAAGCACCGCGAATTCGCAGCTGCTGCTCGCTGCCTGCTCCCTCTGCTACGACCTTTTCCCGATAAAAATGGAAAAGGGCACAAAAGACCAGCTGGTCAATTACGAAGACAGATTCCTCGTGGTGAACAGGGTGGCAATAACCGTCATCGCTTCGGCGGCTCTGCTTCTTTCCCATGCGGGCCTGCCGGGTTATCTCATGCTGGGGCGGATAAGCTGGACCCTTGTTGCCATATGTTTCTTCTTCCCTCTGTTTTTACCGTCCTGGATAATAAAGGAAAAACTCTTTTTCGTTCTAAGCACAGCACTTTCGGTACAGTGTTTTTTGGTCTTTGCCGCCGGGATCAGCCCCGAGAATGCCATGCTCGCAGTCCTGATGCTGGAGGCTCTTCTCTTTAAAGTATTCAGTTCCTCCTCGTTAAAAACGTACAGTGAGAGTATCTGCCGGGAGGGTCAGGGAAGCCATGCTGAATAAATACAGCCTTGAGACCCTGATGAAATGGATATTCATGTCGCTGGCGGTCTCGATGGTCGCGCTTACTCTGGGCGCAAGGCTCCACCAAAGCTATGCCGCGAAAAAAAGTGCTGCGGTCGAATCAGGCAAAGAGCTGGCGGTCATATCAGACGAAAGAAAGTATTCTCTCCCGAAAGAGAACGTAATGGGACAGCTTGGGCCATTCTGGAGAGAATCTCTCCCAGACGAAAAGCCTGAGCTGGTGATCAGAAACGGAGAGAGCACGCTAGGTTTCGATCTTGACCCCAAAAGCATCATTATCTCCTTGGTCGAAGAGGAAAGGTATCTGATATTAGTCGGTCTGCTCGGTCTGATCGTGGCTGTGGAGCTGGCCGTCCTCATATCTTATGTGCTGACCCGCCCTCTCAGGCGCCTTGCCTGGGGATGCAGACAGATAGCGCAGGGGAGCCGCGTAAAAATAAGGCACAACGCACTAAGCCCCTACGAATTCCACGAACTTACAGACAGTTTCAATGAGATGGCCAATGAGTTGGAAAAGTGGAAAGAGGTCCAAAAACAGGTAAGCAGGATGGACAGGCTGGCCGCCCTGGGTGAGATGATCTCCGGCCTTTCGCATGAGATCAGGAATCCCCTCGCGAGCATACGGATACAGCTGGACCTCCTGAGGATGGAAATAGGATCCATCCACGAAGAGGGGAGATCTTCCGAAGAGATCGCGCTTTGCGATGCAAAAGAGTACATCTCGATACTTGACAGCGAGATAGACAGGTTGAACAAAACAGTATCCCAGCTTCTTTCTTTCGTGCGCCCCAAACAGCAGATAATTTCGAAGGTGAGCCTGGATGACATCCTTTCCTGGTGTGAGTCCATGGTGAAGTCACAGGCCGAGAAGCAGGGCATAGCGCTTATGACAGGGAGGATCGGCGGTGCCGTTTCCGTGTTGGCGGACAGCGAAATGCTCCGGCACATCGTCATGAATCTCTCTCTCAACGCCATCCAGTCGATGGATCCATTGGACGGAGAGAGAAAGAAGGTGCTTTCGATCGTGGTCGGCAGGACAGCAACCGTTAATGGGACAGGGGAAACGGGGGTCATACGCGTGAGCGACACCGGCCCCGGGATACCGGAAGAGATACAGCACCGCATCTTTGACCCATTTTTTACTACACGCCAGGATGGGACAGGGCTGGGGCTGAGCATAGTCCAGAGGATAGCTGAAGGGTTCGGGGGGACTGTCTCAATGGAGACCTCGTCCGAAGGGACTGTTTTCAGCGTTTTTATCCCTCTGGCGGATGAGGGACAGCAGGGCACCATTTTTCAGCATATGGAGGCGCAGTCGAATGAATATATGGATAGTTGACGATGAGATCAACCTGGCGAACGGGTTGAAAAGGGCTTTTGAAAAAAGCGGCTACAGCGCAAAAACTGCGAAGACACTGTCGGAGCTCAACCAGCTCCTCGGCGCCGAGATACCGGCGGTTATACTTCTGGACCAGCGGCTTCCGGACGGCGACGGTATCGATGTCCTTCCCGCGATATTGAAACAGTATCCGAGGTGCAAGGTCATCCTGATGACTGCCTTCGGTGATTCGAGGCTTGTGGTCAAAGCGATCCAGGAGGGCGCATACAACTATCTGGACAAGCCGTTCCCGCTCGATGCGGCGAAAAACATGGTGGAAAGGGCAGTGGAATCGATCCGTTTCAGGAATCAGGCGGAGTTCCTTATTTCCGAAGGCCCGAACATGCTCCTGGGTTCATCCAACGAAATGGACAAGGTAAGGGAGACCATAAAAAAGATAGCCCAGCACCCCGACATATCAGTACTGCTCAGGGGCGAGAGCGGAACAGGCAAAGAGGTGGCGGCAAGGATGATCCACAGTGCATCCGGCTCAAAGGGTGATTTTGTCGCCCTTAACTGCTCTGCGATACCCGAAACGCTTCTCGAAGCGGAACTTTTTGGCTATCAGAAAGGAGCCTATACCGGAGCTGACTCCGATAAGCAGGGACTTATAGAAATTGCAGACAAGGGGACTCTCTTCCTTGACGAGATAGGTGACATGCCGCCCTCCCTCCAGAGCAAACTCTTCCGTTTCCTTGACCAGAGATCATTCAGACCTTTGGGGAGCACCAAAGAAAAAAAAGTGAGCCTTAACCTCATTTGCGCGACCTGCGTCGATCTCGAGAAATATGTAAAGGAAGAGAAGTTCAGAAAGGATCTTTTCTTCCGCATCTCCGTGCTCCCGATAACCATACCTCCGCTCAGGGAGAGGGGAAAGGATGTCCTGGAGCTGGCATCTTACTTTCTCGCCGAGTTCTCAAAAAGGCTGGGTAAGTCAGCCTCGGCTTTCACAGACGAGGTAAAGGAGCTTTTCCTTCTTTACTCCTGGCCGGGCAATGTCAGGGAGCTGCGCAACCTGATCGAGAGGATACTCATACTCAAGGACGATTCGGACGATACTGTGAGGCTCGCCGACCTTCCGCCTGAAATGCTTGAAATGCAGCATTACATGCCCATGGGCACCCAGGCCAGATATATGGACGGGGGATCTCTGCCCGAAATGATAGACAGGATCGAAAAGGAATATATCGAATCGGCCCTGGCAAAATGCCAGGGGAACCGGACTCAGGCTGCCGAAGAGCTGGGCATATCGAGGTTCTCTCTGCTGAGAAGGATGCAGAGGCATGGACTCGCGTGAACCGGGCCTGTTGCAGAGACCCGCAGCAAAAACTGCACTCAGGCTGGATCCGAAGATCCTTCTCGGATCTAATCTTCTGTTCGTCCCACTGGAAGGATTGACCGAAGAGTGTGCAAAGATCCTCGGTGACAATCCGTTTTTTTATTTTGCTCCGCCCGGATGGCAGAGCAGGGATGCAGACATAGACGAATTGGATCCGGACTCTGTGCCGGCCCCCAAGAGCATTGAGGAACATCTCTCTCTGCAGGTGGCCACCTGTCCCAGGGTATCGGACCTCGCCCCTCCGTTTTCTTCCGCGGCTTTCTGGTGTTCGTTCCTGGACGAAAAGGGATACCTCAACACGTCGGTAGCTGAGATAGCCGCCGAGATGGGCACCTCGGCAGAGGCCGCCGCGGAGTGCATCAAAAGCCTGCAGGATTATGTCGAACCTCCGGGCCTTTTCGCCTCTGACCTGAGATCGTCTCTTCTCATCCAGCTTGAGAGGTCGGGCCTTGCGGGAAGCCTGCCTTGGAAGATGCTGACGTATGGGCATATATACCTTGAAGAGAGGCGATTTTCCGAACTGTCCCGCATGATGGGCTGCGGAGAGGAAGATCTGAATGAAGCGCTTAACCTTCTGAGAAAGCTCGACCCATCTCCCGGTAAGAATTTCCATACCATCCGGCCTGCCTACCCCGAAATAGAATTTATCATTGAGTCCGGCCGGCCCTATCCGAAACTTATTCTTGAAAACCTTCCCAGGATCTGCATCTCCGTCTCCGATATGTCTGTATCCGAAGAGGGTATCCTCTGTCAGAAATGGATGAGGCCATTCTGGTCGAGAGCCAGGACCGCACTTACAAGGCTTGGGATGAGATACAGAACGCTGCTGAAGATATCTTTTGTGATCGCGGAAGTACAGTCCGGGTTTCTCAGGGGCGAAACGGATGCCGTCTCCCCCCTGACATACGAGACTGCTGCAAAGAGGCTGTCGCTCAGCGTTTCAACGGTCCACCGCGCCGTGGACGACACCTGGTGCCGCCATTTGGGCAGAACGATAAGGATGAAAACTTTTTTTTCCAGAGGGGCATCATCAAGGCCGGATCTCAGCGTAAAAGAGCTTCGATCCGCCATACTGGAGCTTAACATGTCCGGAAAAAACGACAGGGAGATCGGTGAAATACTTGCCATACCGACGAGGACCATCAACTACCACAGGGCAAAGATGAGTCTGCCTGCAAAAAGGTGAATATTCCAAATAATCTGTAATGTGTGTAATATTGCATGGCGTGTGCGGAAAGCGCACGTTATGGCTTAGTTTCAACTTCAGCTCGCAATTTTCATCAATGAAAGTCATTTAACTTTTCTTCAAATACCTGCCCGTATTTCTTAATAACAAAGTTATTTGTGACGATCTGGATCGATATTGATTGTGTTGCTCTGATAACACGATAAAGGCGATATTTTAGCAACTTTTTTGCATGTATATAGGCAGGGTAAAAATTTATTTGGAGGTGCTTGATTATTATGGAAGAAAAAAAGAAAGATTCTGGTTCAGCGGCAAGTGTCCTTATCGGTGCGGCATTTTTGATGGCGACTTCGGCGATAGGGCCGGGGTTCCTTACGCAGACAGCGGTGTTTACAGACAAGCTGAAAGCGGCGTTCGCATTTGCAATTTTGGTCTCTATCCTCATCGACATAATCGTGCAGATGAATATCTGGCGCATCCTCGGAGTTTCGGGCAAGCGCGCACAGGACGTAGCGAATGAGGTATTCCCGGGGCTGGGATATTTCCTTGCTTTCCTTGTCGCACTGGGCGGACTTGTCTTTAACATAGGCAACGTAGGAGGCGCAGCCATGGGACTGAACGTAATGCTTGGCGTGCCTCTGGTCCCCGGTGCGATCGCAAGCGCCATCGTGGCTATAGCCCTTTTCCTCAACAAGGAGATGGGCAAGGCCATGGACAACTTCACAAAGGTCCTTGGAGTGGTAATGATCGCAATGGTCCTCTTCATGGTCTTCAAGACACAGCCCCCTGTGGCATTGGCTCTTAAGGAGACGGTACTTCCGTCGACCATCGACTGGATGACGATCCTTACGCTCGTCGGAGGAACAGTCGGCGGATACATCACGTTTGCAGGGGCACACCGCATTATCGATGCGGGGATAACGGGTATGGACAATATCAAACACATCTCGTCCGGATCGGTCAAGGCGATCTCGATCACCGGTATCATGAGATACCTCCTCTTCCTCGCGATCCTGGGCGTTATAGCGACCGGAGCGACGCTTGATCCCAAGAATCCCCCGGCATCGGCGTTCCTTATCGGGGCGGGGCAGATAGGCTACCGTATCTTCGGCGTGATACTCTGGTGCGCGGCGATCACATCCGTAGTAGGTGCGTCTTACACTTCGATATCCTTCCTCAGGACCCTTTTCTCCAAAGTCGAACAGTATTCGCGCTACTGGATCATAGGGTTTATCTGCGTCTCTTCGGGTATTTTCGCAACGATGGGCAATCCTGTCGCACTTCTGATAGTCGCAGGTTCACTGAACGGACTGATCCTTCCTGTATCACTTGGAGTCACACTGCTTGCAGCCTTCAACAAGAAGATCGTGGGACCGGATTATCACCATCCGAAAGTTCTGGCTGCGCTGGGCTGGATAATGGTCCTGTTCACCGCATGGATGGGCTTCAAATCTTTGGCCGGAATAGCAAAACTTTTTTCATAAAGAAGATGTACAATCAGATGGGAGAGCTTTTTCTCCCATCTGATTTGAAAACAAGGGGTGGTTTAAGTGTCTGTATATATAGAGGAACCTAGATACCTGACCGCCGGTGAATCCTGCGTCGTAGCGGAATTTGCCGATGAGATCGACAGGGGCGCGAATGACGCGGTCATGGAATTGAAGAGATATATGACGGGACAGAGTGAGATCCCGATAATAGAGTGTCTGCCGACATACAGATCACTTGCCGTCTATTTTGACCCCACCGTGGTCAGTGCGGATGATGTCGTCAGAGTCGCACGGAAAGCTCCGATATCGGTAAAGAGCGATGCCGCGGCAGCGATGACGGAGATATCGATTCCGGTCTGCTACGGCGGAGAATACGGACCTGACATAGCCAATGTCGCGGAACATGCGGGGATATCGGAAGAAGAGGTAATAAAAAGACACAGCTCCAGGGCATGCCATTGTTACATGATAGGCTTCATGCCCGGCTTCGCCTATCTTGGCGGCATGGACGAGAGCATTGCCACGCCCAGGCTTACGAACCCCCGCACGGTGATCAAGGGAGGAAGCGTAGGGATCGCCGGGAAACAGACCGGGATATACCCGATAGACAGCCCGGGAGGATGGCAGCTGATCGGCCGTACGCCGCTCCGGCTATTCACTCCCGAAGCCTCGCGCCCGACTTTGATAGAGGCCGGTTATGAAGTGCGCTTCGTTCCGGTTTCGGAAGAGGAATATAAAAAAATCGAGGCCGAAGTGGCTGCGGGGACCTACAAGCCCCTCATAACGGAGGCGAAATAACCATGGAACTTATAGTCAAAAAAGCAGGAATGCTAACCTCCGTACAGGACCTGGGACGCTGGGGATACCAGTCGAGCGGGGTCCCGGTCGCGGGGGCGATGGATCTTCCCGCGCTGAGACTTGGCAATACGATGGTAGGAAACCCGGAAAATGCCGCGGCTCTCGAGGTCACGCTCATGGGGCCGGAAATTGAAATCAAAGGCGGCGGAGCGGCAGTCTTTGCGGGGGCGGAGCTGGGATTCAGCGTGAACGGGAAAGAAGTGGGATCCTGGAACGTCGTTCTGCTGAACGACGGAGACGTGATAACCTTCAAAGGTCCCAGGGGAAAGGGATGCCGCGGGAACCTTTGTTTTGCCGGAGGGATAGATGTCGTCCCAGTGATGGGGAGCCGTTCTACGTATACGAGGGCGAAGATAGGCGGATTTGAGGGGCGTGCCCTCAAGAACGGAGACGTTGTAAAGGTCGGAGAACCGTCACCTCTGTGGAAGAGGACCGGCGGATTCAATATCCCAGAAGAACTCCGTCTGACACAGGATCCGGAAGCGCCTCTCGCGTTGATGACAGGTCTCCAGGAGGATGCTTTTACCGAAGAGGGCAAAAAACTGCTTTTTGAGTCTGAATACACGATCACCGCAGAATCGGACAGGATGGGCTGCCGCCTGGAAGGACCGAAGATAGGGCATACGGAAAAGGGCGCGGACATAGTTTCTGACGCGATTCCGCTTGGAGCGGTACAGATACCCGGCCATGGGATGCCGATAATAATGCTCGCTGACCGCCAGACGACGGGAGGCTACACAAAGATAGGGGTGCTTTCGCCGCTTTCCATTGAAGCCCTTGTCCAGAAGATGCCCGGAAACAAGGTCCGATTCCGTAAGGCAGTGGTACAAGAGGGAGCGGACGAGCAGAAGAGGATCAAAGATGCGGTCCGGAGGGTGAAGGAGCTTTACGCCTCGTACGTTTCGCGTCCCGAAGTCAAGGCCGCGGCGGCTGCCGCTGCCCCCCTTTCGACGCATTTCAGGCTGACGGTCGAAGGAAAGAGCTACGACATAACCTGTGAAGAAATATCGTAACAAGGAGTGATCAAAATGTACAAGATAGACCTTAACAGTGACATCGGGGAGAGCTTTGGGGCATACCGCATGGGAGATGACGCTGCTGTAATGGATGCGGTAACGTCCGCAAACGTTGCGTGCGGCTTTCATGCCGGTGACCCGCTCGTAATGAACAAAACGATCAAAAACTGCGCCGCAAAGGGCGTCGCTGTCGGTGCGCATCCCGGATATCCCGACCTGGTCGGTTTCGGACGCAGGAATATGAAGTGTACCCCCGAAGAGGAATATGCGGACTGCCTCTATCAGATCGGTGCCCTGAGCGCCTTCTGCCGCGCGAACGGACTTACCCTGCAGCATGTCAAGCCTCACGGAGCGATGTACAACCAGGCCGCGAAGGATCCCGAACTTGCGAAGGCGATAGCCCGTGCGGTAAAGGATTCCGGTGAAAACGTAATACTGATGGGCCTTGCGAACTCCGAATTCGAGAAGGCGGCAAAGGAGATCGGAATACCTTTTGCCGCAGAGGCATTCGCGGACAGGGGATACATGCCCGACGGATCTCTGGTGCCCCGTTCACAGCCCGGTGCGATCATCCACGATGTCGACGAAGCTGCGAAACGCGTCGTGCGCATGGTGACAGAAGGCAAAGTCGAGGCCGTTGACGGTACGGTGATAAATTTCCGCCCGCAGTCGATATGCATGCACGGAGACACGCCAGAAGCAGTCGAGATGGCTAAGACAGTACGCAGAGAACTCGAAGCCGCAGGTGTAAAAGTTACTGATCTTAAGGAGGTCGTTCTGGGATGACACTGCCGTTTGACGTTACACCGTTCCGCCATACGTCGCCGAAGGAGATGAGGGAACTCATCAGAAAAGGAGAGTGGACACATCCGACATCGGGTCTGTGCCTTACTCACGTACAGGCCAACATGATAGTCCTTCCGAAGGACTGGGCTTATGATTTTCTCGTTTTCGCACAGCGCAACCCCAAGCCATGCCCCATACTGGACATCACGGAGCCCGGGGATGGCGAGGCAAAGCTTATAGCGCCCGGATCCGATGTCAGGACAGACATCCCCGGATATCGCGTATGGGAAAACGGCGTCCTCAAGGATGAACCGACGGATGTGCTGAAGTACTGGAGGGATGATCTTGTAGCGTTCCTCCTGGGATGTTCGTTCTCATTCGAGGGCGCCCTCATCGAGGCCGGCATCCCGATCAGGCACATAGACAGCGGGTGCAACGTTCCGATGTATATCACCAACATACAGTGCAATCCGGCAGGCCGCCTGAGCGGACCGATGGTCGTAAGCATGAGGCCCGTCAAACATTCGCAGGTCGTAAAGGCCGCCCTCTGCACCGGGCGTTTCCCGGCAGTTCACGGAGCGCCGGTACACATAGGCGACCCTGCAGTTATTGGGATCAAGGACGTGAACAAGCCCGACTTCGGGGATCCTGTTGAGATCAGAGATGGCGAAGTCCCTGTCTTCTGGGCGTGCGGAGTGACTCCTCAGGCTGTCGTAATGAAGAGCAAACCGCCTTTTGCGATAACCCACGCTCCGGGGCTTATGTTCATCGGAGACCCGAAAGACGCGGATTACTCAACGTTCTAGTAAACGGGAATTCAGATCAGTCCATAAGATAAGATCAGACGGCCGGATGACTTCCGGCCGTCTGATCTTATTCTGATCCGTCTGTCTCTGTTTGACCGGCTAAAGCTCCCGGCGTCTGCTGCCCCTCTTTTCGAGCATTGCGAGGGTTTCCTGAGGGTCCTTCACCTTGCTCAGGAATATCATTGAGGCGATTATGTATGGCTTGAAGCTTGCCTGTTTGAAAAGGGGCACGCGGTATCTGTCGAATACCGATGCTGCGACCTCTCCGGCTTTGCAGCTCACTCCCGTAATGTCAGCGGGCAGGCAGTGGAGGTAGAGTGCCTTGCCTCCCTTCGTAAGATTCATCATCTCCTCGGTGCACTCCCAATCCTTGTGGAGAGCGTTCTGGGCGAGAAGTTCCTTCTCAAGTTTGTTGATGCCCTCGAAATCGCCTGCACCGTAGAGTTCGGTCCTCTTTTCCATCGCTTTGAACGGAGCCCAGCTTTTCGGATATACGAAATCCGCCCCCTCAAATGCCTCTTTCATGCTGTTTGTCTTTGTGAATTTTCCGCCCGAGGCCTTTGCGTTTTCTTTTGCGATCTCTTCGACTTCGGCCATGATCTCGTAGCCTTCGGGGTGTGCAAGGGTCACATCCATACCCATCCTCGTCATCAGCCCGACGATGCCCTGAGGCACCGAGAGCGGTTTGCCGTACGAAGGCGAATAGGCCCATGTCATAGCGATCTTTTTGCCGCGGAGATTTTCGACCCCACCGGATTCGTGGATCATGTGGAGGAGATCCGCCATCGACTGTGTCGGATGGTCGATGTCGCACTGCAGGTTCACCAAGGTAGGCCTCTGTTCGAGTATGCCGTCCATGTATCCCTCTTTGACCGCATCCACTACCCGATGCATGTAGGCGTTGCCCTTGCCTATGTACATGTCGTCCCTTATCCCGATGACATCGGCCATAAAGGAGATCATATTGGAAGTCTCACGGATCGTCTCCCCGTGGGCGATCTGTGACTTTCCCTCGTCAAGGTCCTGGACCTCCAGCCCAAGCATGTTGCATGCGGAGGCGAAGCTGAAGCGGGTCCTTGTCGAGTTGTCGCGGAAGAGCGATATGCCGAGCCCGCTGTCGAATATCCTGGGTGAAATGTTGTTCTCCCTGAGGCATCTGAGAGCGTCTGCCACGGCAAAGACGGCGTCAAGTTCGTCCTTTTTCTTCTCCCATGTGAGGAAGAAATCGTTTTCGAACATATCTGAGAGATCCAGGCCGTTAAGTTTTTCGATAAAGGGGTCCATTCTCATATCATAGATTCCTCCATAGTCTTCTCGTTGGGTTACTTTTTGTTTTCGCAGTAAAGTGTCGGCAGTGCCGCATAGACCGCTGCGCACTTCACAAGGTCGGCCTTCCAGGTGATCTCGTTGGGAGCGTGGGCCTGTGCCTCCTTGCCCGGTCCGAATCCTATGCACGGGATCCCGAACCTTCCCATCACCGAGACTCCGTTAGTAGAAAAAGTCCATTTATCCACCACCGGCTCACCGAACATCCCCCTGTACGATTCGATCATCGCCACCGTGGCCGGGTGGTCCTCAGGGATGACCCATGTCGGGAAATAGCATTCGGTCGGGTAGGTAAGGTCTGTCCAGCTCGGCCTGTCATACTTGTACATCGAAACTTCGGCATTGTACTTCTTAACAGAGGGCAGAGAGCGTATTTCTTCGAGGGCCATCTCCCATGTCTCGCCGTCGGTCAGCCTGCGGTCGATAGATATCGCGGCCATGTCAGCGACAGCGCATCTGGAAGGCGAGTTGTAGAATATCTCCGAGACGGCAAGGGTCCCTTTGCCGAGGAACGGGTCATGATGGAGCCTGTCGTTGAGCGCCCGGACTTCCTGTATGATGTCGGCCATCTTGTAGATCGCGTTGTCTCCCCTCTCCGGAGCGGATCCGTGACATGAGATGCCCTTGACCTCCACCCTTATCTCCATCCTTCCGCGCTGTCCGCGGTAGATGTTCCCGTCAGTAGGTTCCGTTATTACTACGAATTCGGGCCTGATCCCGTCGACATTGACGATGTACTGCCAGCAGAGGCCGTCGCAGTCCTCTTCCTGAACGGTTCCTGTGACCAGTACCCTGTATTTGTCGGAGAGCAGTCCGAGGTCTTTCATGATCTTAGCCCCGTAGACAGAGGATACGATGCCGCCGAGCTGATCCGAAGCGCCCCTTCCTCCGATCTCGGTCTCGTTCTCGTATCCCTTGTATGGGTCGAATTTCCAGTTTGAGATTTCCCCCAGCCCTACTGTATCTATGTGCGCGTCGAAGGCGACAAGAGTCTCTCCCGAGCCCATATAGCCAAGGATGTTGCCCATGCCGTCGATCTTTACCTCATCAAAACCGAGTTCATTCATCTCTTTTTCGATGCGCTTTATTACGCACTCTTCCCCGCAGCTTTCACCAGGTATGGCAATGAGGTCGCGAAGAAATTTTGTCATCTCTTTTTCATAGCTCTGTGCTGCCTTTTTTATAGCTTCAAAATCCATGTCGAATCCCTCCGATGTGGTCGTATAAGCTGCCCGATGGGCCGATCTCTCCCGCTGATCATCAGGTTCAATATAACACAGCCGTATACTTAGTCAACCGTCTTAAAAAGCAGTGTGAAGCTGGCGGCTCCTCCTGAGCGAATTCTCTGCGGGCGAAGGTGCATCTCCAACATTGTTATCGCCTCTTGAACATATATAATACTAGTACATTGCTGATCTGCAGACGGATGAGGAGGTCATGACTTGGGTGACAGGATGAGACCGCTGCCATTTCACGTAATCATGGAATGGATACTCAGCGAGATGAAGGACATGGGGACTATTTTCAGCGTCAGTTCGATATACAGACATAAGGGAGGAGCTTTTCCTTTTCTCGGAGAAAAACTCGAGACCCCGTTCGGACCTGCTGCCGGTCCTCACACACAGCTTGCCCAGAACATAATATCTGCCTACGCGGCGGGTGCAAGATTTTTTGAACTTAAGACCGTCCAGACCCTTGACGGAGAGGATCTGCCCGTGTCGAAACCCTGCATAGACGCCAGGGATGAGTGCTACAACGTCGAATGGTCGACAGAACTCAGGGTCCAGGAAGCCTTTGAAGAGTATGTGAAGGCCTGGTTTGCGATCAAACTGATATCAAAGGAATACGGACTTGGTGACCCGGATGGCTACATGTTCAACATGAGCGTAGGCTATGACCTTAAGGGGATAAAGTCTGAAAAGATCGACAGGTTTATCGAAGGACTTAAAGACGCTTCGGGGACCTCCGTATGGGACGAGTGCAGAAGATGGGCCCATGCAAACATCGCAAAATTCGAAAATATTGATGCGGACTATGTTGACGGAATTTCTCCGAAGATCTGCGGCTCGATCACGCTTTCGACGCTGCACGGATGTCCGCCGGAGGAGATAGAGCGTATCGCGACATACCTGATAATAGAAAAAGGGCTGAACACCTTTGTCAAAATGAATCCGACCATTCTAGGATACAGACTTGCCAGAGAGACGATGGACGCATTGGGGTTCGGATATGTTTCATTCGGAGACCTCCATTTCAGGGAGGACCTGCAGTTCAAAGACGCCGTGCCAATGATAAAACGTCTTCTGGCTGTGGCTGAGACCGCCGGCTTTTCGTTCGGAGTCAAGCTGACAAATACCCTGCCGGTAGACAACCCGGGCGACATCATGTCAGGCGATGAGATGTACATGTCCGGCAGATCACTTTTTCCGCTGACGGCAAAGACGGCGGCCCTCCTTTCAAAAGAGTTTGGTGGCACGCTGCGTATCTCCTGGTCCGGCGGAGCAGACCTGACCAACATCAAGGATCTTTTCAACGCGGGCATCCGGCCTGTCACGATGGCAACTGCACTCCTGAAGCCCGGGGGATACAACAGGTTCAGGCAGATAGCAGAGACATTTGCCGGGATGGGGTACAGCGGATCCGAGGGTGTTGACCTGGAGATGCTGGACAGCCTGGTGAGCAGATCCGAGACGGACAAATGGTACCGCAAGCCGATCAAGCACCGGGATACTTTTGCCAAAGAAGATAAACTGCCCCTCACCGACTGCTTCACAGCCCCGTGCTCGGATGGCTGTCCGATACATCAGGACGTGCAGGAGTACCTCTCCCTCGCCGGAGAGAAAAAGTACGGCGAAGCGCTGGAAGTGATACTGGATAAAAACCCGCTCCCATTCATCACGGGAACGATCTGCACCCACAGGTGCATGACAGCATGCACGAGGAACCATTATGAAGACCCGATCATGATAAGGGACGTGAAGCTCATGGCCGCCCGGGAGGGATTTAAGGCCGTCATCGGGAAGATAGGTCCTGCTGAGAAGATGACGGGATCAAAAGCCGCTGTAATAGGCGGCGGACCGGCAGGCCTTGCCGTCGCATATTTCCTGCAAAGATACGGGATCTGCGCCACAATATTTGAAAGGGAAAAGGAACCGGGCGGGGTCGTGCGGCAGGCGATCCCCGACTTCAGGATAGGGACGGATGCGATCGAGCGGGATATCGAGATCATAAAAAAAACGGGAGTGGAGTTTGTGCTCGGAACAGCTGTCTCCTCTGTGGATGAGCTCCGGGAAAAGGGCTACAAATATATCGTGATGGCCACAGGGGCACCTAAGCACGGCGAGCTTGGCATAGAGAGCGAAAATAAAATAAACGCGCTTGATTTTCTTGCCTCTTACAAAAAGGGCGAGAAGAATATCGATCTGGGGCAGAGCGTGGCAGTCATAGGCGGAGGCAATACTGCGATGGACGCTGCACGCGCAGCCAGGAGGATCAAAGGAGTCAGGACGGTGAGCATCGTATACCGCAGGACAGCCTCGTTCATGCCTGCGGAAGAAGAGGAACTCAGGCTGGCTATCGAAGACGGAGTGATCTTCAGGGAACTGCTGCAGCCGATATCACACAGAGACAAAACATTGCTCTGTTCCGTGATGACCCTTGGCGCACCCGACGCATCGGGACGCAGGTCACCGGTACCGACAGCGGAGACCGTAAGCATCCCGGCAGATACGATCATTGAGGCAGTTGGAGAAAGAGTAGACCCGGACTTTTTTGCCGGCAGCGATATAACTATGGACCGCAGGGGGCTGGCTGTGACGGACAGCAGGAGCTATGAGACGAACATAAGCGGCGTCTATGTCGCGGGCGATGCAAGAAAGGGTCCCGGAACGGTGGTGGAGGCTATAGCCGATGCAAGGCGCGTAGCCGATGATATCGCGTTGAAAGAAGGTCTGCGCACAGATCAAGGTCTTGAAAAGAGAGAGGGCGACCCTGAGGCACTTAGGATCAAAAAGGGGCGGCTCTTCTTTTGCGAGTCGCCTGAAAAGGAATCGGAACGCTGCCTCGGATGCGGGACCCTATGTGAGAATTGTGTCGATGTCTGCCCGAACAGGGCCAATATATCCGTTCATGTCGAAGGGTGTCCGTCACCTCAGATCATACACATCGAGGACCTCTGCAACGAGTGCGGCAACTGCACCGCATTCTGTCCGTGGACGGGGTCGCCCTACAAGGACAAACTGACTTACTTCTCAAGCGGGGAAGATTTTGAGAACAGCGACAACAGCGGCTTCACTGATCTGGGGAACGGCAGATTCAAGGTCAGGATCGACGGCAGAGTGTTCACTTCTCGACCAGATCAGGCCGACTCTGAAATGCCGCCTCAGATAGCTGAGATGATCAAAGCGGCCCTGGATCGGGTCCCGGCCTGAGGAGGTTTGCCTATGTACAAGCTGATCGTCAACGGAAATATCCAAATATCTGAAACAAACAGAAAGCTTATAGATTTCCTGAGGGAAGATCTCTCTCTGACATCCGTAAAGAACGGGTGCAAGGAGGGGGCTTGCGGGACATGCATGGTCCTCATCGACGGAAAGCCCTGCAAGTCCTGTGTCCAGGAGCTGAAAAACCTCGAGGGTAAAAGCATCGTCACAGTGGAAGGACTGAGCGCAAGGGAAAAGGATGTCTACTCATATTCATTCTCTGTGTCTGGCGCGGTCCAGTGCGGATTTTGCACCCCCGGAACGGTGATCAGCGCGAAGGCACTGCTTGACAGGGAGAAGGATCCGACCCGAAAGGACGTAAAGAACGCAATAAAAAACAACATATGCCGCTGTACCGGTTACAAAAAGATCGAGGACGCCGTCCTTCTTGCGGCAAAGATGTTCAGGGAGGACCTCCCTGTGCCGAAAGATCATTACACAGGAAGAGTGGGTGAGAATGTCCCGCGCACGGATGCCGCTGCAAAAGTCCTGGGAACGGCCCAGTATGCTGCGGATATCAAAATAGACGGGATGATATACGGTTCAGCGCTCAGGGCTGAATATCCGAGGGCGATCGTAAGATCTATCGACACGTCGGAAGCTATGAAGCTGGAAGGCGTAGTCGGCGTCTTTACCGCGAAGGATATCCCCGGGAAAAAGAAGATCGGACATCTCGTAAAGGACTGGGATGTGATGATCCCTGAAGGGGGCAGCACAAGGTACGTCGGTGACGCGATAGCGCTTGTGGCTGCCGAGACGCCGGAAATACTTGAAGAGGCTAAAAAACTTATAAAGGTCGATTATGAAGTCCTCAAGCCCGTGACATCGCCGGTCGAGGCTCTTGCAGAGGGAGCCCCCCTCATACATGAGGGCGGGAATATCCTGTCGGTCGTGGAGCTCAAAAGGGGCAATGCCGACGAAGCCATAAAAAATTCAGCACATGTCGTGACAAACCGCTATTCTCTTCCCTTTACCGAACATGCGTTCCTGGAACCGGAGACCGCCGTGGCGCTGATGGAGGATGACGGGACAGTCAGGATATATTCCGCGGATCAGGGAGTTTACCAGACGATGAAGGAGTGTTCCGAAGCCCTTGGGCTGCCGCATGAAAAGGTACGGGTGACTGCCGTGATGATAGGCGGAGGGTTCGGAGGCAAGGAGGACATGAGCGTACAGCATCACGCAGCGCTGCTTGCATACCTTACCGGCCGTCCCGTAAAGGTATCGCTCAGCAGGGCGGACAGCATCAAGGTACACCCCAAAAGGCATGCGATGGAGATCGAGATGACAACTGCCTGTGACGGGGAAGGCAGGCTCACTGCGATGAAGGCGGTCATCGTCTCCGACACCGGCGCTTACGCCTCACTGGGCGGCCCGGTCCTTCAGAGGGCCTGCACGCACGCGGCGGGCCCGTATAACTACCACAACATCGACATCAAGGGAACGGCAGTCTACACCAACAATCCGCCTGCGGGCGCGTTCAGAGGGTTCGGAGTCACCCAGAGCTGCTTTGCTGCGGAGTGCAACATTAACCTTCTCGCAGAGAAAGTCGGTCTTTCGCCGTGGGAGTTCCGGTTCAAAAATGCGATCAGACCGGGGGAAGAACTTCCCAATGGCCAGATAGCGGACGATACTACGGCGCTTGAAGAGGTGCTGCTCGCGATCAAAGATGAATACGATAAAAACCCTAAAGCCGGCATATCGTGCGCGATGAAAAACGCGGGCCTGGGAGTCGGCGTCCCCGATTTCGGAAGATGCAGGCTCAGGATAAGGGACGGCAAGGTCCACATAGCCACCAGCGCTTCATGCATCGGTCAGGGGCTGGGTACCGTAGTCACGCAGATGGTATGTGACGTTACAGGGCTCTTTCCTGAACTTGTCGTACACGATCCCGCGGATACGTTCCTCACCCCTGATTCGGGCAATACGACCGCATCAAGGCAGACTGTCATCACAGGAGAAGCTGTCAGAAAAGCTGCCGAACAGCTGAAAAAAGATATGGAGACGGTTCCATTTCACGATCTGGAAGGACGCGAATACTACGCGGAGTTCGAAAGCGTCACGGATAAAATGGGGTCGGACAAACCCCATCCCGTGAGCCACATATCATACGGATACGCGGCCCATCTCGTCATCCTGGATGACGACGGCAGGATAAAAAAGATAACAGCGGCCCACGACGTCGGCAGGGCGATAAACCCCAAAAACGTCGAGGGACAGATCGAGGGAGGGGTCGTCATGAGCATGGGATATGCGCTGACGGAAAATTATCCGCTCAAAAACTGCGTCCCCCAGGCTAAATTCGGTACGCTCGGACTTTTTCGGGCCGACATGGTCCCTGATATAGAATGCATTATCATCGGCAAGGCAAAAGATGGTTTCGCGCGGGGGGCAAAGGGGATAGGGGAGATAGCCGCGATCCCCGGAGCTCCTGCGATACAGCTTGCCTACTACAACAGGGACGGTATTTTCAGGACCTCCCTGCCGCTTAAGGATACCCCGTACAGCAAAAATACAAAATAAATATTGGTCAGGAACAGCCAAAAGAACGGGGCGGCCCTTATAGGGCCGCCCCGTTCTTTTGGTTTAAAAAGGCTCGCCGAGCCTAAGTTTAGATCCTATCAGCCACCGCCTCCGCCGCCACCGCCGGAACCTGACGAGGCATTCTTTTTGGCATTTTTGACTTTGTTGACCCCGTCTTTTCCCGGATTGTCGTCCTTTTGTGTTTCATCAAATATTTTTGGTATCCACATATCTTTAGTTGCCTCGGTAGTTTCGACGGCAACTTTAACCAATTCTTTCTTATTTGCTCCGGCCCCAACATTGACAATATTGATCGTTGTAGATATTTTTTGGAGAGTTGAGGTGTCAGTCTCTTTTTCCGTCATAGAATCAACGAACCCTACCCCGGCGTTAACTATTTCAAGGCCTCCTCCGACGATACCTCCGATCAGCACTATGCCGCCTAAAATAGCACCGCCGGTAGTTGCGGCTCCCATTGTCACCGCCGCTCCTGTAATGACCGTTGCCCCCGCAAGCACTGTCGTCGTTGCCAATGAAGTTGCAGAGGCTATGATCTCTCCGGCTTTGGCGGAGTTGGCTTCAGCGTTCGCATAATCCGCTTCAGAGGAAAGACCGACGTCCGCAGTTGCGCCCGCAATACTGTTCAGGCCGGCTTCAACACCGCTAAGGGATCCCGCATCCACGGCATAGGCAGGTGTACCGATTATCTGCCCGAGCATTTTCGCGAAGACGGATCTTTCCTCTTCTTCCATTTCAAGCATTGCCATTCTTGCCATTCTTATATTGCTTGCATACCTTTTTGCGCTTGAGCCGAGGTCTTTCATAAGCAGGCCCAGTTCAAAGCGCATGGCCTTCAGTTCCTCTTCTGTCGGTGCTTTTGCTCCCCTATATTTTGCGTCATACTGTGTTTTATAGAAATAACGCAGCCCCATTTCGGCGTCCACAAATGCCTTGCAATAAACAGCATGTTCTTTCTCGATCAGTTTCAGCTGCATCGCCTTAAGTGGTTTTCTTTCTAATATGATCACCCCACCCGACGACGGATCGGCAGCATTTGCAGGAGCGGCAGCTGTGGCCGGTGCCGGAGCAGCAGGTTTGACTGCAGCGGATCCTTCAGCTGAAGATGCCGGAGAGTCGTATTTGGAGGAAAGTGCAGCCTCTACAGGAAGCGACAATGAAACAAACGCAAGAAAAAGAATAAACAAAAATAAAAAACTTTTGTATTTGATCCTCATATAGAGCCTGCCTCCTCTTCTCTAATTATTCTTTTCGGCAAGAGCTTTGTTGACTTCATTGATCAACACAGCTGCTATCGTTCCATCTTTGATCGGCAGCCATTTCTTGCTGCCTTCGCGGTAGATCTCCTTGCCGTTTGAATAGACTGAAGCAAGCTTGATAATGTATTTCTCCTTTTTTGTGTCAAATACGAAGTAATCCAACCCATATTCCACAGGTGCCTTCTGGAGTTTCTTGGGGAGCTCTTTTTTGACCAGTGCTTTTCCCTGATCTGAGTAGACGCTTTTGACCCAAAAAGAAATGACACCCTGGTTCTGGATGATGTTTACCC
>Ga0255345_1000926_pt1 | contig 46149 bp, 30 predicted proteins | sample wastewater_treat_6_FD_192415 | JGI IMG/M metagenome (GOLD analysis project Ga0255345, IMG submission 192415) | Wastewater microbial communities from Lulu Island WWTP, Vancouver, Canada - plant20 | ecosystem: Engineered > WWTP > Wastewater > Unclassified | place: Canada: Vancouver, British...
GCTGATGATTATGGCTCACTCCATTATTCCCCATAATCACCAGGAAAGCAATCTTTACATGTTGAGCAAGCATTCGCATGCAGCGCCAATCCTGAATGATGAATATCACAGCCATACTGAGGGCCATGAAGTTTGCCAGATATCCTCAATTCTATATCATCAGATTGCACAGGACAACCTGTTTATTGAATCTTCTTCAAATGATTATTCATTCCTTGAATTATGGGAAGAATTGATAATTGATAATAATAAGCATTCTTTTTATCGCACCTGTTACTACGCATCAGCCTCTTTCAGGGCTCCACCAGCAGCTTAAGCCGCAAATCCTCCTCTTTTTTATTCTCATATTGCTTAATATCAACTATTTAATATTTTTCTTTCCATGAAAAATTTAATATTTTATGTTATTATACCGTTAACGGTCTTATTTACAGGCTGTTTATCAAAGAGTGCCCATGTACATGAAGAACATGAAACAACTGCCCATGTGCATGAAGGGGAACATTCGGGCGATTCATCGGGCTACAGTATCATCACCCTGAAGCGTCGACCGTTTGTCTTTGCTTTGAGGGCCGGCGGGATGATTATGGCCGGTAATAAGGATGTTCAGCTGATTACGGCTAAAACACCCGGACTGGTAAAATTCTGTGATGAATATTTGTTTCCGGGAGTGAAAGTGAGCCGTGGACAGAATCTGTTTACAATAAGCGGCGAGCAGCTTACAGAAGATAATTCACAACTGAGATACAAGCAGTTAAAAGCAGATCTTACCAGAGCTACAAAGAACTATGAGAGAGCTAAAAATCTCATTTCAGATAAAATAATAACAGAGGAACATTTTCTTGCTGTAAACAATGAATATGAGAAAGCCCTCAACGAATTCGAAAATATGGACGCGACATATAGTACAGAAGGGAATTTAGTTTCTTCGCCTGGTAATGGCTACATCAGGGAGATCTTTGCAAGCGAAGGACAGAAAGTTTCGTCGGGAGAAGTTCTTGCTTCGATAATCGTTGAGCGGAAACTTATCCTCAAAGTCGATGTTTCACCTGATAATCTGGATATTCTTCCGCAGATTGGAAACGCAAATTTCAGGGTTGGCTACAGCAAAAAGGTTTATAAAACCTCTGAAATGAACGGCAGGAAGATCGCCTTTGGGAAAAGTACAGCAGGGAATTCATTTTATATACCGGTTTACTTCAGCATTGATTATGATCCCGGGCTTATCGAGGGTTCTTTTGCCGAGGTATTTCTGATTGGAGAACTTAAAGAAAACATGATTGTTGTTCCTAACAGTGCCCTGATGGAAGAATTTGGAAAGTTCTACGTATTTGTCGCGCATGATGATGGGGATTTTGTAAAACGATTCATTAGTACAGGTTATAGTGATGGTGAAAGTACAGTTGTAATGGACGGACTTTCCGAAAATGAAAAGATTGTTTCCGAAGGAGCTTATTTGATTAAGCTTTCGCAAATGACAACAGTTGCACCTGCTCACAATCATTAATATTCAGGACCATGCTTGACAGGATAATAGGTTTTTCATTAAGGAACCGGATCAGCGTACTTACAGCGTCCCTGTTGCTGATAATCGCTGGAATTTTTGTCACATTACGGATGGAGATAGATATATTTCCGGAACTCACAGCTCCGACTGTTGTGATAATGACTGAGGCAAGCGGAATGGCTCCTGAGGAGGTGGAAAAGCTGGTTACATTCCCCATTGAAACTGCAGTCAACGGAGCCACGTCGATAAGGCGGGTACGATCGACATCAACAATGGGATTCTCGATAGTGAATGTTGAATTCGACTGGGGAACTGATATTTACAAAGCCAGGCAGACAATTGCCGAGAGGCTTATTCAGGTCGGAGAAACCCTTCCTGCAGGTATCGATAAGCCGGTAATTGCTCCCCAGACATCACTGTTGGGTGAGATGATGATAGTAGCCCTTGAATCGGATAGCCTGAATCCTATGGAACTTAGGACAATGGCTGATTGGGTAGTTTCCCCAAGGCTTCTGTCAGTAGGAGGTGTTGCACAGGTAAATGTGATTGGCGGAGAAATAAAGGAATACCAGATACTGGCAGATCCCTACAAGATGGATTTCCATCGGGTCACAATGAATGAGCTGATAAGTACCAGTCAGGAAATCAACATGAATACTTCCGGATCATTCATAAATCAGTACGGCACCAAGTACATTGTCAGGGGTATAGCAAAAACCGACAAGGTTGAGGAGCTTGCAAATTCGGTTATAAAGATTACAGAGGGACTTCCCGTAAGGGTTGGAGATGTTGCAACGGTCAGAACTGGCAGTTCTCCTGCAATTGGCACTGCATCATACAGGGGGCGAAGTGCAGTTCTGGTTACAGTAACAAGGCAGCCCGATGCCAACACAGTTATACTTTCTGACAAAATCCTTGATGCCCTTAACGACATTCAGAAAAATACCGGATCTTCTGTAACCTTCAGAACGGATATTTATAATCAGGCATCATTCATAAACACTTCTGTAAAAAATGTGATGAAAGCTCTGACAGAGGGAGGTATTTTTGTAATTATAATATTGTTTCTTTTCCTTTTCAATATAAGGACCACATTCATTTCACTGCTGGCAATGCCCCTTTCGCTGCTTGTCACGATTATAACCCTCAACGTCTTCGGCTACACAATCAATACAATGAGTCTGGGAGGTATGGCTATAGCAATAGGCTCGCTTGTTGATGATGCCATAATTGATATGGAAAACATTTACAGGCGGCTCAGGAAGAATGTCGTTCTGCTTCCTGAAAAAAGAGAACCGCCGCTAAGGATAGTGTATAAGGCTTCAACTGAAGTAAGATCGTCGATATGGAATGCAACGCTTATTATAATAATCACATTTGTTCCTCTTTTTTTGTTGGGCGATCTTGAAGGAAGAATGCTCAGGCCGCTTGGCATATCTTGCATAGTATCCCTTTTTGCCTCACTGATTGTTGCAGTGACAGTCACTCCTGTACTGAGCAGTTACCTTCTTACGGATGAACGCAGACTGCTGAAGGCAGTTAAAGGATCATGGACTGAACGGAATCTGAGCAGATTATATAGTAAATCGCTTGATTTCACATTGGGCAGGAGCAGAATCATAGTCGGATTTACAGCATTGATATTCATAATTTCTGTTATTCTTTTAACAACAACCGGTAGTTCTTTTCTTCCCGCTTTCAATGAAGGCGCACTGACTGTAAATATTTCGTTGCCGCCCGGAGTATCACTCGAAGAATCAGAAAAGGCTGGTATTGAAGCTCAAAAGATACTTCTCGGAATACCGGAAGTCATTTCAGTGTCGTGCAAGACGGGCAGGGCTGAACTTGCCGAACATTTCTTTGGCGAGAACACCTCGGAACTTGATGTCCCGTTTGTGTTGATGGAAAGAAGCCGGGAAGAGTTTTTTGCTGATGTAAGAGAACGGTTGAAGCTTATCCCTGGTGCCAGTATTGAAGTCGGACAGCCTATTGCGCACAGGATTGACAGGATGCTTTCCGGATCCAGAGCAAATATTGCAATTAAACTTTTTGGGGACGACCTGAACGATCTTTACAGAATTGCCAATGAAATAAAGTCAGAAATTTCCGGTATAAAAGGGATTGGTGATCTTAATGTCGAACAACTTGTTGAAGCCCCTCAACTAAAGATAAAGCCAAACAGGGAGATGCTTGCACGCTATGGAATTGACATGAACAGTTTCAATTCATTTGTAAGCATTGCCCTGGGTGGGCAGGTAGTATCGGATGTTTATGAAGAGGAAAAAAGGTTTCCCCTGGTACTTCGATACAATGATGAAACACGCGGTACAATTGAAGGAATAAGGAACGCTATGATCGACACCTGGGATGGCAAGAAAGTACCACTTTCCTTTGTGGCTGACATACAGTCTTCTTCGGGTCCATTTTCAATAAACCGTGAGAATGTAAAACGACTGATAGTAATTTCAGTTAATTCAGCAGGAGGAGATGTTGGGAGTTTGGTAAATGACATAAAGAACAGAATAAACGAAACAATTATACTACCCGGGAATTACCATATCGAATATGGCGGGCAGTTTGAAAGTGCTGAAAGTGCCACAAAAAGGCTTATGACTGCTTCGTTAATTGCAATTCTGCTTATCTTTCTGATACTATACCAGGAGTTTAAAAACAGTTCGCTTGCGTTGATTGTACTTCTCAATCTGCCGCTTGCAATAATCGGCGGGATCTTTGCTATCAAGCTGTCATCAAATGTAATAAGCATTCCTTCAATCATCGGGTTTATCACGCTTTTCGGTATAGCTACAAGAAACGGTATATTATTGATATCAAGATATATTCATTTGAAGAAGCAGGGCATGGCTTTGAATGAAAGGATTATAACCGGTTCGGCGGACAGGCTGAATCCCATTCTGATGACAGCCCTTACAGCTGCTCTTGCTTTGATCCCACTTGCACTTGGAGGCGACAAGCCGGGAAATGAGATCCAGAGTCCCATGGCAATAGTGATTCTCGGAGGATTGCTCAGTTCCACGCTGCTGAACATATTTATCATTCCATCAGTCTATTATTTAATTGAAAGAAGAAACAAGAATGATTAAAAAGATATTTTTATTGGCACTGCTGATCTCCTTCACCGTACAGGCATCAGCGCAATTTATTACTGAATTCCTGGAAAGGGTTTCCGCTTATAATCCTGAAATAGCTGCTTACGGAAAATTGCTTGAAGCAAAAAAGATTGAAGCCCGGACAGGAAATGCACCATCAGATCCCTTTGTTTCGGCAGGCTTCATGCCGGGTAATACTGATGAGGCTGGAGATAAGACAACCTGGTCGGTATCGCAATCCTTTGATTTCCCTACAAAGTACCTGTTGCAGAAAAAGATCAACAAAAACACAATTATTCTTGCAGAACAGGAATACAGTCAGGCAAGGATGCTCATAATGCTTGAGGCAGAGCAACTGGTTTTCGATCTTATATATAACACAAGAGCATTAAATACACTTCTTGAAAGAAAGAAAGGTTATGAAGTCCTGAGGTCGGCCTGGGGAAAGATGCTTGAGAACGGGGAGGCAACGATTATGGATTACAACAACATTCTACTGGAATTGTCATCCATTAGTCTTGAAATCAACCGGAGGGAATCAGAAATAAAGATGCTAAAGGAGAAGCTTGGCTACATGAGCGGATCAGATGCCGGAGAAATCGGATATGTTGATTACCCTGTTACGGAAGTTCCGGATTTTGATCTGCTTATTACTGAGAAATCAGAATTCCATCCGGCTTATCTCATCCCCGAAATTGAATACAATATCAGTCTGCAGGAGGTTGGGCTAAGCAGGAGCAGATCTTTGCCAGAATTACAGTTTGGATACGGCTCAGAAATTGTTGCAGGTACAGCTTACACAGGACCGGTAGCCGGAATAAGCATTCCACTATGGGCGAATTCAAATAAGGTCAGATCTGCATCAGCTTCTGCTGATTATTTTGATGCCCTGCGCGAAGCCAGGTTGCAAAAACTCAAATCGGAGGTAAGAAATGATTATTCCAGGTTAATGGCATTGCAGGAAAGCGTTTCAGAGATCAGAGAGATTATTGAATCGGGGGGAGGGACAAAATATCCCGATAAAGCTCTGGAAGCAGGTGAAATATCTGTTTCAACCTATTTTATTTATATGAAATCGCTGTATGAATCGGAAGACAGGCTTATGGAACTTGAAAGCGAATATTATAAAACACTTGCATCATTATTGGATTACAAGCTTTTAAAATAGCAACCGTAATTCATTTTTATTTGTATACAAACATGAGCCTAAAAAGATAGTTTTGAATCGGCCGCCACGGATTCAGATTTTTTTTCGCATCCGGATAGAAGGAGCAACAGGCCGGAAAAAATCAAGATAAGTTTTTTCATAAAGTAAGTTTTAAAGTTAGGTTGTTAAAATTAATATTAATCATTCATTTCAAAAAGCTTGTATATTTAATAAAAATTTGTAAAACTGATAATTTTCCGGATAAATAATTATCATTCGGAGCTAAAAGAAGTTTGGCATTACACATTGATAGAAAAAGGATAACAATATTCCAGAAAAAAATAAGAAAGGAGAAAGTATATGAGCAAGCCAATGAACATCCCGATGCACCGGTTTAAATACACGAAGCTTACGAAAAGCCAGATTGGAGAAAAGCTTAAAGCCATTGCAGAATCAGGTCCTGTTTGCCGCTCGGAATTTACCGATGAGCTTTCAGGGAAATCAATCAGAATTATAACAGACGACGGACCTGTTTTTGAATATTCCTTCAGGGATAAAAAGAATCTTTCTGTTAAAGTTGATGCTAATACTTTTACAGGCAGCTATGGCGCCCTGACTCTTAAAAACATAATTTTCTTTTCCCATATGATTCTATCGGAACAAAGGGGATATAATGTATTTGTAGATCAGGATACCAATCTAGTTACAATTATTGAAGTATGGTTTTCAAGTGGCAGAAAGGAAAGAACGATGGGAGGGAAGGAGATAATTATTGATGACAGGGAAGTTCAGCGTCATATTTATTATGGTTATGTTGAAAAGAAGGGACAGACTGCTCCTGAAACCAGGCATCACCTTACAAACAGGATAGAAGGCAAGGGTATGTATTGGTTGCAGGATACAGGTATAGAAACACTGGAACTATATTCTTCTGTAGTATCCACAAATTTTGTGGAACTTACACGTCTCATGGATGAATTAGGCTATTGCAGTCCGTCAGATTATGTATTAGTAAATGACAATATATTTATTTACAACAGGACAGAGTGTGAATTTTCAGGCATTTTCACCTCATATGTAGTTGATCTCTTCACCCGGACTCAGGTAGGTGTAAGGCTAGGGTTTAATGAAAAAGATGAACTTGAATATTATATGTTCAGGGGTGAGGGTGAGATTGTAGGAGAACTCACACCTCTAGGGCCGTTTGAAAAAATTGGCAATGAGCCGATGTCTGCTCCGGCCACAGGTACTCCCAGAACTCCGGTTAAGGGACAGAGGATGGCATATCGTCCTGTAAGGGATTTTGTTTATATGACTGATGAGGAGGTTCACGAGGCAGCGCTTAAGAGTACTACAAACTTTACTGCCACTGATATGGCTGTCAACAATATGCCATTTAGCGACATATTGGTGGGGAAAGAATTTACATTACGCTACGACAGGGGAGGTCCGGTTATACATTATAAGGTTGAGGAAAAATTCAAGCTTAAATACAGGGAAGATAAGGAAACCACGTGGCATGAGGTAGAATACAGGGCCTATGAAGCTGATCATGACCTTGCATGGTTTGGTCATCTTCTGGTTGACAGTAAACCAAGGACGAGCTTACTGATAGCCCTTGATTTAACAAATGGACTGACAACCTGTATTCATGCTCAGATGGGAACGGAATATTATGGTAATGAGGTATCCTATTATGCTCTCTTTGGAGTGGCTGATCTGGAAGGGATTAATCCCCCTAAATACCTTCGTCATGAATTTTCCGATGATCTTGTGGGTACTGCCTGGTCGTGGACATATTCCAACGCCATGACCTCTATGCATCTTTTTACTGCACCCAACTCTCATTCATGGACAATATATACAGCAGACCAGTCATTGGGTTCCCAGTGGTGTGGTCCCAGTCTGCTTGTGAAGGTTCGTGATGGCGTTAATATATTGGCGGAATGCGAAGAGGCATGCAATGGCCATTCAATGATTGTGATGATAAATGAAAAAATAAGGCGCGACTGCGGATTTGATTTTTATGGAAGCAAGGAGGGAGTTCAACTGAACCTTGTAGGAGCAATTGGCCGTCATATAGGATCTTATGACATAAAGAAATATTTTGGCCCCAAAGCAAGAAAAGGAGGAGTGTAATTATGGATACATCTGTGAATCACTCAGGTTCAAAAAGTCAAAAAAACACCGGGAGACGTTCCTTTATTAGGAAAATGGGAACAGTAATGACAACAGGAGTTGTTGCATCAACAGTTCCGGCAGTTGCAAAGTCTGATGAGGAATGTGTCAGTGACGCAGGGGCAGGAATCAGAGAATTATCCGAAAGAATTGCAATCCTTGAGGCTGAAAAAAGTATAGTTAGTCTTTATCATACTTATGAATCATTGCTTAATGATTGTTTTTATGATGATATTTCAAAACTATTTGCAGATGATGGTGTATCTGTATATAATGGAGGAGTGTTCAGGGGTAAGGATGAGGGGGTAAAGCGTTTATATAATATCCGGTTCAGGAATAGTTTTACCGGAAAGAAGATTGATACAACTCCGGGTACTAAAAAAGGATACTCAATCAATATATCAGTGGATTATTTGTCTGCACAAGCCAGATTCCCGTATTCAATGCAGGCAGGAAGCCCTATGATTTCTGACAATGTGCTCGTAAAAATGGCACGCTTGCACGGCGGGGGTATAAATAAATGGTGTGAAACGGGGGTCTGTGAGTTATCCCTGACAAGGAAAAGCAAAGAGGACGCGTGGATGATAAAAAGACTTGAATATCGGACAGAATCAGGATCTGCTACAGCACCACCTTTCACAAAAATTTTTCCAGATGACCCGGAAGGACCTGATGCGCTGATTTAGTTGAATTTTGCCGGAATTTTCATAATAAGATATATTCTCAATTGCAATAGATTGGCCAGAAGTGGTTAAGGCAACAGGCCTGTGTGTAATGATGCTTGTTTGTCAGATCTGTTTTCAGGTGATACTGAAGCTTTCAGAAGTTTTATGAAACATTATTGAAGGATATGTGTCCTGCATTATTTTAATCATCCATTCATTTTCGGCAAAAAAGACCGGCGCATTGTCTTTATCATAGGCTATATATCCTGCTTTTCTGTTAAAAAATTCTGCTGATTCTTTTGGATCATTAAAAGTAAACCACAGGGCTTTTGTAAAAGGAAGAGGATGGAGATCGCATACGGCACCGTATTCATGTTCAAGTCTGAATTTTATTACATCAAACTGAAGCTCTCCTACTGTTCCAATTATTTTCCTGTTTCCGGGTTGTTGGAGGAACAATTGTGCTAGTCCTTCATCTGTAAGTTGTCGGACTCCTTTTTCAAGCTGTTTGCTTTTGGATGTGTCAAGATTAATAACTTCTCTTAATAATTCCGGAGCAAAGTTAGGAATTCCCTTAAAATGAAGCATTTCGCCCTCGGTAAGGGTGTCGCCGATTTTCAGAGATCCTGTATCATAAACACCTATTACATCACCCGGGAATGCCTCATCTATTGTGTTTTTTGTATTGGCGATAAATGCTGCAGAGGAAGAAAATCGCATTTTTTTGTTTAACCGGGTATGATAATACAATTTATTTCTCTCGAACATTCCGGAACATATTCTCATAAATGCAATCCGGTTACGATGATTGGGATCGAGATTTGAATGGATCTTAAAAATGTATGCTGAAAAATCAGGCTCATCAGGTTTTATCGTGCGTTCATGTGTTTCTGAATGGGTTGGTGATGGAGCAATTTCGATGAAAGTTTCAAGCAGTTCCAAAACACCTGTATTATTGAGGGCACTCCCAAAAAAGACAGGAGCAAGATATCCGTCGGTATAAAGGTTAAGTTGAAATGTCTCATACAGACCTGAAGCAAGATCTCTTTCTTCCCACAGGCGGCTTAATAATTCCTGTCCGACATAATCTTTAAGAACAGGATCTGAAATATCTCCGGTTTCTATAAGTATTTCAGATAAATTGCTTTTTTCAGGAGTGTAAAGCTGCAAGTTATTTTTAAAAATATTATATACTCCCTTGAAATTACTGCCACTTCCAACAGGCCAGGTAAAAGGTGTTACTGCAATTTTCAATTCCTTTTCCAGCTCTTCCAGGAGTTCGAACGGTTCTTTACCTTCCCTGTCCATCTTATTGATAAAGATCATTACAGGGGTTGCTCTCATACGGCATACTTCCATTAATCTGCGGGTTTGTTCTTCCACTCCTTTTGCACTGTCAATCACAAGGATAACACTGTCGACAGCCGTCAGTGTACGATACGTGTCCTCAGCAAAGTCCTTATGTCCCGGAGTATCAAGAATGTTGATCTTTATACCCTTGTAATTAAAGCTCATTACTGACGTGGTAACCGAAATACCCCTCTGTTTTTCAATTTCAAGGAAATCAGATGTTGCAGTTTTTCTGATCTTATTGTTTTTAACAGCTCCGGCAACATGTATGGCACCGCCAAAGAGGAGTAGTTTTTCGGTAAGAGTTGTCTTACCCGCATCCGGATGTGAAATAATGGCAAATGTGCGTCTTTTTTTTATCTCGTTAATTATATCCACAAACAACATTTTTGTGAATACCTGAAGAGGTATTCTTGTTAATAATTTTTCAGGATTCTGCCAGTAAAATTAAATGGTCGTTGCCTGAAGTTATCCGACAGAAAAATCAGGGTGGTGTATTGGCACTATATTTAGGAAATTGCTTTTTCATTTGGCGGCGCAAATTTAAAAAAAATGAAACATTCATAAAAAAATGTATTATTGTAATCTTTCATTTCAACCTAATGTCTTACACACACCCCGATTTTTCATATCACAGAGAAGGTCAGAGACCCTGACAATCTCCCATCGGCATAAATTGATCACCCAAAGCAGGGTTCATTCTTATGGTCATTGATAAATACAGAATTAACATTTTACAGGCAGAATTTGGCTATAATGACCGGCTAACGTACTATCCCTACTGTAAGTTCTGTTTCAAATTTTTATCTTTACACAGTGCAATTACACTTACAGTGTTTTGACAGTGACGAATATGAAAATCAATATCAAAATTCTTGGTGCCGGTTGCTCAAGATGCAACGATCTGGCACAACATACTGCCGAAGCAGTTCATGAAACAGGAATTAGCGCTGATATTCAGAAGATTGGGGAAATAACCGAAATTATGAAATATCAGATATTATCAACACCGGCTTTGGTTATTAATGAAAAAGTAGTTTCCAGTGGCAAGGTTCTTTCAAAAGCAGAAATAATTGAAATTATCAGGAAAGAAATATCCGGATAATTGGAAAAATTTAACTATTAATACCATAATTAAATGAACCGGATTTCAAAATTTCTTCTGGTTTATATTATTTTGCTGACTATATTTTCATGCAATCAGGCTCCCCCTGTTCAACAGCAAGCCCATCCAGATGCTAAACTCAGTGTTTATTTCTTTCATCTGTCAGCCAGATGTGATGTTTGTAATGCAATTGAAGAAAATACTAAAGAAGTGCTTGATAAATTTTATAAAAGCCAGATAGAAAACGGAGTAATAATATTTGAATCAATTAATATCGACAAGAGGGAAAACAAAGAAATTGTAAAAAAGTATCAGATAAGTTATACAAGTCTTTTGCTTGTACGGGCAGACGGAACATATACCGATTTTACCAATGCTTCAATGAATTATGCTTTTATGAATCCTGACAGATTCAGAGAATTGCTGATGACAGAGCTGGATAAAAACATTAAATGACATGCAACATTTGCAGGAATTGCTTAACAGTACTGAAGTGCCTCTTATATATGCTTTTATACTGGGACTCCTGACTGCTGTAAGTCCTTGTCAGTTTGCCAGAAACATAACGGCAATAGGATATATCAGTCGTGATATTCAGAACCCGGGGAAGGTTTTTGTAAATGGCTTGTTTTACACTCTTGGTAATGCTGTAGGGTATTTATCAATTGGTATTATTCTCTTTCTTGGTGCCAGTAAATTCAATATTTCCAGGGCTCTTATTTCATACGGTAATATCCTGGTTGGAATTGTACTACTTTTAGGAGGTATTTTAATGCTTGATATCATTAAGATTAGATTTCCTGAGAGGGGCAGACTTATGAGCTGGATACAGGAAAGGCGGTTCAGAGGAAACAAGTCCGATTCTGTCCTACTCGGTTTTATTTTATCCCTGTCATTCTGTCCATATAATGCAGCTCTTTTTTTCGGCATGCTTATTCCAATGACAATTTCAAGTATCAAAGGATTATATCTTCCGATAGTTTATTCTATAACAACCGGCCTTCCGGTCGCTATAATTGCATATTTGTTGGCCTTTAGTGTTTCAGGTATCGGAACATTTTACAATAAGGTCAGGATTTTCCAGTTATGGTTCAACAGAATAGTGGCAGTGATATTTATAATTACAGGGATTTATTATATATACCTTTTCTTCTTAAGTCATTTTTTCACCAGCTAAAATTTTGTTTCTTTTAACCTTATATTTACAGAAGCAAACGGAAAATTCTTATGAAGATACTGTTTATTAATCCGCCTGGAAAAAATGGTTTACCTGTTATCAGGGAAGACAGGTGTGAAATCGTAAACCGGTATTTGTTCAATCCTCCGTATTCTCTGTTGCACCTGGCCGCCTGTGTCCGGTACCGCTCGCTTTACTTCAATCCCAAATGAATTCTTTCCCAATTCAGGAATTTTGAAGAAGTGGGTTTTACATTTAGATACTATTCCAAATGTATTTATATGTTTTTAGTTCAAAAGATGAAACATTCACATTAAAAGAACTGATAAAGCCCTACAGTTACGACCTTGTCTGATCAAAATTTCACAATTTCCCAGAATACTTTTTTAGGTTTCATGTCAGCATCAAACAGAAGAGGATAGTGCTTCCTTCTAGGTGTGCGGTTATCCAGCCAGGAGAACCTGTCTGACAAATTCCAGAATGTCACACTGGTAACTATGTCTTTCTTTTCCCTGAAAACATTAAATGCCATTTTGTAAAAGTCTATTTGCTGCTGTTCTCTCTCAGGAGTGAATCCCGGGTTTATTGTGTCATATTTTGATTTATAGATAGATACATCAAGCTCTGTTATATGGACAAGCAGACCTAGAGAAGCGAATTTGTCTATAGACTCCCTTATTGCATCCTCTGATGTACCGGGGATTTCAAATTCTCCTTCTCCCGGCTGGTGCAGCTGTCCTGAATGTCTTGGTCCGCCGATATTCCAGTGACCCTGAAGTCCTACTCCATGTATGGGTACACCCTGATCAAGCAACTTTTTGACCAATTCATAAATTTTTTCCCTTTTTACCGGGTGTTCGGTGTTAATGTCATTGTAGAAAAGGATTGCCTCAGGATCAGCCTCATGTGCCCACTGAAATGCTTTGGCAATAAACTCCTCCCCGCATATTGTGTACCAGGGTGTTACCCTGTACCCTATTGAAGGATCAGCGTTATCGATTGCTTCATTCAGAACATCCCATGTATAAATCTTGCCCTTATAGCGGGTAACAACCTGTGTAATATGTTCTTTCAACCTGGACAGGACCAGCTCTTTGGAAGCCTGGTTGCCGTCAGAATCCTTGAACATCCATGCACCTGTCTGGTCATGCCAGCAGAGAGTATGACCACGGACCTTCATGCCGTTTGCCTGAGCAAATTCAACAATCTTGTCTGCTTCTGTCCAATCAAACCTTCCCTCTTCAGGCTGCAGAAGTGCTGGTTTCATGACATTTTCAGCTGTCAGACTGTTGAAATGCTTTTTAATAAATTCGCCCTGTTCTCCCTGAAGAGATCTTGGAGACACAGCCACTCCTATAGGAAAATAATCGATATAAAAATCCTTCAGACCTTTAAGGGAATCGGCTGCAGTTAAAACTTTGACTCTGCTGCTTCCGCCGCAATTACTCATCAGCATTATTACTGAGGTCAATACAACCACCGAAAATAATGTAACTAATTTTTGTTTATAAAATGATTTTGTTTTCATGCTTCTATGTTTACAGTTAGTATCTATACTCAATTAAATACCGTGAGTTCGATATAAAGTTAATAAGATAAAACAATTGATCCATCGATTGTCTCCAGATTAAAAGATGGGTTCTTTGGTAAATAAGAATAGGAGTTGGAAACATGAAAAAGATGGTTGATGTCTAAAGTCCCTAAATCGCACTAAATGATAATATATTACGATGGTCATTACTTTGCTCTCATTAAGACTGCATGGTTTAATTCGCATGCGAGACCCATTTGTGAGTTGGTGTGTTTGTAATTGGTTGATGAACACTTTATTAAAATCATCGATATGACAAAAAATTTCTATAAGTTTGTTTTTAGATTTTTCATGGATTAATAATACGTCATAAGTTATTAATAATTAGTTGTTTATATTGCAAACTATATTGATCTTACGCTAAACTACTGTCCAGTTTTTCTAAATCATCTCAAAGATAAATGTCCACTTATTCTGACCCTATTGCAATGCTTTTTGGGGCTTATCTGTTGACAATGAACTGATAGTATTCATTCTCCATCTGTAAAGGAATTTTCTTTTAATCTTTTTTTAATGCCTTTAGGTGTAAACCCAAATCAAAGGATATTATAAGATATAGAAGTATGAGAAAGGTCAGTGAATTATAAACTGATCAAATGGGAATTAAAAAAAATTATAATCGTTCTTTGAAATTATTAAATAATTGCATCATCAGCTTTTTTAATATAATGATTTGAAATGAAAAAGTGGATTTTTAATCAACTTATAGATTTTTTACCTCACAAGGGGTATTTGATTGAATCGTTGACTAGTATGAAGGTAATAAAATGAGTAAGACTATTTACATGCTAGAATCAAATGCTCTGTATGGTGTTCGGGCAACTTGACCGTAAGAGACAGCATGAAAGATCTGATGTTGAGCTTTGAAGTACACCAGTTAAAATAGTATCATCTGGGTTTTGGAAAGACTGTCACACGCAGAAATCTTTGTATAGCAAACAAGAATAGAAACTGTAAGGTTTTGAAGAGTTTGTGTATTACTGATTACAGAAGTTTGCAGAAGTTGTTACAGAATTGTCTTTGAAATAGATATTGGTGGGGATTTTATGATGGATTCCGCGGTCATAACTTTTGCTAGAGTATCTTTTAGTGGGCTGAATTTCGAAAGCATATGTAAAGGATAAAACTTTATACTCTTTTTGATATTTAAATTTCAATTCTAAGTTTTATCCATATCACAACATTCAGGGTTCACGATGTGAACATAATAGATCTCATTACTTATGAAATATGAAAAGGGAATTTTTATTTTGCAGACTATGGTATATACCGAATTTAACAGATTGCAAAGAATCCATACTAACAAATCTTTCTTAGTTATAGATGCGATTACAATAATGTTAAAGAACTTAAAAATATCCAGTTAATAATTAGTGAAGTTTAAGTGTCCATGAGTGGAGCTATACTATTAATCTCTTAAATTATATCCCTATGAGAAAAAATTATAAAATCGGAAAAACACTTAAAGCGTTTCCATTGTTACTTTAGTTTTATAACCTAATATAAAACTATAAAGATGAAGAAAAATATTGATTTGGGGGCTTATGTTGTCCAAATTTTAAAAAATGTTAATTATGAAAATAAAAATTGAATTTTTTTTAATCCTTATCGTTAGTATTTCTAATTTCTTTGATAATGAAATTTATTCTCAAGTCTCACTTAATATAGAGAATCAAAACCTTGAACAGATAATAGATGAAATAGAAAGACAGAGTGAATACCATTTTATCTTTAATCAGAAACAAATTGATGTCGAAAGAAAGCTAAACATACACGTAGATGGTGAGCTTATAGATGACATATTGCCTGAATTGTTTAAAGAAACAAATGTCAATTATGCTGTTTTAGACAAGAAAATTTTATTAACAGCTGATCCTTTGAAAGCCGAAATAAAGGGAAAAAGTATAATTGAAGATCTTCAGCAACAAACATCAATTTCAGGAAGAGTATCGGACTCAAAGGGACAACCACTCCCAGGGGTAACAGTTGTACTAAAAGGCTCCACTGTCGGAACACTCACTGATGAAAATGGTCGTTATTCTATTGAGGGAATACCACCGAATGCAATTCTGGGTTTTTCATTCATCGGTATGAAAGCAATAGAGATAGAGGTCGGAAATCGCACGATTATTGATATTGTATTAGAGGAGGAGGCAGTCGGTCTTGAAGAGGTAGTTGTTGTAGGATATGGCACACAGCTAAAGAAAACACTTACAGGTGCTGTAAGTGCAGTACAAACTAATGATCTTACAAGAACCGTCACATCAACCGTATCTGGTGCATTAGTAGGAAAAGTGGTTGGTATTACATCCCGGATTGGAGACGCAAGGCCAGGAGCAGGTACTAATCTTCAAATCCGCAACTTTGGAACGCCGTTATTTGTAATTGATGGAGTACCATCGACTGAGGCAGATTTCAACAATATTGGGATGGAAAATGTCGAAAACATTTCAATTTTAAAAGATGCTTCAGCTGCAATTTACGGATTGCGTGCATCCAACGGTGTAATTTTAATCACAACTAAAAAAGGACGTTCTGGAGAAGCAAATACTTTAAATGTACATGCTTATTACGGTTTGCAGAGTTTTACACGATTTCCACAACCTGCAGATGCTTATACTTACAAGCTTGGTTTAGCAGAATCTGCTCAGAACATGAATCAGATAACAACAATTACACAATCAGAATTGGATTTGTGGAAAGAAGGTAAAAAGACTTCTGAAGGTGACTATCGAAGCTTTGATTATTTAGATTTTATTATTAAACGTAACACTCCTTCTCCACAAATATATCTAACTGCAAACGCAACCGGAGGTTCTAATCGAACTAATTATTTTATTTCTATTGGACATTTGAATCAACAGGCATTAATTGAAAGTTATTTTTTTAAAAATACTAACATCCAGGCGAATCTGGAAACCAAATTAACAGATAGACTAAAGCTTGGTACACAAATAAGTGGACGTCTTGAGTATCGACACCAAGCTGGAATACCAGGTGTTGATGACTATCCTAATATTTTTCGCGCTATCTTAAGAAATTGGCCAACTGAAAGACCTTATGCTAATGATAATCCGAATTATGTTAATAATACTCATACTATAAATATAAATCCTGCCACTTATGCTGAAGAAGTTACGGGATGGACTGATGATAGAAACAGGGTAATGAGAACTAACTTATATGCTGAATATGATTTCGGATTCGGTATTAAAGCAAAATACACATTTTCATATGGCTATACTGCTTATGTCTGGGACTGTAAAGAGTATGTTTATGATGCTTATACATATGATGAAAATACTGATACTTATAATGTTGTACCAGGTGGTGGTAATAAGAATCCTTATAGACAGACAAACCGTAGGAATATAGAGGATCGATTTAATCAATTTCAACTTAATTATTCCAAAGATTTAGGAAAACACTCGCTCTCAGCAGTAGCTGCTTTTGAGAATTCTTATAATGAAAATACCTATTTAAGTATACATTCGGTACCTCCTAATAACTACATCCCGACGCAGAGATTTACTAATATAGATAATGTTACTGATCGCTGGAATGAGCAAAAAAGAGCAAGTATAATTACGAGAATGAATTACAATTATGATGAGAAGTATCTTTTTGAATTCATTGGACGATACGATGGTTCATATTTGTATGCTGAAAATAAGCGATGGGGGTTCTTCCCGGGTATTTCTGTAGGATGGAGGATTTCGAGTGAATCATTCTTTGCGCCCTTGAAGAATATTATTTCGGACTTAAAAATTAGAGGATCATATGGACAAACAGGTAGTGAAATTGGAATCAGTGACTTTGGCTATCTTGGGGGATTTTCTTGGGCAACAGGAACTACTGTACTTGACGGGAATGCAATTACCACTATACGACCAAGAGGACTGCCTGTTACAAACCTAAGTTGGGTTACTAATAGTACAACTAATTTAGGGTTTGACATTTCTTTTCTGAATGAAAAAATAACAGGACAGTTTGATATTTTTGAAAGGAGACGTTCAGGAATACCTGCAGCAAGGTATGATGTATTGTTACCTGTTGAAGTAGGTTATTCACTTCCAAACGAAAACCTTAATTCAGATGCTACCCGTGGGATTGAAGGACTAGTATTATTTAGTTCCAAAGCAGGGGAATTACATTATTCAATAGGAGTTAATGCTACCTTATCAAGGCACAAAAGTCTAAAAACTTATAAGCCTAGGTTTGGCAACTCATATGACGAATATAGAAATTCGGCTCTAAATCGTTGGAGTAATGTAAACTGGGGATATAAAGTAATCGGAGTCTTTCAAAGTATAAATGAGATTGCTAATTATCCTGTTAATATTGACGGACAGGGTAACAGAACATTACTTCCGGGAGATCTTAAATATGAAGATATTAACAGAGATAATATTATAAATTCCTACGATCAGCAACCTATAGGATATGCTGTTGGAGCAAATCCATATTTTAGTTATGGTACTAATTTAACATTGAACTATAAAGGTTTTACTTTTTTAGCTGACTTTGCTGGGGCTGCAATGCAAACATGGAGACGTGTGAATGAGTTGAAAATTCCTTTTGCAAACAATGGAGCATCACCTCAATGGATGCTTGAAGACCGCTGGCATAGAGCCAATCCGTTCGATCCAAACTCAGAATGGATACCAGGCGCAAATCCTGCAACCAGGAAAGATTATACATCGCATTCTAACTTTAATAATAATAATTCATTCTATAATACCAATATTACATATTTTCGATTAAAAAATGTGGAGTTAAGTTATAATTTACCCAAAAGCCTGATCAACAAGTTAAGGATTTCAAAGATTAGAGTGTATGGAAATGTATCTAATTTATTATCAATAGATAATGTTGGAAAAAAATTTCAAATAGACCCTGAGATTTTTTCCAATGACGCTTTAGCATATCCTCAGTCGAGAGTTATAACCTTTGGTGTCAATTTAACAATATAAATAATTTTAGCTATGAAGAATATAATAAAGTCATTTACACTATTTTTTCTGTTACTTTTCGTTGGGTGCGAAGAAGGAATACTTGAATTACAACCTAAAACTATAATCACTGAAGATCAGGTCTGGAATGATGAAGCAATGATACTCAGCTTAATTGCTGATTATTATAATAGATTGCCTGCTCATTCCCAGATTGACCAAGGAGAAATAAACTTTGCAGCTTATGATGAAGCATTAACACCTGGAGCTGAATATAGCGCTCAGGCAGCTAGACCTTTTGCTGATGAAACCGTCAATAACCTTATAAATTATAATTATAATCGTTGGACACTATGGAATTATGATTTAATAAGAGATATAAATCTAGCAATTGAAGGTATTGACAAGTATGCAACAAAACTGTCACCTAAAGTAAAACTCCAATTTAAATCAGAATTTAGATTCTTAAGAGCATATAATTATTTTGAAATTGTTAAAAGAATGGGAGGAGTACCTATTGTCACTGAACAACTTATTTACGATTTTAGAGGTGACCCTTCTTATTTAGCGAGCCCCCGGAATAAAGAAGAGGAAGTTTATGATTTCATTGCCAATGAACTTGACGCAATTAAGGAACATATTGGTAATGAGACAAGCCAATCTAGAGCAAATAAATATGCCGTTCTTGCTCTTAAATGTCGAGCAATGCTTTATGCAGGGTCAATTGCTAAATATAATAACTTGTCCACTGTTCCTATTAGCTTACCAGGAAACATTGTTGGTATTCCTGCTTCTAGAGCCAATGCATATTATCAAGAAGCCCTCGATGCCGCAAGAGAGATAATCCTTAGCGGTAATTACCAGCTTTATAATAATAATCCTAATCTTGGTGAAAATTTTTTCGAAACATTTGTTAAAATGCAGAATAATAGGGAAGTAATTTTAGCTAAACAATTTAATTCAGCTAAAGGTATTAAACATGATTGGCCATATGAGGTAATTCCCATTACAATTCGTGAAGATAATTTGTGTTCCTCAGGGCTATCTCCAAACCTCAACCTTGTAGAATCTTATGAATACCTTGATGGTTCACCTGGAGTTCTTAAGGGTGTTGGTGATGGTACTGTTGCTGGCCAGGCTAATTGGATTTTCTATACGAATCTTGAGGATATTTTCGAAAATAAAGATGCAAGATTATATGGTACAATAATCTATCCAGGTACTACATTTAAAGAACAAGATATTGAAATACAGGCTGGAGTTTATGTTTGGAATCAAATTAATAATCAATATGATAGAATAGAATCACAATCTCTCGGCACTTTATATACTGATGGGAAGATACTTACGGGTCGTGGTGGTCCAATGCGGAATATGCAGCAAGTTACTAATTCTGGATTTTACCTTAGGAAGTATGTTGACCCCACACCAATGACAAGTGCTCGTGGGGTGGGAAGTGAAGTTTGGTGGATCAGATTCAGATATGGTGAAGTTTTACTCAATGCTGCTGAGGCTGCTTTTGAACTTGGTTTTATCGAAGAAGCTTTAGGTTATGTGAATGAAGTTAGGGAAAGAGCAGGATTTCCCCCAAACAGCCTAGATGCCAATACATTAACATTTGAAAGATTGGTAAACGAACGCAAGGTTGAATTAGCTTTTGAAGATCATCGTGTATGGGATTTAGCACGTTGGAGATTGGCACATATTCTTTGGGACGGACAGCCCGACACAAAGTCAGCAAACATATATGCCCTTTACCCGTACCGTATTGTACATCCAGGCAGCCCGAATGATGGTAAATATGTTTTTGACAAGTTCATAGCCCCGAAGTTTAAAGCGCCACGTTTTTACCGTATGGGCAATTATTACTCCGAAATCCCTCAGAATGTACTTGATGCTAATCCTTTGATTATTAAAAATCCATTTCATTAATATTTCGATTATGAAAAAACATAAGTTTTTATCAACAGCAATTATTACTTCCTTTATAATATTTGTTGGATGCGAATTTGACAATTATAATCCTCCAACCTCTTTTCTTTCGGGGAATGTAGTTTATAATGGAATTCCGGTTGGAGTTAGATCAGGAGGAACAGAACTAGAGTTATGGGAATATAACTGGAAATCAAGTGGTATTATAAGTCCAGCAAAAATTAGAGTTCAGATTTCACAGAATGGTTCTTATTCTGCTAGACTGTTTGACGGTGACTATAAACTTGTAAGGGTAGCAGGCGCTCCATGGATTAATAACAATACAGACACAATTAGTGTGACTGTAAAGGGGAATACAAAGTTAGATGTTCCAGTCGTACCATATTTTATAATTACAGATGAAGTTTTTACTTATGACCCAAATAATAGTATGATTACCTCATCATGTAATGTGGATAAAATTGGCACAATTAATATTGAGAGTCTTACCCTGTATGTTAGTTTTACGGAATTTGTTGATGCAAATAACTATGTCCAGTCTCATACTTTACAAGGGGGGGATCTTGATGATCTTTCAACTATTAAAACAAATACCATTACTCTTTCTAATGTAACACCATACAATATGGCATCAAGGGAATTTATATTCGCTAGGATTGGTGTAAAAACATTAGGGGTAAGTGAAAGATTGTATACTCCGGTACAAAAGATAGTATTAAATTGATAGACTGAGTTTTATATGTAAAAATTATTTTTAACAATTATACAGAGAAAATGTTATTATTTCTCAATCAACAACTCTAAATTATAAAATTACAAGGGTTAAATAATTAATAGAAAAATATTGCTAATGTGTTAATAAATCGTTGATGTTAAATAAATTACTTTGCTCTTTGACATTTTGATTTGCAATTCTGTAAGTGGTTTTTTTGCAGGTGTTTTGTTAAAAACAGATATGCTTAAAATCTGTATTATCTCATAGATTGACAGGGTAAGAACATATTTGACCTGAGCGACGATAAGGTAAGTGCAGAAGGCTATCCAAGCATGTATTTTTACTGCTTTTGCTGAATGACCTCAAAACATCTTTATGATAAGATTCTGTTTTATCCACTTCTTAAACACTTCGATTTGCCAGCGATTACGATATAATCTGGCAATTTTAAAAGCCGAAACTACAAAGTTATTTGTTATGAAGTTTAGTAACAGATCTTTTTCAGCAATATTCTACCATACGAAGATTAACTGGATATAATTACTTAGACTTTGGGCCTTTTAGTTTTATGATTCTATCGCTTCTGAGTCCAGCTGTTTCCATCCAGATTAAAGTAATTTTAAGTACCCGATAATCCATTGTTACTTTTGCTCTTGTCACAAAGAATGCATTTGCTTTATTCATTTTATGTAGCGAAATAAAATCAATGTAAACTGCTTTATCCATCAAATATATATGGCATCAGGTTTGGGGTACAATTACATTAAGGATATTACTGTCATGATACTTGCCGTCCGTGATAAATGTTGGATACTACCTTTTAAACGGAGCACCGTATAGATCTTGTGATCTCATCTCTGGAGTATTTGTCTTCGGCTTAGGTAAAGAGTTTAAGACTTAATGAGACTGTTGTTGAGTCAAGTATTTACTGAAGTCAATAATAATTCTCCAATTACGTTTTTCATTGACTCTGTGTAAGTGGATTGGTTGACATTTTGCTTTATTCAAAGATGATCATGTTTCTTTTTGTGTACCTTCAGACGCAAACAAATAGCTCTAAGTGAGTTTCTAAAAGTTAATTGGCAAAGAATAGTTAGAAGAACTGTGAATCCAATAGTTTAAATTTTTGACCTGAGTATCTCGTTACAAACGAGATACTCACTTTTCAAACTCGTACTTATTGGCAAACTACAGTATCTGAGTAAATACATACTTACCTGAATTCATAATTTTGCACTTTAAAAATGTAAAGCCATAGATCAAATCAAAAAAACATTTATATTAATTTTATTATCAATGTTTTAAACAAGTTTTTAAAAATAAACGAGAATATAAATTAAAAACAACATAAAGTATTAGCAAATATAAATATTATTTCTTTGAATTTTTTAGGAGTTTAAAAGAACTTAAAAATAAATCAGTTAATATGAAAATAATAAAAAAATTCTTGTTAGTTATTTCCATCTGTTTGGGGGTTTTTATTACACAGGTTTATTCACAAACAAAAGTCTCTGAAGAGGCTCCTGGAGTTGCAGTTTTACTTATCAACTCTGACAAAAAGATAGGTAAAGTTAGCGAATACATTTATGGACATTTCCTTGAACATATAAATCATTCAGTAGTTGATGGTTTGTATGCTGAACAAATTCAGGGGGGCGGTTTTGAGGGCAGTGATTTCGACACTTACTGGAAACCAATAGGTGGGAAGGATGATATTGTAGAAGTTGTTGAAGTTAAGTTTGAAAACGGAGAAAAAAGTATTCGCCTTGCACCGAATAGAGGTACAGCTGGCATCCGGCAAGGAAGAATATATTTAGAGAATCGTTATAATTACTCCGGTTCGCTTTGGGTAAAGCCTGAGACAGGATCTGTCAGATTGTTTTTTCAAGTTGTGGATGCTTCTGGGAAACGTATTGCATCTATACCTCTCAGGGTTTCCGGGAATCGATGGCAAGAAGTGAAATATGATTTCACTAGTAAAATAACAGATAAACAGGCAAGTATAGAGATCATTGCAACTGGCACAGGAGTTTTATTTGTTGACTTTGTATCAATGATGCGAACAGACGTTCGTAATACAGGAGGCTTTCGTCCAGATCTTCTAGAAGCGATGAAGGCTTTAAAACCACCATTTATACGTTGGCCAGGTGGCTCGTATGCCTCAATTTATAAGTGGAAAGATGGCATTGGTCCACATGTTTCACGTAAATACAATCCAAATACACAATGGGGCGGTTATTCAGATTATTATGGTTTCGGAACAGATGAGTTTATGGAGCTATGTCGTCAGCTTAATGCTGAGCCTCTTATTGTTCTTAGTGCGACGAATACTGAACACCAGCAATTTCAGGATGCAATGGACTGGGTACATTATTTCAATGATCCTGTGACAACCCAATGGGGAAAATTACGCGCAGAAAATGGTCACCCTGAGCCTTACAATATTAAATTCTTTCAAATTGATAACGAACCTATGAATCACGGACATACTGCTGAACAGTATGCGGAGATAGTAAATCTGTATGGAAGTGAACTTAGAAAAATTGCTCCTAATGCACAGATAATCGCTTGTGGACAGAAACGGTCGGCGGATAATGACTGGAGTCAAAAATTGATTGATATTGCAGGAAATAATTTCGATATTTTAGGATGTCATAATTATGAATATGAAAATGATAATTTTCAGACAGGATTGCTTAGGATAGAGGAATATCTAATAAGACTTCGAGACTATATTAGGCTCTCTCAACATTCAAATATTAAGATCGCTATATTAGAGTGGAGTCTGTGCCGCACACATGACTGGCGGGCTGGTTTACATACTGCAGGTTCTCTTTTAATGTACGAAAAACTTGGTCCTGAGTTGACTATGACTTGTCCGGCATTATGGATGAGAAACACAACAGATAATCCCTATTGGAATGCTTTTATTTATCATGATCATGTTTCGTGGTATCCTGGATCAGGGTATGTTGTTGAAAAGCTTTTTCGAGACTATTTTGAAGAAAATCTTTTGGCATCAGTAAAAGGTACATTCAAGGATATAGATAATAGATCACAGTTTTTCAACAGGATATCTTCGATGATCCCACAGGGTTGGCGATCAGAAACTTTTGAGGCTGTTGCTACAAGTAGTGCAGATGGACAACGAATCGTAATTAAAGCTGTAAATTATGAAAAAAATCCTAACATTTTACTCATGCGTCTTCAAGGATCTACCATCCCAGAAAACGCAGAAGTTAAGATATATAAATTAAGTGCAGATCTTGAAGACACGCCTTCTATGGAAAATCCTAATGAAATAAAACTAAATGAAAGTACAATACCATATACCAAAGATTTACTAACAATAGAGATGGAACCTTATACAGTAGCAGTTATTGAGATTAAGGCAAAATAAATTGAGTTTTACGCTTTTTAATCTTTCAAATACTAAAAAATATGAATAGAAATAGAATTATCTATAATATGTAGCATGTATATAGTATCAAGGGAATTATCGAATATGCTATAATCTACATATTGTCCAATGGATTGTGATATAAAAGACTATAAAAGCTATTATCAACTTTTTTGGAAGCCAATGCAATCTATTGAATAGGAAATAAGAGATATCTAAAGAATGTCAGAACTGAATCCTATGAAGGAACATGTAACATATCTTTTGTATAATAACATAAGTAATTATTATTCCTTTAAACCATTAATTATCATGAAATTCTAACTAATGTTAATGTCAAATGAAAGCAATAATTTTAATTATTTTGTCTTTATTCTTTATTTCTTGCTCAAGCAAGAAAACTATTTTAATCGATGGTTCCAAAAAGCTTCATACTGTTACAGATCGTGTTAATGGAGCAAATATGGAAGATCTTAATTTCCAATGTTATGGGGGTATGTATAGTCAGTTGCTTTACGGTCAAGATTTTGAGGAACATGTCGATGTTGACTTTATGAACCTGGCAACAGAGACAACTGATTATAAAAGTATGACAGGTCCTTTAAGAACTATTACTTTTGTTGTACTTGATGAAAACGGGAAGCCCTATATTACAACACAACCCCTTAGCTATCGCAGCATGGGAGTCAATCCTTTGGGTAATCCCGTCACCCAATCTTATGAGATCAACAGTATAAGATATGACAGATCGATTCTTCCTGTTGACTCTCTGAGTTCAAGTGATCAAGAAACTCTGACATACATGGTTACAGGCGATAAACAGATTAGTCGCTACTGGAGAGAAATAAACACAGGTACTGCAAGGGGAATTTACAAGCTAGTCACCAAAGATACTTATAATGGTCGACGGGACCAGAAAATGCAGTTTATATCAGGGGTTGGGGAAGTAGGAATTGAAAACAGCGGGCTTCTCAGGATGGGTATAAATCTGCAGGAAGGGAAAAATTATGAAGGGATTCTCAGGGTTAAAAATCCAAGAACATGCGACATTTATGTTGCCCTTTTGGGATCGGACCCGAAAGAAAAGCTTGCTGAGAAAGTTATAAGGATTAATCCTTCACCAAATTCGTTTCAAAGAATTGATTTTGAACTTATTCCTTCCAGGTCGGATACGAAAGGCCGTTTCGCTGTTATATTGAAGGAGCCTGGGGAAATAACACTTGGATATGCTTTTCTTCAGCCTGGTTTATGGGGGAGAGTCGCAGGAGGTTACCCGATTCGTCAAGATTTCGTGGATCAATTAAAAAGTAATGGTATGAACATTATAAGGTACAACGGTTCAATGAACAATCTTTGTATCGATAATGAGCTTTATCGCTGGAAAAACATGATCGGACCCAATGATGAAAGAACACCTTATACTGGTACTTTTACTCCGTATGCAACACATGGCTTTGGTATTTTTGAATTTCTTATGGTAGCAGAAGCTGCAAACCTGGAAGGAGTTGTCGGCATAAGCATGGATGAAGATCCTGCTGAAATAAAGGAAATGATTGAATATGCAAAAGGTTCAGTTACATCCAAATGGGGATCAATGAGAGCTCGTGACGGACATCCGGAACCCTATAAACTTAATTATATTGAGATTAGTAATGAACAGATTGCAATCGGTGATCGGGCCAAAGTTTATTTTGAAAAATTTAAAACTCTTGCAACAGAAATTTGGAAGGCCGATCCGGAAATGAATCTGATGGTTTCAATTAACATTGGCAACACTTTTGCCAACCTGAAAAAAGGAGACCAGAACAATCCTTCATATAATCAGTTGAGGGATTTTATTTTGTGGATTAAAGAACAGGGTAAAGAGGAGAACTTCTCATGGGACAGTCACTATTCAGCTTCATTCCGACCTGACACCATAATATATAACAGTTTTGGGATGGCGCTTCAGGATCTGCTGAAGGAAGATCTTGATTTTAATCTTAAATTATATCCTCTTGAGGAAAACGGACAGTTCCATACCTTTGAACGCGGACTCATACATGCCAGGCTTCAAAATTATCTGAATCGCTGGGGCAACAGAATTGAGGGTGCAGCAACAGCAAATATGTTTCAGCCTGAAGCAGGATATATGACATGGCCTCAGGGAAGAGTTTTCTATGATTCACACCGGTTCTGGAACCAGGCATCCGGCCATGTTGATCAGATGTTCACAAAAGAATGGCTGCCATGGGTTCTTGATGTTGGAGTTCAGGCTCCGGCTGATTCACTTGATGTTCTTGTCAAGTCAAGCGATGATGACAATGTGATCTCAATGTATGTTGTGAATTTTGGGAATCAACCTAAAACTCGCGATGTAAATATCACTGGATTTAAATCAGCAAAGGAAGCCACAATAACCAAACTGGGGCCACATCCATTATCTGCCCGTAACAGTGGGGAAAATCCCGACCTTATAAGTCCGGTTACAGGAACATTGAAAGTCTCAGGAAATAAATTTACTTACGAATTTCCGGGACACAGCTTCACACAAATTCGTTTGGAACGGAAATGATACTAATACTTCAATAATTTATTTAACTTATTACCAGCCCTCGGAATTCATCCGGGGGCTCTTTTCCTGTTTTCGTCACCTCATCCGTGCTGGCTTCATAACATGGAGATATTCATAGAATTAACTCTTTGATTTTAATATTTTAGAATGTCCCGCTATCTTGTTGATATATTTGTCTGGGAAAAAGAACAAGAGCGGTACAATAAGCGTACAGATTATCGATAAGAGCAGCGGATGAAACTATCGTGTAGCCAAGACTGTTAGACCTTTTTCTTCATATCACCTATCAATAAAATAGGATTACTGGTTTCTATTACTTTGCCGGTAATATCCTGAAGTCTTTTTCTGGCGAGTGGATCAAGTTCAGGATTTTCCAGTGCCCTGGTCGCATAGTCTAAAAAGTGTAAGGCTTCATATATTTCAACAAGCTTTCCATCTGGTTTTGATAAAACAGGTAAATTATGGGGAATATCGCCTGGGGCAGTTATTTCCATATGTTGTTCCAAATTTTGGGAAAAACCGAGAAAATCGTTCTCATAATTTACTATTCTATAGGCTTGTTTTGTGTTATCGTCGTAGAGTATAAAAAACCTTTCATACGACGCATAAATACGATCGTCGGCGACATCGTTTACATGGATATAGTGTTTCAACTGATATCCGTTTACACTGGCAAACTCCTGCTCTTCAATGCCGCAATCTGGTACGGCACTGCTGACAGGGAAGCCGCCAACCTTGATTTTCTCAAACCTCTTCAATAATTTAGGACGCAACGAATATGTTCCAATATCCAACGAGTAAACGGTATCCTGATCTTCAATCTGGATAATGTATTCATCTGTATTACCCGTAGATAGTAATGATATATTGCTCCCCAGAAGTTGATTTATATCACTAATGGATAAAATCATTCTGGATCCATAATCAAATCCCTTTTCCCAGATTAGCTTCCCATCTAATGTCTTGATTTTTAAACCGCATTTGTTGGCTGTTTTTTCGTTCACAGATAGTTTATTATAAGAAACAAGGACAAGAGAGTCTCCCAAATATCTGCATTCATATAAAGACTCGCCCGGATCGAGCAGAGGTTTGTTAAAAGACCCTAAGAAAGAACCTGACGACAAACTATATAAATATATATGATCCGATCTGAATGTAATTGCCAACAACAAATCTTCCTTTTCAGCAAGACATAATATGGGCATACCCGGGAATTCATCCGGAGCGGAGCCAGTAGCGATAATTTTTCTGATAAATGATCCGTCAATTGTAAATTGAAAAACCCCTTCACCGGTTCTGTTCCGGGCGATTATATATTTTTCACCTATCTGAAAATCAACGCTTCCGGAAAGCAGAGATTCTGGATTGGTCTCTAAAGGTATAACACGGATATTTTCAGCCAATTGGCTTAGTTTAATATCTACAGGGGCCAACAGATAGGGATCCAGATCAGCTATTTTCATCCCGTTAATTTCCACTGTAGGAAGCTTTCCGTCAGAAAGCTTTTTGTTTTTTTGATCAGAACAGCCTATGGAAAGGAAAGCAATTATGAAAACTAAAATAGAAAAACTATTATAATTCATTTCACTGATTTTTAATATTTTGAAACAAGCTTACTGAAAGGTCAATTTAATTTAACCTTTTGGCAAAATCTAAAAATAATCAATTCAGGCTAAAAATTTGCAAAGAATAGTGCAGTACTACCGCAGAGACAAAAAAACGAGAGTGATTGCCAGCGCTCTTATTCGCTCTCACTCTCGCTCTTTTTCATGTGGGCCCAGTTGGGATCGAACCAACGACCCCCTGATTATGAGTCAGGTGCTCTAACCGTCTGAGCTATGGGCCCCTTTTGGGGCAAGGTTCACTGTGAAAAATTCGGAATATTTCTCCTTAAAAAGAACCCAATCTGCGACTTGCAAACTGTAGCCTGCAACTCGCTTTTACCGGACTGCAATATTAATTATTTGTATGGAATTATCCAAAAACACTTGATTCTTGTTTATTCTGTAAGGGTTAATTTATTTTGAAACTCCCTGATTGGTATCTATTATCCTGAAAACCCTGTAAGAATGGGGCTTTATAGTGATCTCAAAGCTGTGCTCTGGTTCAGCCGGCCTGTTCCTCCCCATAAAAGCCTGAACAGCTGTTCCTTTTATCGTTTCTTCTGAAAGCAGGTCTTCAATGCTTGTTGCAGTGCTGCTTGTAATAACCTTAACTTTTACAGGCTCCGGAAGAAATGATTCCACAATAAACGTCCCATTATCATACAGGAACATACTAACCATTGAGGGTCCTTCAAGCCGCAGATTAAGGCCCTGTGAAGCTACGCTACGAATACGGTTAAGTACTTCAGGCGGATACTGGTATAAATCAGAGAAATTTTCGGGTATAGTAAGAACATATAGGTATCCTTTTGAGTACTGAGCACGATGCAGAAGTGGCCATCCTGTTGCTCCCTTAATGGCAGATACCTCTTCCCACGAATCATTTGTAAGATAGTTGATCTGAGGGATGAGGATCTCTTGCGATGATTTTACCATCTTGCCCCATCCGGCCTTGAATTCACTTACAAGAGCTTTCCTGTCGGTATACGTAATCTCAGCAATATCTTCGATACCCTTTCCTTGGAGAGCCCTCAGCAAACCGGATGTGATCATTACATTTTTACCCGATTGGATACGCTGTTGTATCTTTTGTACTATTGCCGGGTCATATTTAGCTGATTCAGTTAGCAGTATCATCTTACCATCATCAGGAAATTCCGGAACCAGATCCATCGGAATACCTATCATTCCAAGGTAATTCTGAAGGAAATCTTCTCCCATGGCATGGTAGGGCCGGTAACTTTTCAATCCGACCGGCTTCCCGAGATGTCCTATGAATTTATCTACCTGTTCGAATGTCATTCCGGCAGCCCTGGCTATAGTTGAAGGTTTTACTTCTGTGCCGTCAGTCAGTTTGTAAGGTTTCATCATTTCATCGAAGTCGAAGCTTGTACCCGTTCCCTGCCACGCTCCTCGCTGGCCGGGACGTACAGCAGATTGTAGTTGTCTCCAATCGAACATAGTTATTTCCGGAGCTTTTGCAAAAAGTGTTAACCAGAATTGCTCCGTGTAACGGTCAAGGTAAGAAGCACCGCCAGAATCTACCCAACCACCTCCATTACGTCCCGGGGCGATATTTTCAAAATACCTGAAGATCAGGTAACTTTCATATTGCTGAAGGTGCTGGTCGGAGCTGACAGCATCACGAGTCTCAGTGCCCGTGTATATCCCGTCAAACATTTTTGGTTCGTCTTTGAGATTGAACCCCAGTCCCTGGAAATGCTCATACCAGTTAGGATATTTTATAACGATCTTCACTTTTGGATTAACTGCTTTTGCAGGATTTATTATAAGATCACGGGCAGCATCAGTCATCAGTTTAAGCCTGAAATCGGTCCAGCTCATATCACCTTTTGCCTTGATACACAAATCGCATTTGCAGGATGTGAAAAAAAAGTCGTCAAGAATAAATTCATCAAAATGCTTCGCTGTATATTCTGCTATCTCTTTTGCCATTGCCCTGTGCTGGGGATTGGAATAACAAAAAGTCTCAAAATTGTTGCTCTCATCAATTGTATATGTTATTCCTCCGGCAACTTTCAAGCCCTTTGATCTGAAAAATTTTATCGCTGAGGCAAGGGTCTTTTCATCTACAATAAGTTTATCGCGGTGAGTTTCGAGATATATCTTATCGATTTTAACCTGCCGGCTGATAAGATCCCAGGACTCCTGAAGCTTTTTCTGGTCGGCCATATCCCTTACTTCGTAGGCTCTGACGTATGCCGAGACAGTAAAATTCTTATAGAATGGCGGCTTCTGTGCGGAGATGCCGCTAAAAATGAATAATGAAACTAATAATCCTGTTATTTTTTTCATTTGTAGTTTATATTGAATTCGAGATTTTTAAAATCAAATAAATTTATCAATTTTTTTTATCTGAATCCGGCCCGGGTACTTTTTTTACAGCCATTATTTTCAATACAGGTTCGGCAATTATACTGAGAGTGTTCCTTTTGAGACATCCTCAAGGTTCTGGGTTTTAATCAGTGGCTGACATTCATTGAATCTTTCTGGTTATCGTATACTGACCGGTTATTTTGTATTGATTCGTTTCGAGAAGAATAGGATATTGTACAAGATCCTGATCTTTAATATCTGCCGACAAATGATGGTACACACTTCTTTCACCCATATAATCGTCTCCGTCTCTTAATCCGTCATCATATTCGTATACTGTCGAGTAAAAGGTATAAAAATGTCCTGGTATAAGGTTCGTGAATTTCCTGGACTGGTTAATAGTATATACATTACCGGGTTCGCCATCCTTGTTATATCGTATTGTCCAGTCTTCATGTCCGGTAACTGATGTATGGATTGTAACCCTGTATTCATCCAGATCCCCATCATCTTCATTTGTTTTTGACTCAAAGGTTGAATATTTAACTTCAAGATCATAGGTATATCTTTTTACTTCCAGGGTTGAGCTGATTGTATTATTACCCTCATTTTCCTCCTGAACCTTGTTATTGTAGTCAACTGAAACTGTAAAGATAAAGTTACCATGATTTGTTATTGTGAACTGACTTGTTGTCACAACAGCCTGTTTGCTTGAGATAGCTCCGGTTATGACCCCCATGGGAACTGTGATGATTTTTTGTGGCAGTACGGGTGACGAAGTTATTCTTACACTGAAGCTGTTTTTTATTTCTTCCGGATGGCTGAATCCGAGTTTGACATTAAGCGCCGTAGGCCGTCCTGAAACTGCAATTGGTTCTATCCATGTTATTTCCATGGGAAATATATCCGGCAAGGGCGCAGGAGGTACAGGGTATGATATTGTGATCAGTTGTGGACTTTCAATTTCCGTCAGATTATCGAATGCTACTATGCCATAATCGCCTTCAGGGAGCTTAAATCTGTTTATAAAGAAATCATGAAGTTTTACCAGTATGGCTTGTGACTGGACAACTCCAAATTCCTGTATTGCAAGATTATTTCTGATATTTTGTATCTCGTTGATATTCCTGCGGGCAACTCTTCTTATATTGGTTGTAGTCGTATTACTTACGGGCAGATTAGTAACCGGCTGAATATTAAGGGGAACAATGTTTTGAAGATTGCTAATTCGTGGATTAACTGATTCATTAACTAAGGCTGCAAATCTTTTATACTGAGCCGAATTTAATATTGCCTGTTCTGAAGGCCCCACAAAGTTTTTGAATTCCGCAAATACAGGCGGCCTCCATGTTTTAAAATTACCCAGTACGATCCTGTTCTGGGAAGCGACAATGATATTATCCTTGGGAAAGGTATATTTTACCTGGGTTCCTGTTCTGAGAAATACTTTTAATGTGTCAATCTTGTTGAGATGTCTGCCATACAGATAGATTTTATCATTGGTTCCTAAGGTGAAATTCTCAGGATATACACTGGTAATTTTTGGCTGGACTTCTATTCCGGTGTATTTAATTCCCAAATTAAAGCCTGCAATAATATTTCCACGGATCTTGTTTGAGAAAATTATAGTTAAAAAGAAACCAAGATATGTGAGCATAAAAAACAGTCCGATTGCCCTGAAGGCTGTAAATTCTTTTTTCTTTCTGAATAATAAGAAAATAAAAATTATAAGACCAATGGCCATTAAAATTATTGAACTAATAATTACCACTGAATTTACAGTCTTGTCAACCAGTACGAACACATTGCCGAAAGAAAGTACAATAATGTCTTCTACACTCGATGCGATGAGGTTTATGTTCATCTGGATCGCTGATGACAGCTGATTTATTAGCATCGGCAGGCTATCATCAAGTATTCCCGTTTTGATCTGGTCGAGTAACTGTGAAATATTGCTGAATGCGTTATCTATTGTACCGTTCACCTGATCAAAAAGAAAACCGCCACTGTTTTGTATGGTATTTTCAATAACCTGAGCAAGATTATTTAATCGTTCATCGATCAGATTCCCGATTTCTCTCGAGAGGTCACCTGTTTCGACCTTGGTATCAATTTGTTCGACAATAGAATTAATATTCTCCAGCAAATTATTTGCAGTTTGTGTAAGATCTTTTAGATTTGACGTCAAACCGCACCCGTTCACCAGTATCAGATAGCTGACAAGGATGAATAAAATTGCAATTTTTTTCATTTCCGTTCAATTAAGATCCTTTAAAAGAAAATAAAATCACCTCATACGATATTCAATGATGTTATTGTTTACTCTTTCAGACTTTTAAGTTATCCTTAGCTCCGGTTTTTTATTGCAGAAAAATTATGAAATATGAAAATCCTTAATCAAATTTACGAAATTATAGATATACAAGTCAAATTTATTTTTAGGTCAGATCAGACAGATGTTTAGCTGAATTATGTTCTTTGCATTCATTTTTTTATCCAGGTTCTCGCCTGCGATCCTTATAGGCCTGATCGTCATTTTGCCAGCCTTTATTACACCATAAAGATGACTCTTGATGGAAGAATTATTTGAATGAGACGATGTAAATTGTAATCTTACTAAAGAAATAAGATATCTGATAGGTTTAGTAAAATTCCGGCTTATGAAAAAAACCCGGTCATAATTAATACATTCCGAGGTGAGGTGATCTGTAAAAAATCATTGCTTTAGGCATTAAATTCAGGTAAGATACATAGTGCCGGGCTGGATGTTATCGAAGATAAACTACTTACTTATAATCAGTCCTGATTTTCAAGTCAAGTACTGCCTATTATTCCGATTCTGACCATTATTTTTTCTTAAGATACTGCATAAGTACATTTACGGCTTCATCCATGTCCTGACCGAATGTAAGGATACCAGCTCTGTCGCCGGCCATAACAATTATCCTCTTTTCAAAAACATCTGAATCGCTGAAAAGCCTGAAAATATCCTTTGCAAGTCCTGTGGTGCCATAATCCATTGCCGGGTTTGTTGTAGGGACTTTGTAGATTATTTCATTCCACAGGTCAATACTATGGACATGCACTATTGCATTTGCTCCGGGATCGGCAAGATAGATCGCCGCATGGGTAAGGGATTCCGACGATGCCTTCAGAGGACCGATGCATTGAACCGCATTGTCATCTATGTTGAAAGAATTCACTTTGACATAATGTTCTGGTTCAAGTTCGGGTATTTCACCTGTTGCCGATGCTGTAATGATGAACTGGTTACCTCCTTTTATCCTCATGCTTATGTTCCCGAATCCAACGCCGTTCTCATAAGCTCCTATAAGATCCATATTGTAAAGTATCTCCCGCCAATAATTTATTATTTCATACTGTTCGTCAGTGATAACGGGTCCTGACTGGTTCCAGTAACAGTTGAATTTAACTCCCCCTAACATCATCTTATTTTATTTGTGAAAATAATCTTTTTATTTCCGATTATTCAGGTTTTATTTTCTCTATTTTCTGCTATCAGCCTTACCCCTGGTTTCTGGTATGTGTTTCATCGATACATTTTCCAGTGAACAGCACTTGGATATGATTTTTCTCTCCTGAATAAACAGCATTAAAAATACAAAATTCCGGAAATATTATCCCGGGGTGTTAAAAAGAATATGGTCTTATTTAGTTAAACAGGCAAGCTCGAATAATCGACCAGAATATTCGACTGTTTTGAACGCAATAATTTATGTTGTAAATTTGCAGAGAGCTGGGGATTCAATTTGACTTCAGATATATATGGTTAATAAAGAAGAATTTAGGAAGAAGATAATAGTTACTGCAGGGCAGATATTCAGCCGTTATGGTTTCAGAAAGACCACAATGGAGGAGATATCAAAGGCTCTTAAAATGGGTAAAAGTTCAATTTATTACTATTTCCCCAGCAAGGAAGAGATATTTAAAGCTATAGTATTGAATGAGGCTAACATACTTAGAAATGAGCTCACTAAAGCTATCAAATCTGTCCCTTCCCCTATTGAAAAGATGAGAAATTATGTTTTTGTAAGGATGAAAACGTTCGAAAAACTGTCGAATTATTATAATGCAATTTTCGATAAGAATCTCGATCATTTCGATTTTGTTGAAACAATAAGAGCGAACTATGATAGGGAGGAACTGGCAATATTAAGGCTTATTCTTTATGACGGAACCAGAAAGAAAGTCTTTTCAGTAACAAACAGTGAATTCACAGCACTTGCCATACAGACGGCACTTAAAGGTCTGGAGGTGCCGCTTTTCTGGAAAAAGAAAGAAGTTGATATTGAACAGCGGCTTAATGGCATCCTCGACGTTCTTTTCTACGGGATTGTTCGAAAATGATCCTCCGCTGAAGGTTTTCTGTTAACAGCCTTTTATTTCTTAACTTAAAATCATTTCCTTTTTATAACAGCCCTTTTCTTCTTCTTCAGACTGTAAAAGAGCCAGACACATCCCAGAAGAATGAAGGGGATACTTAGTATCTGACCCATATTGAGTTTCATGCTTGCCTCAAAATCAACCTGGTCTTCCTTCAGGAATTCAATAAAGAAACGAGCCACAAAGATCAGAATACAGGCAAGGCTTATCAGTGTACCCTGAATATGTTCTCCCTTTTTGCGCCAGTACATACGGAGCAAAATCAGGAAAATAACCAGGTAAGCGAGTGCTTCATAGATCTGTGTCGGGTGTTTGGGTGCAGTCTCTCCGTTACGAAGGAATACGAAGCCCCAGGGGACAGTCGTTTCAACACCATATATTTCCGAATTCATCAGGTTCCCCATCCTGATAAAGACACCTGAAAGGGCGACTACTATAGCTATCCTGTCGAGTACCCATGTATACTCTTTCTTTTCCTTTCGGCAGAAGAGCCATAACGCTGTAAGAATGCCTATTGCGGCTCCATGACTGGCGAGACCTCCGTGCCATATCTTGAGGATCTCAAGAGGGTTTGCAAGGTAATAGGCAGGTTCATAAAAGAAACAATGTCCGAGACGGGCTCCTACGATAGTTCCTACAGCCATGTAGATTGTTAGCTTATCAAGCAAAGCCTCAGTCAGATTTTCATTACGGAAGATCCTGAGCATTATTATATATCCAAAAAGGAATGCAGAGGCGAACAACAGGCCATACCATCTTATTGCAAAGGAACCGATCCGGAAGATTTCCGGATTGACATCCCAGGGTATTACATATAAATGCATAACGGAGATGTTATTATTAAGTCCAAAGGTAGAAAATAAAATTATTGTCTGTCTTCAATTGTCATTATTCATTTCGATTTAGAGTCAAAATGAGGATCTTATTCAAAAAATGATGTAAGTTTGCATCTCATAATTAAGGCCGGGATGACCATAGCGAGCTATTTCAGACTATCATATTCTGTAATTTTTGGATTTATATTGATCTCAGCCTGCGCAAAGATCAGTTCACCTTCCGGCGGACCAAAAGATGTTCTTCCTCCTGTAGTTGTGAAAAGCGAACCGGCATCTGGTGCAAAGAATTTTTCAGGAAAGAGGTTTGTAGTAACCTTTAATGAATATATTGAACTCAGGAATGTTAATGAAAAGTTTATGGTTTCGCCGCCTATGCAGAGAAGACCTGAGATATCAGTCAGGGGCAAAAACCTTGTTGTTGAATATGATGACAAACTGAGAGACAGTACTACCTATACTTTTTATTTTCAGGATGCTATCCGGGATCTGAATGAAGGGAACCCTATTGACAATTATAGCTTTGTGTTCTCAACAGGTCCTGTGATTGATTCTCTTTCACTTACAGGCAATGTGCTTAATGCTTTTGATCTTAATCCTCCGGAAAATACTCTGGTGATGCTTTATAGTGATCTGACTGATTCAGCTTTTATTAAAAAGATACCTGACTATATCTCAAAAGCTGATAAGAACGGATATTTCAGGATCGATAATATAAAGGAAGGCATTTACAGGATTTTCGCCCTGATAGATGCGGATAATACCAAGAACTATAGTCTTCATGATGAGGAGATTGCTTTCCGCGATTCACTTGTTCATATTTCCCCGGACAAGGATTTTTTGCCGGATAGTAAAGACACAGCGGGAATGAAATCCGTTCAATCCGCCCTTACTGATACGCTTATCCATAAGGGTGAATACAAACTCTTCCTTTTTAAACCGTTTAAGAAGAATTATTACCTTACCTCATCTTCCCGTCAGCAGGCTAATAAGATGATCTTCACTCTTTCAATGCCACCGGATTCAATGGAATTCAGTTTTTCATTGCCGGGGACGGAAGAAAACAGATGGCTGGCAGAAAAAAGCCGGGACAAGGATACACTCCTGATATGGCTGAAAGACAGTTCCCTTTATTCTCAACCGGTTCTCAAAGCGCTGATCAGATATCCCTTCACTGATTCCACAGGTACAATTATAATCAAAGAGGATACAGCCCAGATGAGATTTCTGGCTCCCAGAGTCACTAGAGGAACACGAAAACCCGAACCATACAGGGTGATATCCACAGCATCGTCCGGAAAGCTTATTCCCGGCCAGGCAATTTCCTTTCTTTCGCAGACACCTTTCAGGGAGCCCGACACATCAGCAATAAAGCTCTACAGGCTAACGAACACGGAAGAGAAGGAAAGGCTAAGCTTTAAGCTGACACCGGACAGCATTAACTCCTGCAGAATATTGCTTAATGCAGACTTTTTGCAGGGGGAGAATTATCTTTTGATAACTGATTCTGCAGCCTTTGGCGATATTTACGGTGCAAAGAATGATTCAGCAGGAATAAAATTCAGTATAAGGGATAGATCCTCTTTTGGGAAACTTATTGTTAATATTAATAATTATGAGGGGAAAAGGATTATTCAACTGTTATCTTCTGAAGAGAAACTCATTAGGGAAATCTCTATGGATCGGGATGGGAAGGCAGAATTTCCTTATCTCGAAAAGGGGATGTACAGACTTAAGATAATCTATGATCTTAATGGTGACGGGAAATGGACAACAGGGGATTTTGAGTCAGGAAGGCAGCCGGAACCTGTCTCATTTATGCCGATGGAGATTGAGATAAAAGAAAACTGGGAAAATGAATTATTCTGGGATGTAAGCGCGATGCATGTCAAAAAATTCAGGAACACAAGCGATGTATCCCGGACAAGGAGATAAACACTAATTTTAATTACAGATGAAAGAAGTAGTGGCAGGTGTTGATATCGGTGGAACAAACACTGTATCAGGCCTGGTTGACAGAAGCGGCAATATAATAGCAACTGAGAAGCTTATAACTACAGATTATCCTGAGATTAATGACTTTATATCAGCTCTTTCTGCGTCAATAAACAGAATGCTGTCGAAGGAAAAAGGCCTTCAGCTTCTTGGTATCGGTATCGGGGCTCCCAATGGAAATTACTACAGAGGTACAATTGAACTTGCAGCCAATCTGGCATGGCAGGGTATTATCCCATTTGCAGATCTTTTAAGGGAGAAGATCGACGTACCTGTTCTGATGACTAATGATGCCAATGCGGCTGCCATGGGTGAGATGATATTTGGAGCAGCAAAGGGAATGAAGGACTTTATTGTTCTGACTTTAGGAACGGGTCTTGGTAGTGGAATTGTAATAAATGGAGAAATTGTTTACGGTAGTACCGGGTTTGCAGGAGAACTGGGTCATTCTGTTGTCGTTCCTGATGGGCGACAATGCGGCTGCGGACAAAGGGGTTGTCTTGAGACTTACGCATCAGCCACTGGACTTGTAAAAACAGTATTGTTTCTTCTGAGTGACAGGAGAGAAGATAGTATCCTGAGGGGGATAGCCCCTTCGGAACTCACATCAAAAAAGATAGCTGAAGCAGCTGCTTCAAAAGACAGCCTGGCTCTTGAAGCAATGGATTTTACAGCTGAAAAGCTTGCAGCGGGGATCGCTGATGCTGTGGTGTTTTCAAGCCCTGAAGCAGTATTCCTTTTCGGCGGCCTGGCCAGGGCAGGAGAGATGCTATTTGATCCTGTTAGAAAATATGTTGACCTGAAAATCATGCCAATATTCAGGGGGACAGTAAAAATATTACTCTCGGGAATACCGGAAAACAATGCTGCTGTTCTGGGTTCGGCAGCTCTTATTTGGAACAAAACATCACTATAAAATTCTATATTAGCAAAATAACTAAATTTAAGGCCATAATTTTTAAAAACATTTATATGAATTTAACAGAAAACCGCTACAGTAAATTCGCCCTTGTAAGGGAAATACTAGAAGCCCCGGGAATAATCAGATCGTTTGATCCGGCAGTTTCTGAACGCTTTGCAAGTAATATTAAAAAACGAAAAGGTCTTTTTTTGACCGGAGAGGGAAGCAGCAGGTTATTCCCGGCGAAAAGAGCTATTTATTCCAATTTAAAGAAGCAATTTCTACTTCCTGTTATTACTGAAGGATGTACCCAGGCTAGGGAATATAACCTTGATGATTTTTCTGTTTTTGCAGCTTCAAATATGGGTCAGACAAAAGAGGTTATCCGTTTTGTGAAGATCCTTAAAAATAAGAATCATAATGCAATATACGCACTTACAGCTAACAAAAACACCAAGCTGGAAGAGGTTGCCACAGATACTCATGTTCTGTCCTGCGGGAAGGAAGATGCAGTTGCGGCAACAAAATCAGTTATTGAACAAGGTCTTTTCTACGATTCTCTCCTCAGGAACATGCGTGGTGAAAAGATGGAAGGATTAAATGTATTAGCTGACAGGATGGAAGAGCTGCTTACTGCAAAAATAGATGAGGAAATAATAGATGTTATTAAAGATGCCGATATTCTTTATTGGGCAGGAAGAGATAATGGTGTTGCTGCTGAACTGGCACTTAAAACAAATGAGATAACAAGGAAAAAATCTGATTTTCTCGAGGGTACTTATGCATTACATGGTATTGAAGAGGTAATGGATAAGGATGAAGTCCTTATCTGGGTTGATCCCTTCGATGTTGACCAGGAAAAATTCTTTGAACGTCTTGTTAAGAATGTTGGCATAAAGATAATAGCCATTTCTTCACAGAAAACTATGTTCCCGACAATAATGATTCCTGAATGTGATCAGTATGAAGAATATCTTCAGATTGCAGCCGGCTGGAATGTACTTGTCGAAACAGGTGTTGCTCTCGGTATTGACCTTGATCGCCCCGAGAGGGCCAGGAAGATAGGTAACAGATATATCCCGGAAATAGGACTTCAATTATAAGGACAGGTACAATTAATACAGTTATTATTTCTATAAATCGAATGGGAGAACAGAGACAATAGCCGGTATTGATATAGGAGGGACAAACACGTATGTATATAATTTTCAGTCATTTGTGGTTCCCCCACTTAAGGGGCAGGCTATCCGACCTTTAAAATAAATTATATCCGGATGAAATAGAAGATTTTATTACAGAATTGTACAGAAAGATACTTGTAACAGGTCAGAGAGCAGGAAAAAGAGTCACAAACAAATGTTATGGTATAGAAGTTCCTATAGGAAACATAAACAAGAGTGCCTGGATCAAGTTCACTAGTATGGGCCGAAATGAATCAGAATACAGATAATTAAAATGAGGATGTAATGGCAAATTTCAACGAGATATTGAATTATATTCTGGGTATTATATTCATTATAATCATTTTTGCACTTGCATATGCATACCTGAAACCACATCAGCTTCATAAACGAAGACTTGTATCAACATTGTTGCTGAAGATCAGCTATCTCTTTTATTTACTTGTACTTCTTATAGTTGTATATTTTTCTGCCCTTGTTAAGGGAGGTTTGGAACAAGTTTTCTTTGGTGTTGAATTCTTTGTCTTTCTCGTAGTACTTTTTGCCCCTACGATAGGGATATTTGCCCGCAAACTCGGGCATTTCAGTAAAAAACGTGAGGAATACAACTATTTCTTCACTGTTGTAAATATTATTTCTGTCCTGGCTGTTCTTCTGATGTACTTTATTTAAGAAATCTTTATAGATCAGTCATTTGCTAAAAGACAAGGATAAACTTGCTATATTTGATCGCCATATTGTAATTTTGTTGTGATTAACTATAAAACGTAAGCTATGATCAAAGAACATATAATAGGGTATATAGAACAAAGCATCAGACAGAACTGGGATATTGAAGCTCTGTCAAACTACAGGGAAAAGGGCTACACTTATAAAGAAATAGCTGCATTGATGCTGAAGTATCAATTATTCTTTAGAGATATTGGCATTGTTGAGGGCGATAAAGTTGCACTTATCGGCAGGAATTCGGCAAACTGGTGTGCAATATATCTTTCTGTTCTGACCTATGGGGCTGTTGTTGTGCCTATTCTGCCCGATTTCAAACCAGATGATCTTGTCAATCTTATCAATCATTCGGATTCAAAACTGATGTTCGCTGATGAAAAGATCTTCGAAACGATAAGAAACAGTAGTATCCCTGCAATAGACGGTGTAATTTCGCTGGATGATTTCTCTTTACTGGATTCCAATGCCAAGATAAAAGAGGTTTATTCATTGCTTGATGAAAAATTTATAAAAACATGGCCTGAACTCAGACCTGATCTTATCAGATTTGCTAACATTGATAGCGAAAATCTGGCAGTCATAAGTTATACAGGCGGAACGACAGGTTTTTCAAAAGGTGTAATGATACCTCACAGGAGCTTAACTGCAAATATTAAGTTTGCACAGGAACACATGCCTCTAAAGCCTGGCGATCCGCTTGTTTCGTTTTTACCGTTGGCTCATACCTACGGATGTGCATTTGAATTTCTTTTCCCGTTTACTATCGGATGTCATATAACTATCCTTTCCAAAACTCCATCACCGCAGATTATCCTTCAGGCGTTCAGCGAGATTAAACCCAGACTGATACTATCGGTCCCGCTTGTGATTGAAAAGATATTTAAAAAACAGATTCTGCCTGTGATCCGTAAGCCTCAGATGAAGGTGCTGCTGGCAATACCGGGATTGAACAAGATCATTCATAAGAAAATAAAAGACAAACTGACTGATTCATTCGGAGGGCGATTTACAGAAGTTGTTATTGGAGGTGCAGCATTAAATCCTGAAGCTGAAAGTTTTTTCAGAAAAATTGGTTTCAGGTTCACTGTAGGTTATGGTATGACTGAATGTGGTCCTCTTATAAGCTATGCATCATGGGATACAACCAGACTTGGAGCTTCGGGAAAGGCAGTTGATACTCTTGAGATAACAATAGACTCCTCAAATCCTGAAAAAGAAGTAGGAGAGATCATTCTGAGAGGCGATAATGTAATGCTCGGCTACTATAAGAACGAAAAGGCAACGAAGGAGATAATCGATGAAAATGGATGGATGCATACAGGAGATCTCGGAGTAATCGATAAGGATGGTAATATATACATTAAAGGCAGAAGCAAGGTAATGATACTCGGACCGTCAGGAAAGAATATATTCCCTGAAGAGATTGAGGCAGTAATAAATAATATGGATTATATAGCCGAGTCTCTCGTAATTCTTGAGGATAATAAACTTATCGGACTGATTTATCCTGATTTTGATATGATGAAAAAGGACGGTATTCCCGAAGACCAGCTTTCTCAGATCCTGGAGAAGACCCGGAAATCTGTCAATGAAAAGATCCCAGAATACATGGCAGTCACAAAGTTCAGGGTACAATCTGAGGAATTTGTAAAAACACCCAAAAGGAGTATCAGAAGATTCCTTTATACAAAGGATTGAAACAAGTTGATATTAGGACCCCGGCTTCGGTCGGAGATCCTGTTTTAAACTGATAACCTGATTTGCCATGAAGCTTTATGCCTTGATAGTTGCCGGAGGCCGCGGCAGACGCATGGGTACAGATATTCCCAAACAGTATCTTGAAATTGCCGGTAAACCGGTATTGATGCATACTATCGAGAGATTTTTTACTTATGATCAATCGGTTGAGATTATTATTGTATTGCCCGGAGATCAACTGATGTTATGGGATGAACTGCAGGAAAAGTATTCATTCAACATTCCACATGAAATAGTGAAGGGTGGTACAACAAGGTTTTTCTCTGTGAAGAACGGACTGGAATCAATAGATTCACAGGGACTCGTAGCTATTCATGACGGAGTCAGACCTTTGGTAAGTATTGATACCATAAAAAGATGTTTCGAAACAGCTGAAAAACTGGGTAATGCTATTCCTGTTACATCACCTGCAGACACGTTAAGGATTCTGACCAGTAACGGCAATGCTTCGGTTGACAGGATGCAGATTAAGCTTATACAGACCCCGCAGGTTTTCAGAACCAGCCTGATAAAAAAAGCATATCAGCAGAATTATTTACCTGAATTTACTGATGATGCAACTGTTTTGGAGAAAACAGGCGAAAGGATAAACCTTGTCGAAGGAAACAGGGAAAACATTAAAATTACAAACCCGGAGGATCTGATAATTGCGCAGAGCCTGTTCACTATAAAATGTGATTTATAAGCTTATTTGTATATTGTGATTCTGACTGACCAGATTTTCCGGTAAATTCCTACATGTCTTTTCCTGTTGTCAGTTGTGAATTTCTATCTTTGTATCGTGCAAAAAAGTCAATGTTATGAAGACAAGGATACTGTTATTTGCGATGATCATAATAACCCTTACATCATGCGCTGAACTGATGAAGGTTCTTGAAAGTGCTGGAACCTCACCCCTTACAGAAGCTGAAGTGGTCGGCGGATTAAAAGAAGCTCTTACTACCGGAGCAAGGAACTCAGCTCAGCGTCTTTCTCTGGAAAATGGATATTATGGCGATGCTATGGTCAAAATATTGCTTCCGGATGAGGCAAATATTATAATTGACAATATTTCGAGGATACCCGGAGGAACTCAACTTGTCGAAGATGTTATCCTAAGGATCAACCGTGCAGCAGAAGATGCTGCAAAGGAGGTAGCGCCAATCTTTGTGAACAGTATAACAGGAATGACAATAAATGATGCATTCAATATACTTAAGGGGGCTGATAATGCCGCCACACAATATCTCAGAAATACAACATATAACGAACTGTATTCATTATATAAACCAAAGATCCAGGCTTCAACTGAAAAAGATATTGTCGGGAATATTTCAACAATGGATTCATGGGAGACGCTTACAGGGAGATGGAACTCTATTGCCAATTCTGTTGCAGGCCGCTTAGCAAACTTGAAACCGGTCAATAAGGATCTGAATGATTATCTTACAAATAAAGCTCTCTCGGGTATGTTTCTGAAAGTAGAGGCAGAAGAGCTGAAGATAAGAAAGGATGTATCTGCCAGGGTAACACCCCTTCTGCAAAAAGTTTTTGGCTCACTTGATAATAAACCGCTTAATTAATTAACAGAAAGAATATGCTGGAAAAAACTATTTTAGAATATGGCAGACTGAAAGTAAAAGTTACAAATAAAGCTAATGAAGGTATCCTTGATATTCTGAACCATGCTGTACAAGGTTCTGAAGGAGGTATGAGATTTCAGCTTCAGAATATTGAGAAGAAGATAAAGGCTTACGGTGACCAGATAAGATTCGTGTCATTATATAAAAGGGACAAGATAACCGGTACTATCGGCGCCTGTTTCCGGATGTCCGGCCAGGGCGCTTTGTCTTTCCCTTCTACTTATATTAGATATTTTGCATTTCAATCTGTTTACCGATCAGACATCAGGTGGAAAAAAAGAGACAGGGAACAGATAAGACAGGAGCCGGATGATTCTTTTAAGCGTAAGACTCTGGATATCTTTAGTAAACCTCATCTTCTTGAATTACCTCATGTTTTTGAAGCGGGCAAACATATTATGTATGCTTTCATCGAAAGCATGAATGAACGATCTAAAAACCTTGTAATACAAGCCGGGTATGAACATATAAGATCTTTCCTTACAGTTACTTTCAGCCGTTTTAACCCAAAGCCTGATACCCGTGTTTCAAAGCTCCAGGATGCAGATAAACAGCGGATGAAAGAATTGCTTCTGGATTTTTACAGGGATTATTCATTTTTCAGCACCGATTTTATTTTTTATGATGACAGGTATTATGTACTGAGGGATGGTGATGAGATCATTGCCGGTGTATGTGCAATACCTTCTGCTTACAAGGTGTATAACATACCAGGTATCTGGGGATGGGTGATAATGAAAGTACTGCCGAAAGTTCCTTATTTTAGAAAATTATTCAGTCCCGATGAATTCAAATTCCTTGTCTTTGATGCGATCTATTTTAAAAAAGGCAGGGAAGATGTGCTACCTGATCTTTTCGAATCAGTATGTGCTGTTGAGGGTTTTAATACCGGGTTAATGTGGCTTGATGACCGCAGCACCCTTTATGATAAAATACGAAGCGGTAGAAGAATGGGGGCGCTTAACAGGATGCTCAACGCAAAACCCGGTCTGGTTTTTACGAAATTCGTCAACTTTCCTGATGAAGCGAAAGATATTTTTTATGATGTTCCGGCTTATATTTCCGGTTTTGATTTTACTTGATAATTAACGCTCCGGGAAGTTCCCGGGGATTGCCCTTCCCTCTTTTCCCTTTTGTTACTGCTAAAAGGTGCCAGAGTTCTTATAAGTTTATAAACCGGAAGAAGTTTGATTTTTCAATACATGAAATTATTATAAAAAAATCTGATAGCAACAGATAGAAATTAAATACTATTTTTGCGAAAGAAAAGGGACGTTAGTTCAGTTGGTTCAGAACGCTTGCTTGACAGGCAAGAGGTCACTGGTTCGAATCCAGTACGCCCCACGAGTGTCTCGTTGAATTGATTGTAGTTATGTATTATGTTTATGCATTGTACTCAGAGAAGTAC